>Ga0193729_1000048_pt1 | contig 53257 bp, 89 predicted proteins | sample U1c2metaG_FD_143036 | JGI IMG/M metagenome (GOLD analysis project Ga0193729, IMG submission 143036) | Soil microbial communities from a riparian zone of the East river system, Colorado, United States - U1c2 | ecosystem: Environmental > Terrestrial > Soil > Riparian zone | place: USA: East River...
CTGCAGGCTCGCGAAGCACAGAAAGAACTGCAGACAGCGTAACAAGCGATCTAACGTTCTCGTAGACCTTGATGACTTAAGTACAGTAGTTAACGTAGTAATTAGGAATCAGAGAGGAGACAGCATGCCGCAAGACAAAGAAGTCTCAGTCACTTTCAAAACAAGTGACCTCGAGATACTTCAGGCCCTTCTCAAGGACCTGCTAGACACTGAGTATCACAACTCAGTGAGGGACGAAGACATCGAAGTTGGCGGAGACATTCGACGCCTGCACAACATCATCACAAACGCCCTCTAGAGTTTGAAGATGGAGGCCTCTCTAAATCAGAGGCCTTCGTCTCCAGAAGCCAGAGACGAAAGGAGGCGGGCTAGGTACAAAGGATAGCGGAGGACTAGAACAAAACTCCAAGGCCGGAGTCTGCTTTGAGGTATGGGCCATCCGTCCCTAAAAACGAGGAGGAACACAAACATGCGATTCAATTGGAAGCGGGCCGCATTCGCTGCGGGCCTAGCGATCACAAGCTTCGCGCTGGGCCAGTCGTACACTCATGGGGAGCCAGTGTGCCGAACGGCCCACTACATCGAGAGCACGCCGAATACGCCATCGACACTGAAGGCCGGGTACGTGTACAAGGTGCAAGGAGATGCGGTCCAAACGTACACCTGCAACTAGCCATCCCGCTAGACCATGAGACCACAGGCAGAAGTGTTTGTGGTCTCCGTGGTGTAGCAAGGAAGGTAACATCCGTACCCACGATGACAGATTCGTTAGAAACAGTGCGTCTAAATCACCATGGTTACCCTGCTGAAGTGGGTTCTCGTCTCGAGTTTCTCGATTTTCTCAGTGAGGTAAGTTTCTAAATCGATGCTGCACGTTACGTAGTAACACACAAGAGACAGGATCGGAAGGGTTTCGTAAAGGTATTTATAAGGTTATATAATTACCTAAATATCATAATACCTAAACGCTAAGAACGAGAAGAGTGTTTTGACTGTTCACTTTGACTCCATGCTCTTAAGGACGGTTTAAACAGTCTTTTCCACCTCTAGACACTCGTAGATAAGTATCCCGTTGAAAAGGTACTCTCGGATATACTATAATAAGGAGAAGAGAAGAAAACAGAGAGGAGCCCGATGTACACGATACCAACAAAGAAGTGTCCGTACTGTCCTGAAGGAGAGCACCCCATTACCGAGTTTTACGGTAACGGTTGGTGTAAAACGAGGAATGCTGACTACCAACGCAAGCGTGCATCTCGTCTCAAAGAAGAGAAACGTAGAGCACAGGTTCTCTCAGGTCAAGTGTCTCCTGCGGCGATGACGGACGAAGAGTTCCAGTTGTGGATTAAGTACCGCCGTGAACAAGCAGATCAGGTAGAGCGGGAGCGGGAGCGGGATCGAGGTACGGAAGGCACTACTGAAGGATCAGGGTCACTCTACAAGGAGGTAAAACAGATCCCAGGGTTCCACATGAGTGACGAGGAAATCCGTTCTCTACAAGAGGAGGACTAACGAATGGCAACGTGGGTTGCGAAGATCAACGATAAGTGGTACCCAGTAGGACAGGTAGCTCGGATCCTGAAAGAAAAGGGCCAGCTACCCAACGACCTGAACATGAAGGACCTCGATATGGCCAGTATCCTCATGAAGCTGGGGTTCGAGGTACAGGAGGCATAGTAGTCAAAAGGTCCAAATCAAGACAAAAAATACACCGAAGTACCCGCTTGATTTGGGCCTCTTGATTGCTATATAATTGAGTTAGAAACAAAAACAAAACAACATAAGCTGAAGTTACTGAAAAACAGTAACTACAGTAACAAAAGTAGTGGCATAAGTCTCGGTCTCATTACAGAAAGGGGAACGGATGGACAACACAGAGGTGCAGAAGGCACAGGAGGTCATGAAGGGCCTCATGGAACGTATCAACGATGCACTTCGGAAACAACACGACCTCATCGAATCAGGGGTCGTAGGGCCCGAGGAGTACGGATACGCATTGAACGACGACGACACGCACGACATGATGTACGTCGAGGAGGTCCTCGATAAGGTCGTGCAGGAAGCAACACAGGATGAGGAACTGCAGGAGGAATCGTGTGTGATTCCTGATTCCGCAAGTGTCAAGGGCTTCAAGGATCGTATCAAGCGGGCGCTCATCATGTACATCGCGGACTGTGAGAACACTGAATCGATTCCGATGGTGTACGGTTTCGACGGTTTCATCAAGTACTTGGAACTCCTACAGAATGGCTCAGTAGACCTCATGCACGCACTGTACAAGGAGAACGAGTTCAAGCTGTAAGGCCTGAAGGTTGTACCTCAGAGACTGTTGTCTCTGGGGTAGAGCTATTAGGCAGTTCCTATACGAAAGGAAAGAGACATATGTCAATACCTCCTGATGGGTTCGAACGTGAACCTGCAATTCCTGTACCTCTTCAGGTACTGGAGTTTGTCGATGAGCACCCGATCACAAAGGAACTGATTGCAGTGTACGCAATCGACCTTTGGACCGCAGGGGACTTCAAGCACACGATCGAGTTCAGTGAGAACCCTGATGCAACGCAAGCGTTCATCAACAAGTACCTGCCACGAATTGAGAGGTTAGCAGAGAACCTAGTCGAGATTCTCGCAGCACAAGCGTAACAAGAAAGGAGTACGTATGGACGAGGTGCTCATCACTGTTGTTAGCCAAGAAACACAGGAAGGTTTCACATACCCTGTGACATCGGTGTACCGAATCGAGTTCGAGGCAGGTACTGCACAGGAGTTCGTGGGAATGCTCGAGCATGACCTCGATTGTCACAGCAAGGTGGTCAGCTTCGAGAGGTTGTACGCAAGACCGCAACACATCGCACAAGAGGAATTGGCACGTATCAAGAACGCGGAGTCAGACGGTCTGTAAACCAACATAGTTGTATGGTATCCGATTGGACCCTCTTGCAAAGGTCCTTTCGAATGCTATATAATTAGTCAATCAACAAAATCACACATAACAAAAGGAGACATATGGCAGCACACAAAAAGCGGAACGGTGAGCTCCTGATGTGCTTCTCCTGTAAGAAGGACCCTCCTGAACATCAACATTGTGTAGGTGATGGTCCTCTTTCGGAGTGGTTCTACTGTCACTGTTCCTGTCAACCAACTTGTACGCGTCCTGAATGCAACACAAAAGCGGGACGAGTCAAGAGGAATTGGAAGCCTATAGCATGTGACAAGTGTCATCTCATCCCTTGTTGTTGCGACTAGGAGGAGTGCATGTATGACATAGATGAGTACAGGAATTGCAGGTTCGCGGCTGCCTTGTACTACAAAGTCATAGAGGCTCAGTGCCAGGTGTACGGCTTCAGCGAACTGGACTACCCGGGCACATACGACGCAGTCGCTCTTGAAGTTGTGCAGAGGCACTTCAGCATTGTTGTAACCAGAGAGGAGTACACATGTCACTAGACCTTGCAGAAGGTGTCGAAGACCTCGTAGCTGAGGTGGCTGAGAAGCTGCTTCGACAGGAGGATCCTGGGAAGGCTCGTCGGTACGACGCAGCAATGACGGTACCGGACCAAGAGTACCTCGATGCGGCACAGAACATCTGGAACAGATTGGTCATGAAGCGGGGCATCAAGTTGTTGAAGGACATCACTGAAGCACAAGTGTCCGCGTACCGCGACGAGTACGGAGAGGAGCCAGTATGACACCGGCACAACAGAAGCGTACCAGCAAGAAGGAGAACAAGAAGGCTGGTTCGGCGTTCGCACCGACACCGAAGCAGGTCAAGACGGACGGACAGCACGAAGGTATGAAGAATCGGCACCTTCGAGGAGTACAGTCTCCCATCTGACAGGTTCGCCTGACACATTCGAGAGAGTGTGTCGGACAAACAGGTCAAGGTGGCTTGTTGAAAGGAGTTCAATATGGCTTCAGAAAGATTTCAATACCTCGGGCGAGGTGACCTACCTGTACCGGGAGCAATAGGACGTACCATCAATGAGATGGTGGAGTCTGGTGAAATCATCGAAGAGTTCGACGATCACGGTGACACCGTGTACCATTTGGCGCCTGCTGCAGAAGTCAACGGGGTCAGCATCTTCGACCCTAGTAGAGCTCTGGACCGAGCGATCGTCATGCTCCAAGGTGTCATTGACGACATCAGTGAGGACCCAACACCTGAGTTGGATGACCTCAAGAAGATCATGTACGCCCTGAAGCAGGAACTGGAGAATCGAGAGGCTGTAGCACAAGCTCTCGCAGGAGCACTTGATCGAGTAGGGATGGACCCGATCGACGCAATGACGAAGGCCATCGCACTCCTGGAGGAACTGAAACGACCGGACCAGTTGACCGCAACAGACATACTAGGCAGGGCAGCACTGGCAACGCTCACTGCAGCACAGTCGTACATCCGCGATAAGTGGTAAGAAAGAGAGGGGAGACAGCAGTGATCAAGTTCGTAGCATCACAGGAGGACATCAAGGATGGGTCCGTTGGTCTCGAGTTCTACGTCCCGAAGGATGTGCACGCTTACGTTGTTGAGCCTGAGATGCACGAGGAGCACCAGACTACAGTTACACTCATGTTCTCCAAGGAACAGTGGGAAGCGTTCTTCGACTTCGCTATGGGCCTGAAGAACCCTCGCCACTGATAGTTGCACTTCAGGTCCTGAAACCTAACAGTAATAATCCAATCCTAGACTAAAGGAGGGCTACATGAGGGTAAGGTCAGTAGTCGTCGCAGGTGCCATCGTTGCATCTAGCATCTTCGTTCCTGTTGTTGCTCAAGCGGACACGAGGATCTGTGGCAACCCAGTTTACGCTGGAATGGCAGTAAGTACGTGTTCCGGACAAGAGAAGCAGACACACTGGTACCCGAGCTTCTTCGGGTTCGGATGGGTTGGCAAGTACATCGCAAGGTCGTACCACAACTCGTACCTACCTGACCTCGCGAAGGTGCTGAACAGCGACACAGGACAGCAGATACGAGACAGTTTCAACAAGATGTTCCCGTAGTACCTGTTGTATGGTATACGATTGGCCACTCTTGAAAGTGGCCTTTCGTAGGCTATATAATAAGGATAGAAGCAAAAACGAGAGAGGGAACAGTTATGACTCCTACCGAGGTTTCACTCATGACCATGGGCTGTACTGTTATGGGTATCATCGTCGGGTGGGTTTCTTGCTGGCTCCTCAATCGATAAGGAAAGGAGAACGGATGAGAGGACCAAAGAAGACCTGTAGACGATGCGGAACACACCACTGGCAGCAAGGTGACTACTGCAAACAGTGTCAGGCGTCCCTGGGCAAAGGTGAGTGGGCAGAGATACTGTCCGAGGATATGGAGAAGGAACGTCAGCGGATCCTAGCAGCTCCAAAAGCGCCTACCTCAGTGTCCAAGTTGATCACGTACCCATTCCCGATGTCAGATGGGACGATGGCGTACCTGAACTTGCCAGAGACCATCTTAACGATAGATGTACAGCGACTTCAGAGAATGTTGGACACGTTGCCTTACCAATCTGGTGACGGAGAGGAGGTGTAGACTTGGTTCAGATGTTTGTCGGTGCAGGCCTCTTTGCCGCTGGAGCGACGTTCACTCTTGCGGTGCAGTGGGTCTCACACAAGATCGAGATCGGAGGAAGGGCGTGACGCATGAGAAGGTTCACTTTCGACTCATTAACATGCCGTGTTGCGGTACGCTATACTGTCGAGTGAACCCGAGGTTGCCGAACTACTGTCCTGAGTGCGGCAACCCAGTCTTTGCTGCAATCCGAATGGACCCGACAAAAGTTCTAATTTCGGATGACAATGCAGAACTTCGGTTCCATGCCTGAAGGCGAGGGCATCTGGTTGTCCGATGAGATGCTGGACCAACTGACACAAGCAGCTCGTAACCAGGTGCTCAACGTATCAAAGGGCCTACCGGCACGCCGTCCTAAAGGACAGGAACCACAGAAGCAGGAAGTCAAGCTCAAACGGAGGTGGTTCAGAGGGTTGTTTCTTCTGTTCCTATCCTTCGTAGCAGACATACCACTAGTAGTTGCAGGATTGGTGTGCCTGATAACCATAGTCGGAGCCCCTGTGGGCTTAGGGTTGTTAGGCACGTCAGGGTTGTTGATGTCCGGAGCAGTCATGTACCTTGGTAAAAAGGTACCGAGAAGGAGGTAAGTATGGCATACAAGCTTACGGATGTGATCACTGAGGATACGGGCCAAGAGTTCGATCCTGCTCTGGTCAAGAAGGTCAACAGATTCATCAAGATGGGGTTGCGCAATGCCTTCATGGCAGGCTTCGAGGCGAGTGCTGAGGGGTTCAACGGTGAGTTGAATCCGTTTGTCAGCGATGACAACAAGTACAAGGAGCTTAAGCCAGGGTTCGAGAAGTGGTACCGTACAGTTGTCGCTGAGACTGCACGGTACGTAGGTCTGTTCTAGCGGAGCTGAACTAGAGGGTTACAGAAAAATTCCAAAAAATTCTTTCTGAACCCTCTTGCTTGGTGCCGCTTGTCCGATATATAATTTGTATATTGAAGAGCAACAAACATTGAGTGTTTCACAATAGAGTGGACACCGATGTCGAGTAGTGAAAGGAAGTGAATGGATATGCCCAAGGTCACCAAGGACGCTCCGTCCGAGACGGAAGTTCTGACCGATGCCGAGGCCCCCCAGGGAGCCGAGGGAAGCACCGAGGCGGGCGCCGCAGACGCGGCTCCCAAGAGCACCACGTCCAAGAAGGACGCTCGTCCGACCGGCTCGAACCGGAAGCTCCCGGATGGGTTCATCACGCCTGTCGAGGCCGCCAAGGTCGCGAGCCAGATCAAGGGTGACACCGTGCCCCCGCAGCACATCTACGGGAGCATTCGCAACAGCAAGGCGTTCAACGCGGCCTGCGTCGTCATGAGCGACGAGAAGGACGACGCGAACCCCAACGGTCGCCCGATCATCAACAAGGCGAAGTTCGTCGAGTGGTACACCAACAAGGTGCAGGCCAAGACGGCTACTCCTGCAACTGCGACGCCTGCTTCGACCGACGTCGCTGCGGCTACTCCCGCAGAAGTCGTGGAGCCCACCACCGTCAACGCCTGACGCGTCCCTCTACGGAGGCATACCGTCAGAACGTTGCCTCTGAGGACCCTATAGTACCAGGGGAACCTGCTACTCTAGGGCCTCGGGGGGAGCGTTTCAACGAACGAAAGGATTGGTACATGCGGTACTTTCACACGTGGTCGCACCAGTTCTCACTAGAGGCACTACGTGCTTTGAGTACGAGCTACTGGCACAACTTCATGTCTCTCTACCATCACTTTGCAGGTCCAGGAGCATGATCGAAAGGAGATCGATTGGGACGAATAAGACGAGGTGTCTACCTCGTTGCGGTGGTTGGGATGCTAGGCATGATGGCTCCAAAGGCTTTTGCTGTTCCTACACCTTCACCTGCCTCAGCAGCGTCGGAGTGTACCCCGAATACCAATGTGTGCTTCAACCAGTACGCGTCGGGATGGGACAGCAAGACGCACGAATATGTGATCAGAGCCAACGTCAGCGAGATCAGCTTGACCTTCGGGAAGATTTCCGCTCGTCGGGCGATCATGATCTTCACCCACCGCTACGACCCAGACGCCAAGAAGTACGTGCAGTACCTTGTCGCACAGGCACCTTTCTGTTGGCAAGCAGACTGCTACGTAGAGTGGCGAACTACCAACGCCAGCGAGGCGCAGCTAGCCTTCTGGTGGGGGTCGACGTACAATGACAAGAACCAATCAGTGATTTCCAAGGCCGGCTTCCCTAGCGGCTCGGAGTAGAGCTGGCGACACGGACATGGCGCTTGCCCCTTGGGCCGACTTCCTTGCGGCCCTTGGGGGAAGTTCTAAGTTAGGAGAGGACAATGCACGAGGTAGCAGTGCTCATAGCAATTGGACTGTTGGGGTACTTCATCTTCAGTCCAACGCCGAAGGGTAGCTGCCACAACAAGAACTGTGACTGTCCAGAGTGCTCGCGGAACCGGTAGTGGCGGTGGCTTGGGAGCAAGTAATGACGGAGGAACACCGTCGGCGCTACACTCCCGAGCCTCCAGCGCTCCCGGTACAAACCGTACACACTTCAGAAGACCCGACAGCTTGTTGGCGGCGACTTAGGTGCGACGTAGTCGTACGCATAGTCTGAAGACAACTAAGCCGGTCGAATACGACTGAGAGGCGACGGTAGTGCCGGGAGCGCTTCAATTTATCCAAACGTACCTAGGAGGGAGGTGATACATGTCAAACCTTGTAGTTGATGTGTCCACTCTCCTAGGAGGAGCCCATTGCGAGGTGCCCGATGTATGATCGTAACCCTTATGACGACGTGCGTGCTGCTGCCTACCGTACCCTTCTCGAAGCAGGCATCATCTCATGGACTGAGCTCGCAGCGTTCCAAGAACGTCAGGGAAACTGGACTCCTAACAGTACTGAACAACATACTAACTCAAGTCCTGCTGATACAATCCCCATCGATACCTACCCATCCGACGGTATCGTTGTCTCAGTCAAGCGTGCAGACGTCATCTCCGCTAGAGACACGACGTCAAACCATCTTGCTTTGTATTCGGGGACCGTGGAAGGGCCAACCTCAGGAGTCGAACGGGATATGGAACAACACGTTGAGGAAGGACACTAGAGGTGCCTATCAGTTCGAATGGCGAACCTGGGACGAGACGGCAAAGGAAACGGGTAGGACTTGGCTTATCGGGGTCGACCCTGCTTTTGCATCGCCTCAGGATCAGAGTGATCAAGCATGGTCACTGTTCACGCTACATGGTATCGGCCGCTGGCCAAGGAGGGGACAATGTCGGAACGCAGCGTAGTCCTGACGATCAAGGTTGACACTTCAGGGTTTGTGAAAGCGATTGATGATGCATTGCCTGTTGCACGCGGAGGAATTCGGTACACGAAGCAGTCGTCGTGTTGGTATATCGAGTGTCAAGGTCAACCGATCTGTGACATGGAAGCTCACATAAATTGGCACGCACAACGTTCGGTCATCGAGCAGTACGAACGTGAAAGGTTGGGTAGGGAGTAATGGACTTTGACCACGAGTACTATGTGACACCAGGCATCAACGAAGCTGCATGCATCCGAGAGGCTCAGATGTATGCTCTCCAAGGTGAGACGTCGAAGGTGCACTATCATGGCAAGTACACAGCAGACGGCCAGAGGTTGCAAGGATGTCAAGAGGGTGGACAGTTCGGTTGTCGTGTGTACAAGTCCAGTATCCAGGACCAGATCAATGTGGGATGACCAGAGTTGGTTCTTCATCCCTCGAGACAGTGACCATCCGATCTTTTGGATCATCGCCAACCTCGTAGTTGGGTACGTCATCGTCTGTTTCCTACTTCTAGTGGTGGCCAAATGAAGACCAACGCTGAGTACGCTGCATGGTTGATCGACAACCGCCTTCGACGGAGGGTACAAACACGTGACATCTGTAGATGTCCTAGTAAGAGAGGACATACGGAACCTTCATGGACGATGCTCTTAGCAGCTGCGGAACTCGCACCCGAGGCAATTGCGATACATGTTCACGACAAGTGTCTGAAGCCGAACACGATCAACTGGCTCCACTCCGTCAAAGAATGCTCCCACTGTGGTGATTTGTTTGCGAGCCCGTGGGAGATGTGGTGCGAGACGTGTACGATCATTGCAGGCGAAGAGTGGCTTGGGTGGAAACAGGCACGTGAGAAGGAACTCGAGTTCCGAGCCAATCTTTTGGGTTACAAAAATCCCCCGTTGCTTGGGGCCTAAGTTCAAGCGTATAATAAGGGTAATCATGACAGACAGTGTAGCTCCGACGAGTGCGTTACTGGGACACTGCATCAGTGTCTATCAAGCAATGTACGATAACTCCGTCCCGTACCTGGACACTCCTTATAGGATATGGGACGGATTCAGTACTCACCTCGTGAAGCGGCTCAACCTGTCAGTACCTTACTACACCAAGTGCTTCACGGCCCTCAAGGTCATGGACTGCGTGCGACAGATCAGGAGGGGCGGATCCACCACTACCTCTCAGTGGCTGCTCCTCCGCCCTCCTGATGTGTCGTTGTTTGAAGCTCACGTACCAGCAACAAAGCAAGACATGCAGGGACAGCAACTCAGGGACCTGCGTAAGCGTGTGCAGGAACTTGAAGACTTCATCAAGGGAGCTTGATATGCCAACGATGGAAAAGGCGAAGCTCTGTCCGAGATGCGGACACCCTGGTACTCCTACTGGTATCCAACCAGGAGAGGACCGATCGAAGGTACACACGTTTCGGTGTGACAACGAGCGTTGTCAATGGAACGGTACAGGCTTCATCGTACAGGTGTTGTCTGATGGAACGATTCCAGAGCGCCAACCAGGACCCAAGCAGTTCGATCTGATGCAGGTGCCTGGAGTGGCTCAGATGGGTCGTGACATCCTTCGTCGCACAGTAGCTGAGGACCCTGAGCTCGCAGCGTTCCTAGAGGACAAGGGGCTATGAAACCTATCCCATTGCCATCTGACGTCGAGCTCTCTATAGATCAAGTACGAAGGGTCATTGCAGCGCCAAACGGCTCTCTCATCGATGACAACATTCGTCCTGTGGAAGCTGTAGTGGAACCAGTGAACTTGGGTACGGAAGAGCAACAGGTGCTTGCTATCCAGCTGACAGTGTGTATCGGTCTGGAGGACGATGACATTTTCAAGCTGTTAGAAGCAGGCCACTTCTACCTCAGTTTCATTGGCCACGTCGTGCCCTTCAACCTTCGAATGGTGCTCTAAAGTCCCCTCTTGATTTGGGACTTGAGACCGATATATAATTAAGACATGAGAGAGCGACTGAAAGTCAATCTTCGGGTCATTCCTGAACTTGAAGGACCTGTCATGAAGTTCCGTGCTCCAAGCCGGACTCGTGTCGGCAAGCAATTCGATCACATCACACTCTTACATCCTGATGGTCACGTAGAGTGTTGTTGTGAAGCAGGAAAGATGGGTAACGAATGTTGGGCTATGACGGACGTCAGGGAGGGAAGGTACGTTGGAGAGCTCTGAGTGGCGTCCTGACCACCTAGTCTTGAAAGCGAACGAGATTGATGAGGAGCACATCGCTGAGTACATACGGCACATTCGTCAATGCTTGTACGCCTTGGAGATGAGTCACACTCTCCAGGAGTTTGCCGTCGAGTTCGAGTGTATTGCTACCAACACAATTGGCTACCGAAACGGGTTACAAGTAGAGATGCAAAACCGTGTTGCAGGCGTAGCTATGAACAACTGAGTGGAGGTGAAAAGTGTGTACGGTGATGCTATAGCTGAAGGCGACGTACCTGAAGAGGACCTTGCTTCTGACGATGATAAGGTTGTCACAGGTGTCAGCCCGCCCGAGGGACGTGAGGAGGAAGATTGGGAACCAAAGCCGACCTCATAGGGGTCCTACAGAGTTTCGTCGGTATCAAAGAGGCTCCTGACGGATCGAACATGACACCAATTGGTGCTGAGTTCGGTTGGAACGGAGTCGCTTGGTGTTGCGAAACTGTCTCGGTTGCTCTGAAGCGTGCAGGCGTTCCAGGGTTTTGGACTGCGGGAGTACTGGACGCTCGTGAACGTGCCAAGCGAGGAGAAAATGGAATGCAGTTTGTTCCATTCGCAGGAGCACCTCAGCCTGGAGATGCAATCCTCTTCGACTGGACTGGGGGCAGAGGCACAGGGTCTCCTGACAGCTTCCACATCGGTACGATCATCGAGGTTGTAGGCGACACGTTCCATACCATCGAAGGCAACACGTCGAGTGGATGTGCTTGGGTTTGGAGAGATCGTGCCTTCGTGCAAGGCTTCATCCGCTTCCCATTCGACGCTCCCGTTCCAACACCTACACCACAGGAGGGTGATTTGGGCTGGCCAAGCTTTACTGACCCCAAGAACGGTAACAAAGTCATCGCGTCTCCAAAGGGTGACTTCTACAACTACAACTCGAAGGGTGCTCCTGGAGGCAACCAGTGGCTTGGTAACCTAAGTCAGTTCAACGCTGGTGAAGGAACTCCAAATGGACCACTCGTCGCAATCGAGCCGTGGGATGATGGTGGTTCGTTCTCGGGTATCATCGCGTTCTGTGTCGACGCGGTCGGCAAGGTACATCCGTACGCTCTTCCGAGCAACGGTGTCTACGGGTACGGGAAGAAGTAATGGACTGTCAATGTGGTCAGCCTGACGCTGATCAAGGTGGCAAACTTCACCAGTGCGATGCGCCGGGCTATTACGCCGATCATCTCTGTGTGTGGTGTCGATTATTCCACCGTATAGGTCCTTGGAGAGCTCCGTATCTGAGGTACCCTTCGTGTAGAGACAACCCAGTACCTGCTAGGCAGTAGGTCAGCAAAGTCAACGCGCTGAGTCGAATCGAGGGTAGATATCTACGTAGCTAGTGGATAACTCTCGATCGACTCGCGTTGACTATAGTCAAAATTGAATTCAACGTATCGATGACGAAAGGAAAAAGCTCAATGACGATGACCGTAGGGCAGTTGATTGAGAAGCTCACGAAGAAGGACCCAAACGCTCAGGTGATGCTGAACATCTATGAGCCTGGAGAAGAAGGGTTTGATTACGTACCTGATGCAGTGGGGAATTCACCAGAAGGTGTTGTTCAGATCACCGCACTGTTGAACCCTATTGAGGAGGACTAAATGTACACAGTGGAAGAAGTTGTCAAGATGCTCCGTGAGGGTAACCTGTCACGGATCGAAGGTGAAATGGCTATTGACGGTTACATGTTTAAGTGTACAGCTTACAACGTTGGTGACCAGATGATCAGGATTGATCTGAAGGCTTCTCGTTCCCAAAGGTTGATGGATGAAGTTGAAGGAGGTAAGCTCGTTCCATGACTACCAAACGACAGTACCAAGGATCGTTGATATTCGATGCGAACGTTCTACGGTCAGCAGTAGTAATCCTCCAGAAGAGGTCCTCCAAGCCTGATGGCTTCTGGATGAAAACACTCTGTCGCGTCATACTTAACTGTGCCGACAAGATGACTGACGAAGCTGCGGTACTCATAGCAGATGCATTTGGGACTGAAGATGATTGACGAACGTCAGTTGACGGTTGTAGACAAACTCTACCCATTTCAGTTAGAGGATGTTAGGAAGCTCGAAGATCAGACTGGTGTCCTCATTGCCAACGATATGGGGACAGGTAAGACGCCAGAAGCACTAGCTCGTGACTTCCTTCTTCGACAGAGACACCCAGGAGCGTTCAAGACTCTGATCGTCGCACCAATGACAGTGCTCCCTGCATGGGAGTTGCACCTCGACCAGTTCTGTCCAAGTTTGTACTACGTGACAGTCAACCCAAAAGACCGGGAAGGTTCGTGGCGACTCTTTCGAAGGACAGGGTCGGATGTACTCCTAACACACTGGGATGCCCTTCGACTCATGCCGTGGCTACAGAGTATCATTTGGGACCATGTAATCGGTGACGAAATTCACCGAGCGAAGAACCGGAAGGCTCAACAGACAAGGTACTTCAAAGCCATCAAGGCAAAGTACAAGACAGGCCTCTCAGGTACGCCAGCTACGAATCAACCTCAAGATCTGTGGTCGATCCTTAACTGGCTTTACCCTCAGGATAAGTACTTCAAGAGTTACTGGAGGTTCTACAACACTCACGTCGACTTCAAGATCAAGTACCCGGAGGGCTACCACCAGATCGTAGGACCGAAGGACGAAGACATACTCCTGAATAAGATCCGGCCTTTCTACGCACGACGGAGGAAAAAGGACGTGCTGCCTGACCTACCTGACAAGTACTACACGCAGATCCCAGTGATCCTCGGACAACAGCAGCGCAAGCCTTATGATGACATGCGTCGAGAAATGCTTGCGTGGGTTGGAGAACATCAGGATCAACCACTCGAAGCCCCTGTGGTCATTGCAAGGATGATCCGGTTGCAGCAGCTTGCTGATGCGTACGCTTCACTCAGTGAGAAGCTGGTCAACAAGAAGGACAAGGAGACTGGAGAGGTAACCCAGGTGATGAAGACGATCGTCACCTTAACAGAGCCGTCAGCTAAGTTGGATGCCTGGCAGGAGAAGGTAGAAGAGGCACCGGACAAGTCGTTGGTCGTCTTCACTACTTTCAAAGGTATGGTTCACTTGGTATGTCAGCGACTAGACAAGATGGGTATCTCGTACGTGACACTGACAGGAGACACGCCGAATGACGAGCGCGGTCAAGCAGTTGCAAGCTTTCAGGATGGGACCGCGCGAGTATTCGTTGGGACCATTCAAGCTGGAGGTATCGGCATCACACTTACCCGAGCTGATACGGCAGACTTCCTTGACCGTACATGGAGTCCAGCTCTCAATCAACAGGCTGAGGATCGGCTGCATCGTATTGGTCAAAAGAACGCGGTTGAGATCAGAGACTATGTGGCGCGTGATACGGTGGATCTCGGTAGACTCCAGCGTCTAGAGATGAAGTGGGATTGGATCAAACGTCTTCTCGGGGGATCCTTCTTAGTTGGAAACAAATAATTCATCGTTTTCCCTCTAGATTGGGGACAATTAATTCATATATAATATGATTATTAGGAAAACCAACTAGAGGAAAGGTGGAAAGCAAATGGTTCAGTTTGTAGAAGTTGCTCCTGAGGACATTCCTAACTTACGGGAGACGCACCGGGGACGCGTGAGCTACCCAATCATCAAGGGCTTCATGGAGACGGGTCTAGCTTGTGTCAAGCTTGACAGGACGGGCATGCAGCAGAACATCCAGTACCTCACGTCGGTGCTCGGTGCCTACATCAGGAATCACAACCTGCCGATCAAGACGTTCGTTCGACAAGGTGAGATGTACCTGCTCCGGAAAGACCTCAACGCTGATGGTTCGGAGAACCCGAATTGGAAGGAAGAGGAGCAGAGCAAGAGTGGTGAGATACCTGTTGGAGTAGCTACTCCGATCAACGCTGAGACGGTAACCGAACGGTTCGAAGCTGAGCAGAACCTCACCACGAAGTGAAGAAGGTACTCATTGTTGTAGCCCGACGTTACAATGGCCATGAACTCTGGACCAGTTTAGGAGTCCTCCAGAAGTCAGGTGTCGGGTTCGAAGTGATCTCATCAGACAAGTTGATCTGGGATGAGGTGACTGGACAAGCAAACACGATCGAACGGACCATTGATGATGTTGACAACCTCCCTGATGATGTTGACGGGTTGATGGTCGTCTCAGGTAACATGAAGGACACGGAAGCGTACTGGACTAACGAACGGGTGCTTCGGTACGTGAGCGAAGCTTACGCAGCTGACCTGCCTATCGCGGCAATCTGTTGTTCGGTACCGACGATCAGGTCAGCTGCGTACAAGCGTCGAGTGTCCTTCTTCCCTCTGGTCCGCTCACGGATGCTACTAGGTGACGCAGGAGCGATCCTATCGAACCTGTCGATGGAAGTAGACGGAAGGTTGGTCACAGCTGAGAACCAGATGATGAGCCAGATGTGGGCAACCAACTACGTCGCAGTCCTTCGTGGTGAGGAGCCAGCACTCACATTGAGAGAGTCAGGGTTCGTTGCAGGACGTGGACGAGAACGCAAGCCCATTCCAGAGGTCGAACGTCTGAAGGCGTCAAGAAAAACCATCGTTGTCCCACTTGATGAGGGCCTCTAGACCGATATATAATAAAGGAAGACAATGAATGAGCGACTAGTAGTTGACCTATCATCAGTTCGGATCGTAGTAGACCTGTCTGACAGTCCACCTAGAACTTGGGAGGACAAGTTACTTGAAGGTAGCAAGTACCTGAAGTCAAGGTCGCTTCCTATGAGCGACATCAGGGACATGACACCAGAAGAGCTTAGGGAGCACCTGTACCTTGACTACTAACCGATTGGTAGTTGACCTCAGTGACTGTCGAGTTGCTGACGAAGCGTACCGTTTAGCTCTTGAACTAATAAACGGTATCGGTGGCATCTTCAGTCCTCTCTGTCCTGACGATATTGCGGATGAACTACTTGATGAGTGGGAGGAAGACCTAGATCGGGATCCATTTTGGACAGGCGATCTAGCTGCACTAGTTACTGTCAACTCAATCTCATTCGTACATGACCGAGTTGTGTTGTGACTGACGACCGACCGTGTCCGTACTGTTGGCACCCAACGTCAGATGAGAAGCGTTTGCTCGAGGAAGAGGGTGTTCTAGTTGAACCAGAAGGAGGGTTTGCACCGATACATCCACTATGCCAAGAGGCCTTAGACAGTTACCTCGAGGAGCACACAGGTGACTGATCGGTACATCATCAGGACGTCTGAACGTCTCGCGTTCAAGAGATGTCGACGTCAATGGGACTACTCATCTGACAACCGTCAAGGATTGGAACCGATCAGGAATGCAGTAGCTCTCAACTTCGGGACGGCAGTCCATGCAGCGATGGCTGTCTACTACGATCCCAAGACTTGGGGTGACGACGTTCGAGTCGAGACGATTACTGCCTTTGACCTTTCAATCCTAAGCATGAAGGGTGATGTACCTGACGACAAGTACCAGGAACTGAAGGACCTCGGTCGTGGAATGTTGAAGTACTACTTCATGTGGGCTCCTAGGTACGATCGAGGACAACCTATATTAGTGGAGCAGGAGTTCGAAGTACCTATTCCAGATCCTTATGGTCTGAGCGACCAATTGTACTGGGAAGGCATTCCTGTTTTCTATCAGGGACGATTCGACAAGCTGGAAGTTGATGACGGAGAGTACTGGCTTGACGACTACAAGACTTGTGTCTCATTCTGTGATCCAGAGATACTTGAACTGGATGAGCAGTGCAAGTCATATGCGTGGGCTGCACAGCTTCAACTAGGCATCCCGATTGTCGGTATCAAGTACACTGAACTGAGAAAGTCAGTACCTCATCCGCCCAAAGAGTTGGTACGTGGAGGGCTATCAGTTGCAAAGAATCAACTCACCACGTTCGAACTGTTTGTAGCGACAGCAAGGAGACTTGGATACCCACTCGAACCGTACCTTGACTACTTGGACTTTCTCAAAGAGAGTCCCAAACAGTTCGTTCGTAGGTCTCGAAACCACTACAGTCAGAAGGAGTTAGAGAACCAAGGCATCCAGATTGGGTTGGAAGCCATCGACATGTTGAACGATCCATCAATCTACCCGTCACCAAATAGGATGGAGTGTCAACGATGTGCCTTCCGTACCCCTTGTCTTGCAGAGAACGATGGGAGTGATGTTGAGTGGATCCTTAATGACTCGTACCAGAAGAGGAAGGAACCACGCAATCTCATTCTCGTGGATGACGATGACTTCGAGTACGACTCTCTGTGAGAGGGGGTGAATAATTGGCACTATCAAAAGAAGAACTTGCATCACTAATGGACAACACTCCTGAAGAGGCAGAGGAGACTCCGAAACCTGAACCTGTTGCCGAAGTTGCACAGGAAGAGGATGACGAAGAGTTCGAAGCTCCTGTCCAACTGACTCCAGACAACGTCAAGTCTATTGGTGGCCTTCCGATTCAGCGTGTTGGAGACATGCCTCACAGGTACATTAAGTTCCTCATCTTCGCGGACCCTGGTGCAGGGAAGACGTGGCTTACTGGCTCAGCATCAGTGGTCGAAGAGATGTCGCCTGTATTGCTACTCGACATTGATGGGGGAGACCTTACTCTATTCAGGACTTTCCCAGACGTTGAGGTTGTTAGGGTCAAGGACTGGAAGTCGATGCAGTCTTTGTACAAGGACCTCCGTAAAGGTGACTTCGAGTACAAGACGTTCGGAGTCGACAGTTTGACTGAGCTCCAGAAGTTCAACATGGACCAACTCATGTTCGAAGCGTGGAAGGCAGATCACGATAAGGATAGAGATAAGCCAGGATGGGACGAGTTCAACAAGAACGGTAACCAGACACGAAGGGTTGTCCGTCTCTTCAGAGACCTTCCTGTCAACGTCATCTTCACCTGTCACGTGATGTACAAGCAGAATAAGGAGGGACAGATCATCGGGAGGATGCCCGATCTAACTGGTAAGTTGTCGCGACAAGTTCCAGGGTTCATTGATACGGTCGGGTATTTGTACCCAAAGGTTATAGATGGAGAAGTTGTCCGTCTCATGCAGACATTTAGCGACGGCAAGACGATCGCTAAGGACCGCTCAGGACGGCTACCCAAGATCGTTCGTAACCCAGACATGCAAATGATTTACAACGCCTACTTTGGAAAGTAGGAGAAAGGTACCAAGAACATGAGTGACGTTGATACCGAGCAGTGGGACCTTCGCGTCAACCTGAGTGGAGTTGCAGTTGGCTTCGAAGCACTTCCTGCGGGCACGTACAACATGACCGTCGAAGAGTGGGAGATGACCGAGACAGGTCCGAAGTCCAAGACCCCCGGAGCTCCCATGGTCAAGTGGACCTTCGCTGTCGACGGCGGAGAGTTCGAAGGCCGGAAGATCTTCTCCAACAACACCTTCTCGAAGGGCGCACTCCCGTTCTTCAAGGAGTTGCTCGTCGCAACCGGACGGTTCAAGTCCGAGCAGCTGAACGGTGAGATCGACGTTGAGGAGGCTTGCAACGAGATCCTCGACGCACACATTCGAGTCACCGTCAAGGTGCGAGACTACGAGGGTGATGACACCAATCAGATCAAGCGCATCCGTCCTGTCGGAGACGGCAAGGATGGCTCGGCAGACTCCATCGACGACCTGCTCCCGTAGAGGGTGCTGGTACCAAAAGTCGGGCTGTTCTTGAAGTTCGTTCTGGGAGACGCACAGGGAGTCCTGTGCGTCTCCCGACGTCCTGCAGGAACGAAACAGTTTGAAGAGGAATACTTCAACTACCCGGGAGAGATCAAGGCTACTCTTGAGTGGCTAGCCGCCTCGGAAAGAGGTTACGATCTATACTTCTGCCCAAATTTACTCGCTGGCAACAAGCGTGACAAGGCTAGTGTCCTTTCATGCGGATGTGCTTGGGCGGATCTCGATTCGTGTAAGCCAGAGAACATGCTAATTCCTCCTACCATTGTCGTTGAAACTTCTCCCCAGAGATACCAAGGGTACTGGGTGTTCGATGAAGCTGTCGAACCTGCAGTAGCAGAGGACATCTCCAGACGCATTGCTTACTACCATGCAGAACAGGGAGCAGACAAGAGTGGTTGGGATCTATCACAACTGCTTCGGATCCCATACTCGTACAACTACAAGTACGGTAACAACCCAGCAGCCATTCAGATTAGGAAGGCAACCAACGAGCATTACACTCCCGACTCCTTCTCAGTCTATCCACAGGCCGAGGGGTTTGAGTACACGGAGATTCCGTTTCCAACTGAATGGCCTCAGGAAGATGCAGATGCAACTCTGCAGAAACATCGTACACACTTTCATCCACGAGTCTGGGACCTATACAATACGGTGCCTGACGAGCACAAGTGGTCGACAGCACTCTGGCAACTAGAGATGTTGTTGTTCGAAGGTGGAATGGTTCGTGAGGAAGTGTTCATAGTTGCCAAGGCTGCAAAGTGTAACAAGTACGAACGGGATGGCAGATCAGACAAGCTCCTGTGGAAAGATGTATGTAGGGCGTGGGCAAGGGCAGTTGAGAAGACAAAAGCTATTGCCTTCGGTCAGTATGATCCGCCTCACGAACAAATGTTAACGGACGGAGAACGAGAATGGGTAACTTCGAACCTGAGCATCGTGGAACGTTACATATCGTGGGCTCGCCAACTTGGCGACGCTGCATGGCAGTATCATCAGGCAGGTGCTTTCATTACATTGTCCTCGCTATTAGCAGGTTCAGTTCGACTTCCTACATCCTATGGGATGATGGTACCGAATTTGTGGTTTATGATTTTAGCGGATACAACTCTCACGCGGAAGACTACGGCGATGGACATCTCCGTCGATTTGTTGACAGAGATCGACCCAGATATAGTGCTGGCGACGGATGGGAGTATCGAGGGCTTGATGACGTCATTGTCTATGCGTCCGGGTCAACCATCTTTGTTCTTACGGGATGAGTTCTCCGGCTTACTATCTGCTATGGAGCACAAGGACTACATGTCAGGTATGGCTGAGATGTTCACTAAGTTGTACGACGGTAAGTTCCAAAAGCGGGTACTCCGGAAGGAGATCATCGAGGTACGCGACCCCAGATTGATCCTGTTCGCAGGAGGTATCAAGACTCGCGTACAAGACATCTTGACGTACGAACAGGTTGCATCCGGGTTCATTCCAAGATTCATCATTGTCAGTGCAGAAGCTGACATCGCTGCACTGAAGCCTCTAGGACCCCCAAGTGAACGATCGAACCTTGAACGTGCGAAGCTACTCTTTGAACTAACTAAGATCAAGAATCACTACTGCCAGACGACCGAAGTCAAAGTTGGTATGAAGGTCTTCCGTCAACCGAAGCAGTGGGACGCACGGCTCACCGAAGAAGCGTGGGCGTTGTACAACAAGTACGAAACAACTACACTTGCAATAGCAAACAGAGCAGGACGTAAAGATGTCTTGACACCTACAATGGACAGACTCTGCAAGAGTGGTCTGAAGTGTGCAGTCATCTTGGCTGCTGTCAGACATCTTGGTGACCAGATTGTTGTAGAGGAGCAAGACCTTGTACGTGCATTCTACTACGTCGAACAGTGGAGAGGTTTCGCTACTGATTTGATTCAGAACATCGGTAAGTCGATCCAGGAGAGAGGATTGGAACAGATTGAGAGAGCTATAGTCAGATCACCCGGTGTAATGCGTAGTACATTGATGCAGTACTTCCATCTGACGGCAAGAGATACTGACATGGTACTCCAGACCCTAGAGCAACGTGGAACTATTTCTCGTGTCAAGAATGGTAGGTCAGAGACTTTGTGGCCAAGCAAACTACAGGAGGTCAAGTGACACAGACCCAGCGGACGTTCGCTCACCCTTCCGATCCTAAAGCAGTCGTCCTCCTCAGTGGAGGACTCGACAGTACCGTCCTCGCATACATGATGTCGGAGAAGTACAACTGTCACTTCCTCTCGTTCAACTACGGACAGCGACACAGCAAGGAAATCCTATACGCTGGGCAGACGGCTCGTCGGTTGGGCTCTCCTCACAACGTCATTGACTTGACGTCGCTAGGCCTCCTGTTGAAAGGCTCTGCACTGTCTGACCCCAACGTGGCTGTTCCAGAAGGCCACTACTCAGCAGACAACATGGCGATCACGGTTGTGCCCAACCGCAATGCAACTATGCTCTCGTGTGCCACTGCTGTTGCCGTTGCAGAGAAAGCTTCCGTCGTCGCTTTCGCACCTCACTTTGGTGACTACCAGCAGTACCCTGATTGCAGGACTCGATTCGTTGACCGCCTCCAAGAGGCTCTGACGATCGGCAACGAGGGATTCATGCTTGGAGGTTTCCGTATCGAGGCACCCTTCATTGCTATGTCAAAGGCGGACATCGTCACAATTGGTGAGAACCTTAAGGTTCCCTTCGCAAGTACCTGGAGTTGCTACAAAGGCGGAAGCGTTCACTGCGGTCGGTGTGGAACTTGTGTGGAGAGAGCAGAAGCATTCTGGGAAGCGCAAGTTGCAGATCCGACAACGTACGCCGACAACGAGTACTGGAGTCAAGTGACAGGTAAGTGGCCGATCATTCTTGGAGGATCCAAATGACGATTGAAGTCGGTTCCATTCGTGTAATGCATAACGTGGAGATGGCTCACCGTCTCACGAAGACACCTGGTAGGTGCCAGAACATCCATGGCCACAGTTGGAAGGTGATCCTCACACTAACTGGGGAGATCGACGAGAAGGGTGTACTAGTCGAGTTCGGTTACCTCAAGATGGCGTTCCGTGACTTCCTCAACACGAACTTCGATCACCACCTCCTACTCAACTGGACTGATCCAATGTTCAGGAATGTAATGCTAGAAGGTGCTCTCCTACCAGGTGCCACTCAAATGGAAGGAGAACCTACAACCGAGAACTTCGCCAAGCTCATCTACGACTGGGCTGTACAAGAGTTGATCGGCAAGATCGGGAACGTATATAGTGCACGAGTTGAAGTCTGGGAGACTGCAACAAACTGTGCTGTGTACCCTGCGGAGGGATGACATGGCTAGAGTGTACGAGTTGATACCAGGAGACAGAGTGAAGGTAGTGAGTATGTCAGGTACCTTCATAGCATCGTGTGACCACCCTCTCTTCGATGGTTTCATGTTGGTCATCTGGAGAATGGAAGATGGTACGTGGAGTCACGATGCTCTCCTCGCAACACAAGAGGTTGGTGAAGTTGTTCCAAACGAGGATCGGGTTGCAAACCTTCAACAGGCACTACTGAGGAGAGTTTGAATGGAAGGCAATCGAGCATTCAAGAGAGGACACCTTCGTGTAAGTGGAGATGGCATCTTCTACACACTTCAAGGGGAAGGGATCACACAAGGTATTCCAGCTATCTTCCTCCGTCTACACGAGTGCAACCTGAAGTGCAAGTGGGGCGAAACGATTTGTGACGCCTCGTACACGTGGGACAAGTCTGACAACAGGTACTGGCAGGAGTCTCTAGACGTTCCTATGGAGTCTCTTACCCAAGACTTGTGGAAAGCAATGCAAGGTCACAACTGCTACAGAATCGTGATCACAGGTGGCGAACCAATGATGCAGCGAGGAGCACTGGACACTCTGCTTCAAAATCTCTTCAGCCGGTTACCGACACCCTTTGGGAAGATTTGGGTAGAGTTTGAAACCAACGGGACGATTGCTCCCACCAAATTCATGGTAGAGAGCGCTAACAGGTACTTGGTTCAATTCAACGTCTCTCCAAAGTTGGCAACGTCAGGTAACGGTTCCTGGCGGGCACTCAAACCTGAAGTGTTGAAGGAGTACGCAGAAACAAACTCCTGGTTCAAGTTCGTGGTGGACGATGTCTTCGACGAGGATGAGATCGTGGACATCGTGGAACAGGTACACTTGAATCCTATGCGTGTCATCCTCATGCCTCAGGGCGTTGATCCGATGACTCTGTGGAAGAACCAGCAGTTGTGTGCAGAGATCGCTATGAAGCGTGGATGGCGAATGACAACTCGTCTACAGATCGCTCTCTGGGGGAATACTCGTGGCACCTAACCTTGGGCTAGCAACAACTCGCGAACTCCTAACAGAACTTGCTGTGCGTATGGAAGTTACGCAGAACAGTACTAACGGTCGAGCTCTCGGACGACTGTGCCGAAATGCTCTGGAGCATCTCGCAAAAAACGTACTGGACTATCGGACAGTTAGTTCGGAGGGTTAGATGGCAGAGTCATACCAACGTAGATTGACAGTACCTATGGCCGCAGAACTCCTCAGGCGCTTATTGCCTGATGAGAACTGGGAAGACGAACATCTAAGGAGGACACCAGAACGCTTCGTGCAGATGTTGCATGAGCTTACAGACAGGACACCGCATGAGTTCGACTTCACGATCTTCCCGAACGACGGGATTGACGAGATGGTCGTCGTTCAAGACATACCGTTCCGCTCACTATGTGCCCATCACTTGTTGCCATTCATCGGTGTGGCCCACATCGCATACATCCCAGACAAGAAGGTCGCGGGCCTGTCGAAGCTCCCACGCACTGTGCAGTACTGGTCGGCTGGGTTGTGGAGCCAAGAACGGCTGACAGAGAAGATCACCAGGTACCTAGAGGAGATGTTGGAACCGGTAGGCGTCGCGGTCGTCATGAAAGCGGAACACATGTGTATGTCACTCAGGGGTGCACAGGCACATGGCACTAAGACAACGACATCTAAAATGCTTGGAGTGTTCCTCGATCCATCTCGAGGTGCTCGACAGGAGTTCCTCAATCTGATTTCACATTAGGACCCTCTTGATTTGGGACTAACTCCAGATATATAATTAGAACATAGGAGGGAAGCTGTGAGGAAAGCGTTGACAATGTTGCAAGATGACACTGAGTGGAATGACAGTTTCATTCAGGAGATGGCTAACCGTATGGCTGTCGGCCGTCATAGGTACGGAAGTATCTACGGTCCTGAGCACGTAGGTCGTGACATGATCCGAGCTATGCGCAGCCGGATTACTCACTACGAGGAAACAGGCAACACAGAAGTGCTCCGGGATATTGCTAACTTCGCGATGATCGAAGCATCAGTTCCTCATCATCCGAAAGCACACTTCAAACCACTCGAGCATGAAGATACGCCCCCTGTGTATCGTGACGGCAAGCCCTGGACTTTGGAGAGCGAACGATGAAGCTCGCAATCATCAGTCCTAACAGTCTGCTGGACAGGTATAGTCAGACGGACTACCACCTGATCCTTCCTGACATGCTCAAGGACCCGGAGTACTACAGGTTCTACCACTCAGTTGCTAGGGGTTGGAAGGTACTAGACAACGGTGCACACGAAGAAGGAACGCGTTCACCTAACGAACTGTTCAGGATCGCTGAGATACTCCAAGTGGATGAGATCGTTGTACCTGATGTCATCGGTGACAGAGGTACCACTCTTGATATGGCAGCTAGCTTTGAGCCGCATGCTTACGAGGCAAATCCACGGTATCAATACATGGGAGTCGTTCAAGGTTCATCTGCTGGTGAGGCGTGGGAGTGTCTCAGAGAGCTGACGGACTACTTCCCATGGATTAAGTCCATTGGTATTCCCCAACACCTCTGTAGGTTCGACCAACACATCCGTGTCGAGATGGCTGAAACAATCGATCAGTGGATGGGGCATCAGGTACACCTACTCGGCAACAATAGTAGGTGGCCTAGAGAGGTTAAGCACTTGTCGGATCTCAAATGCGTCGTTGGACATGACACGACGTACCCTGTCAAGATGGGTCTGAGAGGCTACTACATCAGTGATAGGGAAGTACCAAACGTCCCAAGAGACCCCGACTACTTCGAGTTCTACCGAGATGTTGTTGAATTGCAAGACTACGTCATCAAGGAGAACATTCGTGTCTACAAGTCCTGGTGCGATGGAACAACGTAGACATCCGCTCGCACTATGTGAGTCCTGTCCACTCAACACGGAGGAGTCTGTTTATGTCCCTTCAGACGGGCCCGACAGAGCCGAACTCGTCATCATCGGAGAAGCTCCCGGACGAGATGAAGCAAGGAGAGGACGACCCTTCACTGGACAGTCGGGCAAACTCCTTGATACAGTTCTTGCGCACAACAAACTGGAACGTTCCAGAATATTTGTCACGAATACGGTTCTCTGCAGAGACAAAGAGAATCGTACTCCAACAGCCACGGAGATCGGATGCTGCCTTCCCCGACTCATCGCCGAGGTCAAGAGCAGAAGCCCAAGCACTATACTTGCACTTGGTAACTCAGCTGCGAAGACGATCCTCCGAACCACTGACGGAGTTACCAAGCTCCGAGTTGGACAAGGACACGAGTCCCCACTCTTTCCCGGAGTAAAGGTCATAGCAACATTCCACCCAGCAGCAACAATGCGTCAGCCCGGAGCCTTCCCATCGATGGTAACTGACTTCGCGAAGGTCAGAGTCAAGGGAGACGTACGATGGATCGATCCTGAGATCAGCATCGTGAACAATCCTGACAACGCCAATGTAGTACTTGACGCACTAGCAACCAAGCCCCGTATCACTATCGATATCGAAACAGGCAAAGAGAAGGACGAGGACTTCGACAGACCTGAGAACCTTCTCTGTGTCGGTTTCAGTTATCGTCCAGGGGCTGTAGTTGTCATCGGAGAGAGAGCCTTACAGCATCCAGGAGTGAAGCAGCATCTAGTTGACATGCTCAACAGGCATCCTCACATTGGAGCACAGAATGGTAAGTCAGACCTCGGATGGCTTCGAGCAGGTACTCTTGCCTTCGACACAATGCTTGCATCGTATGCATGTGATGAGAGGAAGGGTATTCATAGCCTGGAATATCAAGGTACAGAACACCTCGGTGCTCCGAATTGGAAGGCAGAGTTCAAACGGAAACTTCGTACCAAGACCGACTACGGCAGTTGTTCTCGAGACGATCTCTACATCTACAACGGACAGGATTGTGTTGGAACTTGGTTGCTCGAAGACTATTGGGAGGCCCGACTTAGAGCTGAGGGTCTTACAGGACTTCATGAACACCTGGTGAATGTAAGCAACACACTCATGCCTGTGGAGCAAGAAGGTGTGAAGCTCGATCTGGCGTACAACCTTAGGTTACAGGCTGAGTACGATGAACTACTTGCCAGACTGATGATGAGCCTTAACAGGTGGATCGACAACCCAAGGTCGTGGCAACAGATCAAGAGAGCCCTCCTGGAACTACACGTACAGGTAGACAACACTCAAGCGGAAGAGATCCAAGCAGCCCTCGAGATGGCTATAGGACCTGAAGGTAACCAACTCGATCCTGTCGACAGAGCACAAGTCATCGAACTATGTACAGACCTACTAGAGTACAAGAAACAATTCAAACAGGAGTCGACATATGTCAGAGGAATCCGGGAACGACTCGATCGCAACGGACGCATCTACGCCTCCTTCCTCATCCACGGCACAACCCATGGACGACTTTCTTCTCGCAATCCGAACCTTCAGAACATTACTCGAGGGGACCGCATTCGAGGTCAGTTCGTCCCTGAAGAGGGTAACCTTTTCGTTCAGGCTGACTATCGGACCATCGAGCTCCGAACACTAGCAGTTGAGTCAGGAGATGCTTATCTGTTCAGTGTACTGTCGGACCTTGAACGAGACATTCACAATGAGACAGGTGCTAGGTTCTATCACGACTTCTGGGATGTCACACCAGCAGCACGGAAGGAACGTCGCATCAGAGCCAAGGCTGTTGTGTTCGGACTCCCATACGGACGTACTGCGTTCAGTGTAGCAGAAGAGTACGGACTAGCACCTCAAGTTGCAGAAGCTTACTACCGAGAGTTCTTCGGACTTATCCCTGGAGTAGTTGAATTCCAAAAGAGAGTCAAGCTCGACGTGTTGAGTGGCAAGGATCTCATAACACCTTTCGGAAGGCATCATCGGGTTCCTCTCATCACACCACAGAACCGCAAGGATGTAATCAAAGAGGCGTACTCGTTCTACCCTCAAAGCATTGCGAACGACATCAACCTGCATGCCATGATCAGATTGGTCAATGCAGGTGTGCACGTTCGCATTCCAGTACACGACTCATTGCTGGCAGAGTTCAGAGCAGAGGACGCTAAAGAAGGTGCACAGTTTATGAAGGAGACAATGGAACAGACAGCAGCAGACGTGTACAACAAAGAGATGCCATTTCCTGTAGATGTAGAAATTGGTCCGAACTGGGGTGCAGTATGAAAGATCCGAAGATCGTATGGACAGTCAAAGTTTCAACACCTCAGGAAGTGTACGGCGAGGTGTACAAACACAAGTGGATTGCACTAGTGGTATCTGCAATCCTCCTGAAGAAAAATGACATCGTAGTAGTCAGGAGGGAGTGGATCGATCCATGAAGTGTTCGAAGTGTAACAACCAGGCACGACGAAACAGCGAGTTCTGTTTCGATTGTGGACCGAAGAAGATAGCAACCAAGAGACACCGTAACCCGAGAAGGTACAGGCCTATTGAACAGGATAGGAGGCGGGCACCAGAGACACCTGTACCTATGATCGATCCACTTGTACCAAAGATCATCGACAAACAGTTCCTACTAGGAAAGAGGCCGATATGAGAATACTCAGGACACTTGTAGCTGGCACGATCATACTTGTTGGAGTTGCTACTGTTTCAACATTAAAGATGGGCATCGATACATCACGCAACGTACCACCATCAGCCATTGCAATGATAGGTCCTGTTGCTCCTGGACCAACCGACAACCGAATCACACAAGCAAACATCCACGAGACCATCTGTACAAGTGGATGGACCAAAAAGGTTCGTCCAAACTCTATGTACACAGGTTTCGTCAAGAAACTAGAAATGGGCAACGGAGGCGATGTTCCGTCTCCTGCAGCAGCCGGACGGATGTACCACGTAGTTGGCACTCATCTCAACCAACCTCTGAGCCTGTACGAACTGGATCACAACGTTCCACTCGAGTTGGGAGGTAACCCTGAGGACCCGATCAATCTCAAGCTCCAGATTTGGGATGGCCCTGATGGTGCTCACCTAAAGGACCATGCAGAGAACAAAGTGCACGCTCTCGTGTGTAGCGGAGCAATGAGACTTGTAGATGGTCAGCAAGTGTTCCTGTCAGATAATTGGAAGCCGTACGCGAACTAAGGAGGAAGTAGTGGCGCCAGTACTCGAAATTGGTCACACAGCTATCAAGTTCGGATGGGGATTCCTAGTCATTCTAGGTTGGCTCACTTTCATGATCATCGGACTATCACAAAGCAAAAAGGAGGACTAGTGGCAAGTAAGCAGATGCCTGTTGGCACAAAGAAACAGAACCCTAACGGGTACTGGAGGATCAAGTGCGAGGATGGCTCGTGGCGATTCCTGCATCACGTCAACATCGAGAAGGCTCTAGGTCGTTCTCTAGGTGCTGGTGAACGAGTTACCTTCAAAGATGGTGACAGAGGTAACTGCAACCCTGACAACCTCGTGGTGCGAATCGTTGGCAATACATCTCCAGGTAAGAGACGTGCACATCTCGAAGCCAAGCTCCAGGAGATCGTTGCAGAACTGGAGCACCTAGGAGTGACTGTCGAGTACACGTTGCTCGAAGAATCTAAAGCTTCGTAACGTTGAATTCACGTTGACTCATATTCAAAGCGAGTCAAACGCGATTGGTCCAAGAGCTTACGCATTAGTAACGCTAGTTTGACTCAGCGCTTTGAATCACGATGTCCGAACAGTTTGAGAGGAGGATTGACAGATGCAAGTTGTAGTCGCCTTTGACCCAGGAGGCACAACCGGAATGACAGTTGCTCGGAAGAAAGATCCAGGACGTAGGGTCTCTGGAGAATGGACTTGGGAGTTCTACGAACTAGGTCCATCACAGCATCACGCAATACTCTGGCGTGATCTCAACCATCTCAACGTTCTGATCCCAAAGAGCGTCGACCTAACAGTAGTGTGTGAGTCCTTCGACCATAGAGCCAACGAAGCAGCTGAACTGATCTCGTGCGAGTACATCGGCATCATCGTCCTGTGGTGTACTGTTAAGGAAGTGCGCCTAGTAATGCAGACACCTTCCGAGGCAAAGAACTTCTGGACAGATAACAAACTCAAGCACCTGGGTCTCTACCACCCAACTAAAGGCGACCACTCGAACGATGCTACCAGACATGCACTCCGCTTTATCACACAGTGGAGAGACAAGACGTTCATCTACCAACTGAAAGGAATCAACGGTGCCTCGGCTGTTTGAAACAGGTGTCGGACTAACTACCCCTCTCGATCAACTACAGGATGCAGCTCACAAGGCAGCACGCATCTGGAGGAACAACGCACGAGTTGACCAACGGATGCCTCCTGGAGACTGGAGAGTTTGGCTCATCGTCGGTGACAGAGGTTCTGGGAAGACATATGCTGAGACACTAGCAGCCTTGGCCGCTCTTGACGGGCCTAAGAGGAACATTGGTTTCGTCGCTCCATCCTTGAGTGCTGCCAAGATGGTTAACTTGGACGGAGAGTCAGGCATCTTGGCAGCAGTCGGTGGTGAAGAGAACGTTGGTAAGGTCATCAGAGGACAGAATGATGTCTACTGCATCTTCAACAATGGCAGTCAGATTGAGTTCCGCTCCTCTGCCAGTCCTGAGAGCATACGAGGTAGGAACTGGGACCTCTGTATCTGGGATGAAGTCATTGCAGCGAAGCACCCACTTGCAACCTGGCAACAGATCCAAGCTGCTACACGCAAAGGTCGCGCCCGTGTGGTGATTGGTACTTCATGGGACGCTGATCACCCAGACAAAGGCAAGCCTCGGTACGAGGAAGCCAAAGCAGTTCTCTCCAGCATCCTGAAGCGAGAAGGTAGTGGAGTTATTGTCACGTTCATGAAGTCGTCCGACAACACTGCACTCTCCAAGGAGTGGCTAAAGGAGAACATTGGACACACGGACCTCGACAACCTTCTCAACGTCGACCCAAGCGCCGGCTTCTTCCGCTCCCCTATGTTTCAATACCACAGGGCGATGGAGGATAGGATTGAACTTGGAGACAAGAAGGTTAGGTACGGAAGGCTCTATCGCTTCGTTGTCGTACATCCTGTGATGCAGGACGACTCTCCGTGTATCCTCCTACATATCGGGACGTTCAAGAGTCACGGGAAGAGGTACATAGTCATCTTGGATGAGATCCGAGAATACATGCCTGCTGCGATGGCAGTCGAACGTGGACGAGAGGTTATGAAGACCCTCAAAGCCAACTACGTCCTGTACGATGCAGCACACTACTTCGGACCTCCAGAGACGGATCCACGCTTCAGGTTGATCAAGGTACCACCTCCCCCTCATACAGCCTTCCCGGTACAGAAGGCCCTAGCCGAAGGTAGGTTGTGGTTACAACCAGAGATGAAAGAGGACCTGCTCGCATACGTACCTGAAGGTATAGAGTCTAAGAGGGCTGACAGAGTGATCGCCTTGTCTCTTGCAACAACTGAGGTTGACGCACTCGACTATAGGAAGACACCTCCAAGAGTACGGCCCGTGTGGTTCAGGATCTTGAAGTGGCTAGGGGTAGCGTACTTGACTTACAACTTCTTCATCTTCTCGTTCATCCTGATGCTCCTCCTACTACCGTTCGACTTCATTGCAATACTCCTACTCATTAGGATGAGGAAGAGGAAGAAGGCAGAAGTTGAGAAGCGGATGAAGACGATGGGATTGATCTAACGCTTACGTGGACGGCCTCTCCCACGACTGGAACTACGTCGTCTAACCCTATGATGCGTTGCGTAGTACCTCTTAAGGCTAGCTTTGATCTTTGCTTTGGTCACTGCTGAGAGATGCCTACCTTTAAGGGCCGCACTAATCTTTGCTCGTGTCGTCGTACTAACTGTACGACCCTTTAGTGCGGCACTAATCTTGGCCCGCGTAGCTGCAGACACTTGACGGCCTTTCAAGGCAGCACTGATCTTTGCTCGTGTGGCTGCTGACTCGATCCTGCCCTTAAGAGCTGCACTGATCTTAGCTCTGGAGGCTGCAGAAATAGTACGACCCTTGAGTGCTGCAGATATCTTTGCACGAGCTGCCGGACTTAAAGTCCGTCCCTTGTTAGCTGCTGCAATCTTTGCTCGTGTAGCTGCAGAGACTACCCTGCCTTTGTTTGCAGCAGATATCTTTGCTCTCGTTGCCGCAGACATTGGGTGGCCTGGATGGTGTCTACCTTTGAGAGCAGCACTAATTTTGGCTCGTGCTGCAGGAGATAGAGGTCGGTGCTTCCTGCCTTTGTTAGCGGCACTGATCCTTGCCTTAGTGACTGCTGAGAGGTGTCGTCCAGTCTTGTGAATGTAGGGCACCTAGAACCTTTTGGCAAGGTAGTTCAACCTGGCACCTAGAAACCACATTACATTCGTTGATGTATCCGCTGCTATAGTGCCATTACGATCTAAGACCATTGTAATTAAACCACCAGCAGTAATTGGTGCATTAATATTGAAGAGTGCTGGTATGACTGCATATCCGTTATAAGAAGGCACGGTTACACTTCCTGTTGCAGCCCCCGAGTCAGCGACAGTTCCTCCTGGAGTACCCGACGCGATAGCCTTACCTTGTCCGTCGCATCGAAAGTCACCAGTACCTCCACCCTGATAGTGGATATCTACTTGAATCACTCCACTAGTATAGTCCCAAGGCACCTCCGTAGTACCTACAACACCGTCAGCAAATCCATGACGCAGACCCCAAGCGAACGCCATATTTGCCCAACCTCCGAAGGAGGTGTAACTAGGACCACCTAGTCCAGCATCGAACTGTTTAGCAGGTATCCAACGACTGTTCAGGTACGTACCACTCTGAGCACCTATCACTAACAAGTCGCCATTATCGTCAAGTACCCAAACTGTATCTAGTGCTTGCAGTGTAACGAGTGTAGTGATATTGAAGGCATTGGCAGTTGCAGCTCCTTTTAGTCGCAGGTCAACTGTCCCGTTGGCATGAACGGTGTCTACAACAGCCTGGTGCCTATCAATAGGATGCCCAGGACGTCCTCCAGGACCTCTGATAGGACGCTTAAACAAACCCGCCATTGGGTACAGAGGGTTCTGGTTAGGATCCATTACGCAGCGATCCTCCTAGCAACACATTGCATAGGAGCAACATCGTCCAGAGGCATTGTGACTGTGTCCAAAACGAACTTCTGGTTGACACCTGACTTCGCTCTCTGAACGTATATACAGTCCCATGCCTCCAGCATCGGCACAACAACAGACGAGAATCTGAACCCAACGATTTGACCTTTAGACAGAGTGAGCAGTGAATTCGCAACCGCCAATGCTTGGTCTGCTGTTGTAATCATCGGACTCTTGTATGCAGGAGCTACAGAGCCACCAAAGGCAATGTTGTTACTTGCTGGATCAGTAGGATCGATGTTCTGTGCTACAGCACGAACAGGTACGGAGTTACCTGTACTCTCTCCAGTCACAAGCTGGTAGTTGTAAACCTTGTCTTCGTTCCAGTCCGTCGACAAGTCCAGGATGACATTTCGCGGTCCCTCTACGAACGTCCACAGGGGCTGTGCATTATCGACGTTGGGGATCTCATCGATCACGATCTGACCTTGCCAGTCGAAGTACACTTGCTTCGCGGAGTCAGTTCCCAACTTGACACTGACGTCCCAAGGGTTGTCACTAGTTTGATATGTTGCTCCTGCTAAAGCGTACCCAGGACTCGAACCCATACGAAACGTATAGCCTGGTGTCCCTGAATTGATGATCTGTTGTATTGCCGTGTACACATCTAGGCCTGCTGCTAGTGAGTACACGTCAACGAATCCTGATCGCTGTACCTTCTTCGCGCGGTCGTACCCCATGATCGTAATAGTCAGCCCCTGGCCAGAATCCTCTACTTGTGTCTGGTCAATACGGAACACACCGAGCGGAACGAATTCAGGAGGAGTAGCATCTTGGAAGTCTACTCCACGATACAGCCATAGTTCGTTTCCAGTAGTTGGAGCAAGTAAGTCAGCAGTAGTACGAGGACTCAACGACCCTGTGGGGTCAGTCAGTTCGACTCGACACGATCGGCGGATAGAGTTGGTTGAAGAGATAGTAATGTACCCGCTAGTAATTGCTAGTGTCTTCAACCAACTTGGTTGTATCTGCGAACCTGTCCAAACTTCTGCTTTGGTCACAACCTTGTGGCCCGTCATCAGGGCTGCTTGTAACTTGAGGGAGGCAGGAATCATGGGATGTCTACCTCTTCTGCAGTGAGTTCGATGTGCCACCAAATTGGATTGAAACTCATCATCCAGTCGACTGCGATGTCGGGTTGAATACGAAGGTACCACTGGTCACCTGTTGGTGCTTGAAGTAGTACTGTTTGCTGGTTATTTCTGATCGCTACAAGTTGACCGTACACCGACTGTGACGTGATCTCTAGGATGACAGATAGTACTTGACCCAGGATCGTATCGTACACAGGTACCCTTCTAGTTCTACCTAACGGTGAGAACATGCCAAGCGACTCGTGACTAGTAATCGGTAGTGCAGGGCCGACCTTGCCTTGAGTCTGTGCCATAGCATTAGGCAGAGACATGTTCAACGAAGGCTTTTGCGGTACCTTCAGTTGCCACTCGGAGATGGTTACTGTTGCTGTAACTGTCGAGGTGTACTGACTCCCGACGTACACGCCAGCAGCTTGTGTTCCCAGGATCTTGGCTCGATAAGTCCTAACTATACCGCTCCTAGCTTCATAGTCGTATAGTGTCACCGACTGGTTCGAACCGATTGCTGTACCGGTCAAACGATGGGAGATCCAGGTAGTTCCTCCGTCATCACTGTAGTCGATCACCCATACAGCTGCACCAGTACCATTCACCCAAGCCTGGGAGGCTCCAAGGATGATGCCCATCATATCAACGAAGTGCTTCTCGGACAAGGCACAACCTTGAGCCTCCATGATGATACGTGCATAAGCAGAACTCGCTGGTGCTGTAGCATTGAAGGTGATAGGTGTCCACCCTGTAGTAACATCTGCAGTGGTTCCTGAAAAGGATGTGCTAAGAGATGTGCCACTAATGTCGAACCACTCTATACCTACTCGACACAACCGCCCTGTGGAGTTAGCTCGGAAGGACGCCATGACAGAGTATGTTGCTCCGACATTTACTGGTACTCCTCCTGTACCTCCCGTAGATCCATCTTGCATAGTACCAGCAGCAACTGCTGACATCTGTAGACAGCTAGCTCCGTGAGCTCCGAAAACCCCAGACTTCCCAGCATTACAATTCAGGATTCCTACTTGGATACCAGCTCCATTGACCTCAACATCTGCTTGTTCGCGAGTCAGTAGGTTCAGTACAGTTCCAAGTGCTAACGCTACACGAGCATTAGGGTTGTCTGCAGTAGCTGTAAACGTTGGGACCGCTGGAGCATCTATGATGGAGGTAAAGACTGTGTTAGACTGCCAGGGACCCCATCTCAAGTTTGATCCCACGTCAGACAATTTGATGTATGCTGAGTAGTTGGTAGCTGGAGCCATATCGTAACCGACTTGAATGGAGTTACTCGGAGTCAGTAGTTGTCCAGAGTCCCATAGTTGAATGCCTCCTCCGAAGTCAGGGCTGCCTCCTACTGGAGGATTGGCGAAGTCGTACAGTTTCAACCAAGCAGCAGCCTGTTGGTCACCCTCGTCATCACTGAGAGTGTAGGAGATATTGACACGCGTACGATCAATTGGGTTGCCAGCTACAATAGCTGCAGCCTTAGGCGCGCGATTGTACTCTACAACTAACCACACTTCGAAGATGTAGTAGCCTGCCGCGTTCGCTTGTGTAGCTAAATTAACGATAAGATTGTTGACTGATGCAGGTGTCCACGCTACGTTGTTAGGGTCTAATAGCCAAGCTTGAGTATCACTGCTACCTGCAGCGATACCAATCCCGGGGACGACAACGCTACCGGACCACGATACGCCATTAGATAAAGATGCAAGAAGGTTGAATGGGGAGCCTGAATAGCGTGCTCTCACTCTAACACGTACAGATCGAATTTGAATCTCCGATAACACTACACCACCAAAGGCCGAACTACTCATCTGTTCTTGTAGAACACAGTTAGGTGGCGAACTAGCTAGCGTTACATAGGTGGTGTCTACACCATCCGATAGCGCTTGCCAAGCTGTGCCTCCCGTACTAACAGTCCAGCCAGAGTTCTGTACATCTAAGATTGGTGTAAGTAGTGCTATCTGGTTAGCCACTAGCGGGAGTTCACCTCCTGTACCAATCGTGATATCGCCTGGTTAAGAAGTTGCTGGAGTCCTGGCAGAGCTTCCTGGGTGATACTTGCGTTGCTAAAGTCAATAGCTCCCGGAGCTACGTACACTATTTTACTTCCTACTCCAAGTCCTCCTAGACCAGGAAGACCAGGCATAGCACTGTTCATTGCACCTTGCACCATTGAAGCAGAACCCGTGATTCCTTGAACCAAACCCTGCATGATATTCTTCCCATACTCAGCCATAAGCTTGGAAGGTGAACTAAGTCCAAATAAGCTACGAAGAGGTCCTGGGATGATATCTTTCAGGAAGCGTTCGAACTGGTGAGTAAACCAATCCTTGATCGACAGGAACCCTTGCCAAAGACCTCCAACAACATCTCTTCCGGCCTGCCAAAGTATGCCTGCCAAACCTGCGACAGCATTGACGAGTATTTCTCCGGCACCCTTAACAATGCCTTGTATAGCATCCCAGATACCGTGCCAGATGCCTTTCAGGTCTTCACCAAGTTTACTCCACTTGCCTGTGATCAAATCAAGAAACAAACTGATGATGGAAACGACAATTTCAATCGCACCCTTAACAACACCAAAGATGATGTCCCATGCACCACGTAGGATACCGATCACATGGTTAAGACCGTGATCCCAGAGCCAGGCTATGATGTCGATTGCTGTTGTAATGATTGCTAGTATGACCTTGACAACGAAGTCGACAATCATACTGATCTCTGACCACCAACGACGTGTGTGATCAGCAATGAACTTCCAGGTACTTTGTAGTTGATCGCCTACATGAGCAACAAATGCTTGGAGTTTGTCCAAATCTTTCTGGAACACATCCCAGAGGTTCTCAGCAGCGTTAACAACCCAGTGAATGTCTGACTCCACTGTGTGCCAAGCACTGCTTCCTACAGTAACTAAGTGATCCCAGAGTCTAGTTATGTCGTCAACAGCCTGCTTCACATCTAAGCGCACGGCTGACCAGACTTCAGAGGACACCCGTTTGATATCATTCCAATTCTTGATGACACCAAACCCGATAAGAGGTAGCAGGATCAAAGCAGCCATTAGTCCTGCCACTACAGCTACTGCTGCTCCTATACCTCCGACAAGTGGTGCTAGCGCGGCAATCAGTATCAGCACACCTCCTGCTACAGCTATTACGATACCGCCGATTAGTAGGAAGACAGAGAGGAAAGCAGCACCATAAATGATTGCATCACGGAGGTGTGGGTTGAGACCTTGGAACCACTGCAATACCTGAGCACCATATCCTATCAACTTGGCGACTACAGGAATGAACAAGTCACCTATCTCTGTTCGGAGAATCTCCCAGTTGTTCTTCAGGAGTTGCAATTGTGCTGCAGGTTGCTTCGCCATAATGTCATAGGCAGCAGCTTGAGCACCCGCAGAGTTACGAACTGCATTTGTCATCTCACCGAACAAATTGGTATTGTCGTGCACAGCTAAGTTCAGGAACCTCATTGCCTGGATAGTACCTCCAGCACCATACGTGAGGTCCTTGAGTGCAGCTGAAATATCTACATCAGACATACCTTGGAAGTGCTTCCTGAGGTCAGCGACAACATCCACCATCGGACGGAACTTGCCGGAAGCATCAGCAACAGCAATACCAATACCTTCTAGGTTAGTCTTCCAAACAGGATTGGAAAACAAGTCCATCGCACGTGCAGCTGACGTAGATGCCATTGCGGCGCTCAAGCCATTCCTAGTTAGGAAGGCGAGCATGCCACCTAAGTCTTCTACAGTCTGACCAGCACGAACTGCAGACGGGATTGCTCTACCAATAGTAGAAGCCAACTCCGCATAAGTTAAAACACCCTTCTTAACAGTTTCAAATTGCACATCCATTACACGGTTGACATCTTCTACAGGTATCTTAAACGCGTTCATAATCGATATGGATGCACGAGCAGCTGCCTGAACATCTACCTGTCCTGCTACTGCACCTTTTGAAAACGCTGACAGCAATTTCTCAGCACCCTGTACGTTGACATCCATCGATGAGAAGATGTCATATAGAGACGTCTGCATCTGATCGAATGGTGCAGCAATACTAGAGGCTACTTCCCTACCGACTCGTTTGATGTCCTCTAGCTTCACACCCATCTGATCAACCTGCGTCAGAGTGAGCGCAGAAACATTACTGTACTCGATGGCAGCTTTTGTTGCTGAACCAAAGAAGACTACTCCAGCCCCACCGATGGCAGCCATACCAAGACCGACACCGACCATAGCAGAGCCAATATTCTTAAGTTGCCCTGCTGTCAGACTGCCTGTAGCTCCTAGACCAGCAACACTACCGGCAACCTGATCTAGGACCCGCGACGCTTGGTCACGAGCCCTAATGAGAAGGAGGACGTCACGAATACCTAATGGCATACTCTCCTACTGTCTAGGCATGTCTCGCTGACGCTTCTTCTCGAAGGCTTCCAGTACCATCAAGCCTCCAATTACATAAAAACTATCCTCCCTCAATACCACCGAAGGAGGACAGTTCCAAATCTGCGATAGCTCTATTACGTGTATGAGTCGTTCGACGTCTGGTTCAGGCCTCCGACTCATGAGGATGGAGGCCTCTATCCGTTTGGGAGTGTTTCATCCTGTACGAACTCATGGAGGCTGTCAATCAGCTCGGCAATCTCTTGTCCGATACGAGGGTCAAGCTTCGTGAACGAGAGTGGCTTATTGAAGTCGATTGGCTGATCATTCTCATCAGTCAAGTTGTGGTTGACAACACACAGCCCGAACTCATATAGGGTTGTCTTCTTGTTGGCCATCTGCAACTCGCCTAACAGTTCCTTCGCCTTCCCTCCAACCGTCATCTTGCCAGCCATGTCTACACGTTGTAGCCACTGGTCGTATGACATGCGACGAAGTTCCACGAACCCGTCAGGAGGAGCTGTCTTGAGATCGCACCTCTTTACAGATGCATCGACTGTTGCTCTTGGCATTACACGCTCTCCAGTGTTGTAACGACAATCTCGTAGGCCTTGCCAGTACCTGCGTCCAAGTTACCTTGCCGTGTCTGTGTTGCTCTGATGATGTCACCCTCTCCTGTCAAACCAGTAATCTGATACGTAGTCTTGACAGCTGCAGCACATGTGACCTGAACGATGTTGTTGGTATCAAGAGTTGCGATGACTCGTGTGCTCTCAACCGTACCTGCTTTGAAAGCATCCAACTCAGCACGACTCTGCCAGTCACGCTCACACGTGAAAGTGACATCACGTTGCTTGAAGCCAACGAACCTAGGCTTACGATCGGTGTACTGACGGAACTCAGGCGCTGCGTTGTCCTTCACATCAAGGGAGAAGGTATCGACATCAGCAACTTGAGTTCCAGTGGGCAACTGGACGTTGTACGAACCTGAGCCCATCGGAGAAGTTGTTGGAAATACAGGCGACCCTGGAACTGACTGAGTCGCTTCATCCATACCGATGATGTCACACTGGAACATGCCAATACCATCAGTACCGACTGTGATCTTGAAGTTCGAAACGGTACATCCAACCCATCCCTGAGCGATACCGTCACGAACTGTCGTGATCGACAACGTCTTGTTGGGAGGAGTGAATGACGAAGAGGGCGTGTAAGTGTAGACCGCAGGAGGACCTACAACCTTGGCAACAGTGTTCCGACTAGCGTGTAGGAAGTACACCAAGGCTTCAGTAAGCAACTCCATGTCGATCGGACCGCCAATGTGAGTGTTACCAACAACCGTTCCAATCGCGTCGACAGACTGACGAATCGTCCGTCGTTGTACCTGGGCCTCCATGAACTCCATCTTCTCAGATTTGATCGGGAAGAACTTAGTGGGTGCTACATAGGTACCCATCGTCACTTCAAAAGCGACACCCAAGAATCCTCCACCACCAATACCGACTGTCATTTCGTCTCACCTCCTGTGGTCACTTGAGGCTGAGGATCGACAGGAGTAGGAGTCGAGTCAGGCTTTCTGTCCCAAAAAGGATCGTCCGTACCCTTAGTAGGACCTTCTGGAGGAGCCTCAAAGCCCAACTTACCATCTGGAGGGAGAGTAAAACCGTTCGCCTTCGCAGCCGCCACCTCCTCGTCGGTGACATCATATCCTTTCCCGTTCTCGAGATCACCGAAACCTGGAATGCTGATCATATGACCAGGAGGCAAGTTCGGGAAGTTGAGTTCTATATGCACTACACACCTCCTAGCATGAGTTTGTTCTTACCATCCCAAGTTAGTCGTGCAGCTCGAATCAGTGCAGCTGTTGCTCCTGTTGTCCTTCGTACAGTGTATCCGTACTCAATGGAAGAAACGAATCCATGTATGACAAGTCCTCCCAAGGTTCGATCAGTATGCAACTTGGATCTGACTGAGTAAGCAAGTTGGTCAGCCTCTTTGCGTGTAGTCTCGCCTGGCTGGACTTTAGAAGCATACACAATAAGTATGATACGGATGTCATTGTCAGTTCGATAAGGAGCACCACTGAGTATGCTAGTGATCCCACTCGACTCCACCGTGACTGTTGGGAAGCGTGGTATAAGCGCCTCGTCGCCGTACCAAACATCTTGTAGAGGAGTCGTAAGCAAACCCCCCAAACTCGGATCAGCAGACAACATATCCACGATGTACTGCGTGAGAACGGATACATCGGCGATCGCATCAGCCACCAAGGTCCTCTGTCTCTGAGGAGACAAACCCCAACTCGACCAACTTCTCTTCGAACCACAGGGCGAAGATGTCGTCGATTGCAACGAGGTCTTCCTCCTGTAGCTCCGCCCAAGGGCGTGCAGGCATCTTCCAAGTACCTGCCTGGTGAAAGGTTCCGTACCCAACATTCTCTGGAAGACCTTCGATGGCTGCTTGGTCTCCACCTATTGTCCAAGCGTCTAGTGACCCTGCGAACCGTTGAAGCTCGCCTGTTTCTATGAGAATCTCACCACCAACCTTTTGTGCAGTAGTTCCCTCAGCTAGAGGTTCCCAGGCAGGACGCCCTCCCACATCAAAGTTCTGAGACAATGAAGGTGCCGCAACCTTTTCGACTGCTCGTGTGAGAGGTTCACGAAACGTTGTGATTTGAGTACTGAACCCTAAGATGGCACCAACAATAACCTCAGCAGGAGGTGTGATCTCAACGTAGAGGTCTACGGACACTAAAACCGCCTAGCCATGGTGAACTTGATGTCCTCATCTCCAGGCTCTCCAATAGGATTGCCTAGTTGATCAAACTGTTGAGTTAGTGCCGTTGAGTCGTTCGGCTCGAAGAGTGGAGCGTACAAAGGTTCGTCCAGAGGGTCGACACTTGGAATAGTCATAGTCCCTTCCATAAGGGACTGGACAATCTGCATGGCAGAGTCTTCCAGGCTTCTTGAGTATGCACTACCCTCTGGACTGACCTCTGAGTACTGTCGTTCATAGGTCCAGCATGACACCAACATTGCTAGGACCTTACGGATCAACGGTGGGGTAGAAGTCGCATCCGTCCACCCCACCGTTGCATACCGTCTGTCTAATTGCCCGAACACCAGCTGAGCTGCCGTGTCCTCAAACTCGGCATCAATTTGAGTGATCTGAAGTTTAGCTTGCTCCAGCCACTGTTGAACTTCAGCCAGTGAAACGTGCATTACTTACCTTTCGGAGTTGGTGTGTCCTGAACGGATGCCGGAGGAGGGACAGGTTCAGCCGGTTGCTGTTGGGTAGCTGCGATGAGGATCTGATCCCTTCTGACAGTCAAGTCGTCGGGGTTACCAGTACCTACTGGCATGAGTGCGAGCTGAGTAGACAAGGCAGCAACCTGAGCTTCCATCTCTGCCCGCGTCATCCCAGGAGGGACCGTGACAGCCCGAGTGACGTTAACTGCAGAACCTCCTTCGATCAGTTCCTTCATGATGGCATCAGGTATCCCGGAGAGCTCTTCTCCTGGTTGATACTCCGTAACCTTGCCGTCTGGATCTCCGTGGCGAACTCTGGTTATTGCGTATATTGGCATCCAACCTCCTCCCTTAAGCTACGGCAGCCTTGATAACGTACGCTGCGATGGACTTGTTGTTTGCGTCGAGTGCGGTCAGCTTGAGGTCGTATCTTCGACTGACACGAACGATGTCACTCTTTCGCTTCTCTTCCCTCCACCGCTCAGTTACCATCTCCTGGCCACCTGCATAGCCCCAGTTGAACTCGTACCCGTAAGCAGGGATCTTGAGTCCTGGCCGGTCTGGCACGTAGGCTAGAAGGACATCCTTCCCCCAGAGGTACCCAAGTGCCGCAGTCTGTCCCGGGTTAGCAGAGTTGAAACCGACGCCAGGAACGACCACGCTTGGGATGCCAAGGATAGCTGCGATGAGTTCAGCGGTCAAGACGCCTCGTTGCGAGTACTTGATCCGCTCGATGAAGTCTGGGTGATCCTCCAGGATTGACATGACCTGGTAAGGAATGATCCCAGTATTGGGTTCGATGAACATTGACGCGTGAACGGTCCTCATTGCTGTGCGCACGTCGAGGATCGGGTTGGAGTTGACGTAGTCGCTCCACTGAGTGGTTCCAGAGAGAGTGACGACGTTCCCTGCAGGATAGTTACCTGTAGTCATCACCATCGATTGCATGGCGATCTCACGAGCCAGCAGAATCTTGCTGGTCACCAACTCCGTTCCGTCACGGTCTGGTGAAAGTGGGGAGTCTGCGTTCTGTCGCTCTTCATCTGTGACTGGAATCTGCAACGAGTGCTCTGAGGCAAAGTACTGGTCCTTTGCAGCCTTGAGACCAGGAATCTCATTGGCCTCGGTTCCTGGAGCTCGAATGTCTCCACCAGGATCGACAGCCCACGCCTCACGTCCGAAGATGTAGTACATGTTCGACTGCTTCTGTACCGTAACCATCGGGAAGAGTCTCTCACCAACAAACTGGTTGTTAGGCCAGGCGATCGAGATGTTGGTGAGGATGACATCGATGTGTACGTTATCGCCGCCTCGTGGATCGTAGACAGCAAACTGCTGACCTACTTCCGGATCATCCAGAAGATTGACGTCCGATCTACGGTTCCTTCTACGCATGTGTCACCCCCTCCCCTTACGGTACGGTGTGCTTGGTGCCGATCATCAGCCAACAATCCACTTGATCGTTAGCAGCTGCCGACGCGTACATGAGTCGTCCTACGATGGTCTGGTTTGCTGTTGCTGCAGCAAGTGCAGTGACCCTACCGTCAGCTGCTGCTCGAACGTAGGTACCAAGAGCGTAAGCGGCATCGACAACCACCCTGCTGATACCCATCATTCGAACGTCGGCCTTCCGCTTGCCTGCAACAATTGCAGCGTCACCCGCAAGCAAGTTCTCCTGACAAATCCCAAGAGGATCTGCTCCAAGAGAACCAGCAACAGCAGCAGTCTCCTTACCTGTCTGCGTAACGACATACCATGCAGGACAGGCAGCACTAAACCCGAACCCCTTGTCGAGTACGTAATTTGGTCCCGGCAATTAACTCACCTCCCCCGCTGGTCGAGTGGAACGGAGAAGGACTCGCGACGGTACTCCTCAAACAGTTGGGGTTCATCTGCTGACACTTGCTCCAACGCGTCAGCATACCCCATCTTTTCATCCTTCATCTTCTTTAGGACCATATTGTTGAACCGTTCACCAGAAGTACCGCTCTTGTTACCGGGGTCATCCTCTTCTGGACGCTTCCCACCTCTCTCACCAAGCTGGATGAGGCCCGTCTTGCTGAGGTCCGTGAAAACCTCTAACATCTTCTCGGACAACTGCATTGCATCGGTTGGTGGTGACTGAGCCAACTTACGAACCTTGTCTTTGATGGCTGGAGGAATTGCATACTTACCACCCTGCTCCATCTCTGACAGCTTCAAGTTGAACTCGGACATTCGGCGCGAAGTCTCCAACTCAACGATCTTCTTGCCCTGCTCGGCCATCTGAGTCGTGGCAAGAGTCAGAGCGTCGGCCATCTGCTTCAACACCGGGTTCTTCTTGAGGTCCTCTTCCGTGAACGTGAGAGTTGGAGCTGGAGGATCCTTTACGGGAGGTTCCCCCATCTTCTTGAGGGCTTCTTCGACCTCTTCATCTGTTGCATCCTCCTTCAGCTTCACGAGCTGTCGGATTTTCTTTGGGTCCAAACTTGCACCTCCCTTCGGTGGTCCTTCACTGAACATCTCGGACAGATTGACGGGTACCAAGTCTTTGAGGAAGGGCCTGTTCGTAAGCCCTCCTCCAAAGAGTACATCCTGATATGTAGTTTTCGTCTGAGGGTTCTCCCATACGTCCTTGAACTCTGGTGAGAAGTACCGCCACTCTCCTGCTTGGATAGCCGTCCGGGCAGCATCGGTCCAACTTACACCTAACCACAGGCCGTCTGATTGTAACTTTGCGTCACGAACCCACCCGGCAGCCTTCTCACCCAGAGAAGGATCCTGCTTGTGAGCATAGTCGATATCCGGGTCGATGCCTCTGACCTTCTGCTGAATGTTCGCAGCCATCCGGGCCAGTCGCTCTGTGGTGATATCGATCTCACCGTACGCTGGGTGGGTGAACTTGCCTGGACGGAAGGCGTGGACCCAAGAAAGACCGGCCGCATCAGCCAACATCTGAGAGCCAGCAATGTCTACAAGAAAGCCGAGGTGTTGTTCCATCATTACTCCTGATTATACAGGTGGTTCTCGAGTGAAAGCAAGCATCCTTTATATCCTAGTAACTAAGCCATTACGATCTCGACTGGACCGTAAGCATATGTCAATCTCCTTCCACTAGTAATTATGTCCAATCTGTAGAACTTGTGTGTTGCAATGTCTCCATGACTCCAGTTAACCACGACTTGTCCACTAGTTTCTGGCGGAGCAACGACTGATATCTGACCTGTACCTGTTGAGTACTTGATAACTCCTACGTCTGAGTTCATTTGTTCCTGTGAAGTTTTGATGTAAAGTTCAACGGTCGTTCCAGCAAGATTCGGGACGTCTACAACTGACGAGTTTGCACGTCTGGATGAAAGTGCGAAGACAGTTGTTGGATCGTCCTCACGTACTATCTTCAGAGGCAGTAGACTCATCGGGCACTATCCTCCTTCGCAAGTAGATCCAACCCAGTAACAGTTGCTACCTGATGTAGTCCATCTACAGTAGCCTCCAACTTAAGTCCTGTCACATAGGCGACTAGAATATCAAACTGTCTACCTAGTATTCCTGTTAGGAACGGCTGCGCAGGTTGTGCAATTTGCGTATCTACTATCTGGCCTACTCTGACTGAACGATAGTGTGTCGGAAGTAACGCGACTTCAACAGTACCGGCTATCCCAATAACTACAGACTTCATAGGCACAACGATTGAAGCACCGTCAACAGTTTGAACTTGTCCTACATGAACTACCTTCAGAGGATGGACAGGTTGTGCACTATTCACATCTAGAGACTGTCCAGCATGTACTGTCTTAGCAACAGTAACAGGTTGAGCAATCTCTACATTAGATGGTTGAACGGTTGAGTGTATACGTACTGGCCTAGCTGTCTGTGTTGTATCTACCTCTGTAACCTGTCCTACATTCCTAACCTTGAGATGAGTGGCTGTTTGTACGCTATCAACTTCAGTAGCTTGATTGATACTTCTGACCTTAAGATGAGTGACAGGTAGTGCAACGTCCGTTTCAACGGCTTGTACTACTGTAGCATTACCTACATGTACAACTGCTTGAGCACTGTCAGTTTCTAGTGACTGGCCAACAGAAAGTTGCTTAGTAGTTGTTGGGTGAAGCGTTACGTCCGTCTCTGTAGACTGCCCAATTGAACGGGTTTTCACCTTACTCAGTATTAGTACTGAGTCAACCTCAGTACTCTGACCTACACCCTTAACTTTGCTATGTGTAACTACTTGTGCAATGTCAGTTGTCGTTGGTAGAGCTACAGACCTGACCCTAACTGCAGTGGTATGTTGAGCTAGATCTGTTTCAACAGGCTGGGAAACAGTCACAGCACGAGTATGCCCTACACTTGCTGTCGTGTCTACTTCGGCTGCTTGAGCTATAACATGTACCCGTACAGGTCTAACAACCTGAGCGAGTTCAACTTCTGTAGCTTGTCCTACTGTTCGAAGTTTGAGGTGTGTGACAGGCTGAGCTAGTTCTGTCTCTGTCGTCTGCCCAACACTTCGTACCTTGAGACGTACTGTAGCCTGAGCAAGATCAGTTTCAGTGGGTTGAGTGACTGTCTTTGAGTGAACTCGAGTGGCACCTAATACTGTATCTGTCTCTGTAGCTTGCCCAACACTTCTGGTCTTAAGGTGGGTAACCGGTTGAGCAAGTTCAGTTTCAGTTGTTTGGCCTACTGAGATAGTGTGGGTAGCAATGAACAGAGCACCGATAGTGTTTGACGTGGTTGCAGCACTCGTTTGGGTAGGTGCTACAGTACCCGATCCAACACTAAGATTGTAAATGTACGGATTACCATTAGCATCTGTAGCAGTGACCCAGCCCGAAGCAGGAGTACCTCCAGGAGCACCATAACCAGACCCAGACGGTGCCCTAGCTTTGTAAACAGCAACCTCACTACCATGGAGAGCTGTCACAGATGGGTACGTAATAGTTGTGGACGAAGTGTTGTTTCTTGTGCCTGTTCCTGCTGCCGAGTCGTGTTTCCAAATAATTGCAGTGTTACCCCAATCAAAGGTCCTGTTACTTAAGTCCGTACCCAAACCTGTTAGGGAGCCTGATGAAGTCCAACTAATGGACTCCTTCTGCGTGGCATTAGCATTTGTTACAGTACCGTACCAAATCTCATGCCTATTGACAGTACTCCCATTGTCGTAGTAGGCAACCGCTAGAGCCCATGCACCTGGTGTACCTGAACCAGAAGCAGGACAGTTACCTCCTGAAACAGTCGCAACCGTTTGAGTAGCTGACGCCCACTTAAAATGGCAGATACGTATAGCACCTAGAGAGGCTGCTGCAGTAAGAGTCAGAGAAGTGAGGGCTGTTCCTGTAGCAGAGTCGAGGCTCCCTACAGCAGTAGTCACTAGTGCGGGTCAGTTAGTGTCAGAGCACTTATGATAGCGGACTTACAAGCTGACTGATCAACTTGTATAGCAGCACTTTTGGTGGACAACTGGTAGGTCATAGTACCTACTTTAGCTACGCACTTAGCAACGCAGGTTAGGGTGCGACCTTCTGAGCCGACATAGGTCAGATTGTAAGTCGTTCCGTTGACCATCGTCACAGGCATTAGCTCGCCCTATAGAATCCTGCAGCAGCGAACTGGACGGTTAGGTCACTCGCGTCTGTGGTAACAACGAAGTCATGAGCAGTAAGGGGAATTCGAGTGGTATCTGCTGCAGCCTCCTCATAGAACACGATCAGCTTCGCTGTTGTGTTGTTCGTTGCTCCTCCAGCAACCGTCCACGTCTGATTTGGTACAGACACATCAACGCGGTCGTTTGTATTGTCAACTGTCACGGTGCCAGTAAGACCTGTTTTCCGAGCATAGTTGGTGAAGTCCGCTTCAGTTGAACCCGACAGTACAGCAGTGAGTGTTGCACGATCACGCATGAGGGCATCAGACTCAACTGTCTTGAGGATCATCACCCCTAAGTTGGTAGCCGTGTCACGCACCTTCTCAGCTGACGCACCCTTTGCAATGTTGAACACAAAATCTGCCATTATCCCTCCTGACTAGGATTCGACTTGCCCGAATTATCTGCACCAGCATTCTTACCAGGTAGACCTTTGTTCATGTTGCCTGCCTGAGATTGTCTTGGCAACTCAGGAGCAGGAGCACCAGGCAACTGAGGAGCAGTGACCATCCGTTTGGTAGCAACGTCCTTACGAGGCAAGTCCATCTCTTCACGTGACCATGTCTCAAGAGGATCATCAGGCTCTATAATACCTGCACCGATCAAGTTCCTGAGTGCGAAACTGATCGTTCTCCAGTCGATAGTATCGCCAAGTCGGCGGCACTTCAGCTTCGGGAAGTCGATAATGTTCGCCCCAAAGTTGTACTGCACCAACTGAGGAATACCATACGAGTTGAAAACATCAGCAACCTGATCAGCAACGAACCTAACTGACTTCAGGAAGAGTTCCTGATCTGCTGTAACAGCAGTTCCTCCTCGTGTCATGTCAAGGAAGGGAGCCAAGATGTTTTTGGCGATCTCCATGTCATGGTGTTCGATGGATCGCATGATGTCAACAGGTTGTCCCTCCATCTTCAACATGATGATATCCCAATTAGGAGGGAGAATGATATGGGCCTTCTCATTCGTACGAAGGTTACGGCCCATCTCATCAGCAAGTTTCCTGTCTGCTTCCGAGAAGTTCGGTGGAAGGTGGATAACAGGAATCCCAATGCCATGACGTTCCTTTTGGATAGCATCGATCTTGTACAAGTTATCCTTGTAGAACCAGTGCTTGTACGCCGTACGAAGGACAGACGTACCCTGAATGTTCCCTGACTCTTTCTCGAACGTGAACACCAACAACTTTGAGATGTCAATATCAACAGGTTGATACAGTTGTGGACCGTAAATCCACAACGTTTGTGGTCCTCCATGCAGATCGAAGTCCCACCTGTACACATCGAGAGGATGTCTCGGAGCCAACTTGCCCCAAACATACTTGCCGTCTCCAGCAGGACTGGGCACCCAGACCTTCTCGAACATGTAGTACCCGAAGTCCAACATGAGGAGAGCTTCCCGAAGTTGCTGTGGCCAAGAGACCGTCTGCCACTTCGTCAGACAGTTCCAACAGAACTCTGCAATCTTCTTGTCACGAAGTTTGTCAGAAGCTGGGTCCATATACCAACGTGCAGCAACAACAGGAGTCTTGACAAGGTTTAGAGTACCCCGAATCTGCCCGTCACTCTTACGCATCTGCTCGTAGACACGCAGACCTCGGATACCACGAAGTTCAGGGTTGTAATCCTCTCGGATCAAACGGCTATAGGTCGTCGTACCAGAAACAGCAGCAGCTCCGATTTCACCTGTTGGTGGTTTCTCTACATACTTCTGAGTCACAATCAAAGCACCGCCCGATACCCCAATCGGGTCGTAGTCTGCAAACAACTGTTGGAAGTCTGTCGTCTCCAGAGTCCGCACAGCCCCATTGCTCTCGACCACAGGCCCCGATGATTCAGGTTCGTCGAACTCATTCCAAAGTTCTGGCATTAGAACATCTTTCCGGTAGTGAAGTAGCCTGCTTCGGGCAAAGACAACTCTGAACCGTCGTCAGCTTCTGGTGTCCAAACCTCATTAAGGTGATGCTGCGCTCCGAGTACGAACAAACTCATGAGTGCGTAGCGGAGGGCATCAAGTGCGTTGTCTTCTTGACCCATCCGCTTAACGGGCCCTGCCGCGTTCGACTCTGGCTGATTCCTATCTTCATCCGGACCTTTGTAGTTGATGAACTCCCGAATCGTGTTAGGACAACTCCAGTCGACAAACAACATAGGTAGGAGTTCAGGCGTCCCATATTCATCGACAGTTCTACCGGTGTCATACCTCTTCAGGAACCTCTTAAGATTGTCGACACCTTGACGCCAATTCACCTTAGCATCAGGGTCAACGATGCATGGTGCGAGGTACTGAGACACTGTTGCAGCCGCTTCAGGGTCTGCAGCGTCACCAAAGCAGCAGTCGATCTTGTACCCTGGAGGCTGTTCTCGTGCTTTCATCTCATCGATGTGGTCTCGAAGTTGCTTGTACGACTTGTAGTGCTCTCTCCAGACGGTAATGTTGTCCCATGGATCTACTTGGAACTCAATTGCAGCTAGAGGATGTACGAAACCCCAATCGAAGGCGATGTAGTTGGGCCATGCGGGGTTGTATTTGCACGTCCTGATGTGTACATTCTCGTCAAACTCCGCGTAGATCCTGCCTACGAAGCTGGCGAAGTCTGCCGCGATCTCCTGTGAGAAGAGATCCTTATCCATAGCCATCTCGAGGGAAAGGATCTCTGGGTCCTGACGTCCTCCCGGGTAGATAGCACGGTTCTCCCAGGAAGGGAAGTGGAAGGAAGCGTACTCCTCATTTTCCGGGTTCAGACCGAGTTTGTACAGATCGTAGAACCAGTTGTGGCCTTCAGGAGTTGAAGCGAAGTCAGCAACACCCCTCTTGTCAGAAAGGGCAGGACGTAGAAACCGTTGGAAAGTACTTGCTCTGTGCTTAGCTGCCTCTGCAACGATCACTGAGTCTAACCCTTCGCCGACGAGTGTGTCCGGATACTTCGCTGACTTCACTTCAAGCCTAGTTCCCCAAGGCATCTGAATGTACATCTCACCTTGACGAGTGTTGTACGACTTCTTAACGCGCTTGTCTTGACCTAATTTCTGTCCTACGATAAGATCGTTCCAGATGTACCTGAATTCCTTCTCGCCTTCGTCGTACTCTCGGCCTACGATCCAGTGCCAAGTATCGGGCTTGAAGAGCCTCATCTCCATGTCTCTCGCGACCATTGTAGTCTTGCCAAAACGGCGCCCGCACGCTGCGACGCGGAACCGTGCCGTGTTGTTGTGATACCTCCACTGCTGTGTGTGAGGATTGTATCCGATCTTCTCGAAGTACTTTGCCCTGTCGATTAGCAGTCCCATTATTCACCGTTCAGTTAGGAGGACAAATAATAGGACATTGAACGTTGAGTAAAGGTGTAGGAGACTGTGAAGGTTGTGGCGTCACAGTAGATGTCACAGTAGGTGTGACTGTTGGAGTGACTGAAGACGTAGGTATAGGTCTAGACCTGGGAGTAATTGTCACCGTTGGTCCTGGAACCGGGAATGGCGAAGGAATGATTACCAAGACACCGTCCTTACCATCTTTTCCGTTCGTCCCGTCCTTCCCATCTTTTCCATCTTTTCCGTCCTTCCCAGGTTTGCCCCCGGGTCCGGGGACTGTACTCGCAGCCCCAGCAGATCCAGTCTCACCTTTCAATCCTCGTGCAATACCTACAGCCCGGTGAAGTTCATTGAGAATACGAGGGCGGTCCTCTGGTGGGGCGTTCTCGAGTTGGCTTTCAAGTTGACTGATTCGAATAAGAGCGCTCTTGTACCGTTCTCCTTGCTGACCGTAACGGTACACCACGAAGACAAGGGCTACTGACAGCAGGACCATTATTATCGTACAGGCGTAGACCGGCCACCCTGAAGGGAACCTTCCCATCGGAGACATATGGGTAAGTTTTTCTTCCAGGCTCTTAGCCTCGGTCCTCAAGTCAGCCTGATGGTGCAGCACACTCTCCGGAGCTGTCGATGGAATACTCATGCCACCGCCTTCACCTGTTTTTCAAAGTCCTCACGTATCCCCCGCAACTTCGTTTCAAGTTCCTGCACTACTGCGTGCAATCGTGCGATCTCAGCACGGTCAATTTCCCCAGTAGCTAGAGCTACGATAAGATCCTGCTTAGCTTTGACGAGTTCCACCTCGCCTACTCGCAGAGCGTCAATCACTCCTTGCATCCGAAGCACCTCGGCATTAAGTCCGAAATTGAGATGCTCGAACAGACTTACTGCGTCGCTGACTACGGTCGTAGCCAACTTGGCAGAGGTAGACCGGTGACTAACGAGCACGGCTTGTACGAGTCCAATCGCTGCTACTGAGATTGCAATAATCCCACCCACTAAGAGCGGAGTTGGAATGTTCATTGCTTGGGGTGCTCACGGTCGTAGAGGTAGATTGTGGTCCAACAGATCATCAACACAATCAGGACAGCAGCAATCGCCCAGGGTACCTGAACGTTGCACCAACAACTGGCCGCTAGGATCACGCTGGAGGTTGTCCTGTGACCTGATCGATGAGACCTTGGAACGCAGCACTCGGACCACCCTTCTTCCACCCTGCTATGAATCCAATCACCACAGGAAGGAGGCCTGCTAGGATCGTCCAAACGTTCAGGTGACCAGTTGCTGCTGCAACTCCAATGATCCCACCACCAGCGATGGTACTTGCTGTCGTCTGTGCTGCGACCTTTGGATGGATTGCAGTAGCAGGCAGATTCCCTTGTGCGTCAGGTACTGTCTTATTGCTAAGCCACTGGAACTGCATCTCTCCTCCTTAGCAGTTCGGGACGCCAACGAGGGCGATCTTAGCGGTGGGATCCGTTTCGAAGCCTGCGTTCGCTGAAGCATGGATCGCAACAGGTGTGTGGACACACACTGAGCCGACATGACTGAAAGCAGCGAAAGCACTGGTCGCGAGTCCGATGAAAGCCAACGCTAACTGCAGGAAGTCCATAGCTACGTTCCCCCTATCTTGCCGTGTTGTCCCAACAGTTGACTTGGGCATCAGTAAGGCGCTTAGGACCAGTGTACGATGCCCCATCCGAAGCTTTCACCGTACACGTGGTCCCAGCGCCTACTGAGGTGATCTTTGCTGCTATCCACTTCCCACTTGCTCGTCGCCAAGCGACAGTCCGGTTCACCTTTCGACGATCGGGGCTGTTTGCTCTTCCCATGTTAGTTCGGGAACTTCCAGAGGTTGATCGCAAACATGACTACGCACAAGAACAGGATACCTCCGAGGATGATCACGGCCCCACTCGGTTGAAGTAGACGTTTGTCTGAGTGCGTGCCGTACCTGCTGCAACGTTGTCGACGATCTTGCCCGTACCGATCCTCGAACCGAGGCGAAGCTTGGCTCCAGAAGAGGACCCAGGACCGAGGATCGTTGCGGCCAGCGTACGACCGTTGGCGCCTCGGTAGATAACGCCTGGGGCCTTATTCTTAGTCAGGACTGGCGTACGAAGAGGCATCAGACGTGAGGTTGGCCTGGACTCATGCCTCCGCCCGAAATCGGTTTCGATGTGTGCTTGTCCACCAGGTCCTTGAGATCGTGTGCGAGAGGCGAGAGATCGTGCCCAACTGTGGCTGCCTTGCTGGCCCAACCGAAGAGTTTGGCAATTGAGTCCAGGATGCTGTGCTTCGGGTGCTGTGCTGCATCTGCCGTCGTTGGCTGTATCGCCATTGGTTTCCTCCTATACCACCCTGCGATCTCGGATTCGTGAATGTCGAATGTCATGCACTAGCAGGCAGGCGAGCCTGCACCGCTCCCTCTTGGGGTTGAACCCTTGGCCATCTGGCTCGAGGAACGTTCGGACCCTGCGATGTCCCCAGTGTCGACTGCCTTGCGTGCAGCAGTACTGGAACTCTTCACCGTGCTGGTCTGATTGGACCCTCCTGCTGACTTCGACGGACCACGACCACTCATGCCACCCTTACCTCCACTCTTCGCCATCTCGTTCTCCTTTCCTAGTAACAGATCAACTTCAATCACCAGCTGCTCTATATCTGGTACACGTAGGAGAGCCATCAGGCCCCCTTCAACGGAGGCTCTACAGCGATGCCCTGCATCATTGCTTCGAGAGGGTCCATCGGCCTCGTAAGCGGGTTCGCTCCGGTGAGGGGTCCGAGGTTCCTGTCGATGACATAGCGCGCAGCAGTCATACGCTGCTTCTCATCCTGGCTCCAGAGGGCTGTGTGAATGACTGACTGGATTGCTGGGAGGAGTCCTTTCCTCAACTCCCGCTTTGCAGCCACTTCCAAGTCCTCGTGTTCAGGGTTCCATTCCTCAGCCAGTGACTGAAGAGTCTCGTCAAGCTGCCTTCGCTGATCTGGTGTCATCGGTTCGCTCATGCCTATATAATAAAGGAGGAGTGCGATGACACACAAGGGTACAAAGCGTGGTCAGGATATACTAGTAACACTTCCTCAAAGTACAAATCCTGGTGACCCTGTTTTTAGTCTCTTCCCGGCGAGGACCCCTCCGGGCGTTCACCCTCAATGTACCTCCCAGGTAATATAGTTCCTAATTGTAAGGCTCCAAATTACTTCGTTCCAAACTAGTTTTACTTGTGAGATAGACATTATGACTATTACGACTATACATACATACTATTAGACAATCATGTAGTAGTAATGACATACATCAATCAAACATTGTAGTTGTCTCTCATACATGTATGATGTATGATGTTGTTAGTAAGAAAGAGTAATAAAG
>Ga0193729_1000049_pt1 | contig 52593 bp, 48 predicted proteins | sample U1c2metaG_FD_143036 | JGI IMG/M metagenome (GOLD analysis project Ga0193729, IMG submission 143036) | Soil microbial communities from a riparian zone of the East river system, Colorado, United States - U1c2 | ecosystem: Environmental > Terrestrial > Soil > Riparian zone | place: USA: East River...
GGCCTAGTTCCCCCTTACGCTGGCCCGCCTTCTCGCTTTCCCATCGGTAATCGCTCGACCAAAAATGGCGCGCACGATCTGCGCCGCTACGATGTTCGCCGCGGCGAACCCGCCGCCCGTCTCCGCTGGCTCGAAAGCCGCGTCCGCCATTTGCACCCCGCCCTTGCCTCCGTGCGCATCACCCACCGTTGGGGCGGCCCGATTCTCCTCACCGATAAAATGCGCCCCATCTTCCGCCGCCATCCCCGCAGCAAACAGGTGATGCTCCTCGCCGGCTACAACGGCCACGGCGTGGCCCTCTCCGTGTACCTCGGCAAATGGGCCGCCCAAGCCCTCCTCGCCCGCCGTTCCCTCCCCCGCTGGCCCCTCCCCGGCTGACGTTGACATAGGCCTTCTCGCGGCACCGGGCCGAGCGGCGCAACTCTTCTTCCGTTTCCATCCTCTCCATCGGTATAAAATGGGCTTCCATAGTCCTACGGGCCCAAAACGAGAGAGCCAGAAACGAGACCAACCATGAGGAAAGCCCTTTTCGCACTCTTTTTATTGTTTAGTGCGCGCTCCTTGCTCGCGCAAGCGCCGCCGGAAGGAATCTGGCAGGGATATGACGGTGAGTGGCACCATGTGTCCAGCCAATTGCTCGCATTGGCCGAGGCCGTGCCCGAGGAGAAATTCGCCTGGCGTCCTGCACCCGGAGTGCGCTCCACCAGCGAAGTCTTCATGCACATCGCTCTCGCGAATTTCTACCTGCTCAGCGTGACGGGTCCCAAAATGCCGGCCGACATGAAAGAACGGATGGAGAAATCGGTCACCTCGAAAGCCGACGTCATCAACTGGCTGAAACGTTCCCTCGACGCCGTGAAGTCAGCCCACTTGGCGGTCACGCCAAAAGACCTCGAACGCAAGGTCCGCATTGCCGATCGCGACGCCACCGTGGACGGCATGTATCTGCGCATCATCGTTCATGCCAACGAGCACATGGGACAGCTCATCGCCTATGCCCGCATGACCGGCGTCGCTCCCCCTTGGTCCAAAAACCAGTAACCGCCACTCACGAGGCTAGAAACGAAAGCAAATGGCTTGCGTGGGGCCTTCCCCGCGCTCTTCGCAGCATCCCCGAAAACAGAAATAGTTTTTTCTGCACCATTTTGGTGCAGTACAAGTCCTTTAAATGCAACACCTCCGGGCACTTCCGTATGTGTTGCAAACAGGAACCAACTTATTTCCTTATCTCCAGGCCTCCCAGGCCTCCCAGGCCTCCTCAGCGCCTCGGCCCAGCACGGGCCACAATGGTAGAATCCCCGGTCGTTTCCTGAGGAGGAGCGTGATGAGCAAGAAGATTCGTACGTGGATGATTTCCGTATTGGCAGGAGTAGCACTGTTTTACGTGCAAGCCGCCGCGGCGCAGCAGGAGCCGGACTGGTCCAAGGTTCAAATCAAAACGACCAAGGTTTCCGGCAACATCTACATGCTGGAAGGCCAGGGCGGCAACATTGCCGCCTCAGTCGGCGAAGACGGCATCGTCATTGTGGACGACCAGTTCGCCCCGCTGGCGGAAAAAATCCAGGCCGCGCTGAAAGATTTGAAAATTACGGACAAGCCCGTGCGTTTCGTCATCAACACCCACTATCACGGAGACCACACCGGCGGGAACGTCCCGTTCAACAACGCAGGCTCAACGCTCATCGCTCAAGATAATGTGCGCAAGCGGCTCGAATCCGGCGGCACCGCGGGAAACGGCGGCTCGATCAAAATGGACGTGAAGTCTGCGACCAAGGCCGCACTTCCCATCATCACCTTTGATCACGACGTGACCGTGCACCTGAACGGAGAAGATATTCGCGCGCTGCATTTTCCCTCCGGCCACACCGACGGCGACTCCATCATCTTCTTTCCGAAAAACAATGTCGTGCACATGGGCGACGACTTCGTGCGCTACGGCTTCCCGTTCATTGACGTGGCCAGCGGCGGCAGCGTCCAGGGCATGATCGACGCCATGGAAAAAGCCACGACGCAATTGCCCGCGGACGTGAAAGTGATTCCCGGGCACGGCGCGCTGTCCAACCTCGACGATGTGCGCGCATTCACCAAAATGCTGAAGGAAACTTCCGCGGCAGTGCGGAAAGCCCTCGACGACCACAAGACGCTGGAGCAAATCAAGCAAGAAAAAATTCTCGCACCATGGGCGAAATGGAAAGGCGATTTCGTCAACGAAGATGCATTTATCGAGACGCTCTACAATTCGCTCACCGGCCATAAAGGAGAATTCGTAAAGCACAACTAGGCGGAATTGTGGAGGCGCCTTTACGGCCGCGCGTTAGGCGAGAAGAACCCGATGGGCAAATCGCGCGCCGTCCGCAAGCCGGCCGGGGCATCAAGAATCACAGGGATCGAATTCACGACCACCGAAGCCGTCGCAATGTCGCCATGCGAGCCGCCAGGAATGAGCAGGCTGATGTTCGGATGCCCCGTGAGCGAAATCGTATCCGCCGGATCTTTCGCGCCGACGTACATTTGCAGTTCGAGGTACACGAGTTCTTTGCCGTCTTTCGAGAGGCCGCGCGCGATCTGGTGCACGCCCGCCGCTTGCCCCGCTTGGACGGTGAGAAATTCGGTCTGCACGTGTTCGGTGGCGATTTTCGGTTCGATCGTTTCGGTAATTTGTTCGACGGGCAAATTCAAGCTGTCCGCCACCATCGCCACGGATTCCGGCAAGCCGACGTGCTTGATCACGCCTGCCTTCACCTGCGCGAGAAATTCTTCAACCGTCATTCCCGCGCCGATTTTTTTCTGCAGCGGCAGCCGCCGCTTCGAGGCGTCCACCACGCGCAGCGCTTTGGCGTGCTCGATGCGTTGCGAAACCGCCGCCAGCGTCACGACCAGCTTGTCCATCACGAAGCCCGGATTCACGCCCGTGCCGATCAGCGCCACACCCCATTCTTTCGCCGCACTATCCAGCTTCGCCGCGAGCTCCGGATGCGTACGGAAGGGATACGACAATTCTTCGCAAGTCGAAACAATGCAACACTCCGCTTCCAGGCACATCAGTAACTGGTCCATTACTTGCGCGAGCGAAGACGACGTCGAATGGATCACCACGTCCGCGTTTTGTTCCAATACTTCTTTCGCTTCTGCGGAAACTTTCACGCCCCACGGCGCGTCCTTCGCACCGGCCACTTCGCCAAGATCGCGCCCGGCCTTCGCCGGATCCGTATCGATCGCGCCGATGATTTCAATGGCCTGTTTTTCCCGCATCAGCCGCACGATGGATGCCCCGATGGGGCCGACACCATACTGGATGGCGCGAATTTTCTTTTTCACGTCGTTCTCCACTTTCAATTTGCGCCGCGTATAACGCGCATTTTGGCTTCAAAGGAAGCCTTACAATAATGGAATTCCCGCGCGCATTCAACGAAGAACCGCTCCGAGCGCTCACACAGTTTGCAGCTCGCGGTGGCGAAGCTGGAATTGTTGCTGGGGCAGAGCTTGCGCCGCATAATAGCTGGAGAGAACGCCAGCCGATTCCGGAGGAATGCGACATGCCAGCAAAAAAACTTTCCGAAGCCGAGATTAAAACGCTGCTCTCCAAGGCTAAGGGCTGGAGTCTTGTTAACGGCAAGCTCCACCGCGAGTTTACCTGCGATAATTTCGTCACTGCTTTCGGCAACATGACGCGCGTCGCGCTGGTGGCCGAAGCGATGAACCATCATCCGGAATGGTCCAACGTGTGGAACAAAGTGGTCATCGACCTGCATACTCACAGCGTGAAGGGAATCAGTGATTTTGACTTTGTGCTGGCGGATAAAATCAACGAAATCTTCGAGCCATTTCCGCCGCTGCGCCTTCCAGGCGGTGGAAAAGGCCAGTGATTTTTTCGGCGCCTGATGTGCTCCCATCGAAAACGATCATCCGATAATGAGCGCAGACCCCCAGCAGCAAAAGTCCAGCCGGAGCTGGATTCTTCTCGCAGCGCGCTGGGCGGCGGCGCTGCTGATTCTTGGAATTCTTTTCTATCTGCTGCCGGTGGCCCCGCTCCGCAACGCCTTGTCGCGCGTTCCTCTGACACGATTTATTGCCGTGCTGCTGATATATCTGGTGGCCCTGACCGGCGGGATCACCAAGTGGCACACCGTCGTGAATTCCGCGGGCGCGCAACTTAGCTTTGCAGCCAGCGCGCAGTGCTACACCAGCGGGCTATTCGGCGCGCTCTTTCTGCCATCGATTATCGGCGGCGACGTCGCGCGCCTCGCCGTCGGCATTTCGCGCAGTCCGCATCCGGCCGCGGTGATCACGGGAAACGTGGCCGACCGCTTTCTCGATGTGGCCGCTCAGCTCACGCTCGTCTCGCTGGGCCTGATGCTGCTTCCGGGTTCCTTGCCCGTTCCCCTGCAGGAGCCGGCGAATCGCGTGCTCCTTGCCGGGGTTCTGGCCGCAGCGATTCTTTTCGGTCTTATAGTGGCATTGCGCCGGCCGCTCTTGCGCAGCCGCTCCATTCGTTTCCGGCGCAGGCTCGCGCAACTTCGTCACGCGATCCGCGCGGTCTCGCGCCGTCCTTACCGGCTGCTTTTTGGCTGGTTGCTGGGGACTTCCATACAGGGCACGTATGTTTTGCTCACCGCTCTCCTGGGCATCACTTGTGGACTCAATCTCCCGCTGCGTGTGTGGCTCTTCGCGTGGCCATTGGCCAAAATCGCTGCGGTTATGCCCATCACGCAAGGTGGCATTGGCGTTCGCGAAGCGGCACTCGTGGTGCTGCTCGTGCCGTTTGGCGCGCCGGCGTCGCAAGTTCTGGCAACGGGAATCGTTTGGGAGGGGGTGATCATCACCGCAGGTCTTCTCGCGGGACTAACGGCGTTTCTCTTGCGGTATTCGCAATCTCGCCCCCAGGGCACTTAGCTTTTCCGTCACTCCCAACGAAGTTTGCTTCATCATGCCCAAACTTGGTGGTCCGGCCGTGGCGTCGAGGCTCACGATTTTGTTCCCTGGTCTGCCCATTCTCTTTACCAGCGGTTTATTCGCAGGATTCGGAAAACGTTTCGCCCGGCGCCCACCACCTGTAAAAACCATACCGCCCCACGACACTCGGCCGCGTTGTGCGCGAAATTCTTGACCAGGTGAAAAAGCGAAAGGCATCGAGCTAAACCAAGGGCTCGAAACGACATTGAGTAAACAGCGCCGTCATTTCCGATCCCGCGTGAAGCAGGGGAGGGTCGCGCTTTTCCCATCGATTTGTCCCTTTTTTTACCGTTGACACTTGCGTTCCGTGGTGCTACAAACCGCTGAAAGACAAGCTCTTTGGTGGTGAGTCTCCTAACGAATTGCCGAGCGCAGTGCGCGAGTGAGGCTGCAGACCTGCCTGGCAGGGCAGGTCTGCTGAGCTGCCGAGGATCTTGTCATGCAACACCCCACCCACCCCGGGAGGTGAGAACGAACCTGTTTTCACCTCCTTTTTATTTACCCGGACCTTGACGGGTCTGGTTCCCAAATGCAACTGAGTGTGCTTTCGACGGTTCTTGGCCTCGCGGCGGCCCGCCTACTCGGATTCCTTGCTTCCTCTAACTCCAATATTTTCAACCGGTTTTTCACCCAACGCCTTGTGAGCTAAGATGGTCCGAGTAATTTTTTATCAAAAATGACCGCCTCGGCGCCTCCGCTCCTTTTCCTGGAACACGTGACAGTCCTGCGCGGCACGCGGGAACAGCGGCCCGCCCTCGACGACGTCACATTGCAAGTCGGGGCCGGCGAACACCTTTGTATTCTTGGGCCCAACGGCTGCGGCAAGTCCACGCTGATCAAGACCATTACCCGGGAGTGTTATCCACTCGCGCGGGAAGGGTCCTCCATTTCCATACTGGGGCGCGAGAGGTGGAATGTTCTTGAGCTGCGCTCGCTTCTTGGCATTGTTTCGCCGGACCTGCTGGCTTCGTGCACCGCGGACGCCACCGGACGCGACGTGGTGCTATCTGGCTTCTTCAGCAGCACGCGCATCTTTCCGCATCATCAACCCGATCCCGGGCATCTTGCTCGCGCCAACGAAACGCTTTCGCGGCTTGGCATCGCGCATCTGGCCGATCGTCCGGTTGTAGAGATGTCCTCCGGCGAAGCCAAGCGGACGCTGATTGCACGGGCGCTGGTGCACGAGCCAAGAACTTTGTTATTTGATGAGCCGAGCAACGCGCTAGATATCGGCGCGCAGATAGAGCTTCGTGACACCATGAGAAAGCTGGCGCGGTCCGGCATCGGCATCTTGCTGGTCACGCATCATGTTTCAGAAATTATTCCGGAGATCGAGCGCGTCGTTCTCTTGCGCGAAGGGCGCATCCTCGCTGATGGACGAAAATCTTCCATCCTGACCGCGGAACATCTTTCGAATCTGTTTGGCGTCACGGTGCGGCTAGGCCAGAACGACGGCTATTTTCATCTCTCTTGAGAGGGAACGAAGCCAGTCTCGCCAAGCGAGCGAATCGATTTGTTCTTGCAGTGCGATGCCGGTTCAGCCCGCTTGCGCCAGCCCGTACAGAAGCTCGACGAACGAGCGAACGGCGCCATCCATGCCCTGGACCTTGCGATTTTTCGATTCGATGACGAAATACTCGTCGGGAGCGTGCGCGCCGCTTCCGTGACCGAGGCCAAACGGGCCCGCCGCCAGGTGGAGCGGCTCGCCGGTGAATACGTAGCCGGGCCACGAGCCCGCGCTGCGCGGAAGAATGACCGGATCGATCCCGCCCTTGCGATACACTTCGGTCTCAACGTGGATGAGCGCGGCGTCGGCGGGAGTGCTATTGGGATCGTATCCGCCGGTCATGCGGACTTCGATGTCGCCGAAGCCTTTTTTCGCAAGATGAGCCTTGAGCGCGGCGAGCGCTTCGGCGGCGGTCATGTCCGGAACGAGGCGCAGGTCGAGCTTGGCCACGGCTTTTCCGGGAAGAATGGTTTTTCCGCCGGGTCCGGTGTAGCCGCCGACGAGGCCTTCGATGTTCACGGTGGGCCGCGACATCAAGAGTTCCAGGGCTTCGCGCCAGCTCACGTCGTGAACCCAGTGCTCCACGCCAAGAAGTTTTTTCGCTTCTGTCTCGCTTAAGCGGCGCGCTGCTTCCGCGATCATTTTCTTCTCGGCTTCGGAAATCGGGCGGGCTTTATCGGCAAAGCCTTCGATGGCGGGATCGTTGCCGTCGGGCGAGACGAGAGTCGCGAGCGCTTCGACGAGATGCCACGCGGGGCTGTCCAGCCGTGCTTTGTTGCTGGAGTGCACGTCCTTGCGCGGGCCGCGGCCCCAGCGTCCGCCGCTGGAAACCAGTTCGCACTCGATGACGCCCTTTGCGCCCAGCGTCATGGTGACTTCGCCGTCCAGACCTTGCGAGGCGCTGGGCATGAAAATTCCAAGGCAGTTTTTCAAAGCCGCCATTACCTCCGGCCGGCGCACAATTTGCGGAAAGTGCGGTGAACCGATTTCCTCTTCTCCTTCGGCCACGAACACCAAATTTACGGGGAGCTTCTTGCCGGCGCCGTGAATTGCGTGCAGCGCGGCGAGGAACGACGCTTCCGGACCTTTCTGATTTACGGCGCCGCGGCCCATGACGACTTTTCCGAGGCCAGGTTTATCAACGAGAGCCGCTTCGAATGGTGGCGAAGACCATTCGGCGGGATCTGCCTGCTTCACGTCATACATGTAGTAAAGACCGAGGGTGCGCGGAGCGCCGGCATCCAGCGTGGCGAAGATGCCGGGCTGGCCGTCGGTGGGGACTTTGACCGCTTGCTGGAATCCTGCTTCGCGCAGCATGCGCATGGTCAGCTCGCAGCCCTCGTTCATGCCGCGGTTTTCGGCGGCGATGGACGGCTGGCGGATCCAGTCCTGCAGACGCTTCACGGATTCGTCGTGACGCTTTTCGATTTCCGCGTGAATCGCGTCGAGATCGCTGGGATGCGCGCGCGCCCAGCGAGGCATCGCAAGGGCCGCGGCGGCAGCGGCGGTGCCTTGGAGGAAAGCGCGGCGGTCCGTTGGTGAAGACAATCCGGCGGAAGGCGTTTCGTTAATCGTGTGCGCGCTTTTTTCCTCGGCGCGATTATTTGCCTGATCGTCCTTGTCGCCCCCGAAATGAAAAGAACTTGCCATCAATGCCTCCTGTTGCGCGTTAAGTGGAATGGAAAATGACTCACTGTGCGGCCGTTGCAACGCGGGAGACTACACCATCTGGATTTAGTCGGCAATGGCGGAGGCAGCGGGCTGCTGGCGGCCATGCGGCAGACGGTAATGAATTTCGTATCCGTAGCGATTGACGAAGCGCGCGATAGTGCCGTTTGGTCCAACCGCCCACGCGGTCCAGATGTCTAGGAGAGCCATGGCGTTGAGATTCAGCGAATCCGTGCGCTTCCAGTGGACGCCGAAATCACCGCTGATGTCTTCGCCGTTTGGTCCGACGGCCACCCACCGCCCATCATCGATGTGAGCCACCGCGGAGTGGTAGCCGCCGGGTTGCTGTGCAGCGAGTTGCCACGTCTTGCCCCCGTCGAGGGAATAAGCGGCAACGCCGGACGCACGCTTGGTCTCCTGATAATCGCCCCCGACAGCAACGATAGTCTTATCGTCCGCGCGAGCGATGGAGAAGATTCCAGAGGAGGCGTTGCCGTGGGCGATGGGTGTTTCCACGACGCTCCAGGTGCGCCCCGAGTCAGAGGAGTGGAAGACGCGGGCGGCCGGGCCGCCGGTGCCAAAAAAAATGTCGGCGCCGGAGAGCGCTACGCAAGTATTGCTGGCGGCAAACGCTCCCTCGCTGGGCAGCGCGGCGGGCATGTTGCCGCTGGAGAGCGGATTCCAGTGCTGGCCGTCCGTTGTCTTCAGTAAAAGGAATTTGCCATCAATGGGGTCGCTGAGCGCAAGACAGTGCGTTTCAGAGAGGCAGGCGATGGAGTCCAGAAAGAATTCCTTGCGTTTGTCGGTGTATTGCAGGTTCCAGGTTTCGCCACCGTCGGTTGTTTTGTAGATGCGCGATTTTTCGCCTTCGCCGCTGGACATGACGTAGGCAGTGGAAGCCTTGAACGCCACGATGCCGCGAAAGTCGAGCGCGTCTCCGCCCGCCACGTGCAGGCGCTTCCACGTCGTGCCCTCGTCGAGGGATTTCAGAATCACGCCGTTCGAACCGGACGCCCAAACAACCGGCGCAGGTACGCCTTTTGCGTCTAGCGTATAGGCCGGGCTCACGCCGCGCAGATTGGTGTCGAGTCCGCTCGTCTGAACCTTCCACCACTGAGCCTCGGCAGGGATGGTGACGAGCATCAGGAGCAAGAGTGTGCGCATAGCGCGCATTTTAGCAGGGGGCGGTACTTTCCTGAACGAAGTGCGCTCCATCTCCGGAGTTCCCTGTTTTTGCTCGGAAGACTTGCCAATCCAGCACTGTGCCAACGGCCATTGCTAACTCCCGCATGACGGCGAGTCCTAAACGAAACATTTGTTTCCGGCACTCCGCTGGCTTAGACTTTCGCGGGCTTCCTAGCAGGGAGGGAATCATGCAAACCACGAGAAGAACTTTTCTGGGCGCCATCGGAGCGACCGCCGCGCTGGGAGTGGCCGGCGGCGCAAGAATCCCGGAAGCGCTGGCCGCCGAGCCACGCACGGCAAATGTTCCCGTCGCATCGGGCGAAAGAGTCTTGTTCTGGGTTGCGGCCTCGACGCCTTGTGACAAGAATCTGAAATTCGATGAAGAACTGTACAAAGACCTGCTCGCCTACTTGAAATCCGGGGGCGCCGATGGCGTAGTCGTCCTCGGAACGACCGGCGAATTCCCCTCGTTCTCGGTGGCCGAACGAATGAAAGTCGCGGAGACCGCCTTCAAGCACAGAAACGGCTTGAACATTATCGTATCCCCGGGTACCGCGAATTTTCCCGAGACGCTGGAGCTCTCTCAACACGCGGAAGCCAATGGCGCGGACGGCCTGCTGGTGGTGCCGCCGTTTTATTACAAGCACCCGCGGCTGGATGGATTGGCGAAATATTTTTCGATGCTTTTCGAGCAAGTAAAAATTCCCATCAATCTCTACCACATTCCGTTTGCCACGGGCGTGCCCATCAGCCACGAACTGCTGCAGGCCATGGAAAAATATCCGAACCTTGCGGGGATCAAGGATTCCGCAAGCGATTCCACGGTCTATCAGCAATTCGTCGCGGAGTTCCCGAAGCTGAACATGCGTACCGGCACAACGGAGAATCTGCAGTACGCGCTGGACCACAACATGGGCGCTATCCTCGCCGAAGGCAACAACTTCACGAAACAGATCGCCTCTGTATTCGCCGCGAAGCGCGCCGGCAAGGACCTCAGCGAATCCATCGCCAAGCTGGAAGCCGCGATGAAACTGCTGCGCGAGGGCGGCGTCGATGAATATGGGCCCATGAAGTACGCTCTCAGTTTGCAAATGGGGACGCGGCAGTTTTATCAGCGGCCGCCGAACTCCGACGTGACGGACGGACAAAAAGCAAAAATCAAGCAGGCGGTGGAACAAATCAAGCAGATGGGATAAGCGGAGAGTGACACCCCGGAGAACTCAACGGAGGAGCGAAGATGCGCGAGAAGAATCCAAAGCGGCTGCACGCTTTGTTACTTTTATTTTTTGCCGGATTCTTGTGCTGGCCTGCGGCTGCACCCGCCCAATTCCGCCCGAAGGACACGGAATGGCCGTCCTACGCCGCCGATCTTGCGGGGACTCGATACCGGCGGCTCGACCAAATCAACGCCTCCAACTTCAGCGACCTGGAAATCGCCTGGCGCATCAAGACGGACAACTTCGGTGACCGGCCGGAGTACAAGCTCGAAGGTACGCCGCTCATGGTGAACGGCGTTTTGTACGCGACAGCGGGGTCGCGGCGCGCAGTCATTGCGCTGGACCCGGCCACCGGAGAATTGCTCTGGATCCACGGCGAGCATGAGGGAAAACGCGGCGGGGCCGCTCCCCGGCAGCTTTCCGGCCGCGGGCTGGCTTATTGGTCCGACGGCAAAGAAGAGCGAATCCTCTATGTGACGCCGGGGTTTCGGCTCATTTGCCTGGATGCGAAGACGGGCGTTCGAATTCCTTCCTTTGGAAACACTGGCGAAGTAGATCTGAAGCTGGATGACGATCAGGACATTTTCCCGGATTTGATTACCGGCGAAATCGGCATCCAGTCCGCGCCGGTGGTGGCGAAGGACACGGTGATTATCGGCGCGGCCTTCCGCGAAGGCATGACGCCGAGGAGTATGCGCAACAATAAGGGATACGTGCGTGGATTCGACGTTCGAAGCGGCAAGCGGCTCTGGATTTTCCATACCATCCCGAAGCAGGGCGAGTTTGGCTACGACACCTGGGAAAAGGGTTCGGCGGAATATACGGGTAACACCGGTGTGTGGACGCAAATCACCGTGGACGAGCAACTTGGCCTTGTCTATCTGCCTGTGGAATCACCGACCAGCGATTTTTACGGCGGGCACCGGCCGGGCAATAATTTGTTCGGCGAGACGCTGGTTTGCGTGGATTTGAAAACCGGTGAGCTCAAGTGGCACTTTCAATTGGTGCACCACCCGCTGTGGGACATGGATATTTCCTCCGCGCCCATTCTTGCGGACATCACAGTCGCTGGGAAAACCGTCAAAGCCGTGGCCCAGCCGTCGAAGCAAGGATTTCTTTACGTCTTCGATCGCGTGACCGGCAAGCCGATCTGGCCGATTCCTGAGCGGCCGGTCGAAGTCGGCAACGTACCGGGCGAGTGGTATTCGCCCACGCAGCCCATTCCGACGAAACCTGCGGCCTACAGCCGCAATGGCGTTTCCATCGACGACTTGATCGACTTCACGCCGGCACTTCGCGAACGGGCAAAAGAGATTGCCTCAAAGTTTCACCTCGGGCCGGTCTACACTCCTCCAGCCGTGAGCAAACTGGGAGGTCCGCTCGGCACGCTCACGATGGGGACTGCCTCCGGCGGTACGAACTGGCCCGGCGGCTCGTACGATCCCGAAACCCACAACGTTTATGTCTATGCCTGCAATTCCTGCATCGAGCCCATCGGGCTGGTGCCGGCTCCCAAGGAAGTATCGGATCTGAACTACGTCGCGGGAACCGCGGGGAAAGAAGTGGAGATTCTGCACGGACCGGGAGAAAACGCCGGGGCCGATTCTCCGAAGCCGCCCCAAAAACGGCCTGGCAGCGGATATGTTCCGATGAATATCGATGGTCTGCCTTTGGTTAAGCCGCCGTACGGCACCATCACGGCCATTAATCTGGATAAGGGCGATTTTGTGTGGCAGATCGCGCACGGCGAGACACCCGATGTGGTGCGGAATTCCGAAATCCTTAAAGGCGTGAACATTCCGCGCACCGGGCAGGAGACGTACAACATCGGCACGCTGGTGACCAAGACGCTGGTCATCGCTGGCGAAGGGCATGTGACGACAACGGCGGATCATCCGCGCGGCGCGATGTTGCGCGCCTACGATAAGGCCACCGGCAAAGAGGTCGGCGCAGTTTACATGCCGGCTCCGCAGACCGGATCGCCGATGACCTACATGGTGAACGGAAAACAGTACATCGTTGTTGCCGTCAGCGGAGGGCCTTACTCGGGCGAGTACATTGCCTACACGCTGCCATCGACGGGGGAATGAACGCACCGTCACGCGGATGTTCCATCCGGCAGAAAAGCGCTGACGACTTTGGAGATGAGAAACGTAGCGGCAATAGTGGGTCTACTGGTGATCACTTCGCCGCTTTGCCTGCTTCGGGCACAAACGCCAGCGGCGGAGTCGCGCACTGTGTGGGACGGCGTCTACACCGAGGACCAGGCCAAGCGCGGGGAACCGATTTATCGCAAGGAATGCGCGGCTTGCCACGGCGACATGCTCACCGGTGGTGAATCCGCGCCACCGCTGACAGGCGGGGCATTCCTCGCGAATTGGAACGGCCTCACGATGGGTGACTTGTTCGACAGAATCCGCAAGACCATGCCGCAGAGCGCCCCGGGCCGACTCACCCGGCAACAAGACGCGGATATTCTGGCCTTCATGCTGAGCGTCAACAAGTTTCCGGCCGGGAAAACGGAACTCTACCGGCAGTTGGAGATGCTCAAGGAGATTCGATTCGAAGCGACGAAACCGGCGCCTAGGAAATAGCGAGAATGAAAATTTGGTTTCGAACGCATCAACACAAACTCGATTTTCGAGATTTCACGCATGGAGGATTGCTTTATGAAAAAAATGCTTCCCGTACTCTTAATTGGCGCGGCACTTCTCGGCTACACGGCCGGCTACGCTTCAAAATCTTCTCCGCAACCCATTCTCAGCGGCCATTTCGACGATCTTTCGATGATTCCTAGCGCCAATGCCCAGGACAACAAGAACGAAGTCATGCCCTTCGGCTTCAATTCTCCCAAAGAACCACCTCTCGCGCCCGATGCTCCGCCCGTCACGTACTGGAACATTGACGACATTCGCAAAGCGCACACCTTCATGGCCGAGAGAGCCGCCAAAATGGTCAAAGAAGCCGGCAGCGGAAGTTCCCAGTCGTTTGGCGGCGGGCCGGTGCACGTCCAGACGCGCAACTTCAGCATGTTTATGCTCTACCGCATGTTTCGCGACAAGCCCGTCCTCAGCTTGACCAAAGTCGACAGCGTTCTTGATGACGCGGAGCAGCACGCCGGTGCCTACGATTTCTATATTTTCACCGGTGGCACGGGCGAAATGATCCTCGGCGGAAAAATCGCCAATCGCCAGAATCTTAAGGATAAGGACGGGGTCATTCCAGGGGAGTACCGCGGCCAGCCGGTCGTCGGTGGGCAAACCTACAAAGTGAAAGCCGGCGATTGGCTGCTGATTCCGCCTGACACGCCGCACCAGCCCAAGCCGGATCCCGGCGGCTTCAGCTACTTCATCATGAAAATTAACGTTGGCGTTTATCCCTGGAGCCTAATTCGCTAGTCAAGTGCAGCAAGAGGACCACGCGGCGCGCCGGGCTCAGCGCAGCTCGCTGGACTCGACGCCTTTCTTGCGGGCTTCATCGAGGAGTGCGTCGATTTTGGACTCGAGATCTTTCTTCTTCCCCTGCAAGGCCCGCATTTGCACTTCGATGGGCTCGCGCTCGTAGCTTTTGTTGAGTTTAATGCCGCTCGCGGACGTCGAGGGTTCGCCCTCGCGGAAGTTCTTCAGATCAACGAGCTGTTTGTCGATGTCGGCGATCTCTCCTTGCAGCTTGTCGAGCTGCTTCTGAACCGATGCGAGGTATTGCGCGTTTGCGGGCTTGGAGGATGCTGGTTTCGGCTTGCTCTTGGGGTCGCCGACAACGGAGACGGCGCCATTCGCGCCGGAGAGGTTTTCGTTGGTCCAGACTTTTTTTGGTTTCTTCGTCTCGGCAGGCGGTGTGGAATCCTGGGATGTGGCCGGCGGAGCAGGGGCACTGCGGTCCTGAGATTGCGCGGCAGCGGAGAAGGCCGCGAAAAGCGTCAAGATCATTGCGAATGAGAGCGAACGGGGCATGCAGCCTCCAGCCTCTCAACGTCGAGGACCCTATCGTCTTAACCCATTCTAGGAGGAATAGTTTCACCGATCGGCAGCGTCTGCGCGCGGCTTGTCCGACTCGGCAAGCCCGAGTTCCTGGCGAATGGCTGCAAGGGCTTCCTTGGGTGGGCCGATGTAGCGGTAGTTTGAATAAAAGGTGCGCTCGTGGACGGAGAAGCTCGAAAACAATTTGCGGCCGTCGAAATCGTATTGCGAAAAGCTTGCGAGCCACAGCCCAGGCTGAAATTCGTAGCGCTCCTGCATGAAGTGGCTGCCCTTGTAGATTTTTCCCAGAAACAGGCCGACGGAAATGTCCTCGTTGACGTTGCCTTCGACGCGAGCAAGTTCGCCGGAGGCTTCGTCGACCCACACCAAGCCACGCACCTTGGGGAAGATGGCGCTGAACCGTGAGGTGGGTTTGAAGGCAGGGTTGGGCTCCATTTTGTATTTGGAAAGCACGCGGTCGCCGCGCGGCTCGTAGGCGGCAAAAGTGAACAGGAATGCATTGTGCGTGGCGTCGATGAGGTCGTTTCGATCTTTCTTTTTCTTTGCATATTTTTCCAGAGCGTCGCGCTGAGATCCGGCGTCGTTGACGAGCAGCGTCAGTGCGCGCGCCAGGCTCTCGAGATCGGCGCGATAAGCGGCGGAATCCTTGGGCTTGCCATCGTCGCCGACGGGAATCCGGAACATGCCCGTTCCCGAAGGAACGACGCGCAAGATTTTTATCGCCGGGGGAGCGGGATCGCTGGGATTCTTGCGGGTCTCGACGCGTTCGACGCGCTCGTACAAGTCGAGGGCGGCCTCGCCTTTCTTCTGGTTGGCGACAACGCGGTTGAAGAAATCCGGTCTCGCCGGCCCGATCGCGGGCGTGGAATCCGGTACGATGGATTGCGCGGCGGAGTCAGCGACGAGAGCCAAAGACAGCAGCGCGACGGAAATGAAAGCACCTTTGAGCATGAGGCGAAGTGGCGAGAGAGCCGCCAATGTCCACTCTGATTTGATTCGCATTGGTACACAATTGTTGTACACCGCCGGAACGCCGGAATGTACTTGTGGATGTGAATGTATAACTAACGGATCGCTCGATCCGCCCGGGTCCTACGGCTTCGGTTTTTCCGCAGGCTTTTACTGTTGCTGCTGCGCCTTTTCCGTCCAGGGCGGCACGATCCCGTTCATGCGCGCGTAGGCGATGGATTGGCCGAGGTGCTCGCCAAAATGTCCCGTGATTATGAGGAAGGATCCGCGCAGGGTGGTCTGACGGTTGAACATTTTTTGCGGCTTGCCGGCATCGCTGAGGGCGGTGATGGCCTTGAAATCGAAGCCAGCTGGTGGGGCGGTACCCAGTGCCCCGGCAATGCCATAATTTGCCGCGGGAATGTGGGTGAAGACTTCGCCTGCCGAGCGAACGCCCCCAGCGGGACGCCAAGTGTAGTTCTCCACAGGCATGGCTTCGGCAAGGCGCATGTTGCGCTGCTGGTAGTAGGCGATCTCATCTAGGAATTCGGCGCGAAGACCGGCTGTTGGAGTTGCCGATGCCATGACAGGGGCCTTATGGTCGGGGCTATCCTCGGGCCGGCTAGAAGGCATGAAGTCCATGGGAATACTGTAAGTCAAAGAAAATAAACATACTTACGACGCATTGGTTCCACCTTGCGATGCTGGGTCTCGCCTCGCGGGCTTGGCGCGCCATCTTCTTCCCCGACGGGCTGTACAAGGCGGTACAATGGACCGAGCGACCACTGAACCGTTGAGATTAGACCGGACCGGGCGTTAGGGTACGCAGTAAACGCTGATAGCAAAGCGCTGTTCCACACGTCTATATACCAAGGAACGAATCGACGATCTCATTCGTCTTAGGTCGAGAAGGTTGGAGGTCTGTTTGGGTGTAATTCCCATTGGCAGGGTAGGCGCAATCCCACGCATGGTACCGCGCGGTCTGGATATCGCGGGAAAGCTGGGTCGATTTCGGAGCGCTGCGGTCACCATGGGCGAGACTTTTCGCCTGGCGCTGGACTCGTTGCGAGCGCACAAGCTGCGGAGCTTTCTGACCCTGCTGGGCGTCATCCTGGCGGTAACCACGCTGGTGGCGGTAATGAGCGTGGTCGCGGGGCTCAACTTCTATGTAGCCGACCGCATCGCGAATCTCGGGGCCAACGTGTTCGTTGTGGACCGCTTCGGGATCATCACCAGCGAGGACGCCTGGGTAAAGGCTCAGAAGCGGCCGCTGCTGACGATGGAGGAATTCAACCGGCTGCGCGAGACCATGAGGACCGCAAACGCCATCGCGGCGATCGAAGGCACGACGATGGACGTGCGCAGCGGGAACCAGCTCTTGGAGAACACCAACGTTCTGGGCGTGACGCCGAATTACCCTGAAGTGAGGAACATGAATCTCGCCGCCGGCAGGATGATCAGCGGTGCAGACGAGACGCATCGCTCACCGGTGTGTTACATCGGGGCCGACGTGGCCAAGAAGTTCTTCTTCAACGTGGACCCCATTGGAAAGACGATCCGCGTGGGCGCGCACAGTTACGAAGTAATTGGCGTGGCCGCGGCGATCGGGAGCGCTTTCGGCCAGTCGCAGGACAATTACATGTTGATTCCCCTGGGGACGTTCTACAAGGAATGGCACACGCAGCGGGATTCGATGACTCTGTTCATACAAGCGCGAAACACGGAAATGATGGCTGCCTCCGAAGATGAGGCGCGGATGTTCCTGCGCGCCGCCCGGCATCTGCCGTGGGAGGCTGAAGACAATTTCGGAATTTTGGGCTCGGATTCGATCATGAGTTTGTGGAAAGAGATCACTGGAAACCTGGAAGCCGTGGTGGTCGGATTGACCTCTATTTTCCTTGTGGTAGGTGGCATCGTGATCATGAACATTATGCTGGCGAGTGTGACGGAGCGGACCAGAGAGATTGGATTGAGGAGGTCGCTGGGAGCCAGGAGGAAGCACATCGTATTGCAATTCATAACCGAGTCAGCAATGCTTGCCGCGCTCGGAGGAATAATGGGCTTAGGACTTGCCTATGCGGCAGTTGCCGTCGTGCGGGCGCTAACGCCAATCCCGGTGCGGACCCCACTGAGCGCAGTCATCATTGCGCTGGCTCTTTCGACTGGAGTGGGCCTGTTCTTTGGGATTTATCCGGCGACGCGGGCAGCGAAACTCGATCCCATAGAAGCTCTGCGGTCAGACGGCTGAGGAACAGCAATGGCCCAACAGCATGGCGAAAATCTGAAGCAGGCGATGGACACCCTGCGGGCGCACAAGATGCGCAGCGGGCTGACGGTATTCGGCGTGGTGCTGGGCGTGAGCGTGATCATGCTCGTGGCGGCGCTGATCACCGGCTTCGATGTGCAGATTCAGGAAAACATCAAACAGTTCGGCGCGGACACCGCGTTTATTTCGCGGTGGGATCAAGGCCCGCACGGTGGTGGCCGAAGGCCGAAGGATGAGCGCGAGCGGAAGCCGCTGACACTGGAGGACGCAGAAGCGATTAAAGCGGGATGTCCAGCGGTGAAGAACCTTACGACGTTCATCATCTGGTGGGAGCAGCCGCACACCATCCGCACTAAAGCGGGGAGCGTGAGCGCCATCGATTTTCGCGGCGTGCAGGCGAATTTCGGGCAAGTCTATGCGAACGCCGCAACCCTGGCAGGACGGTTCATCAGCGAAGGGGATGATCTGCATCGCGAGAAAGTGGTGATGCTCGGGGAGAACGTGGCGCCGGTGCTCTTTCCGGAAGGGAGCCCGATCGGGAAAGACGTAATGATCGACGGGTCGGACTTTCAAGTGATCGGCGTGGTGGAAAAACCGAAGGGCGGATTCGGGATGGGTGATGAGGACCGCCGTGTGCTGATTCCCTATAACACGTTTCACAAGATTTACCCCGGCGCGTACGAAAACATGTTCCGCGTTCAAGCGTATCCGAAAATGCTGGACCAGTTGGTGGACCAGACGACCGAGGTACTGCGGAGGAGACGGAACGTTGCCTACAACGCGAAGGACAGTTTCTCGATTCAGACGGCGGAGCAACAGGTCGAGGAGTTCCACGGCATCATGCTCATGACTTACGTTGCAACGATTGTGCTGAGCGGCATCGGGCTGCTCATCGGCGGCGTGGGCGTGATGAACATCATGCTGGTGAGCGTCACGGAGCGGACGCGCGAGATCGGCATCCGCAAAGCGATTGGCGCGAAGAGCGGGGATATCACCTGGCAGTTTCTGCTCGAAGCGATGACCCTGACGGGGGCGGGCGGGATGATCGCGCTGATCCTGGTCAATGGTTTGGTGCTGCTGATCCGAGTTGGTTTGAAGTGGCCGGGAAGCGTGCCGGTGTGGGCGGCGGCCACGGGAATCGTGGTCAGCGTAGGCGTGGGGCTGGTTTTTGGCGTGTGGCCGGCAATGAAAGCCGCGAAGCTCGATCCCGTCGAAGCGCTGCGCTACGAATAGCGCGGCGAACGCTCTTCTTATCTCATCCCAAGCATTTTCAAGCAGAAATTATTTCATCAGAGCAGAAGCTTTTGCAGTTGCGACGGCGCGTTCGGGAGCCGGCATGGATGCGGCGGGCCAGGTGACATCCAGAGCCAACTCGTGGCGGACGAGCAGCTTGGAATGGCGATTTACATGGACGGCCAGCGTGTTTGCCAGGTCAGATCGAATTTCCGCCAGACCTTCCTTTTCCAGGCGGAGACTCTTATCCGGCTTGTAAAGGGCCACCCGCAATTGATGCGATCCGGCGGGAAGCGCGTGCTCGAAATGGATTGGTTCGCCCGGCGAGGTGGTCACCAGGTTTGTGGAGAAAAGTAATTCGCGATCCGCAAAGATGGCCAGCGCGCCTTCGTTGACAGTCGAAATAATTTCGATGTGAAGGGTGGAAGCGGGAGCAGCCTGGACCGCCGATTCAGACGCAAGAGACGGAGAGGCAATAAAATTAGGAGACGAAATCCCTTGAGAGTCTCGTGAATCACTGGGCTGCTTCGCTGAAGCGGCAGCAAGCTTAGCCAGGCGAACGACGCTCCGGTTCAGGCGTTCTTGCGCCACCTGCGGAAGGGGCTTAACTTCGATGCCCTGCTGCGGGGCTTCGATCCCAGTTTGCAAGGTGTGGGTGAAGGCTTCGGAGGGCACTCGCGGCGGGAGAAAATGGATTGCCGGAGCAGGGGGAACGAGGAAACGAGCGCGGAAAGGACGGGAAACCTGAACGGAGGCAGCGATAATCAAACAGGCGGCTGCGGTGATCCAAACATCTTGCTGTCCGACCGGCTGCGTCCACCAAATAGGCTTCCTGGTCTTGGGCGCCGCGGATGGAGGGCGCGAACGCGCTAGAGGATAAAGAGCGGAAGCGAGTTCGTCGCAGGAAGCAAAACGATCTTTAGGGTTTTTTGCCAGGCACCGCGCGATGATGAGGTCGAGCGCTTGCGGCAACGCTGGATTGTGCCGTGAAGGAGGCCCAGGGTCGGCATTCAGAATCTGGGCGCAGACGGCGCCGAGAGAACTGCCATCGAAGGGCTTCAAACCGGTCAACATCTGATAGAGAACAATTCCGAGAGCAAACTGATCCGAGCGCGGATCTTGAGGCTCACCCTGAATCTGTTCGGGCGCCAAGTATGCCGGGGTACCCATGAGCAGGCCGGAGCCGGAAATCTGCGATACAAAGCGCGCGATACCGAAGTCGCCGAGTTTCACTCTGTTTTCCGCGGAGGATGTTGCCGGGTTTGACGTCGCCGTGAATGATCCCGGCGCGATGGGCCAGCGCGAGAGCCCCGGCTAGATCGGCAGCCCAGGCACAGGCACGCCGGGCCGTCAGGGTGGACGGACCGAGATGATCTTCAAGCGTTTTGCCGGCGACGTACTCCATCACAAGGAAGGGGGTACCGTGCTCATCGATTCCGACGTCGTACAGCTGGACGATGCAAGGATCGGAAAGCTGGCCAATGATCTGGGCCTCGCGAAGGAACTGCTGCTCGAGGTCTTCGCCGAAACCGTTCAAAAAGGTTTTGCGCGCCACGATGCGGCCAATGACGTTGTCCCGAGCTTTTTCGACGCGGCTCGTGGCACCCGAACCGAGGTGTCCGAGAGTTTCGTAGCGGTCCTTTTGCAGTGTAATCATCATGCTGAGCGCAGGAGACGCGCAGCGCGATCTCGCAGACCGTTGCCGTTGGTTTGCGGCGGCGCTTGCGGAGTGACCTTGCGGCGCGCCAGCGGATAAAGTGCTTCCGCGAGAGCTTCGGTCGTGGCGTAACGCGCGGACGGATCTTTTGCCAGGCAGCGGGCAACGACTCCATCAAAACCTGCGGGCAGCGAAGGATTCGCATGCGAGGGCGGCAGCGGCGTCGAAGAGAGGACCCGGCCGCAAATGCCCTGAAGTGAATCGGCGTCGAATGGCCGTTTGCCCGTCACCATTTCGTAGAGAACGACGCCCAGAGAAAAGATATCGGAGCGCGCGTCCTGCGGTTTACCCATGATTTGCTCGGGGCACCAGTAGGCGGGTGTGCCGACAAGCGGCGTGGCGGCGGAATCGCGGCTGGCTAGCCGCGCCATGCCGAAATCCATCAGCTTCACGCGGCCATCTTCGGTGATGAGCACATTCGCGGGCTTGACGTCGCCGTGGATCACACCCTTGCGGTGCGCCGCACCGAGCGCGCAAGCCACTTCCGCGGTCCACGCGGAGGCCCTGCAAAAGGGAATGCTGCCCTTATCCAAAATGCGATCGAGGGGTTGACCTTCCAGAAACTCCATGACCAGATAGGGCGTTTGCGTGGCTTCGTCGATGCCCATATCGTGGAGCGTGATGATCGAAGGATGGGAGAGTTGGCCGACGACGCGCGCTTCCTGAATGAACCGCTGGCGGGCTTCGCCGGTGGCCAGTTCCTTTGGGAAGAGCTTGATGGCGACGGGGCGGCCGATCATGGAATCGTGGGCGCGTGCCACGCGGCCGTTGGCCCCGGTGCCGATGATTTCGAGAATTTCGTAGCGTCCTACTTGCAAAAAGTTCGCTCCCTCAGAATCGATGAATCCGTGCCGATAGCATGATGGGGGAATGGGATGTTCTATTTAATGAAGCAAGCGTCCTGTTGAGAAGGGTACGGAAGTACTACTAAAGAAGGGGTTCTAAGTTCTTAGTTTTCAGTCTTTAATCGAAGAAGAGCTTCCTGTTGAATGTTCGTGATCTCGCTACGGGAGATGGGATGTTTTTCTCGTAGCTCCTTCAGAGGTTCCCCCAAGTGGCTTGGAAGAATGAATTGGGTACCCCCCCCATAATTTCTGAAAGTATTTGATTCTATGAGAGTTAGGGTGTAGCGGTCGGCAAACGTTTTGATTCCAAGAGACTTATTCCAGAGAGCCCACCCACCGCCGCTGAGGACTGAGTTGGGCAGCCCCCACCCCCTATTCTTGTCACAGAGTGCGGAACAGATGGCCTGCCCCTTCTAAAATATGGCGATCAGGCTTTTCGCGCCCATTTTTGTTAGAAATACCGCTGGTTGAAAAGACCTCTGGCGTCGACGCGTCATGGCGGCCTCAAAGACCCTGCTTTTTGAGCCTGGTGGAGTACCGTTGTCACGGACAGATGAGTAGTACATTTCGTCCGCGAGTTTATGTGCCATTGTGAACAGGTTGTCTCGTATTCGCAGGTTACTTCCGGCGGATGGCTCACGCGGCGAGTATACCGAAGGCAGCCGGATATCACTCACTCTGGAAGATTAAGGAGCCACAGCTTAGGTCGGCTCGGGCGTGGAGGAACAGCGGATCCGGCGGATCAGGGTTGAGAAGGCAGAGCGCGGAGTGGAGCGAGACCGGGCGCAGAATTCAACCGTGCAGGAAAATCTTGGACATATAATTTCATGGAAGGGTGCCATAAGCCGTTGAAACCGAAGAAATACATTTCTTTTATGGCTTGTTCTGCAGACCATTTCTCCGAGGCTATGCGATAAGCGGCGATGAAAACGCTGGTGCGATCTTCACCGAAGCGGCAATGCACGAAGATTTTTTGCCCCGGATTGTCGTGGAGCAGAGAGAGAAATTGAGCGACCTGTTCGTCGGTTGGCGGAGACCAGCCACTAACGGGGATGTGGAGGAAGCGCATGCCCAGTGATTCGGCGCGCTTGCGCTCCCAAGCGACTTTTTCGCGGTCCTCGCCGCGCAGATCGACGATGGTGGTGATGCCCAACATTTTCAACTCAGAGAGGCCCACTTCTTTGGGCTGTGCGCCGCGATACAGGACATCCGTGACTTTCCCGGCATTAGGAATTCCGGCGAGGTGCAATTTTTGTCCGTGGGCGGACGGAAAAATGGGCGGGGCAGAGGCTGGTGCAGCGGTTTGCGCGAAAAGGCGAAGAGGCAGAAGAAATAAGATGGCGAGGGGTGGCAGCGTGCGCTTCATGTTGAAACGGATAGAAGTAGTGTAGCGTGAGAGGCAACGACTCGAAAAGTGTTGAAGGGGAAGCGGTTGAGCAGGAATAGCACCACTACAAATAGACACTGTACGAAAAGGACGACGACATTTTGCGTTTTCCTCTTGACAGGGTATCTATATCCGTTGATACTGCGATTCCAGATTCGGGGGACGTGGAAGCGCCAGACGGATCGAGTCGAGGATGCATCGAGGTCCGTAGGAGCCCGCGAAGCGGCCCGGTTTCTAAGCGAACAAATCGAGCGCGAAATACCTGCCCCGCGCCCGTGTATATGAGGCGGAGCACCTGCTGTTAGGCTGAGTGCGAAGCACCGGCCAGCGGCAGAGCGTTGGCTTTTTGCGCTGGAATTTAAGTGCGACCGCACTGCGGTCGGCTTTTTTTTCGCTGCCCGCTTTCACGATCCGTTGGAATCAAAGCGGCGTTAACTTCAGACCAGACCCTGAAGCGAAGCGCGGTACCTCTGTGGAACGCAGAGGAGTAAAATGAGAGGGTTCTCCCCGCGCGAGTGGGGGCCCGAGAGCGCGGAGGGACGGATGGCAACGGTGAAACATGCATTGAGCGGGAACTCCACGGACACGGCTGCAGAGAAGCCAGCGCGTGGCGCGGGAAGAGGTCTGAGCTTCCAGCGGTACTTTACCGATGGGAAGAAGTCTCCTTTCGACGCGGTCGAATGGGAGAAGCGCACGGCGTTGATTGGAAACGAGAAGGGCGTGACGATCTTCCGCCAGGAAGACGTTGAGGTGCCCAAGAGCTGGTCGCAGACGGCGACAAACATCGTCACCAGCAAGTATTTCCACGGAAAGCCCGGGACGGCCCAGCGCGAAGGATCGGTGCGGCAACTGATCGGCCGCGTGGTGAGGACCATTGTGCGATGGGGCGAACAGTGCGGGTATTTTGCAGATGCGCAGTCGCGAGATGCGTTCCGCGACGAGCTGACGCACCTGCTGGTAGAGCAGAAGATGGCCTTCAATTCGCCTGTGTGGTTCAACGTGGGCGTGCAGCCGAAGCCGCAGTGCTCGGCGTGCTTCATCAATTCGGTCAGCGACAACATGGAATCGATCATGGGGCTGACGCGGACCGAAGGAATGCTTTTCAAGTGGGGCTCGGGCACGGGAACGAATTTTTCGACGCTGCGCGGAAGCAAGGAAACGCTCTCGGGCGGCGGAATCGCGTCCGGCCCGGTGAGCTTTATGAAGGGCTTCGATGCCTTCGCGGGCGTGATCAAGAGCGGCGGAAAAACGCGGCGCGCGGCGAAGATGGTGATCCTGAATATCGATCACCCGGACATCGTCGAGTTCATCGAATGCAAGATGAAGGAAGAGCGCAAAGCCCATGTGCTGATCGAGCAGGGCTACGACAGCTCGATTGACGGCGACGCGTACGCGTCGATTTTCTTCCAGAACGCGAACCACTCGGTGCGCGTGACGGACGACTTCATGCGCGCGGTGGTCGAGGACAAGGACTGGTGGACGAAGAACGTGATCGACGGGCAGCCGAATGAAAAGCTGCGGGCGCGCGATTTGATGCTGAAGATTTCGGATTCGACGTGGCACTGCGGCGATCCGGGGATGCAGTACGACACGACGGTCAACCGCTGGCACACGTCGAAGAACACGGCGCGGATTAACGCGAGCAATCCTTGCTCGGAATACATGTTCTTGGATGATACGGCCTGCAATCTGGCATCGTTGAATTTGATGAAGTACGTCAACGCCAGCGGGCAGTTCGACGTTGCGGCGTTCAAGCATGCCGTGGACGTGACGATCACGGCGCAAGAAATCCTGGTGGACAACGCGAGTTACCCGACGCCGAAGATCGAGGAGAATTCACATAACTTCCGGCCGCTCGGATTGGGCTACGCCAACCTGGGCGCGCTGCTGATGTCCATGGCGCTGCCGTACGATTCCGAGGAAGGGCGCGATATGTCCGGCGCGATCACCGCGCTGATGTGCGGCGAAGCGTACGCGCAATCATCAAGAATTGCGGAGCGCATGGGGCCATTCCCGGGCTACGAAGTGAATCGCGAGCCCATGCTGGACGTGATCCGCATGCATCGCGAGGCGATGCGCGGGATCAAGCCGGAGCACGTCCAGACGGAATTGTTCATGGCGGCGCAGGAATCGTGGGACACCGCGCTGGCGCACGGGGAAAAGTATGGCTACAAGAATTCGCAGGTGACCGTGCTGGCGCCTACCGGCACCATCGGGTTCATGATGGATTGCGACACGACGGGAATCGAGCCGGACCTGGCGCTGGTGAAGTACAAGAAGCTGGTGGGCGGCGGGTTGATCAAGATCGTGAACAACACCGTGCCGCAGGCGCTGATGAAGCTGGGCTACACGCCGGAGCAGACCAGCGACGTGGTTTCCTACATCGACAAGAACGGAAAGATCGAAGGCGCACCGCACCTGAAAGCGGATGACTTGCCGGTGTTCGATTGCTCGCTGGCGCCGCAGGGTGGCGGGCGTTCGATCACCTGGACCGGGCACGTGAAGATGATGGCGGCGGCGCAGCCGTTCCTCTCCGGCGCGATTTCGAAGACCATCAACATGCCCGAGGAATCCACCATCGAAGACATCATGAACGCGTATATTGAGTCGTGGAAGGTGGGGCTGAAGGCCGTGGCCATCTACCGGGACAATTCCAAGCGTTCGCAGCCGCTGAATGCCGGCGGGAAGAAAGAAGAAAAGCAGGCCGAGACCGCGGTAGCGGCGGAACCGATGCAGCGTGAACTGTTTGCGCGGCGACAGCGCGAGAAGATGCCCGTGGAACGCGCGTCGATAACGCACAAGTTCAGCGTGGGTGGGCACGAAGGGTACATTACGGTCGGCATGTATGACGATGGGCGGCCCGGCGAGATCTTTATCAAGATGTCCAAGGAAGGCTCGACGCTTTCCGGCGTGATGGACGGACTGGCGCTGACGATTTCGCTGGGCTTGCAGTATGGCGTGCCGCTGAAAGTGTTCGTGGACAAGCTGCTGAACACGCGGTTCGAGCCGTCGGGCATCACGGCGAACGCGAACATCCGGTTTGTTTCGTCGGTGCTGGACTACATCGCGCGGTGGCTGGGCGGGCGATTCATCTCCGCGGACTACTTGAAATTGAATGCCGTGGCGCCGGGGGAGAGTGGCGCTGCTTCCGCTTCGGCGGGAAGTCTTCCACCGATGAACAAAGCGGCGCTCGGTGCGATGCAGATGGCGTTGTCCGCGCCAAAGCTGAGCAATGCCCACGAGGGCGCGCCTGCCTGCAGCGAGTGCGGCATGCTGATGGTGCCGAACGGCGCATGCTACAAATGCGAAAACTGCGGCGGCACGAGCGGATGCAGCTGAGACGCAAAGGAGAGATGAAACCACAAACACGATGAGCGCCCTCTCCTCCGGCTCAGCAGTAGCAGCACGGCTCGCCCCGGCAAAGCCCAAGACCCGCGGATTCCTCCACATCGTGAGGCATGGTGCGGGACCCAACGCTATTTACGTCGTGACCTATCACCGGCTGGACCGCGTCGGCACGCTTCCCAAGCCGGCGCTTGCGGAAGGCGCGCAAGCGCTGATCGAATTGCTCGAACGTATCGGCGTGGATTTCCATTTGAGAGAAGTGCGGGGGGCGCTGGAAGATATTCTTCGGCTCGGCTCAGCCAACATCCCTGATCTGTGGCTCAGCGATGAGGAGATGCTCGAGAAAGGCCTCGTCGAGGGCTAGGATCAGCCGCTTTTCATATCTGAGGATGCTGTAAGGACTCGCTCATTCGGCCGCAGGAACTGCCGTGACAGTGTGCCGATAGCGGCGCAACGCGAGACAGCCTGGAACGAAGAGCAGGGCAGCCCAGAAAAGCAGCGGCAAGCCGAACTCAAATAGGACACCAAGAAAGAGCGAGACCGAGGAGAAGATCGCGCCAACTCCCTCGACAAGGGAATTTCGAAGCTGGAGAAATTCCTCCGCGATATTTGCTTGAAGAGGGGCGCGGTAGTCTTCGATCAGCGTGATGCGAATGACCGCCCGCGCTGCGGTTGAGGCCAAACTTGCGTGCTGGCGCTCGGCTTCCACCATGGCTTCATTGGCTTGGGCGATGTCCTTCTCCAGAGCTACAGCATCGGGTAATTCGCCTTTTCGTTCGCGCTGCAATTTCTGAAGGCGCGACAGATTAGTTTGTGCTGCTGTGAGATGTCTTGCTGCCGTAGCGAGCCTGACGGCAGTGTCTTCACCTGCCTCCGCGATGGCTTCCATTGGCCCGAGTGTTTTCATGTCGGAGAGGGCGGCATCGAAATCGCCCGAAGGCACGGAAACGCTGGCGGACAGTGCGCGGCCAAAGCCTGAGCGGCTCTGCGTCCGTAGGTCTTCGAGATAGCCTTGGTGAACAGAAACAAGTTGGTGAAGCGCCGCAACGGAACGATCGAATTCCGAAGAACGAGTCCGCAGCTCGGCGCTGCGAGCGATCCATGATCCGTCGGCAGGCAGAGGAATGAGGCTGTCAAAGGATGCTCGGCCTTTCGCCAACATGCTGCCAGTGTCCCCAGCGAGGGCGGAAAGTCCCGTGGCTTTCGAACTGGCGATGCCCTTGAAAAGCGACTCGACGACGATGCGGCCGCCGATGACCGAAGCTATCGTAAATGCCACGAGCGCCACGGTCGCGATCAAGAGGCGTTTGACGACGAGAAGACGACTTGAATCATTGGGCATGGCACACCTCGGGGCGTGCCGCGCTGTCGCACAGAAAAACAAATTTGAGCGCGGCCGTACAGATAGAGGCCGTAGGTTGCGGAAAAGTTCCCCAAGTTTATTCAGCCAGAGGTGGCGTTACCCATTCGTCAGCGGGGGCGGGGACGCAGGGGCGGGCGGGCGGTGAGGGAGCGGGGGCGCATGCGGAAGCGCGGGCCGAGGGGCGGGGGAACGTTGCGGAGGAAGTCGCCGCAGCAGGGGCAGTGGCCGTCGCCGCCTAAGGGAGCGGTGGCATCGGCGCGGAGCCAGCGGCCGCGGGCCTCGCATTGCGGATTGATACACTGCACCGTGAAGCCGGGCAAGAATTGCATTTTTCTCCCTCAGTGGCCGCAAAGCTCAGGCCGATTCCTGTGCGACTGCACAACCGTTTCGCGGCCGCGATTGAAAAAGTTCTGAGCTCCCTTGGCCGATTAATCCCCTTGCCGCTCTCCAACCGAAAGAAAACCGCGTGCCAAAGACGGCGGTTACAGCACTCATTCGGGACGCGCGGGAACAGCGGACATGATGGCGAGGACTCTGACGCGAACGTCCTGTGGTGTCAAGAGAAAAGACTACAAGATATTGTGGTAAGGTTGCGGGTGAGTAGTGACCGTCGAATTGCGACTTGTGGAAGATAGGCCCAGTCGAAACAGCCGGGGGTCGCGGACCGGCTAGGAAATCGTGAGAATACTTGCTTGAGTATCAAGGATTGAGAGTGGTGCGGCTGGAAGTTTGAGCGGATGAGCCGCAAGACGGAGGAGAAAATGCCAACTACGACAAGATTTGATCTGGGCGGTGAAGGATTGCCGAGGATAAACTTGGGTGGCGCGGGAAAAAGAATATTGCAGCTCGCCATTCTGGTGCTGGCGATCATTCTGTTGATGGCGAGCACGACGTCGATTCCGACGGGAAATGTGGGCGTGCTGACGCTGTTCGGGCGGGTGACCGGAGAAACGCTGCCGGAAGGGATACACCTAGTGAATCCCTTGAAGTCGGTGCAGAAACTTTCCGTTCAGACACAGTCGTTGAAAGAGAGCGCCAATGTGCCTTCGAATGAGGGGCTGATCCTGGCGCTGGACACCTCACTGCTGTTCCGGCTGGACAAAACGATGGCGGCGCAAGTGTACCAGACCGTTGGCGCGGATTATGTGGAAAAGATCGTCGAGCCCACGCTGCGGGCGGCGATTCGCGCGTCTACGTCGGCGCACACGGCGAATGCGTTATACACAAACGCGCGCGAGTTGGTGCAGCAACAGATTCAGGATGAGCTGACGAAGCAGCTCGCGCCACGCGGCGTGATCGTGGAAAACGTGCTGCTGCGCGACGTGCAATTGCCGGCGATGCTCAAAGGCTCGATCGAAGCGAAACAGCAGGCCGAGCAGGATGCGCTGCGAATGAGCTTCATCCTGCAGAAGGAAAAGCAGGAGGCCGAGCGCAAGCGCATCGAAGCGCAGGGCATTGCGGACTTTCAGAAAATCGTGGCGGCGGGCATCAGTACGCAATTGCTCGAATGGAAGGGCATCGAGGCTACGGAGAAGCTGGCGGCCAGTTCGAACGCCAAGGTGGTGATTATCGGCAATCCTAAGAACGGGCTGCCGCTGGTGCTGGAACCGAAGTAGCAAATCGTGATTTAGGACTCATTCTAAAAGGGCCAGTTTTTCCTCACACCCAGGAGCGGGCGGGTATCCAAGCGACTACGAAGATTTTCGTTGACAATACGAAACTCTTCGTAATAGTCTCTGCGCATGAACCAAGAACCCCTGCAAAAGCCCACGGTTTCCGAACTAGAGATCCTTCGCGTCCTCTGGGCGCGTGGGCCTTCCACGGTCCGGGAAGTCCACGAAGAGCTGAGCGAAAAGAAGACGCTCGGCTACACCACGGTCCTCAAACTTTTGCAGATTATGACCGCCAAGGGCACCGTCCGCAGAAACGAAGAGCAACGGGCCCACGTTTACGAAGCATGCCAGCCGGCGACGGAAACAAAGCGGCAACTCGTGGGGGACGTGCTGCAGCGGGTGTTCGAGGGCTCGGCAAGCGAGTTGATGATCCATGCGTTGGAGGGCCGGCGAACGTCCAAAAAAGAGCTGGATGAGCTGCGCCGTCTTCTGGACGAGTACGAGGGGAGAAGCTGATGAGCAACTTCGCGAATTGGATTTCGCCGGAACTTCTGCGGATGCTCGGCTGGACCTTGTTGCATTTCCTCTGGCAAGGGGCAGGACTGGCGGCTCTGTTTGCCGTGGCAAGCGCGGTTTGCCGAAGCGCGCCGGCGCGCTACGCGCTGGCGGTGAGCGCGCTCGTCTTGATGATGGTATCGCCGGTCATCACCTTCACGTGCTTGCGCACGCAAATGAATCCGACTGTGCAGACTGGGGCTGAAGGAGCTTCGACGTGGGCGGGAACGTCCACCCAAAACGCGACCGCGCCGTCAGGCTCCCACGCCCCGGCCGCCGCATCCCGAACGGAACAGCCGATGGCGATGCTGTGGCTCGTGGAAGCATGGTTCCTGGGCGTCCTTTTGCTGAGCCTGAGAACGGCGGGCGGGCTGTTTCTGATTGAAAGAATGCGGCGCAAAGAGATCAAGCCGGTGGGAGGAGAACTGTACGAAAGATGTGTGGCACTACAACGGAGAATGGGTCTCGACCGCGTCATCCAGTATTGCGAGTGCCACCGGCTGGACGCTCCAGCGGTGCTGGGATGGTTCCGCCCCGTGGTGCTGCTGCCGGTGAGGGCGCTGACCGGCTTGACCGAAGAGCAAATCGAAGCTGTCATCGCGCATGAGCTGGCGCACATTCGCCGCCTCGATTGCTTCGTGAATCTTTTCCAGATTGCCGCAGAAACACTGCTGTTCTACCACCCAGCGGTGTGGTGGGTGAGCCAGCGGATTCGCGCCGAACGTGAGAACTGCTGCGACGACGAAGCAATCTCCCTTTGCGGCGACGCCGTGAATTACGCGCGGGCGCTCACGCTGATGGAAGAATGGCGGAGGGCTCCTGTATTGATGATGGCGGCCAATCGCAGCCCGCTGGCGGAGCGCGTGGTTCGGCTGCTCGGATGGGATGGAGCGGCCGGAAGAATTCGCGTGGCGGGACTGGCGGGCAGTTTCGTGTGTCTGGTGGGAGCGCTGCTGGCGGGCAACGCATTTCTGGGAGTCGCGCATGCTGCGCTGGGAACCGGCGTGTCTCTGAAACAGGAACAAGGAAGCAGCAGTGTGATTGTTGTCAGGCCAGAGCCTGCTTCGGCGAAGGAACGCACGGCGCAGGCCGCAAAACCCAAGCGGTCGGCCGAGGGGAAGGTGCAGACGAACAAAGAGAAAGATCAGAAGACGTCCGGTGAGGACAACAAGAAGCAATCGTATCTGGATGCCATGGAAGCCGCAGGTTTCAAGAACCTCGATGTCGACGAGATTATTGCGATGAAGGTGCAAGGTGTCACGCCCGAGTACATCAAAGCAATGCACGATCTTGGATTGCAACCTACGCCGGACGAATTCGTTGGGATGCGCGTGCAGGACATCACGGCGGAATATATTCGGGAGATGCGGGCCATGGAATCGAATCTCAGTATCGACCAACTGATCGAGATGAAAGTGCAGGGGATCACCCCGCAATACGCGAAGGAACTCAGTGACATGGGGCTGAAAGCGGACAGCGACGAGCTCGTCGGAATGAAAGTGCAGGGCGTAACACCGGACTATATTCGGGAAATGCGGGCTACGGGCGTTTCCCCTTCAGTGGATGAGCTGATTGGCATGAAGGTGCAAGGAGTCACGCCGGAGTTCATCAAAGCTCTGCAAGCGGCAGGATTTAAGGATTTGAATTGCGATGAAGTTATCGGCGCGAAAGTGCAGGGGATAACGGCGGAGTTCATCGAGAAGGCGCGCAAGCACGGATTTCAGAATCTGACGCTGGACAAGCTGATGGCGCTCAAGAACGCGGACATTTTGTGAGTTTCGCGGGAAATACGGAGAGGAGGGAGGTCCCATGAATCTGAAACGGATTATCGGTCTTATCCTTGTAATTGCTGGAGTCATCCTTGGCGTGGCGAAAGCTCTCGGCGGCGAGGGGCAGAGCGGCAACTGGACCCTCCGGCGCTCCGATGCTCCGGGGAGGGTGGAGTTTTCCTTGATGGATTCCCGCGCCGGGCATCACTTTCACTACAGTTCCGATTGGCCGGCGAGCGATTTCTCAGGCGTGGATTTTTCCAAGTCCGGGCGGCAAGAAGTTCATTTTGCGATCGCGCGGGACGCAGGAAAATTCGAATGCGAGGGGTTTCTGCAGGACGGCGAGGGCGCAGGGCTGTTTCATTTCCTAGCTGACGCGAAGTATGCGCAGGAGATGAAGTTGCTCGGTTTCGAACGGATCGACGGCGACAAACAATGGGCGATGGCCGTCCACGATGTCAGCCTGAAATTCGCCCGGGACATCAAAGCCGAAAACCTGCAGGGATTGGACACGGACAAGCTCATTGCTTTCAAGATTCATGGTGTGACCCCGGAGTTCATCGAAGGCATTCGTTCAGTGGGTGTAAACATTTCCGATAGCGACAAACTCATTGCCTTCCGCATTCATGGCGTGTCTCCGGAGTTCATTTCGGGGATTCGCTTAGCGGGGCTGAATGGGCTGGACATCGACAAACTCATCGCCTTCCGCATTCACGGCGTGACACCGGAAATGGTTCGCAGCCTCAAACAGGCCGGCTACGATCCCGACCCGGACAAGCTGATTGCCATGAGAATTCATGGGGCGACGCCGGAGTGGGTGGAGCAATTGAAGAAGCAGGGCTACGAGCATCTGGATCTCGACAAGCTGATTGCCTTCAGGATCCATGGAGTGTCACCGGATTTTATCGGCCAGCTTCAGAAGCTGGGCTACTCTCATCCGGAGCCGGATCAACTCATCGCCATGCGCATTCATGGAGTGACGCCCGACTTCATCACCGGGCTACAATCGCGTGGAATGAAAAACCTGAGCGTCGATCAACTGGTCAGCCTGAGAATTCATGGGATTGATTGACCTTTCCGGCCGTTCGGAAGCATGGGAGAGAATTGAAGAAGCGAACCGAGTAAGATCTTGCCACGCGCCAGCTCGAGGCGAGCTGACCGGCAAAAGGCAAGCAATGATAGGGATTTTCGAGGCGGCGCGAAGCCTAAGACTTGGGCGTCGTCGCTGGGCCTTCCTGCGGCGCAGGCAAAGCGGCCAGGTGGGCCTTCAGTTGGTCGAGTTCTTGCTGCTTATTGCTAATCTGCTGCTTCATGCCATCCAGCTTCTCTTTTCCCGAGGTGTTCTTCGCATAGTCGGGACTGGAATAGAATGAGTCCTGATCCAACTGATATTCACGCTGGAGAAGATCGAGATCACTCTGTGCATCCTTGATCTTCTCTTTTAAGGCGACGCGCTCCTTTAGAGCCGCGCGCCCCTTCTCGTCTTCTGAAGGATTCTTGGAGCCTTGCGCGTCGCCGGAGGCGCCACCCTGCGCGTTTGCTGCGCCCGCGGCGGGCACCTGTGTTTCCGGCGAACCCGGTATTCTGAGTTGTTCAGCGGTAGCGCTCTGCACATCTCCCTTTTTTACATCCAGAGTTTCCTCAGTGATGACTTTGGCTGGCTTTTCGGTGTTTTTCTTGTGTGCGCGGGCGCGGCGGGCGGCTTCCGCAACGGACTGAGTATCCTGCGATTGGGCAAAGGCAGCGGAGGGAAGCAGCGTTGCCGCCAGGGCGACCGGCAGGGCAAGGCGCAATGGGATGCGGTGCAACATAGTTACGACTCCTCATAAAAGCTAAGCTGGGTCAAGTTTCAAGATACGCCTGCGAAAGTCGAATGACAATCCCAAGTAGCGAACCGGTGCGAATGAGCCAACGGAGCAAGTTAGAACGAACGTGTCTATACACTCAATCATGTTGCGCGCCTTGATGAGACTCGAAATGAGTCAGCGGCCTGCCGCGGCGAGCTGTGCTGCCGAAACGTCGCGGAATGAAAAGTGTGTTTGCAGGTTTTTCACCGGCTGGCCATTCGTCTCCGCGTAGGGATAGATAAAATAGTTCAGGGGATCGGCCTTCTGGTCGGACGAAAGACGGATGTCGCGGCCGTAGGTGAAGAAAACGCGATTGGTGTCGTGCGCGCCGAAGAAGAAGTCACGCTTGGCGGGATTCTTCCAGGCTTCGGAAGCATCCACCGGAACCCAGCCGATGCCGGCGAGATGGAATTCGGCCCAGCAATGGTAGCCCGCGATGTCACCTCCGGACTTGCCTTCGGGCAGCGGGAAACCGATTTCGAAACGAGCGGGAATGCCAGACGAACGCATCATGCCGATGAAGAGAGAATGGAAATCGGTGCAGTTGCCACGTTTTGAAGTGCATGCCCAGACGGCGTCGCCGCGGCCCCAGCCTTCGCCGGATTTGTCATAGCGCATGGTGGCGAGCACGTAATCGTAGATATGACGGGCCTTTTGGATGGGGGTGGTATCACCGGCGGTGTGCTCCCCGGCAAGCTCGGCGATGGTGCCGTTGAGCGGAACGAGTTTGTCGGGTTCGAGGTAGCGTTGCAGGCTTGGATCGCGAGACACCGAGGCGGAAACGTTCTGAAGTGAAGCCGCGTTGAGGGCGACCTTATGCTCGCGGCGGACGGCCGTAAATCGCAGCACCACGTCAAAGCCGGCGGCGGATTGCTGCGCCGTCGGCGCGAAGGCCGCAAACGCATTGCCGTATTCGAGATCCCGTCCCTGGACGTAACTCACGGGGCTGTCAATATGCAGGCCGCGAATGTCCTGGTAGGCATCGGCCTGCGGCAAGGGAATCCAAAGATGGGTGGGACCCGCGGAATCTGGCTTGGCGGGAACATGCACCTGATACGTGAATGCGAACGAACGCTCTGGAATTCCATCGGTCATTTCCGCAGTGGTTCTACGGCCCGCATAAGCGGCGACCACGGCGATAAGAGCGAACACGAGCATTGATGAGAGCACGAGACGGAAGCGGGTCATGGAAGGACTCCTGCGTTGCGAGTGTGGCCCAGAATAGAGCCGGTGCGATTATACTGAATTGAGAAATAAAACAAAGGGGAGACCCCCGGAGCGGAAGAATTGCTAAGACTTAGAATGACACTGCTGCTAGCCTTGGCAATGCTGATGGGGGTGGGCAAAGTCTGCGCTCAGGCGCCGGCGACCGACGCACAAACACCATCGCCCAGCATTGTCTTTCCCGCTCGCAAGAATCTGACTAAGGAACGAATGCAGGGGCACCGCTTCTGGGACAAGAAGAATGATTGGTTGTTTGCAGGTGTCGGAGCGGCGCGGACGCTCGATTATTTTTCAACGTTGAACCTGAGGCGGCGCGGAGACCGGGAAGTCCTTCTTACGAATGAGATCGTGGACAATCACGCGGCGTTTGCAGCGATCGAGGCGGCGGGAACCGGTGTTTCGATCGGGGCGTCGTATTTATTTCATCATTACGGCCGTCACAAACTGGAACGCTGGACCTCGATGGTGCATTTCGGATTGGCGACGTCGGGCGCGGTGCGCAATTACTGCCTGAAAACGGCACATCCAAAGACCACTCCGTAGCCGCGCGCGGCCCACAAAGCGGAAACGCTACCTCGTTCACCCCGTCTAACTCAACAGGATGAAATCTTTCAGATGGAATGACGGTGCGGCATACTCGCGGCCCGTGCTGGCCTTGGCCGGAGCCGCACGGAGAGTGGCGTTGGGATATAGGCGGGGTGTATTGGTGGGACGGTGGGTCTCCCTTCGCCGTTTCGTGCTGATCCTTTGCGCGAGTCTGTGTTTCGCGATGGCGTCGCGCGGCTCCGTGGACCCAGCGCCTTCCGCGCATCCGCAAACGCCGGCCGCGCAAGGCTCGCCGCAGGGAGCCGGCTCGTCGCAGACTTCGCCTTCGGAACCGGAGACTGCTGAGCAGACAAAAAACGGACAATACACGCTTTCGCATGAGCGCCAGGCGAAGGCGGTAGCGTACTCGCGGGCGGGCTACACGCTTTACTTCGTTTCTTATTTTCTTGGCGGACTTTTCCTTTTTCTGATCCTTCGGCTGGGCTGGGCGGCGAAGTTTCGAGACATCGCGGAGAATGTCAGCGACAAGAAGTGGATTCAAGGACTGGTTTTCGTGCCGCTGCTTTTCCTGACTATCGGCGCTCTTAACCTGCCGCTGCACTTGTACTGGCATGCGCTTTCCTTGCATTATGAACAATCCATTCAAGGTTGGGGCTCGTGGTTCTGGGATTGGTCCAAGGGAGAGTTTTTCACCACGGCGTTTGGAATCGTTCTGGGCCTGATCCTGTTCACCGTGATGCGGCGCAGCCCGCGGCGCTGGTGGTTGTATTTCTGGTTTCCGGCGGTCTTGATTCTCCTGGGACTGATCGTGATCACGCCCGTGGTGATCGATCCGCTGTTCAACAAATTCGAACCACTGAGTAAGGAACATCCGGATCTCGTTGCTGCCATTGAAAAGCTCACGAAACATGCGGGTGTTCCCATTCCACCGGAGCGCATGTTCCTGATGGAGGCGAGCCGGAAAACGAAGGCCATCAACGCCTACGTGACGGGCCTGGGAGCGTCGAAGCGCGTCGTGATCTGGGATACCACAATTCAAAAGACTTCCAACGATGAATGCCTATTCATCGTCGGACATGAGCTTGGACACTACGTTCTCGGACACGTCCGGCAGGGATTTCTCCTGGGAGCGGCCGGGCTATTGGTGGCGTTCTATCTGCTCTTTCGAGGCTTGCACTGGGCGCTCGATCGCTGGGCCGGTGACTGGAGGCTCTACGGGCAGGAAGACTGGGCTTCGCTTGCGGTGTTGCTCCTGCTCCTGCAACTGCTATTGTTCGTTTCTTCGCCGGTCATCAGCGGCTATAGCCGGATGCAGGAACATGCTGCGGACGTTTACGGATTGGAAGTCATCCATGGGTTGGTCATGAATTCGGAGGAAGTCGCCGCCCACGCGTTTCAGGTTCTCGGAGAACTGGATCTGTCGGATCCCAACCCACCGCCGTTTATCACCTTCTGGCTCTACTCGCATCCGCCGCTGGCGGACCGCCTGGTGTTCGCGCATAACTACGATCCATGGTCCAGAGGGGAATCGCCGAAGTACGTGAAATAGCAGCGGATGAAGCGGATCCCAATCGCTAAGGGGTGTTGCGCGCCGATGCGTGCTTGCGGGCAAAAGCAGCTACTTTGCTACGATTGCCGCAAACGGCCATCGAACACCAGCGGCGGCGGCGCGTGCGCGAATTGTCGTAGAAAAACAGGCCACAGTGCGGATTGGCACAAAGCCGAAGGCGCGCGCGAGCGCCCGCGGCGATAATTTCAGCCGCGGATCGGGCCACCGCGGCGAGCAACCAATCAAGACCTCCCTCCCGCGCAATGAATTCGATCTTCCAGACACCATCCTGAGTGACGAGTTCATCGTGTCCCTCGGTAATGCGCAGTATTTCGTTTACCGGCTCGACCCATTCCACGGCTATTCTTTGCTTTCGGAGCATGGCCGCGAACACTTTGTGCAGGGCGGAGCCGAGCCGCCGGGCTTTCAGGAGCAACGCCTCCGCAGCCCGCGGGTCGGATTGCGGCAGACCCAGAAGCTGGGCGCCGCGCGCAGCGGAGACAACTCTCGCCGATTCCAGAAAGCGAATGAGGTGTGCCCAAGATAGTGCTGCGCTTGAGGGAGCCGCGTTGACGAAATCGAGGGACAGTCGCCCGCCCAAGAGTCGCGGGGCTGACGTCGAAAAAGGCATCGGAAGGGCCTTCCTCAGTGAGCCGAAAATGAAATCGGTTCCGGCTAAATAACCAGTTAAAACTATCATAATGGTTATCGGGAGAAAAGCGCTCACTGGGCCCGTCTTACGGTAACCTTTGGCACAGTGAAATCAGATATGCTGGCTGGCGGGAGACGGCTTCCATGAAATACCGATTGGCAGGCGGCTTGACCCTCGCTTCTCTTTGTCTGTTCGGGGCCATGGTGTTGATTCGACCACACGCTCAGGCGTCCCCGAGGACGCCGGGGACGGCCCGCATACCGGTAGTGGTCGAACTGTTTACATCCGAAGGCTGCTCCAGCTGTCCTCCGGCAGATGCTTTGCTGGCGCGACTGGCCGAAGAACCGCTTGGCGGGAATGTGCAGTTGATCGCCCTGGAGGAGCACGTCGATTACTGGAACGATTTGGGCTGGGCTGATCCTTTCTCTTCGCGGGATTGGACGTCCCGGCAAAATGTTTATTCCGGGGCTCTCGGAAATGGTAACCCGTATACACCGCAAATGGTGGTAGACGGAGCGGTGGAATTCGTTGGCAGCCACAGGCAGAAGGCCCGGCAGGCAATTCTTGAAGCAGCAGGCAAGACAAAAATACCGGTGACGCTGGAACAGGGTAACGCGAACAAGGCAGGCACAGGAAGCTTTTCCGTGAAGGTTGGAAAACTGGAAGGAACGGCAAAACGTGATACAGCGGAAGTCTGGCTGGCCGTTACGGAAACGGGGTTGCACTCCGCGGTGACACGCGGCGAGAACGCCGGCGAAGACCTCCATCATGCCGCCGTTGTGCGCTCCATGCGCAAGATTGGCGAGGCGAAGGCTGACGGCGAAAGTTCCTTCGCTGGAGACGCGAGTGTTCCCCTGCAGAGAGAATGGAAGCGAGAGAACCTGAGAGCCGTGCTCTTCGTGCAGGGAAAAAAGAGCCGGCGTATTCTTGGCGCAGCAGAGATCCGCATCGCACAATAAATTTAGAGGCGTTGCGTCCTGTTTCTGGATTTGCCAGCGAAGATAGTTCTATTCCGGGAATCAAACTTTCTCAGGTACAATCGATCTCGATCGCAGGGAAGAGTTATTCGGGACGAAGACTTTTTTCCGCGATAAAATCTGTCTCACTTAATAACCAAACCTGCTTACGGCGAAGCACCCGGCACGTCAGAAAGCAATGCGGGGCAGGGATCTTTCCTCAAGGTGATTGTTGGACATCGAGCCATTAACGGATCCTTTCCCGACTCCCCCCTTGCAGGGCCCGCCTACCCAAGGAATCCTCAGTAAGATTTTTCTTAACGACAAAGGAATGCGAGGCGGCTGGCGACTGCTAATTTACGCGGCTTTGGTGGCCGGGCTCGGATTCGGTGGTGGAATCGTCCTCCAGCAATTTATTCGCCCCACACGAGGTGTTTTTTCTCTAGGCTCTTCTTTCGCGTACGAAGTGTTCTGTTTCACCGTCGTTTTTGGCGCCGCGCTGATCATGGCTCAGATCGAGGGCCGCTCTCCCGGCGCTTATGGTCTGCCACTGAATGGCGCTTTTGGGAAATTGTTCTGGCAGGGCTGCCTCATCGGATTGGTCGAGATTTCAGTATTGGTTGGCTTGATCGCCGTCTTTGGCGGGTATTCTTTTGGAGACGTTGCGCTGCATGGCAAAGAGCTGTTGCGTTGGGGAATATTGTGGGCAGTCTTCTTTGTTTTTGTGGGCTTGTTTGAAGAATTCACGTTTCGGGGATACACGCAATACACACTAGCGGAGAGCATCGGTTTCTGGCCTGCAGCGATACTGCTTTCATGCTCGTTCGGGGCTGTCCATTTGGGAAATCCCGGCGAAGGCTGGGTGGGGGCAGCGGGCGTTGTGATGATCGGACTGATTTTCGCGTTTGCCCTGCGGCGTACCGGCAATCTCTGGTTGGTTGTGGGATGGCACGTGAGTTTTGATTTCGGCGAGACATTCCTTTACTCCGTGCCGAACAGCGGCATCGTCTTCGAGGGACACCTTTCGAATGCATCCTTGCACGGCGCCAAATGGCTCACGGGCGGCACGGTGGGACCCGAAGGCAGCGTCTTCAGCTTTCTGACCATGGGAATTCTTGCCTTCGCCATTCACCTGCTTCTCCCGGCGAAGAAAACAGAGCCCGCGCAAACGTAAGGAAACCAAACTATTTAGTGGACGAGTTCGGACGCAAGCACCAGCCGGACGCCTTGCGCTTTTGCTTGTGGCAGAACTTCGCGCAGAGCCTGGAGCGTCGCGGGATGAGCATGGCCAATTGCCACGGCTTCGCCCTTTTCGCGAGCGCCGCGCAACGCCAATTCGAGCTGTTTGCGGACTGCGGCCACTTCGGCCACGTCGTCGAGGAAAGGGACGTTGCGGAAGGCCGAGCGAACTCCGAAGTCCTGCGCCGTATCGTAAGCCACCGTGGCGGCGGTCGTGCGGCTGTCGACGTAGAAGAGCTGACGGTCGCGCAACACGGGCATCAGTTCATCCATTAGCGCAGTGTCGGCAGTCGCCTGCGATCCCTGATGATTGCTGACGCCAGCGGCGTCCGGAACATTTTGCAGAAATTGATCGAGCAGCGCCGCAACTTCGGGCGCGGGCATGCCTGGGTGCAATTCCTGCGTTTCGGGTGTTTCGTTCGCGACCGATTGCATCGGCAAATGCAGCATTACCTGGAATCCGCGGCGATGCGCTTCCTTGGCGATGTCCATCGAATGCTCGTGATTGGGTAAGACGGAAACGGTGAGGGGATAGCCCAGAGCGAAGACGGCGTCGGCTGCAGCGCGGTCGCCGCCGAGATCGTCGATGATAATCGCGAGCCGCGCGTCGGCAACTTTTTCGGTGGAATTCTTCGCTCCTACAATGGACGCGGGTGTTGCAAGCGTCACGATTTCGATTTCGAGTGCCGGCACGCCGGAATGTCGAAGCTTGAACTGAAGCAGATCCCCGGTTTGGGCGGGTGGGTCCTGTGTCAGATGATTTTGGGTCGCGACGGTACCGAGGCTTTGGAGAAGCTTGGCGACTGCGGCACGGTGCGCATCTGCCGGGCAATCATTCCTCAACACGATACGCAGGTAATCCGTGTTTCCGGGTTGCTGGCTGGAAGCGCCTTGCCGGAGTCTAATGGGGGTCCCGGCGGGTACGGAGGCAGCCGCCGCAGCCGCTAGATCGCGGGTGATTTGGTGAACTTGCGTCGGCGTTAGGAGGTTCGCTTCGTTTTTTTTGCAGCCACTGGAAAGAACTGCGAGAAGGAAGCAAGTTCCCAGGCGCGCGAAACTTGTTGAACAGTTTAAATTGATTCGAAAGCAATGCGGGCTTGCTTGAACCGAGTCAGGCTGCGGGGCCACGGAAAACTAGGCAGCCTTTTTCACGGGGGCCTTCAACAGGTCGAGCGCTCGGTGAAAGATGGGGTCTTCCGGAGAAAGCGGGCGCGGTCCGAGGCCGGGTTCCTTCTGCGTCTCGGGTGCTGGCGCTGCATCTTCATCCGTCGAATCCGAATCATCTTCCGGGACGGCGTGTACCACTTCCGTGGGGACGACGCCTTCTTCCATGATCGATTTGCCGCCGGGATTGTAGTAGTTCGCGACCGTGAGGATCAGTGCGGCACCATCATCCAGTGTAATGAGCTTCTGCTCGGAGGCAAGACCAAAAGTGCGCTCTCCCACGACATTCCCGCGATGGTTTGCAGCGATGGCGGAGGCCAGAACTTCCGCGGCCCCCGACGTCGTGGCGTCAATCAAAACGGAGACGGGATTCTTCCAAATGACCTGTTTTGGCTCGGCTGAAAAAACCTGTGCCGAAACCATCTGGCCACGCAGCGTCGTCAGAATGCCAGAAGGAACGAAAAGGCGAGCGGTCGAAATGGCCTCGGACACTTGCCCGCGGCCACATTCCCGCACATCCAGTATGACCTTGCGAATGCCCTGTTTTTCCGCGTCGAGTAAACGATTGCGAATTTCATCCGCGCGGCCTGCATCGAGCGAAGGGATGCGCAGCACTAGAATGTCGGTATCCACTTTCTGGGCGATGATCTTCGGCATAGCCAGCTTCTCGCGAACGAGATCGACTTCTTCGGGCGTAGCCTTACCGCGCCGGATCACCCCAACCTTGATAGCCGTGCCCGGCTGGCCATTGAGAAGATTCATGGCCTGGCCCACGGACATGTCGCGGGTGGTAAATCCGCTGATGGATTCGAAAATGTCGCCGCTGCGAATTCCCGCCTTAGTGCCCGGACCATCCGGCAGCACGGAAAGAACGATAGTGTAACCGTAGCGCTTGCTGAGCGTCAGCCCGGTCTCCGCCGTGCCTGCATTCGCGAGCTTCTTCTTGTATTCGTCGTATTCGCGGGGCGTGAGGTAGCTGGACTGAGCGTCGAGGGATTCCAGCATCCCGTGCAAGGAACCGGCGGTTACCGTCCGCATGTTCGGATCGTCGACGTAATCCTGCTGGACTTTCTGCAGAACCTCACCGTACACGGTGAGCGACTTGTAGGCTTTGTCGTCCGTAGTGCGGCCCAGGACGTGTCCTATGCCGGCGTAACAAAAGATGGCTGCCGATACACAAAGAATCCCGATGCGAGACGCTCGATCCATACCCCACCCTTCCACAAGAAAATACAGATTCCAATTATAGCACTGTAAAGGATTGGGACGCGGCGCGAATCTAAAGGGTGGCCCGGGCGGGAGATGAGGCCGAACACTTTCGAAAATGAGACACATTGAAGACGCAAAATGTTGTTAAAATACCACATCAACCGATTTCGCGCTCCCCTTGTTGCCTGTAAGTCATTGATAACAAATAACAAATTTCGGATGCGTTGGCGAACAACATGCTAGAATGGAGCACGGGGAATGTTTCAAACTACCATCGCCAAAGAGTCACTCGCCGAGGGTGTGGGCCTCCATACCGGGGTGTACGGTCACGTCCGCCTGATGCCCGCCCCGGCCGAAACAGGTATCGTATTTCGCCGCGTTGATTTGGAGAATTTTCCCATCGAAGCGCAGGGGCACAATGTGGCTCGCGTCAGTTATGCCACGAGCCTGATGAAACAAGGTGTTTTGCTCTCCACCACCGAGCATTTGCTTGCCGCCATCTATTCTTGTGGCATCGACAACATTTACATCGACATTGACTCCATTGAAGTGCCCATTCTCGACGGCTCGGCAGAGCCCTTTATGCAGATGCTGGAGCATTCCGGTGTTCGCAAACTGCGCCGGAAGCGGCGCTATCTGAAAATACTGAAGCCGCTGGAGGTTATCGAAGGGGATCGCAGGATCGGAATCTATCCTGCGGATGAGTTTCGCGTTCGCTGCTACGTGGACTTTCCGCACCCGCTAGTAGGCCAACAGGAAGTGGAGATGTTGGTTGGGCCGGATACTTTCCGCTACCTTCTGGCGCGCGCGCGAACTTTCTGTTTCCAGCGCGACATCGAGCCGCTCAAGGCCATGGGCCTCATTCGTGGCGGCTCTCTCGAAAACGCCATCGTTCTCACCGACGACGGCGTGATGAACGGGCCGTTGCGATTCCCGGACGAGTTTGGACGGCACAAGGCACTGGATCTGATTGGCGACCTGGCGCTGGTGGGTTTGCCGCTTCTGGCGCGCGTCGAGGCCCACAAAGCCGGCCACGCCCTGCATACCCAGCTTGTCAGCCGCCTCTTGGCCGATCCCTCGCTCTGGATCATCACGACCGGCGAAGCCGTCCGCCCCGCAAGTGATACCTACCTGACCGCCCTTTCGCCTGCCCCGGCCACTGATTAACGATTCGCCGCGTCGTAAACAACCCTGCGGTTGCGAAATAGCCGCTGCTCCCGCAGAATGGGCTCAAAACCATGTCCAACAATAATATAGCTATAGTGATTCTGGCCGCTGGCAAAGGCACACGGTTAAAGTCGAGCCTGGCGAAGGTGCTGCATCGCGCCGGTGGGCGCACGCTCGTCGAACAAATTGTCTGTTCCTGCGAGACGCTGAAGGCACGCCAGACGGTGGTCGTCGTGGGCCACCAGGCGGAACAGGTCGCGGCGGTGGTCGAGCCGCTCGGGGCACTTACCGTGCTGCAGCAGCCGCAAAATGGCACCGGCCACGCCATGCAAATCGTGAAGCGTGCGCTGGGCCGCGCGAAGTTTGCTGTTGTGCTCCCGGGCGATGCTCCCCTCGTGCGCACCGATACCTTGAAGGCGCTGATTGCCACGCATTGCAATGGAAGTGCGGCGGCAACAGTTCTCTCTGCGGTGCTCGCCGATCCTTCCGGCTACGGGCGGGTTGTGCGCAAGTCCGAAACGGCGGTCTCCGCGATTGTGGAAGAATCGCAGCTCGCCGACGAGCAGCGCGAGATCAACGAAATCAATTCGGCGATTTATTGCTTTACCTTGGAGAAACTCTGGCCCGCGCTGGCGCATGTGAAGCCCAACAACAAGCATCGCGAGTTGTACCTGACCGACGCCATCGCCGTATTGAACGCCAAGGGCGAGACCGTGCTGGCGCAAGTGGCCGCGGATTCGCGCGAAGTGCTGGGATGCAATACGCGCGCGGATTTGGCCGAAGTCGACCGCGTATTGCGCGAGCGGAAACGCAACGCCCTGATGGACGATGGCGTCACGATCCAGTTACCGGAGACGGTGCTGATCGACCCCCAAGTAACCGCAGGGGAAGACACCATCATCGAACCCGGCGTGCAGTTGCTGGGCAAAACGAAAATTGGCGCGCGCTGCACCATTCGAACGGGCAGCGTCCTAACCGATGTAATCCTCGGGGACGACGTGACCGTCGAGCCGCATTGCATTGTCGCGCAGAGCCGCCTCGATGACCGCGTCATCATTGGCCCCTTCGCACGATTGCGGCCGGAAAATCACTTGAAGGCCGGTGCGCGCATCGGAAATTTTGTCGAACTCAAGAAGAGCACGATCGGCGAAGGCACTAAGGCCATGCACCTCTCCTACCTCGGCGACGCGAAGATCGGGACGAAGAGCAACATTGGCGCGGGCACGATTACCTGCAATTACGACGGCTTCCACAAGTATCCGACGTCGATCGGGAACAAAGTGTTTATCGGCAGCGATACGGCGCTGGTGGCACCCGTCCGGATTGGTGATGGCGCGTACATCGCCGCAGGTTCGACAATCACGGAAAACGTGCCTTCTGATGGATTGGGGATTGCCCGCGGCCGCCAGGTCAACAAACCCGGCTGGGCCGCGAAGAAACGCCGCGAATTGGCAGCCACAGAAAAACCGAAGAAGACGGCGAAGAAATCGAAGCGACGCAAAGCGACCAAGAAACGAAAGTAGCATTTCCCTTCCAGGAGCGTGGTCATGAGGAGAAAAGTATTGGCGTGGACTCTCTTTCTTGGGTCGCTGCTTCTCCTAAATCTCGCCGCCACTCCGTATTCTCGAGCCGCCGATGCCGCGCTGATCTCCCTTCGCCTCACTCTTTTGATCGTGCTATCCATTCTTGTGGTGCGTGAGCGATGGAGGAATCGGCACGAGCTGCCGGGAAAAGTGGCTGCCGCCAATTCAGACGTGGGCCACCGGTTTCTGCAGCGCTGTCGCCGCTGGTATCACGGCGAATAAGAGAGACCAAACTCCTTCCGGCAGGTCTGCGCAAGAGCCGCTGTCTGCGGTGTGCGTTTTTCTCTTCCCTGCGATTTCTCCGCGCTCGTAGCCCGCCCCGACTCGGTCGGGGCGTCTCTGCGTTGTCTTTATTCTTGTTTCCATCCTTTCCAGCCCGAACTCGCGCGTGTGTGCTAAAATAGAAGTTCCCGCAATGCTACAGGGAGCGGCCACCGCATGAAATTTGGAGTCGTCGTTTTTCCCGGGTCCAATTGCGACCACGACGCGTTTTACGCCATCGGCAACGTCCTCCAGAAACCGGTCGAATTTATCTGGCACCAATCGGAAAATCTGGCGAATTGCGACGCCATCATCCTGCCCGGCGGATTTTCCTACGGCGATTATCTGCGCACCGGCGCCATCGCGCGTTTTTCGCCGGTGATGAAGTCCGTCGAAAAATTCTCAAACAGCGGCGGAATGGTACTCGGCGTCTGCAACGGCTTCCAGATTCTGTGCGAGGTCGGTCTGCTCCCCGGCGCGATGATGCGCAATAGGGGCCTGCGCTTCATCTGCCGACACGTGCACATCCGCGTCGAGCAAACGGACACGCCGTTCACCAACGCCGCAACGAAAGGCCAGGTCCTCAAGATCCCCATCGCGCATTCGGATGGCAATTACAACTGTGATGAAGCCGCGCTCGCCGAGCTCGAGAAGAACCGCCAGGTGATTTTCCGCTACACAACGGCCGACGGTTCCGACGACAGCGCCGGCAATCCCAACGGCGCCGTTCACAATATCGCCGGCATCTGCAACCGCGAGCGCAACGTCGCCGGACTCATGCCCCACCCCGAGCGCGCCGTCGAATGGGCGCTGGGCTCCAACGACGGATTGGTCGTTTTCCGCTCCATGGTCGAAGCGCTCGTCGGCGCAGCCAAGGCGACCGCTTGAGAGCAGCACAAACTTGCGAATTCACCGCAGGGGCACGATATATTGCGCCCCTGCGGTTTCTAATTCTCTTCACAGAAATGAATTATGGCCACCGCTAGCACCGAAATTCGAGTCACTCCAGAGATTGCCGCGGAACACGGCCTCACCGCCGAAGAATACGCGCGCGTGAAACAGATTCTCGGCCGCGAGCCGAATATCACCGAGCTGGGCATTTTCAGCGTGATGTGGAGTGAGCACTGCTCCTACAAATCCAGCAAAGTCCATCTGAAGCGCCTGCCCACGCGCGGCAAACTCGTCGTGCAGGGCCCTGGCGAAAACGCGGGCGTCGTCGACATCGGCGACGGCTTGGTCGCTGCTTTCAAAATTGAATCGCACAATCATCCCAGCTACGTCGAGCCCTTCCAGGGTGCCACCACCGGCGTCGGCGGCATACTGCGCGACATTTTCACCATGGGCGCGCGCCCCATCGCTGTCTTGGATTCCTTGCGATTCGGCGAGATCACTGCAAGCAAGTACACCAGTAAAGAAGAAGCCGCGAAAAACCGTCGCATCCTCGACGGCGTAATTCGCGGAATCGGAAGCTACGGAAACTGTTTTGGTGTCCCGACGATTGGCGGCGAAGTCGGCTTTGAGCCTTGCTATTCGCAGAACCCCCTCGTCAACGCTCTTGCCCTCGGCATTGCCAAAAAGGAAGAAATGTTTCTCGCCAAAGCCAAAGGCATCGGCAATCCCGTGATCTATGTCGGCGCAAAAACAGGCCGCGACGGAATTCATGGCGCATCCTTGCTGGCGTCAGCCGAGTTCACCGAAGAGTCGAAACAGAAGCGCCCGAACGTGCAAGTCGGCGACCCCTTCATGGAGAAGCTGCTGCTCGAAGCCTGCCTCGAAGCCATGCAGACCGGCGCGGTCGTGGCGATTCAGGACATGGGCGCCGCCGGCCTCACTTGTTCCACCATGGAAATGGCTTCCCGCGGCGGCACCGGCATCGAAATCGACCTCGCCAAAGTTCCCCAGCGCGAAACCGGCATGACCCCGTACGAAATCATGCTCAGCGAATCCCAGGAGCGCATGCTGCTGGTGGGGGAGAAGGGCCGCGAGCACGAAGTCCTGGCGGTCTTCAAGAAGTGGGGCCTCGATGCCGTCGTCGTCGGCCAGGTTACAGAAGGCGGTATTGCCCGCATAAACAACAACGGCAGAATCGCCGCGGAAATTCCCGCGCATCCTTTGGCGGAAGAAGGTCCGGTGTACCAGCGGCCCATCGCTGCGCCCGCGCTGAGGAATGAGACTGCAGCAGATTGGTTTGCTTTTGCCGCCGAAGGCACGAATCTCACCCAGAACTTTTTGAAATTGCTGGCGTCGCCCGCGATTGCCTCTAAGCGCTGGATCACCGAGCAGTACGACACGAGCGTGCGCACGAACACTCTAGCCGGGCCCGGAGCGAGCGATGCCGCAGTGGTGCGCATCAAGGATCCGAAGACAGCAGTCGCAAAACGCGCGCTGGCGCTCTCCACCGACGGCAACGGTCGCTGGTGCCAGTTGAATCCGCGCGTTGGCGCCATGCACGCGGTCGCCGAAGCCGCGCGCAACGTGGCCTGCAGCGGCGCGCGGCCGATCGCCGCCACGAATTGCCTCAATTTCGGCAGCCCAGAAAAGCCCGAAGTGATGTGGCAATTCAGCGAAGCTATCGACGGCCTCGCCGAAGCCTGCACCGCCCTCGGCACGCCCATCACCGGCGGCAACGTCAGCTTCTACAACGAAACTCTCGGCAAATCCATCTACCCCACGCCCGTCATCGGGGTCCTCGGCATTCTCGATGACGCCTCGCAAGTTCTGAAAATCGCCTTCCGCGACGAGGGCGACGTAATCCTTCTGCTCGACGGATCAAGCTCGGCGCAGCATGCTGCGCCCCATCTCGGCACCCAACGCGAATTCTCCTCCTCCGAATACTCGAAAACGATCGCCGGCATCACCGCGGGCGAACCACCCGCCATTGACCTCGTCGCCGAAAAACGCCTGATCGACTGTCTCCTCGCACTCGCCGCCGAAGGCGCTCTGCAATCCGCGCACGACATCTCCGACGGCGGTCTCGCCGTCACCCTCGCCGAATCCTGGTTCGCCTCCTCCTCCGTTGTAGGGGCGCAACATGTTGCGCCCCATCTTGGCGCGCACGTGAAATTGGAAGCAGAAAGCCCCGCCGAGGCCGCCGCATTCAACGAACGCGGCGCCCGCGCCGTCGTATCCGTCACTCCCTCAAAACTTGCCGCCGTTCTCGATACTGCGAGACAATACAAGGTGGCGGCGCGCGAGATCGGCCAGGTCACCCGCGGCGATGCTTTCCGCATCCAACACAAGGAGCGCGAGGTGATCCATAGTTCCGTTGAAACACTCCGCGGCGCCTGGGCCCATTCGCTCGAACGCACGCTAACCGCAAAATGAGTCAAAAACCTGCCTTCGCCCACGATCATTTTCACGACGAGTGTGGTGTATTCGGCGTCTTCGGCCACCCCGAAGCCGCAAACCTCGTCTATCTCGGTCTTTACGCGCTTCAGCATCGCGGCCAGGAATCCGCGGGCATCGTCTCCAGCGACGGCACGGACTTGCATCTGCACCGCGCGATGGGCGAAGTCGAAGAAATTTTCCAGCCGAGCGTGCTCGCACAGCTTCCGGGCAGCCTCGCCATCGGCCACACGCGTTACTCCACCGCCGGCGACAAGGCCTTGCTCAACGCGCAGCCCATCATGATCGACTGCAACAAGGGCAAAGTCGCCCTCGGCCACAACGGCAACCTCACCAACGCCGCCGAGTGGCGCCGCAAGCTCGAGCATCGCGGCTCGATTTTCCAGACCAACAGCGACACCGAAGTCATCGTGCACCTGATCGCGCGCTCGCAAGCGCGCAATCTTTCCGGCGCGCTGGGCGATGCCCTCAATCAAGTCGAAGGCGCGTATTCCTTGCTCGTGCTGACGCAAGATGAATTGTATGCGGTGCGCGACCCGCGCGGTTTTCGCCCCCTGGTGCTGGGAAAAATAACCACGCCCGGCGGCTTCGTTTCCTGGCTGGTGGCATCAGAAACCTGCGCGTTCGACTTGCTCAATGCGCAGTACGTCCGCGAGATCGAGCCCGGCGAGATGGTGCGTATTTCGAAATCGGGCATCGAGTCCATCCACTTCGCTCCAGAAAAGCCGCTCCAACAATGCATCTTCGAGCACGTCTATTTCTCCCGCCCGGACAGCATCATTTTCGGACGCTCCGTAAATGAAAGCCGCGAGATGCTCGGCCGCCTCCTTGCGCGCGAGCATCCTGTGGATGCGGACATCGTCGTACCCGTGCCAGATTCCGGCGTACCGGCCGCGGTAGGCTACGCGCTCGAATCAAAAATCCCTTTCCGCATGGGCCTGATCCGCAACCACTACATCGGGCGCACCTTCATCGAGCCGTCGCAAGCCATCCGCAATTTTGGTGTCAAGCTCAAGCTCAATCCCATCCGCGGCTTGATCGAAGGTCAGCGCGTGATACTCGTCGATGATTCCATCGTCCGCGGCACCACCAGCCGCAAGATCGTCCGCATGGTCCGCGAAGTCGGCGCAAAAGAAGTTCACGTGCGCATCAGTTGCCCGCCGACGATTTCTCCGTGCTACTACGGCGTGGACACGCCCACGCGTGAAGAATTGATCGCCTCCTCAAACTCCCCAGAAGAAATCTGCAAATTCCTCGGTGCCGATTCGCTCGGCTACGTTTCCCTCCCGGCGCTGCGCCGGGCGGTCAGTGATACCGAAGGCAAGTTCTGTACGTCTTGTTATACAGGTGTCTATCCGACGGATCTGGTGCAGCTCGAGGTACGCGAAAATGCTCTCAACGGCAAACCCGGCGAAGCTACTTCTGGCAACGGCAGTGAACCCGCGCCCGCAGAGCGGTCGGTGGTGGTGGAACGTGAAAGCTGACAAAAAGAAGCAGCAGGAAGAAACAAACCTGCCCGTGCAAACAAAAATTCAGCGCGAGATCATCGCGTGGTTCTGGGTCGGCCTCGCCTTTCTGCTCATCAATGGCACGATCGGCCAAGCGCGCGTCATTCCCTCGGGCTCGATGGAGAACACGCTGCTCATCGGCGATCACCTCATCATGAGCCGGATCGGCTACGACGCGGGCGTGCCCTTCACCAACTGGCACGTGCCCCTCTGGCGCAATCCCAAGCGCCAGCAAGTGATCATCTTCAAGCCGCCGTTTGCACCGGACACGCCGGACTACGTGAAGCGTGTCATCGGCCTGCCGGGTGACGCCATCGACATTCACGATGGCGCCGTGTGGGTCAACGGCCAAAAACTCGTTGAAAAATACACCAGTGGCGCCAGCGAGCCTTACGAGCTGCGCACACCGTATAAGGTTCCCGCGGATTGCTATTTCGTCATGGGAGACAATCGCGGAAATTCCTACGACAGCCGCTTCTGGGGCTGCGTCCCCAGAAAGGACATCATCGGAACGCCCGTCATGATTTACATGTCGCTGAATGTTTCGCCGGAAGCTTGGGAGCCGGGACAGATTCGCGAGCGTTTTTTCGCTTACGCAAACGCCCTGCTGCATCCTGGCATCGTTCGCTGGAAGCGAATCTTCCGGACCTTTTAGTTGTCGCGCGGCATCGTCGGGCTTTGCAGTGAGCGCCGCGACCCACCAGGCGCTTCAGTGATTCCCCAATCTCTTACGATGCGTGCGAATGCGCGCCCGCAGCAAAAGCGGAAGCGGAAACGGAAGCGGACAGCTCTCTCATGAAATACGCCGATGCCGGAGTCAACATCGCCGTCGCCGAGGACGCCAAACAGCGAATCCGCCACCATGCCAGCCGCACGTTCACTCCCGGTGTGCTCGGCGGCATCGGCAGCTTCGGCGCGCTCTTCGCGCTCGACCGGAAAAAGTGGAAAGAGCCCGTGCTAGTCTCCAGCGCGGACGGCGTTGGCACCAAGCTCAAAGTCGCCATGGCTATGGGCGTACACTCCACCGTCGGCGGCGACCTCGTGAGTCACTGCATCAACGACATTCTCGTGCAGGGCGCGGAGCCGCTCTTTTTCCTCGACTACCTTGCGATGGGCAAGCTCGACCCGCAGGTCGTCGAGCAACTCGTCGAAGGCATGAGCCGCTCCTGCCGCAAAGCCGGATGCGCCCTCATCGGCGGCGAAACCGCGGAGATGCCCGGCTTCTATCCTCCCGGCGAATACGATCTCGCGGGCTTCATCGTCGGTGCCGTCGAACGCAAAAACCTGCTGACGGGCAAGAGTGTCCAGCCCGGAGACACTTTGATCGCGCTGCCGTCAGCCGGCCTGCACACCAACGGCTATTCGCTCGCGCGCAAACTTGTCTTTGAAATTGCTAAGCTGAAGCCGGATACCTACGTCGCAGAAGTCGGAAATAAAATCGGCGCGGAGTTGCTGAAGCCTCATCTGTGCTACGCGCCCGCGCTGAAAAACATTGTTGCGCGCGGCTGGGTTTCCGCCCTCGCGCACATCACTGGGGGCGGCATCCCGGGAAATCTGCCGCGCGTGCTGCCTAGCGGCCTGAAAGCGGAAATTGACCTGGCATCCTGGCCCGTGCCGGCGATCTTCAAATATCTCGCCAAACTCGGAAAGATCGACAGCGGCGAGTTGCTGCAATCCTTCAATATGGGTGTCGGCATGATTCTCGTCGTGCCCCCGAAAAACGTTCGCTCCGTCGAAGCCGACCTGAAGAAACGTCGCGAGAAATTCTTCCTCATCGGCCGTATCGAACGCGGCGAATCCGGCAAGGCCCGCGTTTCTTATTCCGGTTCGCTCAATCTCGCCTGATCCGCCGTTCGATTCCACCTTCCTTCAGCGCCGCCCGCTTCTTTCCGTCGGCGTCCAGAAGGGCTGCTTCGTCGCTAGGAACTCGATCGGGACGTCTTTCACAAACGTCTTCAGCCATCGCGTGCACTCTTCCATTTCCGCCTGCTCGGACGGCACGTGCCCGATGACGATCAATCCCTTCCTTTTTCCCTCTGTGGCCGCATCCGCCGCGTACTCCACCGTTTCCCATTCGCGCGTTTTGCCCACCAGCAGTACCTCAACGTTCTCCATTTCCAGCGCGTGCGTCTCCCGTTCGAATCCCGCCGCTCCCGGGCTCAACGCCAGCCTCGTCACTTTCATCTCCGGATTTCCCACCGCTCGCAACACCGGCGTATTCAGCCGCTTGGCCACATCCGCTGCCAGCTTCTCCAGCATGATTTCCGGGACGGTGAACAGGTGCGGATTTTCCGCGCTTTGATATTTCTCCCAGCCTAGCGCCTGCACCATGCCTGCCAAAATCCCGTCCGGTTTTCGCAGGTGCCAGTGGTCGTGAAATCTCCAAACCAGCATCCCGTTTTTCACGATAAATTCCCGCTTTTCCTTCCAAACCGCGTCGCTCTCCTCCATTCCTTCCGGCCGGTCCAAGTGATTGTAAAACGTCGGCTCGTGCGTGATGACCAAATTGTCGCCTTTCGCCGCCGCTCGCTGCAGCACGTCCAGCGTCGCCATCATCGTCACCGCGATCCCCGTCACGCGCGTCTCTGGATTTCCCGCCTTGAACGTGTCTACTGTCTCCGTCTTCCATGGCACGCCAACGTGTTCTTGAATCGCCGCTATCACTTCTTGAGCCGTCGGCCTCTTTTCCTGGGAATTCAGGCTTCATAGTGGGCGAAAAGGCGCGGAACGAATCCCCCTTTCCTTCCTGTCGTGATGCTTTCAGAGCGGTCCTCGCCGTCAAGGGTTCGCTA
>Ga0193729_1000050_pt1 | contig 51644 bp, 50 predicted proteins | sample U1c2metaG_FD_143036 | JGI IMG/M metagenome (GOLD analysis project Ga0193729, IMG submission 143036) | Soil microbial communities from a riparian zone of the East river system, Colorado, United States - U1c2 | ecosystem: Environmental > Terrestrial > Soil > Riparian zone | place: USA: East River...
CCGCGCAGAACACCGTCGCCCTGTTCGTCGGCCTGGAGCTGCTGTCGATCCCGCTGTACGTGCTGTGCGCGACCGAGCTTCGGCGCGAGCATTCGCTGGAGTCGGGGCTGAAGTACCTGATCGTCGGCTCGGTCGGCTCGGCCACGCTGCTGTACGGACTGGCCATGATCTACGGAGCGACCGGTGCGACGGATTTCAACGCGATCGCCTCATCCCTAAAGGGCGGCGGCCTGGCGAGCGACCCGCTGACGTTGACGGGTATCGCGTTGTGTGTGGCCGGCCTGTGCTTCAAGTCTTCGGTCGCGCCGTTTCACCAGTGGACGCCGGACGTCTACGAGGGCGCGCCGACCCCCGTGACGGCCTTCATGGCAGTGGCGACGAAGGCCGCCGCGCTCGGCGTGTTCCTGCGCCTCTTCGACGTAGCGCTGATCGGCGCGCACGGCAGTTGGGGACCGGCGATCGCGGTGCTCGCGACGATCACGATCGTCGTCGGCAACGTGGGCGCGCTCGGGCAGTCCTCGTTGAAGCGGATGCTCGCCTACTCGTCGGTCGCACAGGCCGGCTACATGCTCGTCGGCGTGATCGTGGCGACGCAGCTGGGCGTGCGCGCGACGGTCTTCTACCTGGCCGTGTACGTGTTCATGAACATGGCCGCCTTCGCGGTGATCGTGGCGCGCGAGCGCGAAACCGGGCTCGGCGACTCGATCGAGGCCGTTGCGGGGCTCGGGCGCGAGCGGCCGTGGCTGGCATGGCCGATGACGATCTCGATGCTCGCGCTCGCCGGCATCCCCGCGACGGCCGGCTTCACGGGCAAGTTCTATCTGATCGATGCGGCGGTCTCCGGCGGGTACACGTGGCTTGGAGTCGCGATCGTGATCGGCTCGATGATCTCGCTCGGCTACTACCTGCCGGTTATCGCCGCGATGTGGATGCGCGAAGCGCCGGCCGGCGAGTCCAGCCTGGACGAGCCACCGCCGCCCGCCGACGCCCCAGCGCCGCCGCCGGAGGGCCTGCCCGTGCTCGCGGGCGGGTCGCCCGAGTTGGACGAGCGCCCGGCGCGGGCGCAGCCGGAGGTCGTCTTCGTGGCGCTCCTCGCGGCGGTCGCGACGATCTTCTTCGGCATCGTGCCCCAACCTCTGTTCGACCTCGTCCACCACGCCGGCGGCGCGCTCGGCGGATTGTTCTGAGCGGTTCGGCGCGGCGCGCCCGCGCGCCCACGCGCTTCGCACCCTTCTACAGTTCGGTGATGACCCCCGCGCAGGCCGGTGCGTTCGGCGTCCTCCTCGACATCGACGGCGTGCTGTACGTCGGCGACGAGCCGATCCACGGAGCGCGAGAGGCGCTCACGGAGCTTCGCGAGCTGGGTGGCGGACTGCGGCTCGTGACCAACACCACCTCGCGCTCGCGTCGGCAGGTCTTCGAGCATCTGCTCGAGCTCGGCTTCGATACGACGCTCGAGGAGGTGCTGACGCCCGCGGCGATGGCCGTTCGCCACTGCCAAGAGCGCGGGTACCGCTCGGTTGTGCTGCTCGTAGGCGAGCGGCTGCGCGAAGATCTCGCGGCGCTCGACAGCGACTCGCCGAGCAGGCGCGCGGATGCCATCGTCCTCGGAGACCTCGGCGACGGGTTCACGGCGGAGGTCCTCAACCGCGCCTTCCGCCTGCTGATGGATGGAGCGGAGCTCGTGGCCCTGCAGCACAACCGCTACTGGCGCCGCGCCGACGGCCTGGCGCTCGACGTGGGCGCATACGCGGCCGCGCTCGAGTACGCGACGGGACGCGAGGCGATCGTCGTAGGCAAGCCCGCGCCGGCCTTCTTCGAAGCGGCGATCGCCGACATGGGGCTCGAGCGTGCTGTGATGGTCGGCGACGACGTCGAGGCCGACGTCGGCGGCGCGATGGCCGCCGGCCTGCCCGGCGTCCTCGTGCGGACCGGCAAGTATCGCGAGGAAGCGCTACCGGCCGGCGTGACTCCCACCGCGGTCGCCGACTCGATCAAGGACGTTCCCGCGCTGCTCGAGCGGATGCTGCCGCGATAGGCTCGCTGCGATGCCTTCGTACGAAGCTTCAGCGGTGACCCGCGCAAGTCCGGAGGCTGCTTGGGCGGCGTGGACCGACGTCGAGGGATGGAGCGCGTTCGACCACATCGAGTGCGCGCGCGTCGACGGCAGCTTTCAACCCGGCGCCGTCATCACGAGCAAGGCCAAGGGCTTCCCAGGGAGCAGCTTGACCATCACCCGGGTCGAGCCGCCAACGATTTGGGTCGACGAGTCACGCTCGCCGGGGATGCGGCTCACTTTCGACCACGTGATCGAGCCAGACGAGGGCGGGACGCGGCTTACGGAGCGCGTGCGGATCCACGGGCCACTCGGGCATGCTCTCGGTCCCCTCATGCGACGAAAACTCGAGGCGCTTTTCGCCGCCTCGGTGGCTTCGGTGTCGCGCGAGGCCGAAGCGGCTGAAGGCCGCGTCGCGCCTCCGACGCCTTAAGCGAGAGATCGGCTAAGCGACGCGCGGACCCCGCGAGTAGGATCCCCTCGAAGGAGGCGCCGATCATGTTGCGCGACTTCGCTTGGTGGCTTCGGCCTGCTGGTTGGCCGGCACTTCCCGATGCCGTTCGAGGACGTGTGCGAGCGCTCGCCTGCGTCGCGATCGGTGCGCAGGTTCTCTTCGTCGCGGGCTGGATCATCGCGGGCGCGCTGGAACCGGGCTACTCGCCCGTGCGCAGCTATGTGAGCGAGCTGGGCCGCCGCGGCGCCGCGCACCCTTGGATCTTCGACGTCTCCGTCGTGGTCTGGGGGGCGGGATTCATCGCCCTCGGGGTCGCACTGGCTCCGGCGCTGCGCACGCGACGATGGGCATGGGTCGCGCCAGCGCTGTTCGTGATCGCGGGCGTCTGCGCGATCCTCGATGCGCCGCTACGTCTGGATTGCGCAGCGACGATCAGCCACCTATGCCGCGCTCGGGAGACGTCCGGCTCGCTCTCTTGGCGCGAGTACGGCCACGTGTGGGCGAGCTTCGGCATCGAACTCAGCCTGCTGCTGACGCCGTTCGCGCTCGCCCGTTCGCTATGGCCCGGCCGGCTAGCAAGGCTCGTGTTCCTTGGGGCAGTCATCGTGGCGAGCGCCCTCGTGCTCCTTGCCGGGCTCGGTGGATGGGTCGGCGCCCACAGCCCGTACGGCTGGCATGCCGGACTGTGGCAGCGAATCTGGCTGATGATCGTCCACGGCTGGGTGTTGATCTGCGCCGCTGCGCTGATGCTCGAGGCGAGCCACGGCTGGCCGGTCGGAAACCCACCGCGCGCGCCTGGGCTCGACGAGGTGCTCGCGCCGCAAACGTGAGTCCTCAAGCCCTGCCAGCCCCGAGCGTACTCGACAGTTTGATCAATTTTCCGGAGCTGCGGATCCCGCGCCGAGCCTTATGATCGCCAAGCGCGCGATAACGCACGCTTTAGCGAGGAGGAGTCAGCATGTCGCAGACGGGAAAGTCGCACCTCGTCATCATGTTTACGGTGGGGCCTGATGACGTGGCCGAGGGAGATCGCATCTTTGCGAGCCACGGCGAGTTCATGAAGGGCCATCCCCGCGAGGGCGACCTGGCGCTACTGGACTACAGCGTCTCCAAGGGGCCGGAGCTGTCCAACCCGATGGACGCGAGCTCTGAGCCGACCGGCAACACGACCTTCGTGGTCGATGAGTCCTACGAGTCACCGGCCGGCATCGCCAGGCATTGGCAGGACACGACAGAGAACTGGCCAGAGATGTCCTCCGCCGCGCCGGCGTGGTTCGCCAGGGCCACGATCGTGACACTGCACAACGGCACGGTCGTCCAGGCACTCTAGTAGGCGTCCGACGCCTGCCTGGCCTCCGCCTCAGCCGCGGACGCGACGGTAGAGCCTCTGAGCGGCCGTTATCAGCTGTGAGCGGGTAGGCGCGCTGGAGCCGAAGCCGACGAGGTAGTAGTAAGCGCCTACCGGAAACGCGACGTTCGCATCCGGGGGGCTGGCCGTGCTGGAACCGAAGCCCCGCGCCCCAGGGATGCCCGGTACGGCGAAGGCGGTTTCGCCACGGGCAAGCGCCTGCTTGAGCTGGGCGGCGACTTCGCCGCTTGCGCCTCCGGCCGAGCGGAACTGCTCGACGAGCGAGATCGCTTCCCCGGTGGCTCCGCGCCCCTGCGCTGGCGCGAGTCGCTCATCGATGCCTGCGATGAAGCCCAAAGCCTTGAGTCTCGCCGCTTCGGAAGCCCGCTGTGCGGGCGGGTATTCGGCGACCCAGCTCTGTGCGCTCGTGCTGGGCGCCCTGTAGCCCTGCGGGACAAAGCCTGGGAGGTCGCCGGCTAGAAGCACCCCTCCATGGGCGCCGCGCAGCGCAGCGGGGGTTCCCGGCGGTAGCGTCGTCGCTGTCGATCCTTTAGCAGTCGAGGCCGCGTCACGGTACTCGAGGTGCTGCTGCCGCCGCAGCCGGAAAGCGCGATCGCCACCACAACGGCCCCGACGGCTACAGGCCCCCCCTTCATCACCCACAGCCTAGCGGGTAGGGGCCTTTGGGAGGCCTGCCAACCCTGGGCGTAACAGACCTCCAGCAGCCAGACCTCCAGCAGCCGCCACCTCAAACAGCCCGCGCTTGATACAGATCCTGGTCGGGAATGCGCCGAACCTTCGTGCGCTTGGGCGTGCCGAAGCCGGCCTCGGTGAAGTAGCCGGCCAGCTCATCCGGGCTGTGCAGGTCCGCGCCCGAGGTCAGGTGAAAGAGCAGCCCGAGGGCCGCCGCCGAGGCGCGCTGACTCTTGGCGTCGGTGCGGAACATGTCGAGCACGGCCAGCGTGCCACCCGGCTTGAGCGTCTCGCGAACGCGGCGCAGCAGAGCGATGACCTGCTCGCCGGAGAGGTGATGGATGATGTCGAATACGAGCGCGCCGTCGTAGAGGCCGCCGAGATCCGATTCGAACATGTCGCCGTCGCGGTGCTCGACGCGGTCGCTCATGCGGGCCTTGGCGATGATCTCGCGCCCTACCCGCGCGCTGCCCGGGAGGTCCACGACCGTGGCCTTGAGCGTCTCGTGGCGCTTGCACAGCTCGGCCGAGAACCAGCCGTGCCCGCCGGCGACGTCGAGCAGCGCCGTGGGCTGCGGCGGCAGGCGGATCGCCTTCGCGACTTCCTTCGCGGAGAGCCGCGCGATCTCGTACTGACCGGTGATGTACACGCGCCAGTACTCCTCCTCCTCGGCGGGCTCACGATGGATCTCGAAGCTCCCGCCGTCGCGCACGACGCGCTCCAGGTCGCCGTACCACTCCCAGTAGGTGGTCGTGTGCTCGAGGAACGTGCCGACGTACGTGTCCGAGTCCGGATCAAGCCACTTGCGCGAGCCCTTGGGCAGCGAGAACGTGTGCCCGTCCTGCTCGAGCACGCCCAAGCCCGTGAGGTTCTCGCACAAGAGGCGCGTGCCGGGCACCTGCAGCTCGAGCTCCTCCGCCACGCGCCCGGCGGTCGCCGGACCGGCGAGCAGCTTGGTGAACACGCCGAGGCGCTGGGCCACGCCCACCACGCGACCGGCGGTCATCCCGTAGAGCGCGTAGGCCGCCGGCAGCGGCACCATTTTCAGCGCGATCGCTACGCGCTCGGGCAGGTCGTCTGACACGGGCTTGATGCGCATCTGGCGAGCAGCGTACCGCCGCTCCGACGCTTGCTACAAGCGACCCGACGCCTCGGCGGCGTCCTCGGCGTCCTTGAGCTGGCGCTCCACGAGGTCCAGCCCGGCGTCCCAGAAGCCAGGATCGGCGAGATCGATGCCGACGATCCGCCCGAGCTCCTCGGGACTGCGCGAGCCGCCCGCGGCGAGCAGCTCCAGGTAGCGCGGCACGAGCTCCGCGCCGACCTGCTCGTAGCGCTCGTAGACCGACAGCGCCAGAAGCTGGCCGTACGCGTAGGCGTATACGTAACCCGGGCTGCCGATGAAGTGCGGTATGTAGGACCACCAGGTGCGGTAGCCGTCGCTCAGCTCGACCGAGTCGCCGAGCAGCTCGTCCTGGCTGTCAAACCACAGCTCGCCGAAGCGCTCGACCGACAGCTCGCCCTCCTCGCGGCGCGCGGTGTGCACGAGATCCTCGAAGCGGTTCATCGCGACCTGGCGGAAGACGGTGGCAATCGTGTCCTCGAGGTTCTCGGCGAGCAGCGCGAGACGCGAGGCCGGCGCGGAGTCCTGCTCGAGCAGGCGCCCGAAGACGACTGTCTCGCCGAATACCGACGCCGTCTCCGCGAGCGTGAGCGGCATGCTCTGGTGGAAGATGCCCTGTTGAGCGGCCAGCGCGAAGTGCACGCCATGGCCGAGCTCGTGCGCCAGCGTGAGCACGTCGCGGCGGCGCGCGGTGTAGTTGAGCAAAACGTAGGGCTGCACGGACGGCACGGCCGAGGCACAGAAAGCCCCGCCCCGCTTGGCCGGGCGCACCGGCGCGTCGATCCGCCGCTCGTCGAAGAAGCGCCGCGCGATCTCGCCGAGCTCGGGCGAGAACGACGAGTAGCAGTCGAGCACGATCTCGCGCGCCTGCGCAAAGGGGAAGCTGACCTCATCTTCGCTGACAGACGCAATGCGGTCATAGTCGGCCAGCCGCTCGACGCCCAGCAGCCTCGCCTTCAGCCGATACCAGCGACGCGGTATCTCCGAGCGTCCGCGGACCGCCTCGATCAGCGCCCGCACCGACTCGTCGCTGGCCTCGTTGGCCAGGTTGCGCGCGGCCAGCCAGTGCGGGTAGCTGCGCAGCCGATCGTCGATCCCCTTGTCGGCCAGCAGCGTGTTGAACAGGAAGGCGCGCGTGCGCAGCCCCGGAGCGAGCGCCTCCGTGACCGCGTGCGCGGTCGAGCGGCGGGTCTCGCGGTCGGGCAGCGACAGGCGGCTGAGCGCGACGTCGAGCGCGACCCTCTCCTCCTCGGGGCTCAGCTCGACGTCGATCGCCGAGGTCAGCTCGTCGAACAGCCGCGTCCACGCGCCTGCGCCGGTCAGCGACTTCTCCGAGAGGATCTTCTCCTCGGGCTCGGAAAGCAGATGATCGCGATAGCGGCGCACGTTGCGCAGGTAATGGCGGCAGAAATCCAGGCCCTCGCCGGCCAGCAGCTGCTCGGCGGGCTTATCATCCAGCACGGCCCACTCCAGGTCGAAGAACAAAAGGGTCGTCTCGATCGCCGTGCCGCGCTCCTGCGCGAGCTGCAACAGCGCGCCATTCGCCGGGTCGGCGGTGTCGGTGGCGAAGCGCAGCGCCGCGTAGGTGCCCGCGCGACCAACCAATTCGTGGATTACGGCGAGCTCCTGCATCGCCTCGCGCAGTCCCTCGCTGTCCAGCTCCGACAACCGGCCGGCGTAGCACGTCGCGAAGGTCTGCGCGCGCTCCAACGCTTCGGCGAGGCGCCGCTCGACGCCGGCCGGGCCCTCGCCCTCGATGAGCGGGTCGAGGTCCCAGGCCGCCGCCTCGAGCTCGGGATCGATCGGCTCGGACTGTGTCGTGGTCGCCATCGCGGCCAGCTTAGCTGCAAGCTCGCTCGAGCCGATCGAGCGACGGCACTTCTCGCTCGCGAGCGCCTGCAGCATGTCCAGGCGTGCCGCGCGTCGCGCCGGCAGCTGCGCCGCCAGCAGGCCGGCGAGCGCCGCCACCACGAGCAGACTCTGCGTCGCTCACCGGCGCGAGTCTAGGGAGCGCTCCGAGCGGTGCGCCGACGGTCACGACCGACCACGGAGGTGCGCGTCCCGTGCGAGGAGCCCCCGGCGCGAGGACGCCCGCCCGGAGATGTAGCATCGTCCGCCCGATGCACGAGACGACCCCGGAAGTCTTCCTGATCGCCCGCCCGTCGATCGACGTAGAGGGGATGAGCGGGTATCTGAGCGATGTCGGGGGGGAGTCGTGGCTGAAGCGCCGCTTGGAGGAGTCCGACGGCGAGCCCAACGGCGGCGAGCTGCTCGTCGAGTTCGGCGGCCGTGCCTGCTACCGCAGCTGGGAGCCCGGCCTGAACGCGAACGTCTCGAAGGTGCGCACCGATCAGCGCGAGTACTTCGCCAACATCCTGCGCTCGGCCCACGGCAGCGTGCTCGAGCATGCCAACTACTCTTTCGCTATCCGAAATTGTTCGAGAGTATTTACCCATGAGATCGTTAGGCATCGCGCCGGCTCCGCCTTCAGCCAGGAGAGCCTGCGCTACGTGCGCCTGACGGACATCGGATTTCGCGTGCCTCCGGCCCTCGAGCCGGTGCGCGAGCAGGTGCTCGCGATCGTCGAGCAGCTCGAGGAGTTCCAGCTGAGCGCGGCGGCGGAGCTCGGCATCGACGAGGAGGGCGTGCCCTTCCACGTCAAGAAGGAGGTCACCTCTGCGCTGCGGCGACTTGCGCCCATCGGCCTGAGCACCGACATCATTTGGACGGCCAACGCGCGGACCCTCCGCCACGTGATCGAGATGCGCACGGCCCCCGGTGCCGAGGAGGAGCTGCGGCTCGTGTTCGACACGATCGCCCGCATGATGCAAGCCGAGGCGTCGGGCCTCTTCCAGGACTTCGTCCGCGAGGAGGATGGCTCATGGATACCCGAGCACCACAAGGTGTGAGCCGAACGTAGCCGGCGGCGCGGTTCAACTGACCGGACCGCGCGGTACACCGACCATCGTGCGCTTGCGCCTCTCAGTCCTCCTGCGCCTGCATCTCCCTCACGCGCTCCTCGAGCTGCGCGGTGACGGCCGGGTCGCGCAGCGTCGTCACATCGCCGAGCGCACGGCCCTCGGCGATGTCGCGGAGCAGGCGGCGCATGATCTTCCCTGAGCGCGTCTTCGGTAGGTCATCAGACCAGATGATGCGCTTGGGGCGCGCGAACTTGCCGATTCGCTCGGCGACCGTCGCGCGAATGCCCTCGATGGTCTGCTCGTCGCCTTCCAGGTCGCCCTGCAACGTCACGAACGCGACGATCTGCTGACCGGTGTCCTCGTCGTGCTGTCCGATCACGGCCGCCTCGGCGACGTCCGGGTGCGCGACGATCGCCGACTCGACCTCGGCCGTGGAGAGCCGGTGGCCGGAGACGTTCACCACGTCGTCGATTCGCCCGATCACCCACAGGTAGCCGTCGGCGTCGCGGCGGGCAGCGTCGCCGACCAGATAGGTCTGGGTACCGAAGCGCTTGAAGTAGGTGTCGATAAAGCGCTCGGGCTCCTTGTAGAGCGTCCGCAGCATCGACGGCCACGGATAGGTGAGCACCAGGAGGCCCTGACCCTCGTCGACCGGCTCGCCGCTTGACTCGTCGAGCACGTCGGCGAAGACGCCGGGGAAGGGGAACGTCGCGGAGCCCGGCTTGGTCTGAGTGATGCCGGGCAGCGGCGTGATCATGATCGCGCCCGTCTCGGTCTGCCACCAGGTATCGACGATCGGACAGCGTTCGTGACCGATCACCTTGTGGTACCACAGCCAGGCCTTGGGGTTGATCGGCTCCCCGACCGAGCCGAGCAGCCGCAGGCTCTGGAGGTTGTGCTTGTTCGGCCACTCGGCGCCCCACTTGATGCAGGCGCGGATCGCCGTCGGCGCGCAGTACAGGATGCTCACGCCGTAGCGCTCGACGATCTCCCACCAGATTCCCCTGTGGGGGTAGTCGGGGGCGCCCTCCCACATGACCGACGTCGCGCCGTTGGCCAGCGGCCCGTAGACGATGTAGGAGTGCCCGGTGACCCAGCCGACGTCCGCCGCGCACCAGTAGACATCGGACTCCGGCTTTAGGTCGAACACGTAGCGATGGGTCGCCGCGACCCCCGTGAGGTAGCCGCCTGTCGTGTGCAGGATGCCCTTCGGCTTGGCCGTCGAGCCCGACGTGTAGAGGATGTAGAGCGGGTGCTCGGCGTCTAGAGGCTCGGGCGGGCAAGCCGGATCGGCGGCGGCGAGGATCTCGTCGTAGTAGACATCGCGACCCGCCTGCATCTGGCACGGCGTGCCGGAGCTGCGTACGACGACGATCTTCTCGAGGCTCGCGAGATCGCCCATCACCTCGTCGACGCGATCCTTGACCGGCGCGGTCTTGCCCTTGCGCGCAGCTCCGTCGACCGTTATCAGCAACTTGGCCGCGGAGAACTCCATCCGCTCGCGCACGGCCTCGGCCGAGAACCCGCCGAACACGACGTTGTGCGGGGCGCCGATTCGCGCGCACGCGAGCATCGCGACGACGACCTCGGGAATCATCGGCAGGTAGATCCCCACGACGTCGCCCATCTGCACCCCGAGGTCCTTCAGGGCGCTCGCGAAGCGTTCGACCTCGGCGAGCAGCTCCGCGTAGGTGATGTCGCGCTCCCGGCCCTCCTCGCCACGCCAGTGATAGGCCACGCGATCGCCCCTGCCCGCGATCACATGGCGATCCAGGCAGTTGTAGGACACGTTGAGAGTGCCGCCCGTGAACCACTTGTAGAAGGGCGGATCGTCGTCGTCGAGCACGCGCGTCCACTTCTGAAACCAGTCGAGCTCCCCCGCCTGCGCCGCCCACCAGGCCTGTGGATCGGCGGCCGCCTGCTCGTAGATGGCCGCGTCGCTGAGCAGCGCGCGGTCGCGAAACTCATCGGGAGGCTCGAACGTCTCGACGTCCAGCAGCGCGGCCAGCTCGTCGTCGAGCGCGTCGCCGCCGGCCCGTTCGCGCCCGGCCGTCATCACCGCTCCTCAGCCGCGCGCGCCGCGCTTGCGCCGGCGCTTGCGCGAGGAGCCGCCGGAGGCGGGTCGAGTGGGGGCGGGCGTGACGTCTCCGGCCCCCGTGGCGAGCGCCGGCTGACCCGCCCCTCCGCGCGCTTCGGCGCGCATCTGCGCGCGCGATGGCCACGGGCGAGCCTCGCCCGACTCCCAGGCCGGCGGTTGGCCGTTGGGCCATTTGCCGATGTACAGGATGCCCATCGCGACGAGCCAGAAGGCCGGCACGACCTGGAGTGTCGCCCCGCCGATCGGCAGGAAGAGGAGGATCCCCGTGAAGATGCCGAGGATGCCCATCCAGCGGGTGACCAGGCCGGCGCGCATTGCGTTGACCACGATCACGATCATGCCCACCGCCACCGCCAGCCCGGCCAGCAGGCTCAGGTAGGCGGTGACCACATTCGGCGTGCTCTTCGTGAGCGCGTTGTCGACCGCGTGGTTGGAGAAGTCGTGGCCCGTCGCGAAGTTGTGCGTCTCGATTGCCGCGACGACCTGATGACCGATGCTCACGGTCACCAACGCGATGCCACCGGCGAGGATCATCGGCCGCGCCGCTGCCCACATCGTGGGCCGCCTGAAGCGCGCCGCGTCCACCAGCACGAGCAGGACGAGCGTTAGCGCAGCGATCGCAAGCGACGCCATCACGCTGCCCGCGATCAGCGGATAGGAGTGGTGACTGATGAATTCGACCTCCTGCGCGCGCGGGCTTTTGGCCGGGTTGGCTTCGCCCGCGAGCGCCGGAGCCAGTCCCTGCAGAAGCCCCACGGTCGGCGCTCCGTTGAGCGTCGCGGTCGTGGTGATGCCGCTCAGCAGGTACAGAATGCCACCGGCGAACGCCGGCACCGCCAGGCGGGTGCGCCGCTGCGTCTCGCGGGCGACCTGCTCCTTGATCTCGCTTGCGCTGGGCACGAGTCGCCCAGTCTATGATGCGAGCATGGAAAGCGGTGGGCTCGGAGACCTGTTCGGCGATCCGGAGGAGCTCCAGCGACGCCTTGCGGAGTTCGCGGACCAGATGCAGGGCCAGCAACGTCTGGCCTGGGCGGACAACGCGATCAAGCTGGCCGTCGACATGACGGTCGCTGCCGTCGAACGAATCAATCTGCAGGGCGACGCCGAGGCTCAGGCCGAACAGATCCGCAAGGTCATGACGCTGGTCTTTCCCGAGGCCGTCACACTCGTGCGCGAGGCGCGCGAGGGGCTTCAGTAGCGCGCTCGGCGTCGCGCTGCGCTTCACGCTCGGCATCGCGCGAGACGCGCCCGGCCGACAGCACTTCCTTGAACGAGCGGAAGCGGAAGATGAACACGACGGCGCCCAGGCCGATCGTCGCGGTGAAGGCGGCGATCGCGATCTGCTGTCCGACGGAGTAGGCGGCGACGACCGCGGTAGGGGCGCTTTTCGCGAACACCTTCACGAGCAGCGCCTGCTGCACGCCGGCCCCGCCGGGCGTGAACGGCACGGCGCCGGCGACCTGGTTGACGCCGAACACCAGCAACACGTTCTGCACCGAGCCGCCGACGCCGAACGCATCGAGCAGGAACCAGAACGCGGCGAAGCGGCACAACCAAGCGAGGACCTGCAGCGATGCTACTTCGCGAAGGTAGCGAGGACGGTCGGCGAGAATCGTCACGCCCTGACGGACGCGCGCCCAGAAGGCCTTGACGCGAGACGAGAGGATCGCGAACAGGACCAGTCCGAGGACCGCCAACGCGGTGATCAAGAAGAGCGTCAGGCGAAAGTGCGAGGCCAGGTAGGAGATGTCGAAGGAGTTCAGTTTCGCGAAGTCCGGCGGCTTGGGGAAGACGCCCTGGCTGAACGCGTAGATCAGCACGAGCACGCCGACGGTCGCGTCGAAGATCGACTCCACGAAGAAAGCCGCGGCGACCGTCGGATAGCTCGAGCCGGGGATCGAGGAGCGCGTGAGGAACAGCTTGATGATGTCCCCCCCGCGCGCGGGCACGACGTTGTTGAAGCCGACCGCCGCGAAGTATGCGCCCCACACGCGCCGCCACTGAAAGCTGACAGCCGGGTAGGCCGCGCGCAGGCTGTGGAAGAAGGCGCGCGAGCGCAGCGTGAGGTTCAGGCCGAAGAAGAGCAGCCCGAGCAGCAGCAGCCCCCAGTGCACTGCCGCCAGATCGGAGAAGAACTGCCCGACCGCGTTGAAGAACGAGGTAATGCTGTCGCCGATCGAGGTTGACGCGGGCAGCGCTGGCACAGGCTCAAGCGTACGGGTGCGATACAAACGGTGGATGGCGCCCCGCGCCGCTGCGCCGAAAGGCCTCACCGTTGCCGTGACCGGCCCGACTGGAGAGATCGGGCAGGCGGTCGTGGCGGCGCTCGAGCGCTCGCGCGAGGTGGGCAGCGTGCTCGGCATGGCGCGTAGATCGTTCGACCCGGCCGAGCACGGCTGGACGAAGGTCTCCTACCGGCAGGGCGACGTGCTCGACCGCCGTGCGGTCGATGCGTTGGTGAAGGGTGCCGACGTGGTCGTGCACCTCGCGTTCATCATCATGAGCGGGGCCGCGGCGAGCCGCAAGGTCAACCTCGACGGCTCGCGCAACGTGTTCGAGGCCGCCGCATCGGCCGGCGCCAAGCGCCTCGTGTACGCATCTTCGGTCGCCGCGTACGGCTTCCACCGGGAGAACCCGCAGCCGCTCACCGAGGACGTGCCCGCGCGAGGCACGGCGAGCCATTACTACTCGGCGCAGAAGGCAGAGGTCGAGATGCTGCTGTCCGAGTCGCTCGCGGGCAGCTCGACCAAGCCGTACGTGTTCCGCCCGTGCATCGTCGGCGGTCGTGGCGCCCCGCTGCTTATCGACAGCCTCCCGTACTCGCAGATCTCCGAGCGACTGCCGGGGCCGGTGCTCAGCCTGCTCGAGGGCGTGCCGATCCTCAGGCCGGTGCTGCCCGATCCGGGCGTACCCTTCCAGCTCGTGCACCACGACGACGTGGCCGCCGCTGTTCGCGCCGCCGTTCTCGGTCGCGGCGCGAGCGGCATCTACAACCTCGCCGGACCCGGCAAGCTGACGGTCAAGCAGCTTGCGGAGGAGCTCGGCTGGTACTCGATACCCGTGCCGGAGCTGGCCGTCGACGCGGTCGCCGAGCTGATCGGGCGACTGGGGTTCCTGCCGGCTCAGGTGCAATGGATCAGCGCTTTCCGCGAGCCGGTCATCATGAGCACGGCGAAGGCTCGGCGCGAGCTGCGCTGGCGGCCGCGGCACAACGCGCTGCAGACCCTGCGCGAGACGATCACCGCCGCGCGACTGGAGCGCCTTATCCGCTAGCGCGAGGAGGACCCGCCGGTGACAGTCATGCGCCTGCGCGTTGGTCTGCGCGCGACCGTAGGCTTTCGCGATGATGAGTGCACCTGCAGAGGCCCAATCCGCCGCGCGCCAACGCGTGGCGATCGTCACCGACAGCACCCCTTACCTGCCGCGTCGGCTGATCGAGCGTTGGGGCATCGAGCAGGTCAGCCTGTACGTCGGTTGGGATGGCAAGCTGCGGCGCGAGAACGAGTACGAGGATCTCGACGCGTTCTATGCCCAGCTGCGCGACTCAGAGCGGCTGCCGACGACCTCGCAACCGTCGGCGGGCGACTTCCTCGCCTGCTACGAGCCGCTCGTCCGCGCCGGGCGCGACGTGCTCTCGATCCACCTCGCGGGCGGCCTGTCGGGCACCTGCGAGAGCGCGCGCGAAGCGGCCCGGCTGGTGGCCGACGCTGGCCATCCCGGACGAGTGGATGTACTCGACAGCCAGACCGGCGCCGGCGGCCTGGGCTGCCTGGTTCTGCTCGCCGCGAGCGCCGCTGAGCGGGACGCGAGCCTACAGGAGGTCATCGACACGATCGCGAGGGCCCGCGAGAGCCTCGACATCTGGTTCTGCCTGGACACGCTGGAGTACCTGCGCCGCGGCGGACGGATCGGCGCCGCTCAGGCGATGGTCGGGACGGCTTTGAAACTCAAGCCGATCCTCACGTTCGGCACCGAGATCGCCCCCGTCGGGCGGGTGCGAACGCACCAGCGGGCGGTCGAGCGGATGGTTCAGTACCTCCGTGACCTGCACGAGCGAGGCGCCACTGACTGGATCGTGCAGCACGCCCAGGCGCGATCAGACGCCGAGGCGCTCGTGCTCGAGGGCACCGCGATCTTTGGCTTCGATCCGCTGTTCTGCACGCAGGTGGGACCGGTGCTCGGCGCTCATCTCGGGGCCGGGATGCTGGTCGGCGGGATGACTCGTCCAAGCCGCACCGACGCCGGCGTACAGCGCGCGTGAGCTGATGCCGGGGACGTCCGCTCGTCGGCCGACCCGTCCGCTCGTGCCCGAGCGTCGCCCGCGCGCGACGCGCGACCCGCCCTGCGCCGGGCAGGACGGATCGCGACGCCTCACGGGCGGTGGGGCTACTTGGTGATCTTGACTACGCGCTCCATGCCCAGGCGCGTGTGCGACCTTCCGTCCTGGGTTTCCATGAAGCACGCCTGGACGTACCAGCCCGGCTTGGCGGTGATCGTCTCCTGGTGGTATGCGCCGGTGGAGAGCGGTCCGGCGAAACTCACCGGCGGCCCGGCGACCAGCTTTCCAACCCCCTTTTCATTGCCGCTCGCCAGCGCCTTGACGGCCTTCTTGGCGGCCGCGCGACTCTTGGTTGGGAAGGCCACGTCCATGTGTATGACGAAGCCTTCGTTTTCGAAGCGCACGAGCTCGCCGACATGCAGCGTCTTGGGACCCTTGAACCCGAAGTCGATCGTCTTCTCGATCGCATCTGGCGTGGGCAGAACCGCGGGCGAGGCGGTGGCCGCGACGGCGAAGATCGCATGCGCCTTCGGCGCGCCTTCGCCTTCGATTTTCAGCGCAACGTACTGTCCCGGAGCCAGCGTGATTTGCACTTCGCTTTTCTTCCCGGTCGGAGTTTCGGCATTGAACACAACCGAGCCGTACTTGACGGCCTTGTTGGGGTCCTGGCCCGCCTTCGAGCTGAGGAACGCTAGGAATTCGGCGGCGCTGACCCCGGGCTTCAGCAGGAACAGGAGCGTCCCAGCTTCCTTCGTCCCGGTGCTTGTCGAGACGACGTTGACCCCACCCGCCTGCAGCGCGCCTCCGACCGTGATCGACGAGGGTGTGGTGGCGATGGAGACGATCGGAAGCGCCGCCGCCCGCGCCGAGATCGTGGTCAGGCCGGCTGCGCACGCGAGCAGCGTTCCGGCGGCAAGAACCGTCGAGACGATTCTCCGCGACCAGGTAAGGGAACTCAAGCGATATGACATCCATTGATCCTTTCATTCGACGTACGGGACCGACGGACGCCAATCCCCCCAGGCAGGACTCCCGCAGCTCGGCAGTTGCGCCGGGGCCTAGGAGGCCGGGACGCGGCCGCGCTAAAAGCGGCCACATCCGGGCGGTGAGAGATTACAACCTGTGCACAAGTGCCTGCGGGCCGGCCGCCAGCATGCTCGAGCAACGCATGCACTACGTAGCCGGCGAGCCGCTCTCATGCAGCGCGCCCAGCACGCGCTGGTCGTGCTCGGCGGGCTTGACCTTTCGCAACACCCCGGCGACCCGGCCTTCGGAGTCGACGACGAACGTCGTGCGCTCGTTGCCGAAGTACTTGCGCCCGTACATCGACTTCTCGGCCCACACGCTATAGGACTCCGCGACGTGATGGTCCTCATCGGCCAGCAGCGCGAAGTCCAGCGAGTGCTTGTCGTGGAACTTCTTGACGTTCGCCACGGGATCGGGAGACACGCCGAGGACGGTCGCTCCGGCGCTCGCGTAGTCGGCGCGATGATCGCGCACCCCACAGGCCTGCGTCGTGCAGCCCGGCGTATCGGCCTTCGGATAGAGTACAAGACGACTCTCTGGCCGCGGAAGTCGGACAGCTTGACCGGCCGCCCGTCCTGGTCGGGCAGCTCGAAGTCGGGGGCCACGTCGCCTTGGTTGATCACGTCGGGATCGTAGATGACGCTCGCGCTCGCCGGGGTCGTTGCGAATTACCGACCGTGGCCTCGCCGTTTCCCCGACCCACCGAAGGCGGGTGGCGGCGACGTAGCGCGTGGCGACAACGCCCCACGGGGGGCAACGAGCCCGAGAGAGGCCAGCCAATAGCACATGGACTCGCCCGAGATCGGAGTGACAGAGCCAGTCACGGTGGCGCAGGCGGTTCCGGGAAACGCGAGCGATCGTGGTGCGGGAGCGCGCATCGCTGATCCACCCAGGTGGCGAGAGAATCTGCGGCGGCGGATTTTGGGGGTTCTCTCCTCTCCCCTGCATCCAGCACTTCGCCGAGCAACGCTCGGGCCGCTCGCAGAAGCAGTCCGGGGCTCGCTGCCGGAGACTCTGTCGAACCGACCGCTAAATAACCGGCGGCCTCAATCGAGGCGGCGTTCCAAGCTCATCGGACGTCGCTCGGTCAGGCTAGTGGCGAAGCCGCGCGAGATCCTGGGTTAGTCGAAGCGCTCCTTCAGTGCTGCCGGAGGGGGCCCGACCGACGGTCGCACTTGGTAGCTTGCGTCGGATGAGCGTAGCCGCCGAGCGGTCTCAGGCGATCGTCCCAAGGCAGCACGGACGACGATACCGGGCCATCCGACGTTACTGCAACCGACCGCGACGCTCTTGAGCCAGGTGATCGCCGAAGGCGCGACGATAAGCGAGCGACGACGTATGCCGCGCGCAGACGCATTCTCAGGCGAGGTAGTTCTTCTCGTAGCCCTCCTGGCACTCGGCGCCGCGCTCCGCTTTGCAACGCTCGGGACCCAGAGCTTTGATCTCGATGAGAGCGTCACCGTCGCGCTCATCCATCGCGGCTTCTCGGACATGCTCTCGGCCATCCCGCATACCGAGAGCACACCGCCCCTGTACTACGTTCTTGCATGGCTGTGGGTCAAGCTCTTCGGCCTCTCGGAAGTGGGACTCCGTTCCCTCTCAGCTCTGTTCGGGACGGCGATGATCCCACTCGCGTATGTGACGGCAAAGCGCCTCTCCTCTTCGCGTGGCGGCCTCATCGCCGCTGCCTTGACCGCTGTAAGTCCGTGGCTTATTTGGTACTCGCAAGAAGCCCGCTCCTATGCCCTCTTTGCCCTTCTGAGCCTCGCCTCATTCGTGTTCTTTGTTCATGCGCTTGAATCACCAAGGCCAACGAACCTTGTCGGATGGGCGGCCACGTCAGCACTTGCCCTGGCAAGCCATTACTTCGCCGTGTTTATGGTCGTCCCGGAGGCTCTGTGGCTTCTTACGCAGTGCGATGTCCGTCGCCACGCGGTTATCGCCGTCGCCTGCGTGGGTGCTGTAGGCGCAGCCCTTCTACCGCTCGCCCTCGAACAAGCGCATGGCATCAAGGGCAAGGCTGGCTTTCTGCAAACGCCCCTCTCCTCACGCATCACCAACATCCCCACGCGCTTTCTCTTGGGCGAAGCGGCGCCCTCTGGCAGCAAGACACTTCTGGCGGCCCTCGCCCTCGTCTTCGTTCTAACGGGAGTCGGGCTTCTCTGGCGCGCGGGGGATGTCGCGCAGAGCAAACACCTTTGGAGGGCTCTCTCGGTCGGCGTCGTCGCGGTGCTCATCCCAATCCTTATGGCCCTGTTCGGGCGCGATTACCTCGACGCCCGCAATCTCATTGGGGCTTGGGTACCTCTCGTCATCATTCTCGCCGCTGGCTATGCGGCGGTACGCCCAGTCGCTCTAGTAGCGGCAGCCTGTCTCGCAGCCCTCTTCCTCGTATTGGTCATTGTCTCCGCGACCGATGAAGCGCTTGAACGCACCGACTATCGTGCCGTAGCTCGGGCGCTCGGCCCCTCTCCGGGTCCAGGACAGCGGGCCATCGTGGTCTCGCCCGAGTTCAACTGGACGCCCCTCACCTACTACCTGCCCAAGTATCCCCAGCTCTCCCCAGGTAGCGTTGGCATCCGCGAGATTGACCTGATTGGGTGGGCTTCCCAGACGCTCCCCAAAGAAGCAGCAGATGCCCTTCGTCGTCGCGGCTTCAATATCGCGGAAGATCGCGTCGCGCAGAAGCTGAGGCTGGTGAGACTCACGGCGACGAGGGTGACGTCGGTTTCGCGTTCGGAATTGGTCCGAAGTCGCCTAGGTACCGGTAGTGCCACGGTCTTGATCCAAACCCGGTAAGCGGGGTCGCGACCCGCCATTTCATGCACGCCGCGTCAGGGAGCTAGCCAAACAGGGCTATACAGCTAACGGCCTATTGCGCGAGAGCGTTCGGATGCTCCTTCGCGCTACGCCTCCACCGAGGCTTGCCTACGGATATGATCCTCGTCGGGTGATTCGTCGTCGTCCCCAACGTGTCCCACCAGCGAGGCCGCGACGGCATCGAGGTGTCCGCTCGAAGCACGTTGGTGTTCACGCTCGAGAATCACAGGCTCGTACGCATCTGCCTGTATCAAGAGACCGAGGAAGCGCTCGAAGCGCTGGGGATGGCAGAGTAGGCGATGTCGCGACGTTTAGGACGGACGCGCGGCGGATATAGGGTGTGCGCATGAGATCCATTCGCAGACACCTCAACTACGCAAACGTCGTCGCAACGCTCGCGCTGCTGTTTGCCATGAGTGGCGGAGCGCTGGCGGCAAGCCACTACCTGATCAACTCGACGACGCAGATCAACCCGAAGGTGCTTAGCAAGCTGAAGGGCACCAGGGGCAAAAGCGGGCGGGTCCCGTCTGTGCTGCCGTCGGGACGGAGCGAGAGCGGGGACTACGGCCTCCGCATGATCAACACGGGCACAGGTGGCGGCATCGGACTATCGGTCTCGTTCAGGATCCCCTTGGCGGCGAGAATTCCCGAAAGCCGCGTAGAGTTCGTCGACGAATTCCGTGGAAGCGGGCCGCATTGCCCCGGAGCGGGGAAAGCCAATCGCGGATATCTCTGCATCTACGAGAAGGAAAGCAACGGCATCGCGGCATCGCCCGCGCCTGCGATCACCCAGTGGGAGGACCGCGGTGGCCCCACCCACGAGGGGACGGGCAACTTCGGATTCAACATAGTGGTGCCCGTGTTGGCCGGAAAAGCCGACGTTTCCGAGTACGGCACCTACACGGTGACGGCCCCATAGACCAAGCCCGTCGGTGGTAGCGGCTGGCGCTTGCTCGCGGCCGGGGAGGGCCTTGCACACGGCCAACTGCTAGCGCTAGCATCGCAAGCGTTCTCGGCCCTTCGAGGGAGGACCCGGGGACAGGCCGAAGGCGGAGGGACGCGGGGCAACGCAGGGTGTCGTGTCTGGACCTCCGCACACAAGGAACAACGCGTGTGCGGAGGTAGTCATGTATGCCGGCGAGCCGCTTCGGTACGTCTCCCCCGACGATCCTCCTCGCTTTGCGATCCAGTACGCGATCTGCGCCGCCGAGCACAAGCTCGTCCTGACGGGCGAGCTTGACATGGGCTCTGCCCGAGAGCTGGGAGCGGCCGTCGCTCGGATTCGCATGTCCCGCCGTACGGCTTTGGTCCTGGATCTCCGGAGACTCACGTTCATCGACTCGGCGGGCATGCACATGATCGTCATGGCCCGCGAGCTTTGCGCGCAGCAACGATGCGGCTTCATGTTGGTTCCCGGGCAACGCCAGGTCCAACGCGCGTTTGAGATCTGCGGCCTGCTCGATCGCCTTCCGTTCCGGCGCGACCACGCCAAGGTCGGCTCCGGTCTGTCAGGACGCGACTCCCCCGGCGGGATCAGACCCTGACCGGTGTGGGATGGGGGTCTACGAGGGACAGACCGAGCCGAGGCCCTCACCGCGGCGGGGCTTACGTAGCAGGCTCGGCCGACCCGTTGGCAGTCCCGACGCCTACCCTTCGTCGTGCGCCTGCTGTCCGGGGGTATCCGCCCAGGAAGCGACCCGGCAGGCCGCCACGACAAATGCCGTGACGGCCCCCCAGGCGAGAGGGATTAGGTCTAGAGGGCTCATGCGAGAGCAGCCATCGGCTGCACCGCAAACAGTGGCGTATCGAGATCGTTCGCACACCAGCCATTGGTCTAGAGTTCCGCTGTCTCGACTCCGACTAAAGTAGGGATTCGCGCCTCGCGGAGTAGCGGAGCCACAGCTCAGCGAAGCAGCCGCGATAGCCGCCGGTCCTTGAGCACGCGCCCGTCGGTCTGGCAGGCGGGGCAGTAGGCGATCACGTAGTCCTCGAAGTGCACCGCTTTTAGCGTGGTGCCGCAGCGCGGGCACGGCTCGCCCTCGTGCCTGTGCACGCGCAGCGGCATCGGCAGCTTGTCGGGGATCGGCAGCTTGACCACCTGCTCGTAATGTGCGATCGCCTCGCCGAGCGACTGAACGATCGCCTCGCGCAGGCGTGCGCGCTCGTCGTCATCGAGATCGTTGGCGCGCTTGAACGGGGAGAGCTGGGCGCTCCACAGGATCTCATCGACCCACGAGCGCCCGATGCCGGCGATCGTGTGCTGGTCGCGCAGAAGCGTGTGCAGCGGCCGCGGGGCGTCGAGCAGGCTCTCGAGCTCCGGCGGGTCGGGCCAGGCTTCGGGTCCGAGCGTCGCCAGCGCACCGTCCTCTTCGAGCTCGCGGGCACTCAGCAGCTTGACCCAGGCGGCCTGCTTGGAGCCGAACTCGCGCAAACGCAGCTCGCGTCCGTCGGCGAGCCGCACAAGCAGCCGCGACGTGCGGTCGCGCGGGCCTGCGCGCTTGTCATACAGCTGCAGGCGTCCGGCGGACATCAGGTGGATCAGCAGGACGAGCTCGCCGGTCGTCTCTACGATCAGCTGCTTGCCGCGCCGGCGCACGCCCACGATGCGCTCACCGGCGAGGCTCGCGAGGGGCGGGTCGAACGTCTTGAGCGCGTTGATGCCGGGCGACACGGCGGACTCGATCTCCGCGCCTGTGAGCGCGCGATCGAGCAGGCGCGCGGTGATCTCGACCTCGGGTAGCTCGGGCAAGGCGCGTCTCTATGAAATGCCTGCACAGTCGATGCCCGTATGGTAGAGGCACGCGGTCGACTGTCCGGGCCGCGGTCGACCGCGCGCATCCTTCCCCGAGCTATAGAGCTACGAGGCCTTGGTCGGGGGGCTGTTGTAGGCGCGGCCGGCCGGACTGCGCCAGCTGACGCGCCAGCGTGAGCCAACCTTCGAGGAGTGCAGCGTCCAGTAGCCGCGGGCGTCTGTCTTGACGACCTTCAGCGTGCGGAACTTGCTGGATCCACGCGACTGCACGAGCACCTTGACCTTCGTCGCGCCTTCGGCCGGCCGCACGTAACCCCACAACGAGACGCCCGAGCCGGTTCGTATTACCGTCAGCGGCAGCGGAAACGCATAGTAGAACGGCTTGCGTGCGCCGGTCGGCGTCAGCAGCCCGGTGCGATAGCCCCTGAAGCTCCCATGCGCGGCTTCGTCCTTGTACAAGTATTGCGAGAACGCGGCCACGCGCGGATTGGCCCAGGCTATTTTTTCCGCCAGAGCATCGTATTCGGGCTGCTGTGAGAGAGACACGCCCAGCGGATTCGGCTTGGTCTGCACGCCGAACTCGGTCAGGTACATAGGCACGTTCGCCGGGATGGCACCCGCGCGCGACGCTGCGCTGAGGGCGTTCGACAGCCGCGCGAGCGATCCGATCGTAACCTGGTCGTGGTTCGGCGGCCGGTAGCCGACGCCCTGGACGGCCGGATAGGTGTACGGGTGGTGCGCGTAGCCGTAGATCGGCAGCTTGCTGCACGTGCTTGCTTTTCGGTAGCGGTTGTTCAGGCACAGCGATTCGCGCAGGAACGTGAGCGGCGCAACTGTCTTCTTGACGCCTTCGCGCCTGGCGTTGACGCGGCTTTGGCCGAAGGGGGCCGTTTCCGCGAACAGGACCTTCGGCGAGCTGAGCCCCCCGGCCTGCAGGCCCGCGTAACCGGCCTGCCAGAGGCCGCGGTAGATGCGCGGCGATGCGGGGCTGCCGTTGGCGTTGAACTGCGGGCTCAGCCAACCGGGAATGTTGGGCTCGTTCCAGATCGCCCAGGTGTCGATGAGCCCTCCGTAGTGACGAGCCAGGGCGGTCATGAATTGTTCGAAGGCCCTGTCACCCGGACGGGTGATCAGATCTTTGTGCCCGGCGGTCGCCCACTTCGGCACCGGGGCGGTGACCGTCAGCAGGATCTGCCATTTCAGTCGCTTTGCTTCGGCGATGACCGCGTCGTACCCGTCCCACTTGTAGACGAGCGGATTTGTGAGGTCGAGGCGCGGCGCTTTCGTGCTGTTCGCACCGGGCGCCACGTCATGCCAGTGCAGCTCCAGCCGCAGCGCTTTGACGCCGAGCGCCTGCAATTGCACGAAGGTCTGGTGCCGCGCGCTGGACAGCAGCTGCTTTGGAGCCTCCATGTAGTTGAGCTGGCTGTGCGAGGCAAGGGCGGGACTGGCAGCGCCGAGGCCGACTGCGGCGCACGCGAGAGCCACTGCTGCGGCGGCGCGCGTTCGCGAGGTTGGAAGGACTTTGATTTGGAGCATGGGGGCTAAGACACACGCGGCTCGTCGAGGTTGCGGTCGGCCTGTAGGGGAAGCGCAAACCCTGGCGACCACGCAGCCATTGGCCATGTAGCGTGCGGCGCGATGACTGTATCGAGAGCCCCAGACGATGTCGTCGAGCGCCACGCCGAGGTGGCAGCCGATGCGCGCCCCCCGCTGCTCGTCCTGGAGCCGCTGGAGGCGTTTCTGGACGAACACGGCCTCGGCGAGGGGGCGATCGAGGCGACGCCGATCGGCGAGGGCCACTCGAACGTCACGTATCTGATCACACGAGGTGACACGGAGGTCGTCCTGCGCCGCCCGCCCCGTCCCCCGCTGCCGCCGAGCGCGCATGACGTGCTGCGCGAGGCGCGCCTGCTGCGCGCCCTGCAGGACACGCCCGCACGCGTGCCCGTCGTGCTCGCCGTATGTGCGGATGAGCACACGATCGGCGCTCCCTTCTACGTGATGGAGCGGATCGCGGGCGAGGTGATCGTGACGAGCATCCCGCCGGCGCTCGACACGCCTTCGGAGCGGCGCGGGATCAGCGAGGAGCTGATCGATGCGCTGGTGGAGATCCACGGCGTCGACTGGCGAGCCGCGGGCCTGGAGGGCTTCGGCAAGCCGACCGGCTACCTGGAGCGACAGCTGCGACGCTTCGCGGGCCTGTGGGAGATCAACCAGACGCGCGCGATCCCGGCCGTCGAGCGCGTCGGCGGCTGGCTGGCCGAGAACATGCCGACGTCCGGGGCGGCGACGATCGTGCACGGCGACTTCCGCTTGGGAAACACGATCTTCGTGGCCGAGGCGCCCGCGCGGCTGGAGGCGGTGCTGGACTGGGAGATGGCGACGATCGGCGACCCGCTCGCCGACCTCGGCTACCTGTGCATGATGTGGACGGAGAGCGGAGATCCGAAGGGCGGCATGCGCGAGGCGTTGGGAGGAGTCACACGGCGCGAGGGCTTTCCCCCGAGAGACGGGCTCGTCGCGGCCTACGAGCAGCGCACCGGCCGCTCGATGCAGGATCTGCGCTGGTACACCACGCTTGCGCTGTGGAAGTCGATCGTCTTCATGGAGGGCAACTACAAGCGCGCGGTCTCCGGCACGACCGACGACCCCTACCTGAAGCAGTTCGGCGACGGCGTGCTCGAGCTGGCCCGGCAGGCGGAGGCGGTGGCGTATGGCGAGTGACCGCGCCGAGCCGCTGAGGACCGCTGCCAACGGCGCTTCGCACTGCGGCCTGCTGATCGACTGGGGCGGGGTGCTGACGACGAACCTGTTCGCATCCTTTCGCGACTACTGCGTTCGCGTGCAGATCGACCCGCAGAGCCTGCGCGGACGCTTCAGCTCGGACCCGCAGTTCCGCGAGCTGCTGATCGCGCTGGAGAAGGGCGAGCTGCAGGAGGCGAACTTCGAGCAGCAGCTCGCGCCGCTGCTGGGGGTCGAGCCGGACGGGCTGATCGACGGGCTGTTCGCCGGCGTGCAACCGGACGCGGCGATGGTCGAGGCCGTCCGGCTGGCGCGCGCCGGCGGCGTGCGCACGGCGCTCGTGTCGAACTCCTGGGGTGTCCACCGCTACCCGCACGACCTGTTCGACGAGCTGTTCGACGGCGTCGTGATCTCAGCGGTCGAGGGCACGCGCAAGCCGTCGCGGCGCATGTACGAGCTCGGCGCCGAGCGCGCCGGCGTGGCCCCCGAGCAGGCCGTCTACGTCGATGACCTGCCGTTCAACCTGACGCCGGCCGAGGAGCTCGGCATGGCCACGATCCACCATACGAGCGCCGAGCAGACGATCCCCGAGCTCGAGCGCCTGCTCGGGCTCGCGCTGCGCTAGCCGCGAGCCCGGCGACACCCCGGCTTGCTAGTCGCGTTTACCGCGGCCGTACAGCAGCTTGAAAACGCCCGCGAGCAGCTTGGAGGTGCGGCTCTTGTACGGGTACATGTGCGGTTCCTTCTTCAGCGCGAGCCGCGGCGTGACGACGATCGCCTGCTGGGAGGCGTACTTGCGGATGCCTCCCGCGCCGTGACGCGAGCCGAGGCCGGACGCCTTGGCGCCGCCCATCGGCAGCTCGAGCGCCGCGTAGTTGATCATCGCGTCGTTGACGGTGGTCGCGCCGGCCTCGATGCGGCGCGCAACCTGCTCGCCGCGCTCGGTGTCACGCGTGAACACGGACGAGGCCAGCCCATACGGCGAGTCGTTGGCGAGGCGCACGGCCTCGTCGGCGTCGGCGACCTTCATGATCGGCAGCGTCGGGCCGAACGTCTCCTCGGTCATGATCTTCATCGTGTGGTCGACGTCGACGAGCACGGTCGGCTCGTAGAAGCGCCCGCCTCCCTGCGACGAGGACTGCCCGCCAGCGAGCACGTGCGCGCCCTTGTCGACGGCGTCGGCGACGTGGTCTTCGATCGTCTGCATCTGCGGCGGGAAGGTGATCGCGCCGACCTCGACGCTGCCCGGCCCGGCCGGAGCGCCGACGCGCAGCGCGCGCACTTTCTCTGAGACTTTCGCGACGAACTCGTCGTAGACGGGCTCCTCGACGTAGGCGCGCTCGATCGAGATGCACGTCTGACCGGCGTTTTGCATCGAGTAGTAGGTGGCGAAGTTGGCGGCGCGCTCGAGGTCCGCGTCGGAGAGCACGATCATCGGGTCCTTGCCGCCGAGCTCCAGCGACACCGGGATCAGCCGCCGGGCGGCGGCTTCGGCGACCTTCGTGCCGGTCTTCGTCGAGCCGGTGAACATGATCATGTCCACCTCCTCGATCAGGGCCGCACCCGTTCCGCCACGCCCGGTCGCGACCTGGAAGACGTTCTCGGGCAGGCCACACTCGCGCAGGCCTTCGGCCATCAGCAGCGAGGTCAGCGGCGTGATCTCGGACGGCTTCAGGATCACGCTGTTGCCGGCGGCGAGCGCCGGTATGCAGTCGCCGAAGGAGTTCGTCAGCGGGTAGTTCCACGGCCCGATCACGCCGATCAGCCCCAGCGGGCGATAGCGCAGCATCAGCTTCTTGCCCTTGACGAGCAACTGCCCGGACTTGACCTTCTCGTCGCCCAGGTACTCGGGCGCGTGCTTGGCCCAGAAGCCGAATGCGTTGCCCGCGTATGAGATCTCGGCGAACGTCGCATCCTCGAACGTCTTGCCGGTCTCGGAGATGATCGTCGAGACGACCTGGTCGGCGTTGTCCATCAGCCACTTCTGAGCGCGCAGCAGCACGCGCCCGCGCCCCTCGAAGCCGTACGCCTCCCAGCCGGGCTGGGCGGCGCGGCCGCGCTGGGCCATCGCCACGACGGCCTCCGGGCCGAGGTCGGGGACCGTGGCGACGATCTCGCCGGTCGCCGGGTTCTCGACGGGGATCTCGCCGCCGGCGGATGCGCCGGCGTCTGGTGCACCGCCGTTGCCGGTCGGGGCTGCTTGCTCGACGGTCTGCGTTTCCTCGAGGCTCGCCATCAGTCTCTCCCTGTGTGCTCGCTGTGTATCGCTCGCTTGTACCGAATAAGACTACTCCGACCGTGCGGTCGCGGCGGCTAGTCCGACAGCTCGATCGAAGCGATGCCGATCGGCTCCACGGGACGGTCGGCGCCGTCGGTCTGTGCGCCCTCCAGCTTGTCGACCACGTCGAGGCCCGCGGTGACCTGGCCGAACACCGTGTGCTTGCCGTCGAGCCAGGGAGCGGCGTCGGTCGTGACGATGAAGAACTGCGAACCGTTCGTGTTCGGTCCCGCATTGGCCATCGCCAGCGCGCCGCGCACGATCTTGTGCGGGTTGATCTCGTCCTCGAAGGTGTAGCCGGGGCCGCCCGTGCCGGTCCCCTGCGGGCAGCCGCCCTGGATCATGAAGTCCTTGATCACGCGGTGGAACTTCAGCCCGTCGTAGAAGCCGTCGGAGGCGAGCTTGCGGAAGTTCGCGACGGCCTTCGGAGCATCCGCGTCGAAGAGCTCGAAGACTAGCGGGCCCTCGGTGGTTTGCATCGTGGCAGTTGACATCTTGGTCTCCTCCGATTTTTATGATCGCCCTTCGGGCGAGGATGGATTAGGAAGCTCCCACCCGCTGCATGCTGAGGGGCTGCCCGCGCACCGCATGGCCGTCGAGCGAGTCGATCACGCGGTCGGCCTCGCCGGCGGGCACGGACAGGAAGGAGAAGCGATCGAGCACGAGCACGTCGCGGACGGCCTCGCCGTCGAGGCCGGCCGAGGAGGTGACGGCGGCGACGATGTCCGCCACCTGCAGCCCCGCGGCGCGCCCGCCGCCGAGCACGAGCTTGACGTATGGCTCCTGCTCGTCGCGCCTGGAGATGCGCGGCTTGGAATGGCGGCGGGGACGCTCGCGCACGGGGGTGGGCGGGGCGACGGCGCCCTGCTCCCACTGGGCGACCGACGTGCCGATGTGGCGTTCGATCGCCTCCAGCTCGCGCTTCTGGCGCTCCTCGACGAACGTGATCGCACGGCCCGAGCGCCCGACGCGCCCGGTTCGTCCGATGCGGTGCACGTAGATGTCGGGGCTTCTTGGAACGTCGTAGTTGATCACGTGCGTGACGGTCGAGATGTCGAGACCGCGCGCGGCCACGTCGGTCGCCACGAGGATCGGCACGCGTCCGCCCTTGAAGGCCAGCATCACGCCGTCGCGCGAGCCCTGGGACATGTCGCCGTGCAGCGCCCTCACGTTCAGGCCGCGATCCTTCAGCGTGCGGAACAGCTGGTCGGCGCGGATCTTGGTGCGCACGAACACGATCGCCTGCTCGGGCGCCTCCGCGCGCAGCACCTCGACGAGCTTGTCCGGCTTGTCCCTCGCGCTGACCGGCAGCTGGAACTGCGCGACGGTGTCGATCGTGAGCGTCGCAGCCTCCACCTGGATGATCGTGGGGTCGTACATGTAGCGGTCGGCGAGCGTGCGGATCGGCGGCGGCATGGTCGCCGAGAAGAGCGCCGTCTGGCGGCTGGAGGGCGTCAGCGAGAGGATTCTCTCGACGTCCTCGAGGAAACCTAGGTCGAGCATCTCATCGGCCTCGTCGAGCACCAGGAAGCGGCAGTCGTGCAGCACCAGCGAGTGCCGCGAGATCAGGTCGAGCACGCGCCCGACGGTCCCCACTACGACATGCCCGCCGGCCCGCAGCTGGGCCTGCTGTGTACGGATCGGAGCCCCGCCGAAGACGGCCACCACGTCGACGCCGCTGTGCGCGCCATACGTTCGCAGGGCCTGCGTGACCTGGATGCACAGCTCGCGCGTGGGTGTCAGCACGAGCGCCTGCACGGCCGGCTCGGAGGGATCGATGTACTCCATGATCGGCAGGCCGAAGGCGGCCGTCTTGCCGGTTCCCGTCTGCGCTTGGCCGATCACGTCGCGACCCTCCAAGAGCGCGGGAATCGCCTGCTCCTGGATCGGGCTGGGGGACTCGTAGCCCACGTCGGCGAGCGCGTGAAGGGTGGACTCGGAGAGCCCGAGATCGGCGAACGACGTGGCCATCAGGAGGGAGACTGCAGCTTACGGGTCACGCGGCGGGGTCGAGCAGCAGCTTGCCCGTCGTGCGCCGCTCGCGCAGGTCGATGTGGGCCTGTGCGGCGCGCTCCAAGGGGTAGGTCCCGCCGATCACGGTGCGTAGCTCTCCGCTCGCCGCCCGTGCGAACAGCTCGGACAGCCCCTCGGCGAACATGCCGGGGCGCTGCACCCCGCCGGGCACAGGCAGGCCGTGGAACAGGTAGAAGCCGACGACCGAGCGCGAGTGGCGCAGCAGCGAGCCGGTCGAGACCTCGTTGGGCTGTTGCGAGGCGATCCCGCAGACGACGATCCGCCCGAACGGCGCGAGCGCCGCGTAGGAGGCGTCGAACACCGCGCCGCCGGCCATCTCGAAGACGACGTCGACCTCGCGTCCGCCGTTGGCCTCGATCAGCCGCTCGGTGAGGCCCTCGGGCGCCGGGTCGATCGTCACGTCGGCGCCCAGCTCGAGCGCGAGCGCGCGCTTCTCCGCGCTCGAGGCCGTCGCGATGACCCGGCCGGCGCCGAGCGGGCGGCCGAGCTGTACGGCGAGCGAGCCGACCCCTCCGGCGGCCGCGTGCACGACGACGCTCTCGCCGCTGGCCACGCGCGCGGAGGTGCGGTACAGGTGCCAGGCGGTAAGCCCCTGGATGATGAGCGCCAGCGCCGTGCCGTCGTCCAGCTCGTCGGGGATCGGGTAGACGAGCTCGCGCGGAGCCGTCGCGTACTCGGCGTAGCCGCCGTCGCCGACCAACGCGACGACGCGCTCGCCGGTGTCCTCGCGGATGCCCGCGACCTCCCCGCCCGGAACCAGCGGGAGCGTCGCCTTGCGCACGTAGGAGTTCGTGCGGGTGTGCGTGTCGGCGAAGTTGAGTCCCGCGCGGGTCACCCTGATCAGAACGTCATCGGGCCCGGGCTCGGGCTTTGGCAGCTCGGTGAGCTCGAGCACCTCGGGCCCACCGAACTCCGTCATCTGGATAGCGCGCATCAGCGGTCAGGCTAGCGGAGGGTCCATGGGCGTCTGGCACGGGCTATCCGGGCCCGCTCCCCGGGCGCGAGGTCGCACGGGGCGGCTCCCCGGGGCGGGCTCTCCGGCGCGGGCGTGCTCTAAGGTGCGCGCCCATGCCAATCACCGTTGTCGGGTCGATCGCCTACGACACAGTCACGACGCCGTTCGGACAGCGCGAGCGGATGCTCGGCGGAGCCGCCGTGCACTTCGCGCTCGCGGCGGCGTTCTTCGAGGAGGTGCGCGTCGTCGGTCCGGTCGGCGAGGACTTCGGCGAGCGCGAGCTCGACGTGCTGCGAAAGCGCGGCATCGACACGACCGACGTGGAGCGCATCGCCGGCGGCAAGACGTTCTTCTGGCGCGGCGAGTACGGCTGGGACCTGAACTCGCGCGAGACGCTCGACACGCAGCTGGGCGTGTTCGAGGGCTTTCGGCCGAAGCTCTCGGAGCGCTCGCGCTCGAGCGACGTGCTGTTCCTGGCGAACATCCAGCCGGACCTGCAGCGCGAGGTGCGCGCGCTGCTTCCCGACGCGCGCTTCGCGGCGCTCGACTCGATGAACCTGTGGATCGACATCGCGCGCGACTCGCTGCTCGAGGCGATTGCCAACGTCGACTGCCTGATCCTCAACGACGCCGAGCTTCGTCAGCTGACGGGCAAGCCGAACCTCGTCGGGGCGGCTCGCGAGATCCTCTCCTGGGGACCCTCGAGAGCCGCGCCGGCCGGCGCGGCGTCCGGCGCGACGAGCGGCGCGGCGCGCGGGCCGAGCGTGATCGTCGCCAAGCAGGGCGAGTACGGCGCGGCGCTCGTCACGCGCGAGGGCTTCTTCGCGCTGCCGGCATATCCGCTGGAGAGCGTCGTCGACCCGACGGGGGCCGGCGACACGTTCGCCGGGGGCTTCATCGGCTACATCGCCTCCCACCCCGACGAGGGGCTCTCGGACGAGCTGCTGCGGCGAGCGATGGCCTACGCGACGGTGCTCGCGTCGTTCAACGTCGAGGAGTTCGGCACCGAGCGCGTCGAGCGCCTCACGCGTGACGAGATCGAGGAGCGCATGGCCGAGCTGCACGCGATCACGCAGTTCAGTGGCGCCCCTGCGTAGGTCGCGCGGATCTGAGTCGCGGGGTTGTACGGATGCGCCGCCCGGTATACGATCGAAGCGCGTGGACGCGTGGACTTTCATCTGGCTGATGGTCTTCCTGAAGATCCCGATCGTGGCCCTGTTCCTGCTCGTGCGCTGGGCGGTGCGCCAGACTCCCGAGCCGGCGGGCGGCGAGGACGGGGGGACCGGTCCGCGGCCGCATCCGCACCGCCCGCATCACCCGCGCTCGCGACCGCCTCGCCCGAGCAGGCGCGGCCCGCACGGCGAGCCTGCCCTGCCGTCGCCTCCGCGGGTGCGCACGGTCGCATCGCGCGGGCGCCTGCCGCAGAGCTGAGCGCCGCCCGCGCCAGCGGCGAGACATCAGCGCAGGTGTCGCATAATCGGAGATAGAGAATCGGAATCCGTCGATAGGAGAGGCAGATGAGCACCGAGACCGACGCGCGCACGCAGCAGCAGGCCGCCGATGGCGCCGCGCCCGCGCAGACGGTCACGGTGACGGACAACCGCACGGGCCAGACCTACGAGCTGCCTGTCAGCGACGGCACCGTGCGGGCCATCGACCTGCGCCAGATCAAGACCGACGAGCACGACTTCGGCCTGATGTCCTATGACCCGGCGTACATGAACACGGCGTCATGCCGCAGCGCGATCACCTACATCGACGGCGACGCGGGGATCCTGCAGCACCGCGGCTATCCGATCGAGCAGCTGTGCGAGCGCTCCAGCTATCTGGAGGTCGCCTACCTGATCATCTACGGCTCGCTGCCGACCAAGGCCGAGCTGCAGGAGTGGATCGACGAGATCACGATCCACACGTTCGTGCACGAGAACGTCAAGGACTTCATGCACGGCTTCCGCTACGACGCCAACCCGATGGGCATGCTCGTCGCGTCGGTCGGCGCGCTGTCGACCTTCTACCCGGACGCCAACCAGATCCACGACGAGGACATCCGCAAGATGCAGATCATCAGGCTGCTGGCGAAGATGCCGACGCTCGCCGCGTTCGCGTTTCGCCACAATATGGGCCAGCCGTACGTGTACCCCGACAACGAGCTCGACTACGCCGGAAACTTCCTCGGGATGATGTACCGGATGACCGAACTCAAATACGAGCCGGACCCACGGCTCGCGCGGGCGCTCGACGTGCTGTTCATCCTGCACGCCGATCACGAACAGAATGCCTCGACGAGCGCCGTCCGCTCGGTCGGCTCGACGCAGGTCGACCCTTACACGGCGGTCGCGGCCGGCGTGGCCGCGCTGTACGGCCCGCTGCACGGCGGCGCCAACGAGGCCGCGCTGCGGATGCTCAAACGGATCGAGACGGTCGAGAACATCCCCGCCTTCCTCGACGGCGTCAAGGAGGGCAAGGAGCGGCTGATGGGCTTTGGTCACCGCGTGTACAAGAACTACGACCCGCGCGCGCGGATCATCAAGAAACACCTCGACGACGTCTTCGAGGTGCGCGGCAAGAGCCCGCTGCTCGACGTCGCCTCCGAGCTCGAGAAGCGCGCGCTCGACGACGAGTACTTCACTCAGCGCTTGCTCTACCCCAACGTCGACTTCTACTCGGGCCTGATCTACGAGGCGCTCGGCCTGCCCGTCGCGATGTTCCCCGTGATGTTCGCGATCGGACGCACGAGCGGCTGGATCGCCCAGTGGCTCGAGATGGTGCAGGACTCCGAGCAGAAGATCGCCCGCCCACGCCAGATCTACACGGGGGATCGAGACCTCGATTACATCCCGATCGATCAGCGCAGCTGATCGATCGCGGGGCCAGGATGGCCCTCGCCGGTAGCTGCCGGGGCGCCCGCCGCGGTCACAGGTTGTAACTAGAAGCGGACGGCGGACCGGCCCGAAGGCCGGATGCCGTTTACAAACCCGGCCGCCCAGCAGGCCGCACGGCTGCCCTACAGCACCAGCGTCGCCCCATTGCGCCTGAGCCAATCGCGCTCGTCGCGATAGGACGGCCACCAGCGCTCCAACAGCGCCCAGAAGCGCGGCGAGTGGTCGAGGATCTGCAGGTGGCAGACCTCGTGCCACACGACGTAGTCGAGCACGGGCTCGGGCGCCAGCAGCAGGCGCCAGTTGAAGCTCATGCGCCCGTCGGCCGAGCAGGAGGCCCAGCGCGTGCGCTGGGCGCGGATCGACAGGTCGCGATAGGAGCTGCCGGCGAGCGCGGTCGCGCGGTCCAGGCGCGGGCCGATCTCGGCACGCGCGGCGCGGCGGTAGTAGCGCTCGAGCGACGCCTGCGCGTCGGTCTCCGGCACCAGCAGGCGCTCGCCCTTGCGATGCACGCGCGTGCGCCCGGGCTGCGTTACCAGTTCGAGCTGCGCGCCCAGATAGGGAACCGTGCCGGCGCGCGCGGCCACGTGCGCGAGCGCCTCGCGCGCCTCGTCCAGCCGGCGCTCGATCCACGGGCGCAGCTCGCTGACCGCCGCCGCGGCAGCGCGCTCGGGGGCGCGCGCGGGCAGCACGACCTCCACGCCCATGTGCGCATGCACGTTGACTCGCACGCTGCGCGCACGAGAGGAGCGGCGCACCGTGTAGGGGATCTCGCTCACGCTGCGCAGAGTACGCGTCCCACCGGGTGCATAATCCGCGGGCGATGAGCAAATCCAAGGTGAGGCTGCCGCGCGACGTGCGCGAGCCCTATCAGGTGTACCTCAACGGCGTCCCGCAGCAGCTCGGCAGCGACTTCTCGATCCGCGAAGGCTCGCTGGTGTTCGAGCGGGACCTGCGCAAGGACAAGATCAGCGGCTGGCGCTGGCTGCTCGGCGCGTGGGGCGTCGGCACATATCGCCAGAACGACTCCGTGGACGTCCGCTACGAGGCGCCCGACGGCTCGCCGCGCGTCGCCGAGGGGCTGGAGATCGAAGCCGGGTAGATCGCCCGCTCCCACGGCCGCGCGAGCTTCAGCGCGCTGAGGATCGCGCGCGTCGCCGGCGATCGGTTGAGCGTGTAGAAGTGAATGCCCGGCGCGCCCGCCGCGAGCAGCTCTGCGCATTGCAGCGTCGCATTGGCCACGCCGAAGTCGAGCACCGCCTCGGCGTCGTCCTCGCGCGCGTGCAGCTCCGCGCGCAGGCCCTCCGGGATCGCCGAGCCGCACATGCTCGCCATCCGCTCCACCTGACCGACCCGCGTGATCGGCATGATGCCGGGGATGATCGGCACGCCGATGCCGACGGCACGCGCGCGCCTCACGAAATCAAAATAGAAGCTGTTGTCGAAGAACATCTGCGTGATCAGGAAGTCAACGCCCGACCGCACCTTCTCGGCGAGGTAGCGCAGGTCGCTCTCCGCGCTCTCGGCGTGTATGTGCGTCTCCGGGAAGCAAGCCGCGCCGATCGCGAACTCGTAATCGCCGCCGATCAGCTCGACGAGCTCGCTCGAGTACTCGAGACCCCCCTCGGTCTTCGTCCACGCCTCCTGGCCCTCCGGAGGATCGCCGCGCAGTGCGAGCACGTTGTCGATCCCCGCCCGCTGCATCTCATCCAGCGTGTCCCGCAGCTCCGGCTCGGTCGCGCCGACGCACGTGAAGTGCGCCATCGCCTCCAGGCCGAAGTCCTCCTTGATCCGCTTAACGATCTCGATCGTCTTGGAGCGGCTCGAGCCGCCCGCCCCGTAGGTGACCGACACGAACGACGGCTGAAGCGGCTTCAGCTCGCTCAGCGCCCTGTACAGGTTCTGCTCGCCCGCCTCCGTCTTGGGCGGGAAGAACTCGAACGAGAAGACGGGGCTCTCGGCGGCGAGGATCTCGTTGATGCGCATCTGTCAATTATGCAGTCCAACGTCATGCGGCCCAGCATCACGCGGCCCAGCGCTCGGGCTCGCCTGGGATCAGCCGCGCGTCGCCGAGCGCCTCCAGGTGCTTGAGATAGCTGAGCATTTCCGACAGAAGCCACTGCGCGTTCTGCTCCGACAGCGCGTCACCGTACACGCGCGGCACGATCTCGAAGGCGCTCAGCGGACCTTGCGCGAGCGCCTCGCGCACGCGCTCGAGCCGTTCGTGCACGAGCTTGCGGTTGCCCTCGATGTGCGCGTGCACGTCGGCGAACGTGCGCCCGTGACCGGGCAGGCACAGGCGCGCGCCGAGCCGCTGCACTGTGTCGAGCGAATGCAGGAACTCGCCGACCGGGTCCGGCGAGTTGCCGTACTCGAAGTACAGCGAGATGCGCCCCAGCAGGTGGTCGCCCGAGATCAGCAGGCGACGCTCGGGCTGGAACAGGCATACGTGCGACGGGGAGTGACCGGGGGTCTCATACGCGATCCACTCGCCGAGGTCCGTGCGCACGGTCACCCCATCGAGCAGATCGCGCGCCGGTTCGATCACGCCGGCGAAGCCGGTCTGGCGCGGTTTGCCCTCCGCGGCGTAGCGCTGCAGCGGTTCGGCCGGCACGCCGCTCTGGCGCGCGACCTCAAGGCGCCGCGCGAACACCGCGTCGGGGTCCTCCACCATGTTCGTCAGCAGCTCGTGGCTCGGATGCATCCAGATGTCGCACCCCGCGCGCTCGGCGATCACCGGCGCCTGGCCGCAGTGGTCGGAGTGCGCGTGCGTGCACACGATCAGCCGCGTGTCCTCCAAGCGCAGGTTGCACATCGCAAGCGCCCGTTCCAGGTTGGCCAGCGAGTCGGGTTGGTGCATGCCGGTGTCGAACAGCACGAACCCCTCCCCCGCCGCCACCGCCCAGGCATTGCAGTGGGGAACGCCCGGCCACGGAAGCGGGAGCCGCAGGCGGAACACCCCGGGCAGCACTCGCTCGCCCCTGCCCAGCTCGCGCTTGCCCTCGCGCTTGCCGGCGCTTCTGCGCGCCGCGGGCGCGCTTGTGCGATCGCTCGCGTCGGCCACGCGGCGGAGACTAGACTACAGCTCTCAAGCGGCGTAGTAGAGGAGGCGGAATGGCTGAGGAGCAGAGCGCCAGCAAGGCGGCCACGAAGGTCCAGGAGGCGGCCGCCAACGTGCGCCAGGCGAAAACGGGCCGGAAACGCATCACCAAAGCCACGGCAGAGTCGGTCGCGCGACGCTACTTCGAGGCGCTCGGCGCCCGCGATCTCGACACGGCCGTCGGGCTGTGGGCCGATGGCGGCCGCGACAACGTTCGCGGCCAGGTCGACGTGCTCGCGCCGGAGGGCGTACGCGCGTTCCTCGGCGAACTGCTCGACGCCGTGCCCGACCTGGACTTCGAGGTCGTCTCGACGACCACGCAGGACGATCGCTGCGCGACGCAGTGGCGGCTCAGCGGCACGTTCGCCGGCCCGGGATCTCTGAACGGCATCCAGCCGACGGGCAACCGCATCGTGATCGAGGGAATCGACCTGATCACGGTCAAGGACGGTCTGATCCAGTCCAACGAGGCGTTCCCCGACTCGATCTCGCTGCCGCGTCAGATCGGCCTGATCCCGCCGCAGGGCTCGACCGCCGACCAGCGGCTGACCGGCGCCTTCAACGCCAAGACGCGTCTCTCACGGCGGCTGTCTGCGAGCGACGCCGAGCTGGTGGCCGAAGGCGTGTGGGTCGTGCAGGGCCAGCCGGGGCGCTGCAACGTCTATCTGATCGAGGACGACGGCGGCACGACACTGTTCGACGCCGGGGCGCGAACGATGGCTCGCGCGCTGGCCAGCGCCGGCGCGAAGCTCGGCGGAATCCGCCGCATAGTGCTCGGCCACGGGCACACCGACCACCGCGGCGCGGCGCCTGCGCTGGGCGTCCCGGTGTTCTGCCACGCCGCCGAGGTCCAGGACGCCGAAGGCAGCGGCGGCTTTCGCTACTGGCCCGAGGGGCTCTCCGGGCTCCCCTTCCCCCACCGCCAGGCGCAGCGACTGCTGCATCGCTACGCCTGGGACGGCGGGCCGGTGGAGATCGCGGGCACCGTCGCCGAGGGAGACGAGATCGCGGGCTTCAGCGTGATCGAGATCCCCGGCCACGCGCCCGGGCAGATCGCCCTGTGGCGCGAGTCCGACCGCCTGGCGCTGAGCAGCGACTGCTTCTACACGCTCGACATGTGGGGCCGCGACTCCGAGCCGCACCTGCCGTTCCCCGTCTACAACTACGACACCGAGCAGGCGCGTGCGAGCATGCGCAAGCTCGCCGAGCTCGAGCCCGCGGCCGCCTGGCCCGGGCACGCCAAGCCTCTGACCGGCGACGTGCGCTCGCAGCTCGAGCGCGCCGCCGACGGCTGACGCGTGGGCAAGCGCGGCCGGGATCGGCAGCGGCTGCGCGCGCCGAGCAGCGACTACCGCGACACGCACGGCAACACGCTCACGCTGCGCGGCTCGCTGACGCCGGCCGCGCGGCGCGAGTACGCGCAGACGCTCGCCGGGACGCGTGGGCGCGCCTCGGACACGCGCGAGGACGCCTGGCAGCGCGCCGTCGAGCTGCTGTTCGAGCGGCTCGCCGTTCGCTGGACGATCTCCGGAGCGCCGATCGATCGCCAGCGCGAGCTGCTCGCGCGCCTTCGCGCGGCCGACGCCGAGCAGCGCGCGTGGGTGCGCGCCTCGCTGCGCGAGCATTGCGCCGAGCACTTCCCCGACGTCGACGCGCCCTAGCCCAGCAGCTCCAGCCGCGGACCGTGTGCGCTGCCGGCCGACACGAAGCGCGCCGTGGCCGGGCTGAGCACGAACTCGAGCAGCTCGCCGCCCTCCGCGCGCACGTCCAGCCGACGGCCCTGCTCCCGCACCGCGATCACCGTGCCGCGCTCGAAGCCGCCGCCGAAGTGCGCGATCCGCGCGGCGGCGCCGACGCGCGGGACGGGACGCGATGGGCCGAGCATGAGATCGATGCTACGCCGGGCGCCCGACGCGCGATGGCCTGCGCGACGCCATCCAGCGGCCAGCCACCGGACGGGGGCGATGACCCCGCTATACCTTGCCGTCGATGCGCCGTACGAAGATCGTCGCCACCATCGGACCGGCCTCGCGTGAGCCGGAGACCCTGCTGCGCATGATCCAGGCCGGCATGGACGTCGCGCGGCTGAACTACTCGCACGGGACGCTCGAGGAGCACGCGGAGACCGTGCGCCGCGTCCGCAACGCGGCGGGCCAGGCCGACCGCGCCGTGGCGATCCTCCAGGATCTGCCCGGCCCGAAGCTGCGCATCGGGCCGCTGCGCGAGGACATCGTCGAGCTGACGCCCGGCGAGCGCCTGACGTTCTCGTGCGGCGGCGAGGAGATCGCGGGCGACGCCCACCGCATGAGCGTCTCCTTCGCCGGCCTCGCAGACGCGCTGGAAACGGGTTCCGTCCTGTATCTGGCGGACGGCTCCGTGCGCCTGCGCGCGATCGACGTGCGCCCTTCCAGCCACGAGGTCGAAGTCGAGATCGAGGTCGGCGGCGCCGTCGCCTCTCGCCAGGGCCTGAACATCCCCGGCCCAACCGCGTCCTTGCCGTCATTGCCGGAGGAGGACTTCGAGCTGCTGCGCCACGGCGAGTCGATCGGCGTGGACATGGTCGCGCTGTCGTTCGTCCAGCGTCCCGAGGACGTCGAATCGGTGCGCGAGCACACGCGCCTGCCGCTGATCGCCAAGATGGAGAAGCCGCAGGCGGTCGAGCGCGCCGCGGAGATCCTCAAAGCGGCCGACTGCGTGATGGTGGCGCGCGGGGACCTGGGCATCGAGCTGCCGATCGAGCGCGTGCCGATCGTGCAGAAGCAGCTGCTCGAGCTGGCCGGTTGGATGGCGCGGCCGTCGATCACGGCCACGCAGATGCTCGACTCGATGGTCGCCTCCTCGCGCCCGACGCGCGCCGAGGTGGCCGACGTCGCCAACGCGATCCTCGACGGAACCGACGCGGTGATGCTCTCGCAGGAGACGGCGATCGGCGCCCACCCCGTCGAGGCCGTCGCGACGATGGCCGCGGTCGCCGTGCAGGCCGAGTCGATCGCCCCGTACGAGCGCTGGAACGACCAGCGCGTGCGCCGTACCGAATCCGACCCCGCATACACGATCGCGCACAACCTGAGCATCGCCGCGCGCGAGCTGCGCCTCGATGCGTTGATCGTCCCCACGCTGTCCGGCCGCTCGGCGCGGCTGGTCTCCGCGCATCGCCCCACCGTGCCGATCTACGCCCTCTCGCCGGGCAAAGAGACGGTCCGTCGGTGTGCGCTGATGTGGGGCGTTCAGGCGGCCTCCATGCGCCGTCACGAGACGACCGAGGTGCTGATCGCCGACGCCGCGCGGCGGGTCGTCGAGCTCGGCTGGTGCAAGCCCGGCCAGCGCGTGGGGATCACGGCGGGGCTGCCCTCCGGCAAGCCGGGAACGACCAGCCTCGTGCAGATCCAGAGGCTCTGACGGCGCCTCGCGCGAAGCCCGGCTACACCGCCAGGGGCAGCTCGAACCAGACTTTCGTGTCGCCGTGGGAGTCGACACCCCAGCTCGTGGCGACTTTCTCGAGCAGGTAGAGCCCGTACCCGTCGTTGGTGCCACTCGGATCTCGCGGCCGCGGCGTGAATCCGCTTCCGGCGTCGGTCACGGTGATGCGAATGTTCTCGCCGGTGGACGCCGCCACCAGCTCGATCGGCGACCCGCGCGGTCCGGGCGAGTGCCGGACGGCGTTGCTGACGACCTCCGAGACGAGCAATATCAGCGATTGGATGACCGACCCGTCGAGGTCCAGGTCCTCGCAGCGGCGTGCCAGCGCGGCGCGCGCAAGCGACGGAGCGCGCAGGTTCCGCTCCAGCTCGAGCTCCAGGCACCATGAGTCGCTCGCCGACCGCGTGCCCGCGCGTTCGGATGGATGGGTCATCATGCCGGGGTCTGATCCTCGATGAATGGCAGGTTCTCCTCGGCGCCGCTGACCTCGAACACGCCCATCGCTGCGTTGCGCGGCCGGATCAGACCGAGCGTCCAACCCTCGGCGGCGGCGCGGCGGTCGAGCACGATGAACAGCCGCAGCCCCGAGGAGTCGACGAAGCCGAGGCCGCCGAGATCGACCACCAGGTGCCGTGCGCCCCGCGCCAGCACCTCGTCCACGGCCTCCTGCACGCGCGGCACCGTGGCGAGATCGAGCTCGCCGCTCAACGTCAGCCGGCCCGTCTCGTCCTCACACGCGCTGTCGATCTCGAAGGGGATATGCGTCATGCCTATTGCTTCTACCCGTTTCGGGCTGCGCTATTGCTTCTACCCGTTTCGGGCTGCGCCGACGCCAGAAACCTTACGAGCCGCTCCACCGACGGGGGGCGCGCCCACGTAGCGCATCACCACGAGCGCCGTGTCGTCGGCCTGCGCGCCGACCTGAAACTCCTCCAACGCGTCCACCAGCCGCTGGCGCACGGCGCTCGGCGGGGCGCCGCCCATGCCCGCGAGCGTCCGCCTCAGGCGATCGGCACCCCAGCGCTGTCCCTCCGCGCCAACGGCATCGGTCACCCCATCGGTGTACGCGACGAGCGTGTCGTCCGGGCACATCGCGATGGGCACTTCCGGCCATCGGGTGTGCTCCAGCGCGCCGAGCAGCGTCCCGTACGACCCCAGCTCCTCGACCTCGCCATCGCGCAGGCGCAGCGGCAGCGGGTGCCCGCCGACGGCGAGCGTCGCTCCTCCCTCCGAGGAGATGCGCAGGCACAGGGCCGTGCACAGCGATATCGCGGGCCCCCGCCTGAGCGCAGCGTCGATCCGCGCGAGGACCTGCGCGGGGCGCGCGTCGAATTCCGAGGCGACCCTCGCGGTATGGCGGACCAGCGCTGTGACCGTCGCGGCGCCGACGCCCTTGCCCGTGACGTCGCCGATCATCATCAGCCAGTCCCCGTCGACGTCCCACAGGTCGTAGAAGTCCCCACCGACGTCGCTCTCCTGGCCGGCCGGGCGATACAGCGCGGCGACCTCCCAGCCCGGGATCTCGGGGATCGCCTCGGGCAGCAGGCTGCTCTGCAGCGTGCGGGCGACGGCCGAGCGCTCGCCGTACAGGCGGGCGCTCTCCACCGCCAGCGCCGCACGCGCCGCGATCTGCTCGGCGAACTCGAGATCGCTCGCGTCGAAGCTGCGCCCCGATTCGGCGCTGACCATCGTCAGGGCGCCGATCGTGCGGCCGCGGATCGCCAGCGGAACGATCACGACCGCGCGCATCCCCACCTCGCGCAGCAGCCGCAGGTGCTCCTCGTCGACCGCCGTCGCGACGAGCAGCTCGTCGGGAATGTCCGTGTACAGCTGCGGCTCGCCCGTCCGCTGCACCCTGCCGAGCCCCTGATCGGGGTCGAGCCGCTCGGGCTCGAACGCGCGCAGGCGCGCAGCCATCTGCAGCTTCGCCGGGTCCGAGTGCGCGATCGCCACGGGTTCGCGCCGGCCGCGGTCGTCGAACAGGTCCACCGCACACCAGTCGGCGATCTGAGGAACGGCCAGCCCCGCGACATTGCGCAGCGTCTGCTGGTAGTCGAGCGAGGACGCGAGCATCTGACCGATGCGCGCGAGGAACTCGGCTCGCCTCGTCGCGCGCTGGGCGAGCGTCACATCCTCGATGATCGTGACCGCCGCCTCCACCTCCCCCGCCGCGTCGCGCACGGCGGTCGCCTTCAGCAGCACCCACCGCTCCTCGCCGCTGCGGCGCTCGACGGTGCGCATCAGCAGCGGCTCGGAGGGCTCGCCGCGCAGCACCCTGACGGACGGCAGGTCGGCCATGCGGATCTCGCGCCCATGCTCGTCGAGCGTCTCGTACGGTCCCATCAGCGCCTCCGGATCGGCCCGGCCGAGCTCCTCGACGGAGTCGAACCCGAGCCGGTCGAGCGCCGCCCGGTTGGCGTACACGAGACGGTTGTCCGGAGCGCGAATCGTCACGGCCTCGGCGACCGCGTCCAGGATCACCGCCAGGCGCAGCTCGGAGCCGGGCAGCGCGCGCCGCAGCTCGTCGACCAGCTGCTGCTCGCCTTGGCCGTCCATCGCGCGATTATCCCGGCACGACGGCGCCACCGCCAGATGCGTGACCCAACTCGCGCGATCGGCAGACCTCGCCGGGCGCGAGCCGCGCTTGGAGCAGGCCGTGCTCAGCGCGTGTCGGGCTCAGCGCGTGCCGACGCCCGTGCGCCCGTAGAACTCCGCCTCCTGCCTGCCGAGCTCGGTGACCGGCGGGTCGTTGTACATCCACTCGCGCGCGATCCGATGCCAGTTCGCGTGTGCCCGCAGCTGCGACAGCACGGCGAGCGTGAGCATCTCCATGCGACGGCCGAACAGATGCTCGGGGCGCATGTCCTGGTGGCGCATCTCGCGGAAATGGCTGGAACGGGGATCGGAGCTCTCGATCATCACCTGCGTGGCTATCTCCGGCGACAGCTCGACCGTCTCGTCGGCCGTCGTGTACCACCAGATCGCCGACTCGATGAACGCCAGCAGGTGCTCGGGGTCGACGCGCTCGGGCTCGGGCAGGAAGCCCGACTCGGCGAGCAGCCGATGCAGCGAGTCGGCATCGCCCTCGACGACCGCCCGCTGAGCCGCGAGCTCGAGCTCCACCGGCCCGCTCTCCAGGCGCTTGAACAGGCCGAAGTCCAGGAACGCCACGCGACCGTCGTCCTGCAGGAGGAAGTTCCCCGGATGAGGGTCGCCGGAGAACTGGCGATGGCGATACAGGCAGCCGAGGAAGAAGCGGAAGACGATCTCCCCGAGCCGGTCGCGCTCGGCCTGCGAGCGGCCCTTCAGCTCCTCGAAGCCGGCGCCGTGGACGAACTCGCTGACGAGCACGCGCTCGCGCGAGAGCGAGCTGATCACGTCTGGGACGAAGATGAACGGGTGCCCGGCGAAGATGCGCGCCAGCGAGCGCTGGTTCTGCGCCTCCAGCTCGTAGTCGAGCTCCTCGACGATCCGCTCCTTGATCTCTTCGGCGATCGCCTTGACGTCCAGCCCCGGTGTCATCCGCTTGAGCAGGCGCATGATCATCTCGAGGTTCTGTAGGTCCGCCCTGACGGCGGCGCCCACTCCCGGGTACTGCACCTTGACCGCCACCTCCCGCCCGTCCTGCAGCGTCGCGCGGTAGACCTGGCCGATCGACGCCGCCGCGATCGGCTCCTCCTCGAACGAGCCGAAGACCTCCGCGATCGGCTCTTCCAGGTCGTCCTCGATGACCTTGCGCATCTGCTTGAAGGACACCGTCGGGGCGGCGTCGCGCAGCTTGGCGAGCTCCCGCTGGAACTCCTCGCGGTGCTGCTCGGGCACCAGCCCGACGTCCAGGAACGACATCACCTGGCCGAGCTTCATCGCGGCGCCCTTCATCGTCCCGAGCGCCGCCACAATCTGCTTGGCCGTCTCCAGCTGGCGCCTGGCCATCGCATCCTCCGAGGCCTCCTCGCCGCGCGTTACGTTCGCCGCGCGCGTGCCGAACTGCTTGACCGCCTCACTCGCCGCGAGCGAGGCCACCGTCGCGGTGCGTCGCGCACGCGAGGTCGGGATCTTCTCGCTCTCACGCGCCATACCCCCATCCTACGAGCCGCGGCGGGTGGCCGGCGGCGGACGGCGGGCGGGGTGCTCGACGAGCGGGGACGGCAGCTAGGCGCCCCGCTCTACGCGCGATCCCGGCACGATGTCGTCGGTGCCGTCCGGCCAGCGCACCCAGGCCTTCGTGCCTCCGTCGTAGTCGGCGCCGAGCAGAACCAGCGTGGCCGGCTGGCCGAGCGCGACGCACGGCTCCGAGCCCTCGGCGTCCAGTCCACGCCATACGCGGATGAAGCTGTTGGCCTCCCACTCGGCGGCGACCGTCGTCGGCTGGGAGTGGCCCGGGTAGATGACCGTCTCCGGTGGCAGCTCCATCAACGTGCCCATGATCGAGTCGCGCAGGTCGGTGTACGTCGTGTGGCCCGGCGCTTTGACCCCGCCGACCGAGTTCTTGAACAGCGTGTCGCCGGTGAACACGACCGCCTCGCCGCCGCTGAACCCGCCGGGCGCGGCGCTCGAGGAGCCGCGCCTGGGCGTCCGTGCGGCGCCCTCGCCCGCGGCGATGCCCGAGCGGTCGCCGACGAGGAACGAGAGCATTCCCGCGGTGTGCCCCGGTGTGTTCAGCGGGCTCACCTCGAGCGTGCCGAAGCGCAGCATCTGGCCGGCCTCGACCGAGCCGATCTGTTCGGCCGCCGTCGCAGGCGAGTCCTCCTGCGCCGTCGCTCCGCCCATCAACTCGCCCTCGATCGGGCTGATCAGGACCTCGAGCGCCGGCCAGCGCTCACGCAGGACCCCCATGTCGCACACGTGGTCGAAGTGATGGTGGGTGAGCAGCGCGTGCGTCGGCGTGAGCGCGAGTCGCTCGGCCGCGTCGATCAGCGAGTCCACAGGACCTCCCGCGTCGACGAAGAAAGCCGGCCCGCCCTCGCCGTCGGAGACGAGGTACGTGTTCGAGAGAAACTTCGGGTGCTGTGCCGTCTCGACGATCACTGACGGCCATCCTTGCACGAAGGCCCAGATCGCGTTCAAGAGCCGCGACTCCCTGAACCGAAAGTCCGTCCGACAGTCTCACGATCATCGTCGAATGCTGCGGCGATCGGGGAGTGCGAGGACTGGGCTAAGTCGCCGCAGCCTTTCTTGCGTTCGACGGATTGCTGCGTATCATTGCCCGCTACCCCGGCGCTGGCGAAGCCTTCGTCGGTCGTCCACTCCGCTAGTTCTACGCTTTAGGTGATATGTCACTGAAGGTTCTAATCGCCGGGAAGGACGGACGAACCGACGCTATCGCGCACGCATGTGCATTGAGTGCGAGCGAACCGGAGCTCTATGCCGTCTCCGAGCTACGAATCCCAGGCCTTCTCGAGAAGTGTCGACAGGTCTTCACGATCGATTCGCTAACCGACGTTGATGCGATCGTCTCGATCGCCAAGGATCTCCGCCCCGACCTAGCCATCATCGGTCCGGAGGAGCCGCTCGCCGCCGGTTGCGTGGACGCTCTTCGGGGACTGGGCATAGCTTGCTTCGGGCCCACAAAGGCCTTGGCGGCTGTTGAGGCCAGCAAGTCGTGGACCAGGCGGCTCCTAGATGAGCATGAGATCGACGGGAACCCTGATTACCGTGTGTTCGACGACGCAAATGGTCTTCGTCAATACATTGAGAGCCTCGGAGCATTCGTCGTTAAGCCAGACGGGCTGACGGCCGGTAAGGGCGTGAAGGTCTCCGGTGACCACCTCGCCTCAGTCGATGCGGGCGTCAGCTACGCCGAAGCGTGCCTTCGGAGCGCGGGACGAGTAGTCATCGAGGAGAAGCTCGACGGCGAGGAGTTCAGCCTGCAGACGATCACCGACGGGGATACGAGGATCCATCTGCCTCTCGTGCAAGACCATAAGCGAGCGCACGAGGGGGACCGTGGACCGAATACAGGCGGTATGGGATCGTATTCGTGCCCCGACTTCTCGTTGCCGTTCCTGACAGCCGCTGACCTATCAGCTGCTCAGAGCATCAATCACGAAGTGATCGATGCTCTTTGCCGCGAGACAGGCGAACCCTATCGAGGAGTACTTTACGGAGGCTTCATATTGACCAGGGACGGACTGCGTGTGGTGGAGTACAACGCGCGGTTCGGCGATCCCGAGGCGATGAACGTCCTCTCCTTGTTTGAGGGCGACTTTGTCGAGCTGTGTGCCGCTACCGCCAGCGGAACGCTCGGCCAAGCCAACTGGCGGTTCCAACCCAAGGCGACCGTTTGTAAGTACGTAGTGCCTGCGGCGTATCCCGAGCCCACTGAATCATCGAACGCGACTATTGCGATCCCGCCCGAGTGGGATCGACGCAACGATCTTCGTTGGTATTGGGCGGCGTGTCGGGACGAGAGCAGCCGCGCCTACCTGACTGGCTCACGAGCGGGCGCCGTAGTCGGAATCGATGATTCATTGAGCGGCGCCGAGCAAATCGCGGAGTCTGCAGCACGGGAAGTTGTCGGTCCCGTCCGACATCGTGCCGATGTCGGAACGGCGCGCCTTGTCCAGGCGCGCGTTCAGCACATGGAACGCCTACGCTCCGGCGTCCTCGCTGGCTAGTAGCGTCACTCCGACGCTTACGGGACGGTTGATGTGCCCGGCGAACGCGTACAGTTCGCTGTGCTCCGCCATGCCGTCGCCCGCCGTGACCGACGATCAGGGTTCGCACTCGCGCCGAGTATAGGGTCAGGCTGGCGGCGGCTCGAGCACGAACAGCTCGCGGGCGATATCGCTCTTCGTGTCGATCCCGTTGATGAAGCTCCGGACGCGCCGTCCCGTGGCGTGAGATCATCGGGTCGTGCCGCCACTTGCGCGCCCAAAGGACACGGTCGATCGCAAGATCCACTTCTACCGCGCTGTGCTACCGATCGTGAAGGGCCAGACGAAGGCCTTCGACCCGACGACCGCATTCACACGGATCGATGGCCTACCGTTCGCGAGCCCCGGTCGCTACCTCGAGGACGGCGACCGCATCCTCTGCTGCTGGGTCACGAAGGCAGAGAAACGCGGGCGGGCCCGGCTGGCCGTCATTCGCCGCGAGGGCTTGCCCTCCGTCGAGGAAAGCGGACATGAGAAGGACCTCAACCTTTCAGACACGGCCGGCCTGATCGAGCAGATCCACATTCGGTGTTTCGCACAGAACATCGTCGGGGGCGACTTCAACTTCTACGGTCCGCGCCTGCCGGCGTTCACGCGGTACCTGACCGCGCTCGGTGGGCAGCCGTGGATGAAGCATCTCGACTTCCAAGCCCTGGTCAGGCAAGACGTCGCCAAGATGCTCGACGAGTACGGCGGCGTTCGCGCATGGACGCTCCAGGTGCGCCGGTCGGACATCGAGAACCTCAGCAAGGTCGACAAAAGTCTCGGCGATGCCCTCAGGGCCCAAGCCAAACTCGGCGCGGCCGAGTTGGTGGAGATGACGTTGCGGGTGAAGCCGTACGCACGCGGCGAGACTCTCGGCGCGAGCACCTTTCAGCGGATCAAGAAGCTCGCGCGACGCAAAGACATCGCCGACCTCGTCGGGCATTTCACGATCGATGCCGTCCCAGCAGACGGGGGCCGGTCGGAGACGTTGAACATCCTCGACGACCACCTCATTGGTACGAAGCCCATCAAAAAGCGCGCTGGCCGTGGCCGCGCACTCGATCACGCCTCTGCGTTCGACGCGATCGGCGAGGCCTATGACGACCTCAAAGACGAGCTAATGAAGGCGGCGAGCGTGGCCGTGAAGCAGCAGAAGGCGGCGACGGCCAAACAAGTGCAGGACGGGGACTCGGGCTAACCGAGCCCTATGGCAGCCAGGTTCAGGGATCGCTGGGAGCCGGAGTTCCTTCGCAACGAGCTGTGGGCCTGCTGGGCGCTCACCGGGATGCTCGTCATTCTTTCCGAGATCATCCTGGGGCCGGACCAACTGGACGACTATCTCGGCAGCAACCGCTTCGTTGTCTTCCCCGCGATGGTCGGCGTCGAGGGCGCGCTACTCGGCCTGGTCATCGCCGCGAGCGCGCTAGTACTGGATCGGCTCGCCGAGGGGCGGCTCGCGCTCGTACAGCAGAGCCGCCACGTCGGGGACCTCACGGCGATCTTCAAGTCCGCCATGGTCGCGCTCGGGGGCGCAACAGTCGCCGCGGTGCTCGCGTTGACGCTTACGACGTGTGCGGCCGTTGATCGCGCGATCGTGTACGTCTGGGCGCTCCTGACGTTGCTCGCGATTGCGCGGCTGGGCAGGGTGATCTGGATCGTCGGCTACATGCTGGACATTGTTACACACGAGAAGTCCACCGAGGAGGAATGACCGCGCGGCTCGCCTAAGTGTTGTGCCAGATGATCCGAAGGACGAGACCGACCAGCACAACGGTTACCGTCCCGCCGAACCAAGGTTCTGGCCCACGGGACCAAACTGCGATGAGCGCTGCCAGCAAGATCAGACAAACCAAGCTTTCGATCGTCAGCCGCCACCAGCCGCGCAGACCAGCTGACGGTCCCTGAAGTTGGCGTCGAGCTGCCATTCGGTTGCTACCAGGGGTCATCGAAAGCGCGGAGAAGCTCTTGAGTTGTTCGCCTGCGGTAGCTCTCTTGGGTCCGACGGATCGCGGCGAAGTCGATCACCGGCCGCGGTGGCGGAGCGTTGGCCGCGAGGGCGGCGCGCGCGCTCGGAAGCAGCCGCCTGGTCAACCGCTGGAGCTCCCGGACGTTTTCTGCTCGGCGCTTGCGGCGGCGGAAGTACTCTCCGCTTCCCGGGCGCACCGGGCGCACCTTGTCGTTCCACTCGCGCCAGGCGAGGCGGCTCTCGAGCATGGCGATGCGTCTGTAAACGCGGGGGGTGATCCCGTAGTGACAGTCGAACGTGCGCGAGAAGTGCGCCTGGCTACGGTAGCCGGACGAGAACCAGGTCTTGGCCACCGTATTGCCCAGCGTCAGGGCGCGGGCTGCCTTCTGCATACGAGCGATCCGAAGCTCCCGGGAGTAGTCGGTGCCAGAGTGCGCGAGCGCTCGCTGCAGAGTCCTCTCGGAGACGGCTTGCGAGCGCGCCACGTCCTGAACGCTCAGCGTCGGATCGTACGAATGCTCCACGATGTAGCTGTGGGCGGCGGATGCGATCTCCGCCCAATGACGTAGCGTTGCTGCTCGGTAGCCCATACTTCAACTCCACGCTTTCGATTTCTGCGGCGGACACGCCTCGGGAGAGGTTTATCGCGCGGAGGGGCAGACTTCGAGCGGGCGACGATCTTTTGCTAACCGGTCGCTCGCAGCTTGCGAGCGTACCGGGTGCCGTTTGCTCATTGACGCCAACTTTTTTCGGGCGCGCCCGATGCAGCAGGTCTACGGGCAGCCGATACTTGGCTAGAGCCGGGGCTGCTCGATGATCTCGACGCGGTAGTCGTCGGGATCTCTCACGAACACGAGCCGAGAGCCGCCCTCGCAGACCGAGTACGGTGGCCTCTCCGGCTCGATGCCCTGCTCGGCCAGGCGCGCGAGCATCCCCGCCGCCATGACCGACGATCAGGCTTCGCACGCGCGCCGAGTATAGGGTCGCGCGCAGTGGGCGGTCGCGCGCAGCCCGGCTGGTCGCGCGCAGTCCGGCGGTCGGGATCGTCCACGAGCGGTCAGGTTTCGCGAAAGGGCAGCTCGGAGGCGAGCCCGCTCACCTCGAACACGCGATGGACGGCGTCCGCCCCGCGGATCACCGCCAACTCGCATCCGGTGCGCTCACACAGGCTGGCGGCGTGCACGATCGCCGCCAGGCCGCTCGAATCGATGAACTCCAACCGGCTTATGTCGAGCATCAACGTGCGCGTGCCCCCCACCGCGAAGGTTCGCGTGATCGCCCGCTGCACACGGGGAGCGGTCGCGATGTCCAGTTCGCCGCTGAGCTGCACGGTGCAGCGTCCATCGCGGTCGGGGCCCTCGACCTCGAGGCCCAGCCGCCTCAAGGAGCTCATCGCCGCTGCTCGATCGTGCGACCGGCGAGCGGCGCGGCGAGGGCATCCGGCGACTCGGCGTCGTCCCGGGGCGGGGCGGCAGAGGGTCGGCCGCGCGGCCGATCGGACACGAACAGCTCGACCAATCGCCTCCTCCGCGCCAGACAGCGCGGGCAGTGGTCAACCACGTCTGCAGGCCTCGCGATGGCGAGAATCAGCCCGCAGCTTGGGCAGTTCAAATAGGACATACCAACCTCCGCACACAGAATTTGATGTGCGACGTCCAGCGTCACACACGGACACTCATGTGCGACAGTCCGAACCCGCCTCAGCGAGGTTGTCGGCACGTCCTACCGCTGCTGCTCCCTGCCCGCAAACCCCCGCCGGAGGCCCGCCGAGCAGTTCGATACTAGCGCATGCGCGGGGCCGGCCGACGCGCCTAGGAGGGCGTCTGCGGCTCGAGCACGAACACCTCGCAGGCGATGTCGCTGTTCGTGTCGATCCCGCTGATGAAGCTTCGCACCCGACGCCCCGTGGCGGTTTTAACGGCCTCCGTGAATTCGCCCGCGGAGGCGTACTGGAAGAACATCCGCATCTCGCGCAATCGCTGGTGCTCGCCCATGCCCTGGAGGTTCTTCTCGGCCGGCGTGAAGGTGTTCTCGAGCAGGCACATGACCGTGTCCGGCCCGGCGTAGTGCGAGCGTACCTTCGTCGGCCCGCGCCCGAACTGCTCCTTGTAGATGCGCACGATCTCCTTGGAGAGCGCCGCGAGCGCGTGGTTGCCGGAGCCGTCGTTGCCCGCTTGCGCCGCGGCGCCGTCTTTGCTCGCCTGCTCGGGCGAGTCCGTTGAAGCGTATGAGGCGTTCATCTGGTGCTCCTCGACTTGTCGGTAACGCCGCGATGCGAAGGCCCTTCGGCAGGCGCGGCTATGCGCCTCCGCCAAGTCGCCCCCCCAGGTCCGAGAACCCGGCAACGGCAGCTCCAGTAGAGACATGCCGCCGCGGCGCTCGCGCGCTCTGACGGCACGGTCTGGACTCTAGCGCGCTCTGCCAGCTTCTCCTAGACTCCGCCGATGGCGCTCATCCACACCTGCTATCGGATCACCGACATCGAGCGCTCGGTGGCCTTCTACAACGCGCTCGGCTTCGAGGAGGTCGGCCGCCTGCCGATCAAGGACGAGGCGATCAACGTGTTCATGAACCAGCCCGGCGACGGCGACATGCCGCGTCTGGAGCTGACGTACAACTTCGGCGTCGACTCCTACGAGCTCGGCACCGCGTACGGCCACATCGCGATCACAGCCGACGACCTCGACGCCACGCTCGCGCGCCTGGCCGAGCAGGGCATCGAGCCCGAGAAGCCCCCCTACTCGGTGCGCGAGGGCGGATCGCGGCTGTGCTTCGTGCGCGATCCCGACGACTACCGGATCGAGCTCATCGAGCAGCCGCGGCCGTAGCCGCAGCGTCGCGTCCGCGCTACCCTGCTTGGAGGATGTCCTCGAGCACGGGCAAGGTTGCCAAGAACCTCGAGCGCTTCGCGCAGGCGGTGGCGGCGCATGACCGCGAGAACCCCACGCACACCGCGCACGGGATCGGTCTGGCGCACTTCGACATGGAGCGCCTCGGCTTCGACGAGGGCGAGGAGATCCTGCCGGGCATCACGATTCACGCCGACAGCGGCGTGACGGGCAACTTCCGCGTGCTGTGCGACGGCGAGCACGACGAGGAGTTGGAGGAGGCCGAGCAGGAGGTCGTCGAGGCGGTCTCCTCAGAAGCGCTGCCGAGCATCGCGCCCAACGCAGCGCCGTTTCCTTTCGAGCGCTAGCCCGTCCTAGTTTTTTTGATGATGGCCGCGTTCCGCGGCTGGGTTCATCAGGCGGCGGCCGCGGCGATCCGCGCGCGAATCGTCGCGAGCAGTCGCTCGATCGTCGGGCAGCGCAGGCCGTGGCGCTCGCCGGCGCGCAGCACCGCGCCCGGGATCGCGTCGAGCTCGGGGGTACGGCCGGCCGCGATGTCGCGCTGCATCGAGCTGCCGAGCGTCGCGTGCGCTCGCTCCAGCTCGGAGAGCGCATTGGTCGGATCGACGTCGTCGGCACCCTCGGCGCGCCCGACCGCGCACGCCTCCTCGATCGCTCCCGCGAGGTCCGCGCGCAGCTCGGGCGTCGAGCGGATCTCGCCGAGCAGCTTGTCGTAGGCGCTGGTGGTGCACGCGAGCGCGTTCAGCCGCACTAGCTTCGACCACATCACCTGCGCTTCCGATGCAGCGGAGATCGGCCAGTCGGCCCGCGCGGAGACCCCGGCGGCCGACAGCGCGTGCGCGAGCGCCTGCATCCCGTCGATCGCGTGCGGGTACCGGCTGGCCATTTCCACGAGCAGGAACGGACTCGAGTGGATCACCACGCCGGGCTCCGGACGGTCGGCCTCGACGCGGATCGTGCCCGCGAGCACCGAGTCCGCGGCGAAGCGTTCGCGCAGCGCCACGAGGTGGTCGAGACCGTTGAGCAGGGGCAGCACGAGTCGCGGCTCGCAGGCGATCCGCTGCAGGGCCCCCTGCAGCCCGGCGGCCTTCGTGGCGACGATCAGCGCATCGACGGGCTCCTCGAGGCGCGCGACGGCGTGGGGACGGGCGACGAACTCGCCGAGCGTCACGCTGCCCACGCGCAGGCCGCCCACGGAGATCGTCTCGGC
>Ga0193729_1000051_pt1 | contig 51488 bp, 34 predicted proteins | sample U1c2metaG_FD_143036 | JGI IMG/M metagenome (GOLD analysis project Ga0193729, IMG submission 143036) | Soil microbial communities from a riparian zone of the East river system, Colorado, United States - U1c2 | ecosystem: Environmental > Terrestrial > Soil > Riparian zone | place: USA: East River...
GTCCTCATTCGCGCCGGTTGGCTTCAGCACTTGTAGTGCAGTGGCGCCCACCGACTCCGCGTAGCGTGCGAAATCGATGGCGCGCTCCGTCCACCACGGACCCGAGCCGATGATGCTCATGCCGTGAGCGGCCACGGTCTCGGTGACCAAGCTTGCCAACTCCTTGATCTCGTCGTACGCCAAATACGAGTACTGGCTGTCACCGGCCGTGAGTTCGAAAATCTTGATGTTGTTCTCGAGCCCCATCTGGATCATGCGACGGAGACCGCCAGCGTCGAGCCGAAAGTTGGCCGTGAAAGGAGTTGGAATGGAGACGATCGGACCCCTCAGCCGTTCTCTAAACTCCGCCGGAGTCATGCGTACCCGGCTCGGGGAGTTCTGTGGTGCATCCGGCAACCAGGATCCCGCCGCGACGAGCGCTCCTGCTTTCAGAAACCCACGGCGATTCCATTGCAAAACCATTCCAGCCCCCTCCTCAGCGGGATCGCTGCATGGACCCCGTAACCAAGAACACTGCGTCACCCGGTTCGACGACCGGGAAGATGTGAATCATTCCAACTACGCCGTCGCTCGGTGACGGAAACGATTCCACGAGTTGACCTTGCAAGTCGAACGTGCGTCCAAGTTCCTGGCCCGCCTTAACATCGTCGAGTAAAGTCACCGAAGGCACCAGGAACCCCGTTCGTGTGGCGCTCACGCTCAAGTCAATGTCGCCACGGCCGTAAAGGACGCGCTCCACCATCGCCGGCGTCACGCGACCGGGCAACATGCGAAGGTATCGCAACAGATTCAGAACACCGCGTTTAAACATCGCGAGGTCTTCCGCGTCTATCCGGCCGGCACCGCGCGCCTCGGTGTACAACCAGGGAATGCCGCGCGACGCGGCAAAGGAAATGGTCCGACCCGGTGGAATGGCTGGGTGGCCCCATACGACAGGCGCTCCGAAGATCACTGCCGCCTCGCGAGAACGCGGATCCGTGGCGTCGTAGCCGACCATGCTGGGCATCAACAATTTCACGCCGGCGCTGTGCAGGTCGAGGTAGAAATCCGCCCGTGCGATGATTGAGTGGCCAAGATGAAACGCGAGTACCTGCGTTGGGCTGCCTTGCTCCACGCCCGGAAACGCGCGTGCAAGATTGCCGTTGTCCAAAGGGCTTGTGCGCGTTCCGTTCCAAAACGCTGGAGGATTTGCCGCCGGCACCGCAATTATGGTTCCGCTCAGGGTCGCCGGATCGAGTTCCCCGTAAACCTCAAGGATGGCGCGCACACCCTCGAATTCGTCGCCATGCACGGCGGCCGTGACAACCAGAGTTTTTCCCTCCTCCTTTCCTCTCACCAGAAGAACCGGCAAAGTCACTCCGCACGCCTCCGGCCCCAGGTCGATAACCACAGAGTGTTTCTGACCTCGCGCATAATGCGCCGGATCGAACTCGCAGGTTCGAATCGATCGCTCGACCGTAAATGGCATCCGGGGTTCCATTTCCTATCCTCAGTAAGCGAGAAATCCACCATCGACAAGCAAGGTCGTGCCGGTGATGAAAGTGGCCTCGGCCGAGACCAGGAACGCGACCGCGTGTCCCACATCCTCCGCACAGCCGCGCCGACCCATGGGCGTGAAGCGGAGGAAACGCCCACTGGCTCCAGATTCGTGAATGTCGCGGACCGCTTCGGCACTCGTTTCCGTTTGAATGTCTCCCGGCGCGATGCCGTTCACGCGAATACCGTACGGCGCTAACTCTATCGCCATTCCCCGCGTCAACATCACCTGCGCCGCCTTCGTCGCGCAATATACGCTAGCGTTTTCCTGGGCCGCATACGCGCCGACCGAACTCACGTGGATGATGCTTCCTTCGCGTTTCGCTTTCACCATGTGCCGCGCAACGGCCTGCGAGCAATACACTGTCCCCTTCAAATTGGTATCGACAATTCGATCGACCAAATCCGCAGAAGAGGCAAGGAACGGAGCCAGTGCCGATCGGCCCGTGACACCGGCGTTGTTCACCAGGATGTCAATGCCACCGGAGCGATCGGCCACCGAGTCGACGCACCGCTCCACGCTTGCGCGGTCACGGATGTCGAGTTCGCACGTAAGGACTTCCGCCGGTTTCAGCCGCTCGACGGCATCGCGTCCGCGGCTGGCGTCGCGTTGCGCGATCACAACACGCGCACCACGTTCTGCCAGCACCTTCGCCGTGGCGAACCCGATGCCGGTCGCGCCCCCGGTGACAATTGCGACCTTGCCAGACAGACTCATAGCGGATCGAGCGGGTACATGGGCCGCTCCAATCTCTTGTAGTTGAAGTGCCGTACGTCGGCCGCTGCTAATCCAGGCGTGTCGACCTCAATGATCCTCGTCGCGATGGGCCCGTAAGCGGCACGGTACGCGATCGCGGCCTTCACAACCACGATGCGCAGCTTCGTCGGTTCAATCCCGAGGGCCCGAAGCTGCTGGAGGTTCCACATGGGCATGCGCCGCTCGGTGAGCGTAACAAGCACGCCGCCAGTGTCCACAACCGCGGTCAGGCCCTGGTCCTCGAGCACTCCATCACGCATAGGGCCGACGTTGCGATAAATACCGTCACTTAACAGTCGCACAGAACCAGTGATCTCCACGGGTTGACCGTGATGGCGATCGCACTTAGCACCCACCTTGACGGTCAGCTGCTTCCGAACGCCCGCCACGATGCAGGCCGCAACCGCTTCTGGATCGCAGAGCAAAACCAGAGCACGCTGCGCGCCCTGCTTGAGCAGCTCGGCGAGCAGCACCGTGCCGTCACCTGGTGTGCCCGCCCCAACGTTATCGCCAACATCGACCAAGACGACCAGCCCCTCCGGCTGCGCGAACGCTTCGCGGACTGCAGCCGCAGGTTGCGGAATGTCGCATGCAAACTGGGCTCGGCGGTTCCACACCATGTCGGCCACGCTTTCGGCCGCTGCACATGCCACTTTCCGTGTTTCCCCCACTGCCAGCACGGCGAAACCAGCGTGGTGGACATCCGTGTATGGAAACCCGGCTGCGACGGTCACGCTGATCACTCCCGGTGCGTGCTCGCATTCGTGCGCCGCTTCGATGACTTCCGCCATCGGCGCACGTTCGGTCGATTGGCACAGAATATGAAGCAGCAGCGGGCGGCGCGCGAGTGCCATCTCCGGCCGCAAGCCCTCGCGCACCATACGATTCAGCAGCCCGGCTGCTTCTAGCCCGCGCTCCACCTGATCAATATGCGGATACGTGTCGTACCCAATCAGCGCATCGGGCCAGCGTACCATCTCCTCGGTTAGGTTGGCGTGGTAGTCGAGCGTGACAACCAGCGGCACTTTTGAGCCGATGGAGGCACGCACGCGACGCAGGATCTCCCCATCGGCATCCTGATAGTCCTCCGACACCATGGCCCCATGCAGAGAGAGCAAAACCCCGTCGAGAGATCCGGCAGCCTGCAGCCGCGTAACCAGGTCATTCACGAGTGTTTCGAAAGTCTCTTTCGTCACCGCTCCTGACGGCATACCCCAGGCCATCAAAGTGGGAATGGCTTGAAATCCGAACTGGTCAGCGCCTTCGAGAAAACCTGCCATCTCGGAGCACGTCCCTCTCCACTGGCGTGGCACATCGACGCCGTAGTGCAGCTGACTTTCGGCGAAACGCTCCATCGTCATCGGCTGCGAAAAGAATGTATTCGACTCGTGATAAATTCCACCCACCGCGACGCGCATTACTCTTTGACCTCGAGCAGTTGTGCACTGATATCCGTTTCTTCGATCAAGACCACCGGATTCTCACGCGCGACGCCGGCGAGCGACAGCTGGTCTTTGAAGCCGTGTCCCGTCACGAGGCAAACGACTGCTTCTCCCGGCACGATCCAACCGTCCTTCCGCGCGCGCACGCAACCTGCCAGCGCCGCCGCCCCGGCCGGCTCGCACCAAATCCCTTCTTCGCGCATCATGGACTTCTGCGCCGTGAACACGTCCGCGTCAGAGACCGCAATGCCGCGCCCTCCCGACTCGCGCAGTGCAGCCAAGGCAATACTGGCATCAATGTCGAACGGGACCGCCAGCCCGCTCACATTCGTCGTGCTCGTGACGGGGAGGATCGAGTCTCGACCCTCCTCGAAGGCAGATACCACCGTCGCGCAACCCTCCGGCTGGACGGCATGAATTTTCGGTCGGCGCCCGCCGACGCGTGAAAAACCGCGGCACACCGCGGAGAACAGCCCGCCGGACCCGACCGGTACGAATACGTGATCGAGCCTCTTTCTGCACTGCTCGAGCAGCTCCGCGGCAATACTTTCCACGCCCTTCATTCCCTGTGGGCAATAGCGGTACGCCGAGACCACAACGGGGATCGAGTTTTCCTCCGACATTTGCTGCAGGCGTTGAAAAACACGCTCGGTTACCTCTGGCGACCTGATGAAGTCCTTTACCTGAAAGACCTGCGCCCCGTGCGCTTGCATCTGATGGAGTTTGCCTGAAGGCGCAAACTGGTTGACGAAGATGGCGCATGTCATTCCATACCGTGCGCCGAAGGACGCGAGAGCAGCACCTGTATTGCCCGAGGAGGTGGCCACACACGCTCCGAAACCACGCCGGAGCAGTTCGGTCACTTCCGCGGCCACGAAGCGGTCCTTGTACGAACCGGTCGGATTGCACATCTCCATTTTGAAAAGCAGATGCAGATCTAAATCCGGCCCTAGGCGTGTGCTTTCGACCAGAGGCGTGTTGCCTTCTCCCATTGTGGCAAGCGCTCTCAAAAAAATAGATCTCCTTGTCCGATCTGCCGTCCGAGGAACCCTTTGCGAACCTGCTCGACGGCGCAGTCGAGGTGTCGCTGTCCACCACTAAGCGTGAACAAGCCATGTCCGGGGAAAAAACCTTGGACACCATGTCCCTCTAGCTTGTGAAGATCCGATCGATACCCCTCCATTCCAGAGCCATCAGCGTTGATCACGCCAAGAACGCCCCCATAGAAGACGGAGTCACCTGTGAACATCCAGGCGCCTTCCTTTCCCTTCGTCAGAAAGCAAAAGGAATCGCGGCTATGACCGCGCACATGAATTGCAGTGAACACTGTGCCCGCAGCGGTGAATACGTCGCCATCCTGAACCGCTTCATCGACCGCACAGGGCCGGAGGCGAAATTCCATCGGGTAAAGCCCTTGATCCCGGGCGACACGCAAGCCGGAAGCCTCCTCATCCCCAGTCTCGAGGATGTTGCGTGAACACTGCGGAGCAATAACCCTGCAACCCGTCTGTTCGCGGATAGCCGCGGCACCCCCACAGTGGTCCGCGTGGCAATGCGTGATCAGAAGAGCTGCGACGGTACTGGATGACAAATCAGCGGCGACATGCTGCAATAACCGCTCCGTGTGGGTCCCCGCTCCTGAATCGATCAGGACCACCTCTTTTGTGGACCCGCACATGGCATAAACATGACAATCGAACGGCCCTGACAAGCCCAGCTGTAAGCTCCCGACCAGGGCCAGGGTGTCGCAAATTCGCATAAGGTGTCGACAGTATACCGACAGCCAGACGGAGTCAAGGTCGTACCCAGCCGGACAAAAAGGGAGATTTTCTTGTCGACAGCACGCCCAGAAATATGTATTCTGTCGACCGTATGTTACTCTGATGCTCCACCAGTCGAGCACCTCTCAAGAGGAGTCGAGCACATGCCCAAGTTATCAGGTGTCGTTCCACCGATTGGAACGCCGGTTACCGATCAGGATCGCGTCGACAAAAAGAGCCTGCGTCGCCTCACGCGTTACCTCGTGGATGCAGGCGTCAACGGGATCCTCGCCAACGGCACCATGGGTGGTTTTGCATTTCTCACTGATGAAGAGCAAATCTGCGCCATTGCCGTTGTCGTCTCTGAAGTCAACGGCGCGATACCGGTTATGGGAGGGATCGGTGAGACTAGCACTAGTCGTGCGATCCGTAAGGCGAAACAGATTGCCCGCGAAGGCGTAACCCATCTGACGGTGCTCGCCCCCTACTACTTCATGGCGACGCAGGAGAATCTGTACGCCTACTTCTCCGAAGTCGCAGCGGCTGTCGATATTCCTATCTATCTTTACGACAATCCCGTGATGACCAAGAACAGCATTCTGCCAGAAACCGTAGCGCGCCTTCGGCGGGACATTCCGCACGTCGTTGGTATCAAAGAAAGCAATCAGGACTGCATCAATCTGCAAAAACTGATCGACTTGAACAAGGGCGATGACTTTTCGATCTTGACCGGAAGTGAATTCCTGATCGTCGTAGGACTGCAGATGGGCTGCGACGGCTTTATCGGTGGGCTACACAACATATGTCCGCATATGGCAGTTTCCCTTTACCGAGCGTTTTGTCGAGGCGACCTTACGACGGCCCGCACTCTGCAGCGTGACCTGATTGCGACATGGGAGTTGTTCCGCTACGGAAATATCTGGGGTGCCTTCGATGAGGCGCTGCGCTACCTCGGCATTGCGGAGCGTGCGACGGGCGCCCCTTATGTCTCAATACTATCGCCGGAAGACGCGGCGAACGTGCGCGCCATCCTCGATCAATACGTAAAGCCATATCTCTGTGCAACGGCTACGCCGTAACGGCCGGCACGCTTGCGAACTTCTGAGGTTCTTGATAACGAACGGCGAGGTGAGCCACCATGACCTGCTCCGCTGATTCCCGCGATCTGCCACAGATGAATTCAAAGAGCGGCCGATGGGAATCAAGGATGATGCGCAGCTTCTCACTCCGCAACAGCGTTCGTACGGAATGCGCGAAAAGAGGCGCGGTGAGACTCGACAGGATCCTTTCGAGATATTCGTTGCCGCTGTGGCTCCAGATCATTCGGTGGAACTCAAAATCAACACGCATCGAAAGCTTAGTTGGAGTCGGTTCCATGTTTTCCATTGTGGTTAGCAACTGTTCCAGTTTCTTCTCGCGTTGTGGGTTCAGGTGCATGCGGGCGAGCCGCAGCGCCTCGGCCTCCAGCACGATGCGCAAACTGTTGATTTTCTGGATGTCCTCATTTTCCAGACTGACCACAAACATGCCTCGTCGCGGAATATTCACGATGAGTGATTGCTCCAAGAGTTGCTGCAGCGCTTCGCGGACCGGCGAACGACTGACGTGGAGATCGCGGGCCAGCTGGCTCTCGTTAAGCCGTTCTCCAGGCTTGAGCTTCCCGCTCAAGATGGCATCGGCAAGTATCTCGACGGTACGCTCTTTCAAAGTCCCATTGCTCTTAATGGGTGGAAAGGTGGTTTCTCTTGCCATTCAACTCCTCAGTTATCGACCTGTGCTCCGTCGACGCTACCGTGTAACTAATAGCCTGTCAAGAACTTCCGATCTCCGTTCGTCAAGCAACTGTCGGCGGATCGGGGCCGCGCAACTACCTGCCTGCAGCTCTTCCTGGCGCACCGTCAGTAACTTAGATCACTCTGAGCAGAGCTGGGCTGACACTCCCAATCTGACCAGATTCGCTCCTTTTTTTTTCGCCCCTTCAGGGCGCCTATTCAACGGGGTCACCCTCAGCCGCGAAGCGGCTAAAGGCGCGGTTCTATTCAAGAGAGATGACACCCCTAGCTAGAAACCGAGATCGAAGAGATCGGTGGATTTCTGCGACTCCGATTTGTCAAAAATAAAGTGGGAAGTACAAAGGAGGCCCCATGGTGCGTGGCTTCACGAGCCGGAGATCTTTCCTCAAGCAAGTAGCCTCGGTCGGAGCAGCAGTGCCAATGACAAAGCCAGTGGCAGCCCTGGCGTTTATGTCAGACGAGCGACACAACGGTTTGGGGACAGCTCCGGAGATGATTCCCATCCCCGGGTATATGGTCTATGCAGCCTTGCCTGACGGAAGAGTGATTGGCCTGTTGGGCGCCATCGAGAAGGGCAACGCAATGGCTCGGTTCAGTTCCGACGAGGGCTCCACCTGGGACAATACCATACCGCAGTTCCCGCTCGATGAAACGATCGGCGGATGGTCGCTGCACAACTGCTTCCTCGATCGTGACGGCGAATTGCAACTCATCTACACGAATGACGCGAACACGACGCGCAATTCGAAATCACTTTACGATATTCGATACGATATTTGGCACGTGCGGTCGCGGCAGGCCAGACAGTCCTGGAACAGGCCCACGCTGGTCTGGAAGGGATATGCTGGTTCCCTGCTCTCTTTCGTGCAGTTACGCAACGGCCGCGTGTTGCTGCCGTTTTGTTATCTCACTCGCCGCTCTTGGGCCAATCGCGGCCAAGGATTCGACAACTTCACCTACATGGGCCGTTTCAGCTCTTCGGCCACATACTCAGATGACAACGGTCAGACCTGGCAATTGTCACCAAACGAGCTGAAGGAGCCGACATCCACTCTGTACGACGATGGCGGAATCGAGCCGATCGTGTTGCAGCTCAAGGACGGACGCATCTGGATGCTCATCCGCACCCAGAACGGAAGATTCTACGAATCATTTTCGCAGGACGGTTCGACTTGGACACATCCGGTACCGTCCGCCATCCTCTCCTCGGATTCGCCCTGCAGCCTGACCAGGCTGCGCGACGGACGCGTTTTGATGCTTTGGAACAACACGCTCCGCTTTCCTTATGCAAACGGCGGTCGCGCCGTGCTGCACGGCGCCATATCAGAAGATGACGGGCACACTTGGCGCGGCTATCGCGAGGTGGCGGCTAACCCCCTCGCCGTTGAGCCTCCGCCACCCAACGGGGATCATGGCGTCACGTATACGGTTCCGGCGCTCACCGCCAGCGGCAAAATCTTGACCTCACTCAGCACCGGTCCCGGCGGCGGCACCTACCTGCTTCGCGTCGATCCCCAATGGTTATACGAGACCGTGCAGACGGACGACTTCTCGCATGGCCTTCGCGGCTGGTCCTCGTTCGGTACCCATGGCGTCTCTCTCGAAACGCACCCCGACAAACCCAGTCGGCAGGTTCTGGCGCTCCGGAAACCCGATGAGAATTGGCCTTCTGGGGCAACCTGGAACTTCCCTGCCGGCAAACGCGGTCAGCTCCGCTTACGTATACAAGTCGAGCCAGCGTCCTCTGGCGCTTTGGTGGGGATCACCGACCACTTCTCGGCGCCGTTTGACGAGCAGGACTCGATCTGGAACGTTTTCAACTTCGAAATCGGACCAGGGGGCACTGTCCACGAAGGTAGTCGGCTTCAGCCAGGGATGTGGCACGAGTTGACATTCGAATGGAACTGTGATCAGCGCCAGTGCAACGTGATTCAAGATGGACGGCCGATCGCCCTTCTTCACATGAAGCGTGACACACCCGGACCGTCGTACTTGCGTTTAAGATCAACTGCACTCGGCCAGGATAATGCCGGGCTACGGGTCGAATCCATATCCTTGGATGTCAGCGCTAGTTGGAAATAGCGGCTCGCGGGCGTTTGTGCCCTTAGGTCAGCGAGCTTGCCGGTTATGCCAATGCGGTCAAGGGGACCAGTCATGAGATGCATGATCCCGTTCGGGTTGTTGCTCTGTTTTGCGGCGCCGGCTTTCGGAGATCAGCTGTTCTTAAATAACGGCGATCGCATTTCTGGCGAGGTCCAGATCGACGCCGACATAATAAACGTGACGTCTCCTCTGGTGGGCCAGTTGAAGGTGCCGCGCACGGCAGTCACCAAGATCGTCATGGAGAAAGCGACACGCATTTTAGTCAGCGGCAAGGTTGTGGACGCAATCTCAGTAACATTTGGAGCTCACGACGCGACTGTGCACTTGCACGAAGGAAGGGATGTCAACGCTCCGGCAAGCGCGGTCATGCCCCCGCCGCTGCCCGCTTTTGCTTCTCGCTCCATCATTGACACACTGCTGCGGCCGTGGAACACCTCCTTCGACGCCGGATTTACCGCCGCCCGTGGCAATACAGCCTTCAACAATCTCCACTTCGGACTCAGGGCGGTTGAAACCGGGACAAAGCACCGGGTCAATCTTACTTTCACTTCGTTCCTTGCGCAAACTAACTCATCGGGTGGCCACGTCACCACCGCCAATGCCATTCGAAGCGGCGGACGTTACGAATTCAATGTGTCCGATCATGCGTTCGCTTTTGGTTTGGTCACATTCGATTCCGACCAATTGCAGCATCTTGATCTTCGATCCGTGGCGGGAGGCGGTCTTGGGTTTCGTCTGGCGGAGAATAAAACGACTATGCTCGATGTCTTCTCTGGCGGGACGTTTGACCGCGAGTCCTTCTCTGACCATAGTGATAGGAATTCAGGCGAGTTGCTGGTCGGCGAGGAAATGAGCCATAAGTTTTCCGCCAGGACGTCCGTGACTGAGCGGCTTATCGTGTTTCCGAATTTCACGAGTCCGGGACAGTACCGCATCACTTTCGACTCCTCCATTGTTCTGAAGCTGAACAACTGGCTGGGCTGGCAGTCGAGCTTAACGGGAATGTATCTTACGAATCCGGTGGTAGGTAGTCGAAACCATGACGTGCTTGTTACGACCGGCCTCCGTTTCACATTCGGGCAGGAGCGCGTTTTTAAACCGCGATCCAAGATTGCGCCGCTTTCAAATTGATGAATCTCTCTCTCTCGAAGGAACTTGGCGAATGACTGAGCTGCCTCGTCGCGCGTTCATGGGCATCATGGGGTGCCTTGGTGTCCATTCGACTCTCGACCAGCTCGCGTTTTCCGATACGCTACAAGCCGCCGATAGCCGTCGCGAAGATGGCGCCGGCAGAGCGTGGAAATGGGACGTCACATTGTACGATCGACCTGGCTGGTGCAATCACGCCTGGTATCACGTCGTGGAAAACGACGGCAGAATTCTTGTGCCCATCCAAAGCTGCGCGATGCGCGTTCCATACGGTGACTTCATCCGCACGGAGACCGACGATCTTGTGTTGAAATCCACGGATTCAGGACGAAGCTGGACGGCGATGCGCGATCCGTCATTGACGACCTTCCCCTGGGGTTGTTACGGACTTCCGGCAAAGAGCCCAGACGGGACTCTCGTCGCAGTTGTTTGCGCGGATTACATGGCGGGCCCGGAACAACGCAAGGCCCACTTGGAACAGTACGGACTCGCGAAGTTCTACCCGCCACGTTCGGAATGGCTCTACCGGCCATGGCCTTTATCCATGGCGGACGAGCTTCGCCGACAGGGTATCTACTTGTTTGAGGGCGATGAGGGATCGGGCCACATGGTTTTCTCGCTGCTGGGGTATTGTTGCCGCACGTCAAGAGACGCGGGCAAATCGTGGTCCACCAAACCGATCAAGGGGCTGCCATTCTTTTCGAATGAAGCCGGGTCGTTTCGCAATACGATCGTGACTAAGAAAAACGTATGGGTAGCGTCGGTATTTGGTACGCCAAACCCCAACCGTGATCCAGTCCCGAGAGACGGTTTCGGAACGTCTAAATTACCAATCGGCTCGTACGCCCTTCGGTCCGAAAATCAAGGGGCGGATTGGACGATTCATCAGATCGGTTACGACCCGAGCGGCGAGCACAGCTTTGATGAGACGGCAATTCTCGAGTTGCCTTCTGGGCGCATTTTGGCAATGCTCCGGCACTCCGGCTTTACAGATCCGCAGCACCGCGATATCACTTTGTTCCAGTCCTACTCCGAAGACGCTGGAAAGACATGGTCAACTCCTGTCAGCAGTGCCATCGTGGGATTTCCCGCTCATCTACTCCTGTTGCGGGATGGTAGAGTGCTTTGCACGTTTGGTCATCGCGTCGATCCCTGGGGCCACCTGGCAGCGATCAGCACGGATGAAGGAAAAACGTGGCGCATACACGAGACAAAAGTCATTCGCGACGATAGTTTGCCGGGTTGGACGACTTATCCGACATCCTCTCAGTTAATTGATGGGTCTATATTCACGACCTATGGAAACTTGAAGAAGATTCCGCCCTCGGCTCTGGCAGCATTAACTCAGCAGGGCACATTTCGTGCGGGCAAACAGCACGAGTTTGTGTATGCCGCCGCGAGCGTTTACAGCCCAGAGTTCACCCATCCGATCGAATGGACACAACGATAGAGCACGCGAAATATTGATGTGGATCACGCGCTCTCATCTCAGCGCTTTTCCTGTGGAGACATTCCCCTGTTCTGGAAATTGGCTTCTCCGGAAAGCAGGCTGCCTCTGGTTCCCTTCGGAATAGCCGTGCGTCCTCACTTCGGATTTGCTTGGGTTAGTCAAGCGGTTAACAAGGAGCAGAGCTAAGGTATTGACAACTACAATTGGCGGCGCGGCAGGAATCGAAGTTCCACAGTCCCGCCATGAGATCGTACTGGGGCAAGGGAGACCGGAACTGAGACTCTTTTCCTAAAGCGCTGCTGTTATCGAGTGCCCGTTTATTTCGATCGATCTGACAGGCATGTTTTCAGCCAGACATAGATCATGTCGGCCATCTGCCGGTACCCGGCCGCAGCGGGATGGATTCCATCCAGGACGCGCTCTGTTTCTTCGGCATTCTCTGCATTCCAAGCCAGCGGTCGGGTCACGAAATTATGCGCGGTATCGATGTCCAGGTAGGCCGGGACGAGATAAATATTCTCCTTTTCGCGGCCCCCATAACGCACGATCAAGCGCTCGATCATGCGGTGCTGGTCGCGCCGGTATTGCCACCGCGTCTGCCGCTGCGGGCCGCGATAATTGCGGAAGCCGTCCTGGGAACTGGAAGGTGGAATGACCAGCAGGACGCCAATCCTGGTGGACCGATCGAAATCATGTATCATGCCGATCAGTGAATCGAAATAACCGAGGATATTGTCGATGAGGCTGTTAATGTTTTCGTCGGTACCGTAGAAGATGTCGTTGGTGCCGAGGGCAATCGTTACGAAATCGGGTGCCCTGCCGCCGTTGAACTCCGTACAGTACTTCCCGAAATCCAGGTGTGGCTTGCCATTCTCCATGTACACGAATGGGCTGCCTGTCTCGCGGCCTTTGAAATAGCCGCTCCGCGACAGCGGCCCGGCAAACGTAACGAACGCCTGGGCCGTCCATCCGCTGTAGCCCTCATGACGGTTGGAGCCATGGGCCGGGCCATTGTCCGGCCCTCGCGAACCGATGAGTTTCATCGCAGGCCCGTCGGCGCTGTCTGCCAATTCAAGAAGGTGTTGGGAGTAGATCGACGCCTGGGTCAGGCTATCGCCGATGGCGAGCAATGTGACGGGCACCGCGACGCCTGCTTCCGCGGCCGCGACGACAAGCGTAGATTCCGCGCGTGCAATCACCGCATTCGTATCGTCGCGAACTTCGAGCGTCAAGGGAAAGCGGCCTTTTTCGTTTGCGGCCGGCGTAAAGCTCCATCGGTCCACCAGCAACGAGCCCTTCTCGCACCTAACGTCGAAGATATAGTCGGCCGAATGCGGAGCGAGGACAACGTTGTCGAAGTAGATGTTCGTCTCGACGTTTACGGCGGCATAGATGACCTTCGGCAAAACCAGCCGCACTTTGCCCGAAAACTCCGAAGCGCCGGCCGGCGCGGCTTGTGCGTGCGCCATCGATGCGAGCGCGGCCGCCAACAGGATTGTCAGTATGCTCGCGGTTCGCCTTGAGGAATGAACACGCGACTTCGGCTGTGCCGTCTCCAGGTTCTTCGAACGATAACGGTCTGCACCTACCATAAGGTCCATCCGCCGTCGACGTTCAGGATGTGCCCGGTGACGTAAGAAGCCTCGTTCGATGCAAGGTAAAATACGGCGCCAGCGACCTCGTCTTGCCGACCGATTCGGCCCAGTGGCGCCCGCGCCGCAAGCATGTTCATCCAGTCCGGTTCCTCACGCTGTTGCTGAGGATGAGGAAACGCTCCCGGAGCGATCCCGTTGACCCGAATATTCCGAGGCGCCCAACATACCGCCAGATAGCGCACCATTTGTTCCAAGGCAGCCTTTGAAATTCCATACTCGATCGGGTTGGGCTTGATGTGCGCCGGGTAGTTCCGTGGATCGGGGGCAACCTCGCCGTACATCGACGAGAAGAAGATAATGCTGCCCCCCTCGGTCATGTGCCGGCTGGCCTCGCGCGCCAGCAGGAAGGCGCCGGTCACATTCACATGCAGTGCCCGTTCGAGATCCGGACCGCTTAACTCCTCGACGAGGTTTCCGATGCTCAGATAGGTAGCATTCACCAAAACATCCAGCCTTCCGAAATTCCCGACGGTGGCCCGGACCGCGTTCTTGATCGATGCCTCGTCGCCGACGTCCAGGGTCACTCCCGAGATCTTTACTCCAGGCACCTCCTGTCGCAGTTCCGAGACGCGCTCCTCGACTCCCTTACAGTTGACGTCGGCGACCATAATGTCGGCTCCGTGCTGCGCCATGCCCCGACAACTCGGCACTGATAAGTAGCCCGCTCCGCCCGCAACCAGCACTACCTTGCCTCTCAAATCGAACATGATGTTGTCTCAACCTCGAGTTCCGAAAGCAAAACCGTGCGGCCCTTCTCGTCCCGGCTGCGAATGCCCGCGATAATGATCTTCATCAGCTCCGCCGTCTCGTCGAAGGGGTATGGCGCGGATCCGGTCTGCAAATAGGAAACGAACGCCGCCAGCTGTGCCTTGAATGCAGAAAATGAGTCGAGAAAACGGGCACTACAAGTAGCCTTTGTCCCATACAATGAAAGACAGCCGGACGCTCCGTCCATGTCGTCGACCGCAGCGATCACGACGTCTACATTCGATGCGTGGCGTATGTGGGCAACGGCCACCTTCTCCGTTCCGCTGTTCGTGACACTCAGCCAACCGTGCGGGGGTAGCAGCTGGTAGACTGCCTCCATCGCGTGAATGCCATAGCGCTCCCAACTGCGGCAGGTCGTTGCCGTGATGAACCGCAGAGGACCCGTCGCGTTCACACTCTGGCGACAGTCGAGGAATTCCTTTGCGTACCGCATACAACTGGAAGACATCAGCGGCCTGCCTTCGCGCTGCCACCGAAGGAACTCCCGCAAGTGATCCTCGCGGTCGGTGAGCGGCTTATCGATGAAAACAGGGATGCCGGCCGCGATGAACGGCCGAGCCCGTTCGAGGTGCTCGTGCCCTCTATCGGTCGGAATCAGCACCGCGTCCACTCCGCCGATTACCTCCTCGGGACGCACGACCACATTTGGAATTCGGCTCACGCGTGCGACACGCCTGGCGTCATCCGCATCCTCGGCCCAGACATGCGTCACACGAACGCCTGGAATCCCGAAGTTCGCCTTCGGTTGCGCTGCAAGGTACTGGCGGATGACCGGGTTCGGGCAGTTGGGCAGCGCCTCCGGATCGTAGCCGTTCAGGATCGCGCTCCAACTATAAGGGTGATCGTTATCTGCAAGCTTGCCGACAACGGCCAGTCTGATATCGTCGACATCTCCCACGAGCGGCGCGGTGTTCTGTCCGATCATATGGCAATCACTTTTCACGTGGCGGTCATGACTTATAGTCGGCGGGGTTCAACCCTTGGCCGTCAAAGAAGCGCTTTACCTCTTTCATCTGTTCGTTGGTAAAGGGCACCAGCGGCGGACGCACGAAGCGCCGGGCTACCCCGAAATGCTCCAGCGTCGCGTGCCAGAAGGGCACGGTGAATCGCTTGATGAACGGGTAGTCGTAGCGGGTGGTAATCCGCGCCGCTTGCTTGATGTCACCCTGCTGGACGGCGCCCCAGAACTTCATGGAAATATCGGGCGCGAAGCTTGTGTAAGTGCTGAAAAACGCTTTCGCTCCATAGGGGTATCCGACCAAGTAGCGACTTTCAGCTCCACCGGAAAAGATCTCCAGCCGGTCGCCGAACGTGATGATCCGATCGATGTAATAGTCGAGGGCGGAATCCTCCTTCATGGCCACGATCGATTCAATTTGCACGAGCTTGGTCAGAAGCGACTCCGAATAAACACCGTGCAGCACAAGCGGCAGCCGCGTCGCTCGCGCAATGGTTTCGAAATGCTGCACCAGGGCGTCTTCGCCGCCGTGGGGCTCGGGCATCAGGATCTGCAGCGCATCGGCCCCCACCGACTCGGCGAACCGCGCATAGTCGACGGCTCGTTCCGTCCACCAGGCGCCAGTCGCCGCGATAGTGATTCCCTGCCCCTCCACCGCTTCCACCAGGGTACGAGTGACTTTCTTTGTCTCCTCATAGCTGAGAGAAAAGTATTGGCTGTTTCCGGCGGTCAATTCGAAGATTTTCACGCCGTACTGCCGGCCACGTCTCACCACATTGGTGAGACCTCGGTAGTCTACTTCGTTGTTGGGTGCGATTGGCGTGGGCTGAGACTGAATCGGCCCGGCGAGAATGCGCCGGAATGCCTCCGGGCTCATCGGCCCGGGTCGCGCGCGGAGTGGCGGATCGGAGACTTGCGGCGAGTTGCTCGCCAACAGCGTTACGCGTGGCGAGCCATGCACAACCGCAAAAGCACCTGCGGCCGCAGCAGCTCTCTCGAGAAAGCGCCGCCGGTTGAAGGAGTGGTTTTTCATCGATCTCCCCCAGCATGACCCGTCCGGCCATTCAAACTGTGTTTCCGCTCAACCCTGATGACCAGAGCCTCGGCGTAACCGTGATCGAGGAATGACCGATCGATTAGGCAAGATCCTTGCGTGCCGGGGATGAACAAGTCCTGTTGGCCGTCGCCGTTGAGGTCCGCCATGATAACTCGTGGCTCAACAATGGGGGGAATGTTGACATTTATTCCGGGCCCGAATCGCGCCGCGCCTTCTTTCGCAATGTTCAGAAAGGTGAGGACTCGACCGTCAGACGTACCGACAATGACGTCCATGCGACCGTCACCATTCCAATCGACCGCGTCGATCATACCGCGATCCTTGGTCTCAGCGATCACCTGTGGGAGCGCGAAGACAGGCTTGCTTCGGGTGCCGACATTGCGGTAGTAGCGCACGACGCCGTATGTGTCGGAAACGACGAGGTCTGGCAGACCATCATTGTCGAAATCGGCCACTGTGAACACCGTGCGCGCACCTTGAAGCGCGGCAAAACTCTTGTTCGGGTCGCCCGTGGGACCGACCTTGATGGGCTTTCCGTCGACAGTCCCGAGCATGTAGCCCTTGGTGTCGAAGTGAACCTTGCCACCTCTGGACAGGTTACGGTGGAACCAAACATGCCCCGCCCAGTCTCCGAACAGCACGTCCATCTTGCCGTCACGATCGAGATCGTACAACCGTGGCCAAAACCAGTCGTCCCCGACTCCGGAAGGGTGTGCGATCTGCTCCCCAGGAGGAAGGACGGAAACCGCGCGGTCATAGACGCCGGGATTGCCCTTGCCCGTGTTGAGCTCGACCGTATAGTTGGTAACTACATCCTGCCGGCCGTCGTGATTCCAGTCCATGAACTCGGTGGCGTAGTAAGCGCCGGTTCCCGGAAGGTCCGCACGCGTCCAGTGCGACGGAAGCGGCTTATCGTGCACCCGGAAACGGGGGGCATCCTTTGTTCCAACGTTTTCGAAGATGTAGACGTTCCCGCCGGAACTCACGACCAGATCGAGAAGGCCATCCCCATTGATGTCCGCGGTGCGCGGCACGCTTAAGTTCAGATTCGGTGGAACACCTTCCATGGGGAAGGGGCGCTCGGTCAGAACAGGATTCGTCCGTGTGCCGATGTTTTCATAGTAGCGGAGGAAGTGCGCGGAATCGGCGCGCTTCTCCCATGTGTAGCGACCAGCAATCAGATCCAGGTCACCATCCCCGTCGAAGTCGCCGACGCAAGGCGCCGCGCACCATTCGCCCACATTAATGGGTTTGCCGTCGGCTTCGAGCGGACCGCGAAATTTGAGGATCGGCATGCCCTCGGCATCGCGACCGACATTCTCGTAGAAGTAAATTCGCCCGGTCACGTATCCGCCCGCCAGAAGATCCAGATCGCCGTCTCCGTCCCAATCAACGGCTTCGAGGACCGGATAATAGTCTTCGGTGAAGATAGCCTCGCTCCCCTTCGCAAGAGGAGTGACCGGAAGTTCAAGCGGTTTTCCATCCACCATCAGAAAGCCTTTGTACACGTAGCGGCGCTCCCGATTCGTACGCTCGTTCTTGAAGAACAGCACGCGGTTCCAATGCGTCCCGATCAGGAGGTCCTTCCTGCCGTCTCCGTCCCAATCGGTGACCAGTGGTACTGACCCCATGCCCGCGTCAATGGGTAGGCCCTCGGCATCAAAGATCATCTTGTAATGCGTGAAGTTTGCCTTCGATATGCTCCCAGTGTTCGGGAACCAAAACAGATGACCATAGTCTTCTCCGAAGACGATGTCGATCCGGCCGTCATCATCCCAGTCGTCCAGTGCAATCGAGACTTGCGATGCGCCCGTAGTGCTCTGCCCGGTCTCGTCGAAGCGCGGCAGTCCATCTCCAAGCCAACCGGCCGGGGGATTCTGCGCCGGCACTTGCCCGGCAGGCAGGAGGTCAAAATAGATCGCGTAATAAGACGGCTCATGGTGATTCTGGGTATGCATCCACGCCAGATGACCGCTGCGCCAGTCGCCCATCGCGCTGTAGAAATAGCCGCCGCGCAGGCGATTCTTGCGCTGGATTTCGCCGTTGGTGCGATCCGCTGTGTTATAGAACTCAGGAAAGTCGTACGGAATGGAGGCGTCGTACCAGCGAAACGGTCGATCATAGGCACTGCGCGCATAGGCGTAGTTGCTGTAGGGTTCCGGCTCTCCGGCTCTCGGCTCGAACTTCATCACCTGGATCGATGAGATGTTCGCCGCGCTTGCGGCGCCAAATCCATTGAGCGCGCTGAAATCGAGCACAACCTCGGCCGGCATTTCATCTGAGCCACGCAAGCCGATTTGGAAGGGATCGACCCTGACCAGCACGCGACATTCCCCCTCCCCAGCCCACCTCACGTCGCGAGATTCAGGAATGGCCGCGCTGACTGGCAGCGGCACATCGGTGATCCGTCCAAACTGCACAAGGCTTGTGCCGACGAGTGCCGCCTGCAGAAACTCGCGCCGGTTGCTCGTTCTTCGACGCATGCCGTCTCTCCTTCATTCGATCGTAAACCTCTCACGCCCTCGATGCGGACGCGTCCCGCTGTCTTAGGAAGCTCCTGGAATGCGGATCCGAGCGGCTTCAATATCGCCATACTGCTCGGTATCGGAAAGAATCAGACGCGCCCAAATCACGATCACTGCCCCATCCTTGAGCTGGGCGACGGAAGGATATGAAACTTCCCGCGCCCAGACAGCTTCTCCCGGCTGAGGAATTGGCACCTCAGCCAGGTGGACGGGGTCTGTCCACGACTCCCCGTTGTCGCGTGAAACCCGCGTCACCAGCGGCGTGCGAACATTTGGAGGAGATTCGTTCAGGGTGAGCAACAGGCGGTCATCCTTCAGACGAAAGAGGTTGTGTGAAGTTGTGGCGGCTTGAATTTGCGTTCGCACCGCCGGGGACCACGTCTCTCCCCTATCCGTTGAGAGTGTTTCCCAAAGGAAGCCATCCGAGGTTCGCAAAATCATCAAAACTCCGCCGGAATTCAGCTCGGCGAGCGACGGCTCACCTGCACCCGCTGGCGTCGTGATTGCTCCATAGCGCTTCCAGCTCTTCCCGTCGTCGATAGATTTCAGAACGCCCCCGCGCGAGGGGATTTCGTAGATAGGCAGCAGGAGCTCGCCCGTAGACAGGCGAATGCCGTTGCTCCGGCAGTACACACGTTCTCCCGCGACCTCGGGCTTTGACCATGTGCGACCCGAATCATTGGAGATGCGAGCATACGTCTTGAAGGAGGAGACGCCGACTTCTTTTTTCTCTTCGTGGGCCGGCGGATAGCGGTTCTCCCGCCCCGCCGAAAAGAAGAACAGCGTGCGCACGCCGTCGGCTATGAACGCCGGATCGAAGTCGGACTTGTGGGGAAAATCCTGCAGCACCTCGGCCTTGCTCCACGTCCGGCCGCCATCCGACGAATGGGAACCGAGGATAACCTGGTCGACCGAAGCTTCGAATGGGCCTGAAAACCATGCAGCCAGAAGCCGTCCGTCCGGCAGCAAGACGACGCTCGGAGCGTGGTTGAAGCCATAGAAATTGTCCCGCGCATAAGGATCAGATGAGGGGTGCGCGAATACGATCGAGCGGGACAGTATCTGTGGAGTATCGGTTTGCTGCGGCCGCGCGGGATGCGTCAAAGCGCAGCCGATCACTAGTAGAGCTCCGGCGGAGAGGCAGGATCGCCAATTCTCCAGACGGCGCCGACCGAGGAATCCGGCCCTCGATGTCATCTCCGTCAGATGCATTTGTGACTCCTGCAGCGGCGCTCACAAGGCACCATGCATTGCGATTTCATTCGTGCCTCTTTGCGCCATTGCGGGGCAGGATGGCCTCAAGCGTCCACGGGGCGCGAATCTCCGAAGCCGATTCACCGCCCATCCCATATATGGAATTGCCGATGGGGAAGAACTTCGCGTCGCAAAGACCATGCGGCATCCGGCTGATTCGAGTCAGTTCCTTCATCGATGGACGATAAGCGAACACGTCGGTTTCATACGTCGTCGTCACGCCGCCGAACAGCAGCATTTCGTTGCCAAAAGGCATGCCCCACCAGATTGCCCCGCACGTCGTACTCGTAAGCCGTCTTGACGTTCACCACATCCTTGCCGCCGGTTTTCGCCCCCCCCAATACGTAAATCTTGCCCTTCACGGCTGCGACGGCTTCCGTGATCAACCCCGGACCCGGGATCGGCGCCAGCTTCCTCCATCCTGTATTGAGTGAACGTGGATTCCATACCCACAGTTGATTGCTGAGCGAGTCCCACTTGGTGTGGTCCGACATACCGCCCACCAGGTAGATCAGGCCGCGGTCCGCGACCGCCACCGAGTAGACTCGCGGTTCGGGAAGTTCCCCCGCAGGAAGCGCATGCCACTTTCCTTTGCGGAAGACCAATGCATCGCGCCGAACCTCATCGTGCTGTCCACCGCCGAACACGTAAAGCGCGTTGTCGAACACCACCGAGGCGGCGTCGCTGCGGGGTTCCGGCAAGCGCGTCCCCGCGGCCCAGGCGTTACCGAGCGGATCGAAAATGTCGACCTCATCGGTCCACTGCTTCTGGTGGTTCACCCAATCGCTTCCTCCGGCGATCACATACTTGCCTCCAATTACGCCCGCCATGTAACCAGCGCGGGCACGCGACACCGGCGCGCGTTCGCGCCACTCCAGGGCCTGTCCGTAGTCACGGACAGCGCCGACGCAGAGAATTCCCGTCGCGAACGCTATCCAGCGCATCGCGCGCCGGGGGAACTTCTCCGGAGGTGCGGGATATGGAAATGCCTTTGCCGCTGACACGAATAGCACTCGGTTCATCCTCCCTGGGTCAGTTTGGTCCACTTGAATTGGGTCGCGAAGGGCCGAGGGTGACGCCGGAAATTTTTCCGAACGCCCGTCAGCCCTTCGCGTGAAGCGTCACCCTGCCCTTCACGCTCAGAAGGTGAGTCGCAGGGCCAACTGAATGTCGCGCAGATTTCCTGCCCGAGTGATCTTCGCCCCTGACGGAGCATTAAAAAAGTAATTCCCGGACGGAGCCTGCAGATTCATATGGTTAAACACGTTGAAATACTCGCTGCGAAATTGCAGGTTCAATCGCTCCGTAAACTTGAAATTCTTTTGCGTGCCGATGTCCCAATTGTTGGTTCCCGGTCCGCGCATCACGTTCGGCGGCGAGTTCCCTTGGATGTTGATGGTCTTCGTGAGCCCAGTCACCGGATCGGTGATCGTGGTCGGGATGTGCGTCGGGAAGCAGCTGGTGTCCAACCAGTGGTCCGCCGAGCGCTGGCTCTTCGGCAGAACGCCGCTACATACCCTGTCCGGGAAATGCAACGAACTATCGTAGACGGTGAAGGGGAATCCGCCTTGGAGTATGCCGATGACACTTACCTGCCAGCCGCCCGCAATCGCGTTCAGCGCGGGATTCCAATTCTTGCCGAACGACTGTCCGCGCCCGAACGGCAACGTCCAGATGCCGCTGAATGTGAACCGCTGACGGTAATCGAAGTCGGCGTTGGCAATCCGCTTCGTGATGATGTTGCCCGCTTGCGTTGTGTCGGTAAGCAACGTTTCGTTCGTGTCGTCGTTCGACATGTCGGTCAGCGCATGGCTCCAAGTGTATGCAGCGATGAAATACACCCCGTGCGACATTTCCTTGCGCGCACTTGCCTGCAACGCATTGTAGTAGGAACTGAACCCCTTGACCCGCAATCCGAAGTTCGCGAGTCCAGGATTGGCGGCCTGGAGTTTTGCCAGCAGTTTCGGATCGTAGTTGTAGATCGTCGATGGACCGTTGAGGTTAATACCGTGAGAACCCACATAGCCCAGCTCCACGGTAGTTCCGGAAGGAAGCTGCCGTCCGAACGTGAGGTTATACTGTTCAACGTAAGCCGTCGGATAGTACGGCACCGTCGGATAGAAGAACCCCATGCTATTGCCTTGCACAAATTCCAGACCGTAGGGCTTCTGGTCGAGCGTGTTGAAGTGTTCCTTACCGTCGAACAGCGGATTGGCCGGCTGGTTCTTGGGCTGCTGCCAGAAGTAGCTCCCCGGATTCCAACTGAAGATGCCAGCAAACGGCTGCACCCAGCTGCCGTAGGTGGTGTTGTAGGCGTTTTCGCTCGTGAAGAACAAGCCGTATCCGCCGCGCACTACTGTGTTGTCTTTGCCAAATGGGCGGTACGCAAATCCGACGCGAGGAGCGAAGTCGCGATAGTCGGCTTTGTGGTCGCGGCACCGGCCACCGGTCTCGAAATTGTAATGCATGATCGAGAGCAGGTCCTGCGGCGCGTCCTTACAGTACTGCGGCAGACCCGAAGCAAAGTCGAGGCTCAGGAATTCCCCGTTGTCGATGCCGAATGGCGCTTCGAAGTCGTAACGGACGCCCAGGTTTAGGGTCAGCCGCGGGCTCAACTTCCAATCGTCCTGGACGTAGCCGCCTACTCCGTTGCGGCTGAAAGGCATCAGCTTGCCACCGCCGCTGCCGACCGTCATCAAGTTGGGCATAGCCGTCAGCAGGTCGGTGAACACCGAACCGGTTTCGCCGTAGATCGCCTCATAGCCCGGCAGCCCATCGAGCAATCCGAAATAGTCCTGCGTTTGGCCGGAATACGCCGACCATAGGAAATTTTCCCGACGGAAGTCGCCGCCGAAGTGCAACGTGTGCTTTCCCTTGATCCAGATCAGGTTATCGCGCATGTAGAGCGTGTGCTGGTCGTGGAACACGGGGCCAGCATTGCCGATACCGAATGTCTGATAGCCCTGTGTATACATCAGGATGCGGGGCGAGCCCAGGCCGGCGTTCAGCGGCTCGTACATGCCCCATTTCACGCCGTACGCCTGATCGGCCAGAGCAAATTGCGTACCTTGCGTGTCCCAGGTACGGCTGAATTTGATGTCGTTGACCAAATTCCCCGTGAATGAATGTGTGTAGGTCAGGCCGATCGTTTTGTTGTGCTCTTTATACACCTGGTCCCCGTACACGGTGTGGTAGACGCTCGCATTGTCGTAGTCGTTCCAGTCAAACGTTCCAAAGATCGAGTTGCGGTCGTTGATGTTGTAGTCCAGGCGCGGCAGGTACTTATTCTGCTTGTTGCGGCCCGCTCGGAAGAAACGCAAATTGACGAACGGATCGTTGTAGTTGGGTGAGTATTGCGACCAGATGGCCATCAGCGTCTTACCGATGGGACTGACCAGGTTTGCGGGAAGGACGCCGCTTGAGATGACCTGCCCCGTGTGCGGATCTTTCAGCACGACGGGCTGATTCGTATAGGGATTGATGGTGCGGCTGACGTCGCCGGCCGCTTCCGCCGCGGTAGGAGCAAAGCTGACCATCAACGAACCGGGCGTGACCTGCCGGAATCTTTCCATGCTGTAGAAGAAGAACGCCTTGTTCTTGATGATAGGCCCGCCGACCGACCCACCAAACTGGTTGAACAGGTAGTTCGGCAGGCTGCTCTTCGGCTGCGTTGCAAACGGAGGACGAGCATCGAGCGCTTTGTCGCGGTGGTATTCGTAGAGAGAGCCGTGGTACGCATTCGTCCCGGAGTTGGTGACTGCCGTGATGACGGCGCCGCCCGACCGGCCATACTGCGTCGAATACATATTCGTTTCGACCCTGAATTCCTTGATGGCATCGAGCGCCGGCGAGGAACTCAGAGTATTATGATACGAGTCCGTGCTGTCGGCTCCGTCCACGTAGAATGAGTTGAAAGTGTCACGCGCGCCGTTGAATGAGACCTCCACGCCCTTGTTCGTGTATGTTCCCCGCTTCACGTTGCCCGATTCCGCACCCGGGATTAGCGCCGCCAGTTGGATCCACTCGCGTCCGTTGAGTGGAAAATTGACTATGGCCTCGCTGCCGATCACGCCTCCCCGCGATGGCGAGTCCACGTTCAGCGGAGCTTCGATGGCCGAGACGATGACCTGTTCATTCCGTCCGCCCACCTTCATCTTTACGTCGGCGCGCAGCAACTCCCCAACCAAAACCGACACGCCGACGATTTGGGTCGTTTGAAAGCCGTCAACTTTAGCGATCACCACATACTCCCCGGGCACGAGGAAGTTCACCCGGTATTCCCCTACTTGATTCGTGGTCGCCCTGTGCGATACACCCGTGTCCAGGTTCTTGACGGTGATCTGAACTCCCGACATGACCGCACCGGAGGGATCGGTTACTTCTCCTACGATTGCACCCTGATTACTCGTTTGTGCCCAGCAGAGTTGGATTGCGAAGAGCCAGCTCCAAACCGCCAAGAGATATCTAACTTTCATTGTGTACCACCTTGTGGCTGGACGCGGGAAGATCCGCCAATCGTTCCTTGCTCACCGTCGACCGTCGGCAGTCGGCAGTCTATATACATTTGCTTCCTCCTTGTCAAGAGATTTTTCTCCGACAGAGCGTTACCACATCTCCGGCTTTATCAGCCCCTTTTCAGAGAACAAACGATAATACCTGGTTAGATAAGAGGAATGGACAAGAGCGCCACTTTCGAATATTCTGCCGACCGTCGACAGGTGTCGATAAGGTTGTGTTCCTGTGGCAGGCGCTACCGACGCCCACCTACGACGAACGCAACGCGCCGCGCAACGCGATTTCCTTTGCGGCGCTTGCCCGAGGGAAACGTGATCCGATTCTCATTCACCGAATGGGTCGTTGTAGGCCTTTACGTGCTCGTCGTCACGAGCATCGGTAGCCTGTTTTACCGCAGGCGCTCTTCGGCAGCGGATTTCTTTCTCGGTGGGCGCTCCATGAACGCGCTGCCAGTCGCTATCTCCTTGGTGGCCGCCGACATGAGCGCGATCAGCTACATGGGCCTTCCCGCTTGGTCATATCAGTACAACCTGGAATTGTTCTGGGTCAGCGCGAGCTACATCCTTGCCGTGCCCGTTGTTATGTATCTCTTCCTGCCCTTTTACATGCGCCTCAGGCTCTATACCGGTTATGAATACCTGGAGCGCCGCTTCGACATGCGAACGCGCCTGACGGCGAGCGGCCTGTTCCTGCTGATGCGCGGTTCGCACGTGGCGATCGCGATTTACGCTCCCTCGATCGTGCTGTCGATGCTCACCGGACTTCCGCTCCACGTCAATGTGCTTGTGATGGGCCTGTTCACAACACTTTATACATCGCTAGGCGGAATGAAGGCAGTGATCTGGACTGACGTGTTGCAGTTCTCCATACTCGTATCCGGCGTGATCGCCGTCTTCTGGCTGTCGGTGTCACGAATTCCGGGCGGTCTTACGGCTGCTTTTCACGTCGCTGCAGTCGGCGGACACCTTCACATGATAAATCTCTCACTGGACCCACACCAGATCACGGCCTTCTGGCCGGCGGTCCTCGGCGGGGCAGTCATGATTCTCGCCACGCTCGGCACGGATCAAGCCTATCTGCAACGCTATTTCAGCACCGGCTCGCTCCGCGAGGGGCGCCGCTCGGTACTGCTGGATATGGCGATCGTAGTGCCGATTGCTGGCGTCCTCTACCTCCTGGGCGACGTACTGTATGCTTTTTATCACGCGTATCCCGCACGCCTTCAGGGCTTGCCGACTACGGATGCGATTTTGCCGTTCTTCGTGATGCGCGAACTCGGCGGTGTCTTTTCCGGGCTGGTCATGGCATCCATCTTCGCGTCCTCGATGGCCGTAATGAGTGCCGGCATCAACGCCCTGACCACGGCTACGACCGTGGATTTCTACCAGCGATGGCTCAAGCCAGGCATGCCGGAGAGTCACTACGTTCGTGTCGGTCGTTGGGGGACAGTCGCGTGGGGCGCCGCCTGCACTCTGGGTGCATTGTTTGCCGGACGTCTCGGACCGTTGGCCAATGCGTTTAACAAGATGAACGCATTCATCGGTGGACCGATTCTCGGAATATTTCTCCTGGGTATGCTGACACGCCGGGCGAAGGGCACACCCGCAGTCACGGGAGGCGCGGCCGCTTTCGCGATCGTTGCCTGGGTGAATCTCAAAACCAGTATCTCTTTTTTCTATCACGCATTGATCGGAATGCTGATCACGTTTGCCGTGGGCTATTGCCTCTCTCTGCTCGGCAGTGAACCCGAGGAAGCCAAACTAGTCGGGCTCGTACACGGCCTTAGGGATCCGAACGCGGATCGTCCAGCGTCCGGGCGAGTTGCCGCAGACCAATAGGAGCTTGCCGACTCGAGCCAACGAACTGATCTTTCTAGGAACCGGTCCTCGAAATTGTCCGCTTGTGTCCAAGTAGAGGAAAGCACGACGGGTTGTAGGTGTTCCTTGGCTCTATCCGCCGTTTCCAGCTTCGTGCGCGTTTAGGTCCACCATGACGTCGGCTCTCCCCCCTCACAGACCCCACCGTGCAGATTTACCGCAGCGGGTTCCTCAAGCGTGGCTCTCCGCACTGCGCCAAGGGTGTACGATCCGAGGCAACAACAATGGGTGTTGCCGTAGGATGGCTGCATACTTCTCCCAGGTCATCCCGTTTCCACGAGTGCGTCGGCTGAGCCACTTTCGCCAGGTATGAAGGACTTCCCGAAAGAACCGCCAGATACTCCGGTAGTTTGTCGGTCGCCCGTAATACTGGTAGTGGCCCCGGAGCTTGGCGTTAAGGGTCTTCTGCTGCTCATCCACAGGCATGTGTCGGTTCTCCTGGCACCATTCGGCGATTGCCGTCAGGCCCCGTCGGAACCGCTTCTTCATCGTTCTCACGTGCACGGTGAACTTCCCCTTTCGACTGCGTGCGCAGATGTGCGTCAAGCCGAGGAAATCCAGAGTACGTCAGACACGATGCCTATAACAAAGGCGGAGCGATTGCTCTTAATCGCGCAACACATCGCCGAAGCGACATCGGCGGGCTTGCGGGCATGGTTCCGAGACTCTATAGCAGCGAAGACCGTACAAAAAGCAGACCATGGAATCGTGAATTCTCAAACATCCGCGCTCTGAGCACACAAAAAACACGGCACATTTTGTATCGCAAATCGTAGCGCACTTAGTGAGAGGGTTGCACAGGGGAACTTGAGCCAATTCAACAGCTTAGATTTGGCACTGCCATGGTTCGTAGCCAGACGCTCTATCCAACTGAGCTACGATGCATCCTTGGCAACTTCATTGTTTAACGATAGTTACGCTACAACGTCAAGTTCCGGTTCGCCGAAAATTTCGGAGCATTTGGAGCAACATAGTAGGAATCTCGAACCCGACGACGACTATTTCCACTTCGCGAAGTCCTTGTTCCAGTTCTACATCCGTACGGGAATATAGTTCCGACATCCGTCTTCGGGTTGTGTCGCCAAGAAGCGATGAAAACCGCTGGTAGAGAAAACCCAAACCACGGGGTCACGTTGCCCCGCAACCGAGCACATGGCGCGGCAGGTCAGAACAGATCTCGCTCGATCAAGTGGGCTGAGAAGCAAGAAAAATTCCCGGCCGAAGGAGATGTGTTTTTTCTTGACTTCTACCTTTATAGAACTTATCGGGCATGTGGATGTAAACCGGTTGGGGTTAGAATCAAAGAGCTCGGGAGGCACGTGGCGTGAACCTTGTCGAGGACCTGCTTCATGATTTGCGGCAGGGTGTGCGCATGCTGCGGAAGAATCCGGGCTTCGCGGCAGTGGCGGTGCTTACGCTGGCATTGGGCATCGGGGTCAACTCGGCCATCTTCAGCCTGGTGGATGCAGTGATCCTGCGGCCGCTGCCTTATCCGGATCCGGAACAGCTGGTGGGCCTGGGACAGTGGCGCAACCAGAAGGGCGAGGGCTACATTCAGACGGGCGTCTCCGCACCGAACATCGGGGACATCGCCAAGACTGGCATATTCCAGCAAGTCGCCTACTATCGCTGGTCCGGCTTCAACGTCACGGAAGGCAGCCGTCCGGAGAGTGTGGATGGCATCAAGGCTTCAGCCGAGCTGCTGCCAATGTTTGGGATTCCACCGCAGCTAGGACGCTATCTTGCGCCCGAGGAGATGCAGGCCGGCCACGATCAGGTAGCGATCATCGGCCATAGCCTCTGGCAGATGCGTTACGGTTCCGACCCCGCGATTCTGGGCAAGACCATCGAGCTGGACGAGAGACGCTACACCATTGTGGGCGTGATGCCGGCTTCGTTCCGGTTCACCTGGGACCAGGAAAGGGACGTCTTTGTACCGCTGGTGCTCACGGACGAAGAGCGGAGCGAGGCGGGACGCGGCACCTCGCGCGATCTGCAAACGCAGGCGAGACTGAAGGGGGGTGTGAGCATTCCGCAAGCGCAAGCCGCCATGAATGCCTTGGCTAACAGCCTGGCGCAGGAATATCCGGCCGCCAACAAAGGCTGGGGCATCAAGGTAGAGCCTCTGCACGCCGCCTATCATCGCCAGATGCAGATGCCTCTGCTGATCATGCTGGGCGCGGTTCTGTTCGTGCTGCTCATCGCCTGCGCCAACGTGGCCAATCTGCTGCTGGCGCGGGCCACCGGGCGGAAGCGCGAGGTGGCAATCCGCACCGCGATGGGCGCCACACGGCGGCGGCTGATGGCGCAGTTACTCACCGAAAGCCTGTTGCTTGCCGCGCTCGGCGGAGCGCTGGGGCTGCTGCTGGCCTACGCGGGAGACCGCCTGCTGACGTTCGCGATGACCCGCTACCAATTCAATCTCCCGAACGCCAGAGTGATCGACGTCGATTGGCGCGTGCTGCTGTTCAGCATGGCGATCACGATTGCCACGGGAGCGATCTTCGGCCTGGCGCCGTCCTGGGCCACGGCGAACACCGACCTGAACGAGGCCCTGAAGGAAGGCGGGTTGAGTACCACGACGGAATCGGGCCGCCGCCGGATGCGCAACGCGCTGGTGGTTTCCGAGATGGCGCTGGCGCTAGTGCTGCTGACCGGCGCGGGTCTGCTGGTGCGTACATTCCTCCGGCTAGTGGACGTTGACCTGGGTATCGACCCGGGGAACGTGGTTACGATGGGACTGCGTTTGCCGGATTACAAGTACGCGTCCAAGGTCCAGCAGGCGCTCTTTTACCGGGAGCTGCTGCAGAGAATTGGGCGCACGCCGGGTGTGAAGAGCGCCGGAGCGGAGAGCGGCGGCGCCAACGTTTTCTTCCAGCCGCAAGACCAGCCGCCCGCGGCGCCCGGCCAGGAGCCTACGGCAGCGTACAAAATCATCACGCCCGACTTTTTCCAGGCGATGGGAACACGGCTGGTGGAGGGCCGCGAGTTTTCGGTGCGCGACGCCGAGGGCGCGACGCCGGTTACCATTATCAGCGAAACCGTGGCACGCCGTTACTGGCCGCACGCGAATCCGGTGGGCAGCCATCTCACGGTCTTGGCCCGCGTCTACTCGGGCCAGAAGTCAGGCGCAGATCAGCCTCTGGAGATCGTAGGGGTGGTGAAGGACGTGAGAAACGATGACCTTTGGAATCCCCAGCCTGACGTGTACGTGCCGTTCCAACAGCATCCTGCGCCTTCGGTGTTCCTGGTGGTGCGAACCGCCGTGCCGCCCATGAGCGTGGTGCCGGGCGTGCGCGACGCGGTGCTGGCTCTCGACAAGGGACAACCTCTGAACGACATCCGGACCATGAGTGAGATTGTCGCGCAAACCTATGGCGCGATCCGCTTTCCGATGACGTTCCTGTGGATTTTCGCCGCGCTAGCTCTGGTACTTTCGGCGGTGGGAATTTTCGGCGTGATGTCATATACGGTCAGCCGGCGCACGCGGGAGATGGCCATCCGCATGGCTCTGGGAGCAAGCCGCCGCGAGGTGCAGTTGATGGTGTTGCGCGAAGGACTTCGGGTGACGGCGCTCGGAGTAGCGATCGGTCTGGGGACGGCGCTGGCTCTGAGCCGCGTGATGGCGGGTTACGTTTATGGAATTACATCTACAGATCCCGTCACACTCGTAGGAGCCTCGCTACTCTTGTTGCTCGTAGCCTTGCTCGCCAGCTATCTTCCGGCTCGGCGGGCGACCAGAGTCAATCCGATGACGGCGCTGAGGTACGAATGACGGCCGTAGTCTCCGCGATAAGGGCGGAAATTGAGCCGGTGCTTCGTGGTAACTGGTGACCATCAACGGTGACTTCTGGCTTCCCGAGGCTGGTTAGGGACTGCTTCGCCACAGCCCGGCCGGCTCGGCTCCATCCGTTCAGCGCTTCCGAATCGGTCGCAGCCAGCCCGGTTGCGAACTGCTTCTTCGCTTCCACGATCTCCGGGATGGTACTGCGCCAGCGGATAGTTGGGATTCAGTTGCAGAATGCGCCTGGTATTCGTCGATCGTTCATCTAAACGGCATCAAACTTAAGGTAAGCGTTGGCCAGGCAGTCCTCGTATAGATCCAGTCCGGAGCTCGGCGGCAGGTGGCGAAGCGCCTGTTTGAAATGGCGGATGGCCTCCTCGGGCTGCCTTGCCCGAAGGGCAAGAGTTCCCAGATAGTAGTCGTAGCTCCTCAGCTCACTTCTGAGGCCAATTCCACTTCAGCAGACTCTAGCGGAGTTCCTGTACCTGCCCGGTGCGGACGGATTCGCGCGCCGCGTCCAGAATTTCCATCACCTGGACATTCAGACTTGTCGAAAGCGGATCCTCAATCGGCTTATCGTGCCGGATGCAATCTACAAAATAAGAGATCGGATTGCTTGTCTCCCGTGGCGGCGCATTCAGTGAAACACGCTCTCCTTCTAGCCCCGTCATCGTACCCCGGTCATCTGAGGAGCGGTAGAACAACTCCCTCCGGGTTGCCAACAAGCTTCCTTTCGGACCAAACACTTGCACGCGGCCCATGTCATACGGCCAATCCCAGGAGGCCTCGATGATTACCGTCGCGTCAGGATAATCGAGCACAATCGTGGAATCGTCGTCCACCTTGTTGTGCTGCTCGACCTTTAGTTTCTGGGCTGTTGCCATCACTCCTTTCGGCCGCCCTTTCAGCCACACCGCCCACTCGGCCCCATAACATCCAAAATCCATGATCGCCCCGCCACCGTTTTTGAGGGGATCATAGAGCCAGTCGGCAAAATATTGAGAGACACCAATCTCTTTAGGTCCCTCATGCCCGTATTGCACGATAATTTTTTGTACCTCCCCCAACTGTCTGTCTTTTACGCGGTGAAAGAGCTCATGCGTCGGGGCCACCCACGCATTCCAATAATTCACCATTACCTTGATCCCGGCCTGCTTCGCCAGCCGTTCCATTTCCCGTGCGTCGGCCGCGTTCGTGGCCATCGGTTTTTCCACGGAATAATGGATGTGCCGCTTGGCGCACTCGCGCAGGATCTCCAGGTGGCAGTCATTTGACGTGGTCACGATCACCGCCTCGGGCTTGGCCTCATCCAGCATCGCGACATAATCGGCATAAAACTTCACGGAGTCCGGAACTTTTGACTTCGCTTCTTTCACCAGAGCCGGCTGGGACTCCGCGATCGCCACAAGTTCGGCGTCCGGTTCCTTGCCGATGTACCGAAGCAGTTCCCAAACGTGGTCGTGGTCCAAGCCGACAATCGCCAGCCTCGTTTTTCCGTCCAGGAGCTTCGCTGTAGCAACAGAGCTCATCCCCAGGGCGGCCGCACTTCCGAGGCAGACCGCCATAACAACTGCTTGAAGGAAAGGACTGGTCTTCATATCAGGGATCTCCTCTCAGCGTTGAGAAAAAAAATTGGGAGTGTTAGCCAGTCTTAGAAACCTTGGCAGGTACTGTCAAGGTTCCGTGATGTCATCTGCGCCTTCCCTAGCATCTTATTGCAAAATAAGACTGTCCCTTTAGATGTTCTCTGTAGGATTTGGAAAAGCTGACCCCGATCATGCGCTCGCTGATCTCGAAATACAGGAGAAACAACTAGTGAAGCATCTCGTTCAGCCTGGTCGCGCGTTTCCGTTCCCGCGGCCTACTACCGAGGTTGCGGCAAGAAATAGGCTTGATCTCGGAACGTTGTCCGAAATGGTCGATTGCGCTTTCGATCCTGGCTCCGGGTCCGTACTCAATTCCGTGCATGCGGCGCCGCTGGAATCCGTACTCCCTGTAAAGCTGGTGACGCCTGGCTAGCTATAAGATGGAATCCTTCCGTGTGGGCGTCCTTGGCCAGGGTTTCCAGGTACGTCCTCCCGGCAGCATGATCCGAGGAGTCCATCTGAATTTCACCTTTGGCCAGGCGCGCTTCATACACAACCCCCGCGAATCCCGCTGCGCTGGCCTCGCCAATCAACCTCTCAAGGTGCCTGATAGATTCGCCAACCTCTGCGAGATTTCCGGATGCCGCCTGAAGGCGTGCCGCGATGATGGCTGAGTTCAGTTCGAGCTCACGATTGTGGCTTTCGCTCGCGGCAGCTATCACTTGCTCGACGTACTTGCGCGCCTCTGCAATCCGCCCCTGAGCCAGCAGCGCTTTGCATAACGAAAGCTTCGCCTCGGCAGTATATCGCCCGGCTTTCTCTGCCTCAAACATTTCGGTCGATTGCCGCGCGGAAGCCGCCGCCTCGGCACTCTTCCCTTCGTCGAGCAGGAGCTGAGCCAGTTGCAGGCGAACGTGGGCCGCTTCGCTGTGGTCGCCAACTTCCTGGAAAATCGCAATGGCCTCAGTAACATTTTTTTCTGCTCCAGCGGGATCCCCTTCCAGTCGCAGCACCTTTCCTGCACCCGCAAGGGCTTCTCCTTGCCTTCCGCGACTGCCGAGCCGGCGGCAGATCTCAAGTGCTTCCTCATACATCTGTTTTGCTTCGTTGTGCTTCCCGAGAGCAAGAGACACGTCACCGAGGCCGATCTTTGCCAGCGCCTCCCCGTTCTGATCGCCGATCTCACCATAGGTCGCCAGCGCCTCCCCGTATCGCTTGCGCGCCCCCGCCAGGTCACCTTGATAGAGAAGGATGCCACCAAGATTGTCATATTCATTGCTAAGGCTGAGCTTGCTCCCTGTCTCTCGGTAGATTTCCATAGCCTCTTCGTAGCGTTTCTTTGCTTCCAAGTAATTTCCGTGCCTCTCCAGTTCGATCCCTTCCAGGGTGCTGGTGGCGGCGACGCCCAGCCGGTCATGCGCCGCGATATATAATTCCTTTGCCTCGCGGATTGCTCCCTCAACCCTTTCTTGTTTTCCGGAGTTTTCGAACAACCAGGCCTGCTCGCGTCGGGCTTTGGCCAGCAGCAATGAAGCCCCCGCGGCTTGCGCTTTTTCCACGGCATGGGCCAGGGCCGCTTCGGCCCTCTTCATGTCGCCCAGTGACCTCGCTGCATCGTTCTCTGCCAGATCAATCCGAGGATCTTCGCCGAGCGGTGCAGGCAGTGCATGTAGTGCAGCGATGGTTGCGAGCGCATCTTTCCACCGATTGGCTTTGACCTCGGAGTCCGCAAGCGCCAGACCGTAATCCAGGTTGTCCGGGAAAAAGTCGAAGAGAGCGCGGTGAATCTCAATGGCCTTCTCCCAGTCACGCATGGTCTCGCGATAACGGCCTTCAACGAGCAGCCGCTCCGCCCGGGAAAGATTCGAGGACACTTCGAACGCCTTTTTCGCCTCCAGTTTCGCTCTCTCATCGTAGCCAAGCTGTTCCCACGCGTTCGCCAGTGCCGCGTGCGAGAGCGCGAAGTCTGGCTCGACTTCCGACGCTTTCTGCAGCCGGTCACGAGCTGCGAGCATATCGAACACTCGCAGCTTCGCAAGCCCCTCAGAGTATAGTTTGGCGGCTTGGCCTTTCGAAGGCAGCGCAATCGCCACCTCTGCTGCCTCTTCCCTGGTCACCGCACGCACTCCAAGTTTTTTCCGCAGCTCTTCGCCGGCTCGCGAGACCAGATCGAGCAGATGCACTTCCGTCCCGGCTTCGGAAATCGCCCCGATCGTTTCTCCGCTACGCGTGTCCTGCAACCGGAGATCCAGCCGGACCTGTCCCTCGGACTTGGGGCCCAGCGTCGCATAGGAACCCACTACCACGTAATCCGTACCTAGATTCTTACGGATTCGCGTCAAGCTGTCGCGGCTCAAACTGTCCACGTCCGGAAGAGCGAGTTCCATCTTCATTCGTGCCACGCTCTCAGCGGGTATGGCGCGCACATGTTCCCCGGCCGCGAGCTCGGTCATCAGCCAGTCCGAAAGCGCCGTGGAGAGCCAGGCTTCCTGCGCATCACCTGATAAATTCTTGAATCCCAACACCGCCACCGACTGCCTTAAATTCGCGGAGCTTGAAGTTCCGATGAGGCCCGCGGAGGCGCGGATCCGCAGATAGACGACTGCAGCTAGGATGGCCACCGCAAACGCGGCCGCCAAAACAATGAGGCGCCTCCGCCCGAGTCGCGTGCGCAAATTCAGCGATCCAAAGAAAGATGGAACGGAACCGCGGTCTTCCCCCACTCTTGCTTGGACTCCCGAGTGCGTCTCCGCCGGATGAACGAGAGCGGCGACGGCTGTTTCGGTTCCCTCGCGCGGGTGATGGACCGGCGCCAGGAAGCGGTAGCCGTGACGCGGAATGGTTTCGACGTAGCGAGGGTTCTCGGCGGAATCGCCCAGCGCGGACCGCAGCTTGGTCATGGCTTTGTTCAGGCTGCGGTCAAAATCAACGAAAGTGTGCGCCGGCCAGAGCTTGTGGCGAAGCTCTTCCCGAGTCACCACTTCGCCGGAGTGATCCAGCAGGAGGCACAGGATCTGGAAGGGTTGTTCTTGCAGCTTGATTCGAATGCCGCGCTTGCGTAGTTCCGCAGCCCGCTCATCCACTTCAAAAACGCCGAACCCCCGAGTCTGTACGCGGTCTTCCGTGGCTTGCATGACAGAACTCCCCAATATTGATGAGCAGCGTAGCACGCGGATTTCGCCGGTTCAATACTCACCTTCAGGCTTCCCAAGTACACCCTTTTGCACCTCCCTGTTCGAACGCAAGGTTTGCGGGAAACATCGTTCGATCTTTCGGTCCTACGGCTTCTGAATCGGCGTAGACTTCTTTGAGATCATTTTCCCGCGGTGTAAACTTGTGCGCATGCCGCAGTTCCTGCAAATGCGAGATTTGAATGTCCACTTGCGCCGGACCAAAATCCTGCTGACTTTTCTGTTTGGTCTGTTCTCCTTCGCCATTGCGCCAGCGACCCCGGGTCAATCGAATGCCGATGCGAATGACGAACGCGTGCAGACACTTTACTCCCAGGCAAAATCCGCCGAAGCCCGTGGCGACCTCGCCGCCGCCGCCGCGAATTATGAGTCTCTTTTGCAGATTGCCCCGCGCCTGGGGCCAGCCTACAACAATCTGGGCTCGCTTTATTTGCGGCAGCGCGAATATAAAAAGGCCGCGGATGTTTTGGAAAAAGGATTGAAAATCGATCCGAAAATGTTTTCAGCCGCGGCACTTTTGGGAATCTCAAGATACGAGATGGGTGACTACGCCGGCGCGCGAGCGTCCTTAGAGGCGGCGCTGCGCGGCAATCCCAAAGACAATAACGCGGAATTGATTCTGGCGAACGATTTGATCAAACTCGGTGAACTAGATCTGGGGGCAGAGCATTTGAGAAAGCTTTCGGAGCGGCAGCCAGGGAACCAGGAAATCTGGTACCTGCTCGGGAAAGTCCACATGAAATTATCCGAGCAGGCGCTTTCGAAATTGAATGAGATCGATCCCAACTCCGTGTGGGCGCACGAAATTTCCGGCGAGATCATGGAAAGCATGAAGAATTACGACGGCGCGCTGATGGAGTACAAGAAAGCGGTGGAGATGGCGCCGGAGCAGGCCGGCACCCACTATATGCTTGGGAATGCGTACTGGTCTCTAAGCATGTGGGACGCGGCCACGGAGCAGTTTCGGGCGGAGCTCGTGAATGCCCCGATGAATTGCCAGGCGCAATGGAAGCTTGGCAACATCGTGCTGGAGCAGCATGCCGGTCCAGAGGAAGCATTGGCAGATGTCGAAAAGGCTCTGGCAATTTGTCCGAACCTGATGGCGGCACGAGTGGACCGCGCGAGAGTGCTGATGAAATTGGATCGCCATGCGGAGGCTCTGAAAGACTTAGAAGCCGCGGAAAAGGCTGATCCCGCTGAAGCTTCCACGCATTTTTTGCTGGCCCAAACATACCGCGCGCTCGGAAGAACACAGGAAGCGCAAGCGGAGATGAAGCTATTCAGTAAGCTGGAAGAGAGTTCCCGCGCGGCGACCGCGGAACGCGCCAAGCAGATCCTGCAGGAAAAAAGCAAAGAGCCTTGAACCCCGAGCAGAGTCGCATGCAGTTTCCTTGCAATTCTTTCTTGAAGGTATTTTCTGACAGCACAGTTGTTATTGCGAAATTCTTTTTCAAATCGAGAGGGGAGTCACGGTCGAGGAGTCTCCGAGACGGAGTGGCTGCCGGCCAGCGCGGCGCAGCGGTCGAATTCGATTTTCGCTTTTTCGGCAAGGCTCTGCTTGCGATACACGGGAGCAAGCATGCAATGGAGATTGGGAGTTTGCGGAGACAGTTCAATGGCTTTTTCTAATTCTGCTTGCGCCCTGGGGAGTTCCTCCAGCCGGGTGTAAGCCTTGCCGAGAAGTTCGTGGGCACGTGAGTCGCCCCGAGCGATTTCCGTCGCCTGGAGAAGAAACGTGAGTGCATCTTGCGGGCGGTTCTCGTCAATAAGAAGATTACCCATGTCGATATATGGACCGGGATATTTTGCAGTGGACTGCGCTTGCCAGGCGATGGCCTGCTGGTAGGCTGCGGTGGCTTCGTCGTTGCGGCCTAATCCTGCAAAGGACAGCCCGAGATTGTCTTCCGCTTTCACGTTTTTGAGATCCAGTTTGAGACATTGTTGAAATGCGCTGATGGCTTCAGCGAAGCGGTTCTCGGTGTATTTCGTGCGGCCAAGATGGTACCAACCGTCAGAATCGTTCGGAGCCCACTCGAGCATTTTCGTCAACCACTTGTCGGCATCAAAGTAGTCACCCAGCAGGACATAATCGAAAGCCACGACTTTCAAATCGGCGGCGGTGGGGGTACCGTATTTTGCGCCTGCGGTAAACTCCGCCAGTGAAGCTTTAGCCTTCTCGTCCCGGTCCTTTGCGTCGGAGGAATTTGCACCGAGGACCTTCGCGCCGCCCCTAGCAGCCTGAACCTGAAGCGCGAGCTGGCTCTCCAGCCTTGCTTCTGCCTGAATCTCCCGGAAAAGGATGTGCCCGAGCAAGAAATGAGCATTCGCGGAGTCAGGATGCACGGCGAGATATTGGCGAACCCTGCGGTCAGCTTCTGAGGCCATGCCCTTATCAACAAGCGATCTGGCTTCGGCGAGAATCGGATCGCGAGACGGCGGAAGTTCTGATGAATTACGCCCGCCAGCAGGGGCTTGGGCGCCATTCTGCCGCGCAGAGTCCAGAGTTTTGATTGGGGCTGACTGAGGCGAGGCTGCGCAGGCCGATTTAGGTGTGGTCCATTGCATTGCAGCGAGGGCGATGAGGACCAAAGCGATGCCCCCACGCCCCCGGGTATTTTCGGAACTGCTGATTCTAGCGGGAGTTAAGCAGCTGTTTTTGGCAAGCTTTAATGGCGGGGCAGCAAGAACGCGCGTGCAAAGGCGCATGACAAGCACGGCGAAAATTACGATGGCGATTTCGAGGAACACGACGGATTCTATCAGAAGAACTAAGTTCGCCCAAGAAAAAACGGATGACAGCCAGAGAGCTGGCTGCGATGGCCGCAAGGCGGCGTGGTGTTCTAAAGCGCTGGGTCGTTTTGGTCGACCATTTACTGGAGTTCAAAAGCAACGCGCAGAGTTGAGCCTTCGATTTTGCAGGTGAATTCGACGGCCTCTCATCGGGAGAGATTGTATTGTAGGAACGCCCGATTCAGTCTTCCTTGGAAATAAGAAGACAGCGGCGGCGACGAATCCCTTCTTATCGTGTTCATAACGAACGTGGCTCGGAAGGGTGCGCTGTTTGGATTTTGTGGACTGAAGATAGGCGTTCGCTTGAAAGAAGTTTTCGTCTTTTCGAACAAAAGGAGCCATGCCCTCCGACTGAATGACGACGCGTTCATCTGCCGGTTGCGTCAAGAATTTCTGGCGTCAGTTTCTCCGTGGATGTTATAGTTTTCGTTCCTATGCGTTTTCTAGCGGGTCTACCGCTTTGGGGGTCTCCCGAGCGTCAGAATGTTTCTCGGCGGCTTGTTCAACGAACCAAGGAGCAGGCGCCGTACGTGATAGATCGGCGCTCGGCGCTTATCTTTCTTTTCTCGGCGTTCGTTCCGGTCGTGCCAATTTGGGGACAGAAAACCGCGCCGCAAATGCCCGGCGCAGAGACCGGGGCCAAGTCCTTTGGCGCGCCAGAAGCGACGGCAGCGAAGTTTACCGACGTCACTGCGGCTCTGGGTTTGGATTTTCGCAACCTAGCCTCTCACACTTCGAAAAAATATTTGATTGAAACGATGGGCAGCGGGGCTGCGCTCTTCGACTACGATAATGACGGCCGCCTGGATCTCTTCCTTGTGAATGGCGCGCCGCTCAGCGACCCTACCCCCAAAGGAAGGATTCCGCAGAAGACCGGCCCGCAATATTGGAATCGGTTGTATCGCCAGAAGCGCGACGGAACGTTCGAGGACGTCACGGAAGAGGCCGGGCTCAACGGCAGCGGCTGGTCCACCAGCGCAGCATGGGCGGACTTAGATAATGACGGGCTGCTCGATTTGATTGTCTTGCGCTACATGGAATGGGATTTTGACGATCTCTGGTGCGGCCCGCCCAAAGAAGGCTTCCGGTCCTATTGCAATCCCAACCGTTTCCGGCCAGCAACTCCGCTCGTGTATCACAACGACGGCGACGGCCACTTTACGGAGGTCTCTAAGAAGATTGGTTTCTCTAAGGCAGGGAAAGGCTTGGGAATCGCGTTTGCCGACTACGACCGCGACGGCCGCCTGGATATTTGCGTCGCCAATGACTCCATGTTTGAATTCCTCTATCGCAACAAGGGTGACGGCACATTTGAAGAAGTGGGCTTGATTGCCGGAGTGGCCGTGGATGGCGACGGCGCAGCATACGCCGGCATGGGCGTGGACTTCGCCGATTACGACAATGACGGGCTGCCCGATTTGCTCATCACCGACTTGGGCAACCAGGCCTACGCGCTATACAAGAATAACGGCGATGGCAGCTTCACCTACGCGACCTACACCAGTGGACTTGCGGACATCACCCGGCCTCACTCCGGGTGGGGTTTTCGTTTCATGGATTTCGATAACGATGGGTGGAAGGACCTACTGATCGTCCAGGGACACGATATGGATAACGTGGAGCTGACCACTCCCAATTTGCGTTACCGTGAGCCGCCAGTTTTGATTCGCAACACAGGGGGAAAATTTGCGGATATTTCCGCAGCCGCAGGCAGCGTTTTTAAGGAGCCTTGGGTGGGGCGCGGGATGGCCATCGGCGACATTGACAACGATGGCCGCCTGGATGCAGTGATTACCACGAATGACGGAGCGGCGCATATTCTGCGAAATGAGACGCCTACGAGAAACCACTGGCTGATTTTAAAGCTGGTGGGCCATCGTAGCAACCGCGACGGCATCGGTGCCGAAGTGAAATTGACGACTTCAAAGGGCATGCAGCTTCAGACCGTGACCACGGCAGGTAGCTATCTGTCCTCGAGTGATAAGCGGGTGCACTTCGGCCTGGGAGCGGAGGCGGTGGCCCAGCGAGTGGAGATCCGCTGGCCGAGCGGGATTGTGCAAGTCTTAGAGGCCGTGCGCGCCGATCAGATTTTGCAGGTGGAGGAACCGCTGCACAGTGATGCGCCACGCGGAGCAGCGAAGCGATAACGGACGCTTCGCAGGATACCCAAAAACCCTTCCAGTTGTCATTCCGGGGACGATATCGGATTCCGATGTCAAGGGCAAACGTATTGTCCAGCCCAAGGGTCTTCTTTGGTGACAATCTACTCACATCGTGTCACCGGCGGCGCAGATCAGCACCCTCCGAGCAAACTGCAATATAAGCGACACAAACTCTGTAACCCAGAGAATATTTTCCAGTAAGCCGAATAAACTCAACCGTTAAGACGGGAATAATCAGGTCACATGAATGGCCCTTGACAGCCATAGTGCTTTTGCATTAGCGTCGCCCACCAAAGGGGTGGTGTAAGCACACCTCTCCGTTATTTCGCGGGTGGACCGTTGGAAGCTCTCACAGGGAGGAAAAACATGGAAGCGATCTTGAGGTTGTGTAGTGGTGTGCGCAACCGGATGGCAGTTCGCCACGGCTTGGTCGCTGGGCTGGCCATTTGCTTGGCTGTTCTCCTCTGCCCGTGCGAAGTGCGTGCGCAAGCGGTTAGCAGAATCAACGGCACCGTAACTGACCAAAGCGGTGCGGCAGTTCCGGACGCGAAGGTGACGGTGACGAACGTAGATACCAACGTGTCCCAGACGACCGTTACTACCTCTGTGGGCACATACCTGGTCGTCGACCTCAACCCCGGCACGTATATTGTTAAGGTCGAAAAAGCTGGGTTCAAATCGTTCTTTGATAAGAATGTTGTTGTAGTGGGTGGGGCAACATCCACAGCCAACGCCACTTTGGAGCCTGGCTCAGTCACGGAGACAGTTGAGGTTACAGCTCCAGAGGTCGCTTTGCAAACCGAGCAACCGGAGATCGGTACGACGATAAGCGAGACGCTCACGCAAGAACTTCCGCAGATTGTTAATGGAAGTAACCGTCAGATTGACAATTTTATCTTTCTGGCGCCCGGCGTTACGGGCAATGGATTCAGCCACCGGATTAACGGAGGTGTGGACCAGCAGACAGAAATAATGTTCAATGGCGTTCCCGAGGCTTTTTCAGAGACCGCCGGCTTCACATTTTGGAACCAACCCCCGTACGACTCGATAAAAGACGCGGATATTCTGACGGGCACGTTTTCGGCGCAATACGGTCTCGGGCAAGGGGTTGAGCAGTATCACACGAAGTCCGGGACCAACGCGATCCATGGCGACGCTTTTTTCTTGTACAGGGACGACACGTATCTTGGTGCTCCTGGCGCCTATTTTGATCTGCACCCAAACAATGTTCGAAAGGTTGGCCAGCCCAACCAGGACATAGAAAACAACTGGGGCGGGTCTGTCGGCGGACCGGTGTTCTTGCCTAAACTCTACAACGGGCGAAACAAGACCTTCTGGTTCTTTAGCTATGACCGGTACAGGAAGGCGGTCGGGCAGTCTCCCATCACGCTTCCCACACCGGCGGAACTTTCAGGTGATTTCAGCGGCTTGGTCAACCCGAATAATAACAACGCCCCCATACCCATTTTCGTCCCCATCGCCTGGAAGGCCAATCCCTCTCTTGTACCAGCGGGTTGCTCCGTGCCGGCAAGCGGTGCTGGTAGTCCGGGAACCCAGTGGCCCGGGAACAAGATTGCGACCAGTTGTTTCAGCTCGGTTTCCGCCGGCCTCCTAAAACAGTTCCCTATCCCGGCGCCGACCAACTCGTCGTCGGTAGTCAACAACTATATCCCGACGACTATCCCGATAAACCTCCAGACGGATCTCAGCGTCAGCATTGATCATAACTTGACGTCGAAGCAAGCCATCCATGGCCTTTACTGGCGACAAAAGTACCCGCAGCCGAGCAACGCGGACTGGGTCAATAATCCTTTAAGCAACGCGTTCGTCAACACGATCTTGGGGCGCGGCGTGGATATCACCTACTCGAACGCGATCTCTTCCAGGCTCGTGTTAACAGGCGGTTTTTTATACGTTTACCAGGCCAATGATTTCTTTCCGACGCATCTGCTGTCAGGGCAGTTCCCTGGCACTTTGCCCTCGGGTCTATCCGGGCAGCCCAATGCTTTTCCGAGCATTATTTTTGGCGGGGGCGGATGGGAGCCACAAAGCTGGGGGCCCGGAAACGGCCTGTCATCGACCATCAATCACAAAACGGGATTCTCGTACCTGGCTAACTTGCTCTACATAAGGGGTCGGCACACCATGAACATCGGTGTCGATATCCGGAAGACGCACCAGGATGACTTCGAAGCGGGCGGCTCCGGGGGCCAGCCGGGAGCCGCAGGATTGCTGGCGTTTACCTCCGACGTCACGGCAGACCCCAGTGAAACTACACCCGGCGCAAATACGGGAAATGGGTTCGCCAGCTTCCTGCTCGGAGATGCTACCTTAGGAGCTAGGGGTGGCGCCGGCAACACCAACCTCAGGAACACCTATATCGCTCCTTACTTCCAGGATGACATGCAGCTTAAGCCGCGCCTCAAGGTGAACTGGGGTCTGCGCTGGGATTTGGCATTTCCCTTTACCAGTGATTTCAAGACAAACCAGCTTACGTACTTCGATGCTAGCGCGGTCAACACCGCTGAGATCAACCCTCTAACCGGTAAGCCGCTCATGGGTGCTATGGCGGAGCTGGGAACGTGCTCCGCATGCAGTGGCTGGAGTCACCAAGAGATGAACTGGCACCATTTAAGCCCGCGCGTTGGGTTTACATATCAGTTGAACAACAAGACCGTATTACTGGGCGGCGTGTCCTGGTATTGGCTGGACACGGGGTCATTCGAATACGGAGTGAACAAGGTTGCGGTGAACTACGGAAATAACCTGAACGGCATTGTGTCGATCGGCTCGCCAAGCGCGCAGATTCCAGGCTTGGGTCAGTGGGATACACGTCCACTCCCCGGGCTGCCATCGATCGGTTTTAGTCCAAGCTTCTTTAACGGTACATCTATTTTGGGATTTGGGCAGGTCCACGAGCTGCCTAGGCACGTCAACCAGGCTTATGATGAGCAATTTGTAATTGGTATTCAGCGTGAGCTGCCCTGGAACATGTTCCTCTCGGTTTCTGGCGTGCACACGCATGACGTCCACTTGCCGGCGACGCTACAGTCTGGAATTCAGTCGCTTCCGTACAGCCTTATAACATCGGTTTGCCCGCAGGGCCCTACGGTCACTAAAACCACTGATTGTGTCCTCGCCCAGCCGTGGACCTCTTCGGCTGCCCAGACGTTTATGGCCACTCAGGGTACCTTCGGTCAGGTCACGTACCCCGCGGGTACCTGCGGGAACCCCGGGGGGCCCGTCACCTACTATGCCCCCTATAATAATTTCTGCCAAGAACAGGGCACGGGAACCCCTCTTTTCGTGACCAAGCTTCCCTATCCGCACATGCCCTTTGTGACTAACAACTTTGATACTTCAGGAGCGGATAAATATAATGCGCTTCAGGCCAGCCTGCAGAAGCGCACGGGCAACGGGTTAACCTTCTTGGTCTCTTATACCCTTTCGCGGTATTTGACGAACACAGATAGCGGTTTCTCAACGTTCAACTTCAGAGGTCTGAACCCGGCCAACCCCAACGCAGAATGGTCTGTGGGCAATAATGACCAGACCCACGTGCTCACCATGGCCGGGGTATATGAACTGCCGATCGGTCCCGGAAAGAAATTCTTGAACGCCGGTGGCACGGCTAGGAAGAACTTGCTCGGCGGTTGGAAGCTTGCCATGGTCAACTATTATGAGAGTGGGACACCGCTCCCCTTGAACGCATGCCTCGACCAGTTTGACTGCGACCCTGTAGTCGGCAACATCTTTGTGGCCAACCGGCCGAACCTTGTCTCGACCCATTTCGGCTTCGACTGGCACAATTATTACAAAGGACTGCCGCTCATTAATACCTCGGCCTTTGCTCCGCCGGGCGACTGGACCATTGGAAACGCGGCTCCCCTCTTTAATACCATCCGTGCGCCTGCTTACCTGGATGAAGATGTCTCGCTCTCCAAGAGGTTTTTCTTTGGCGAGCGGTTCAGCGGCGAGTTGACCATCCAATTCTTCAACGTGCTCAATCGCATGTTGTTGAATGTTGGCCCCGTTAATGGAGCTGGCATCGCGTGCTGGGATGGCAACGTTTGGGACCAAACCCAGTTCGGTCGGACCCCCAATTTTGGCAAAGCCAATTTCGCCGGATCAAATTGTCAGGGCAATACACCGAGGAGAGGGCAGGCGGAATTTAAGATATACTTCTAATCGGGCCAGGAGCCGAAGGCTCTAGACTTCGGATCTCTTTCTTGGCGCTGCTTGCCGCAGCGCGGACATTCCAATGCCGGGGCCTTCGGGTCCCGGCTTTGCCTTCTGGAGGCGCGATGAAGCCGCGGACGACTTTCCTTCTCGATTCGAAAACTTTCTCAAAACAGCTCGTACTTCTGCTTGTGCTGCTTCTTGAGGTAACTCTCGTTTGGGCCGCAGACAAGCCCTGGAAGACCAAGCCGTTGCAACAATGGGACCAAAAGGAGCTTCAAACTATCCTCACGGATTCACCCTGGGTGCGTATGACTACGGTCCAGCGCACATGGCTTCCGGTTTCAGAGAAGGACGTTGCACCCGACCCTCAGATCAACGGAGGTGTGAGGCAAATGCCCCCCGCGGGCGGCCAAGCTGGTGGAAGCGCTAATATACGAGCTGGCGAGGGCTCGTGGAGGGAGCTGAACGTTTTTATTTATTGGCAATCATCGCGCGTGATGCGCGCCGCCACGGCGCGCCAGGCGGTTCTGCGCGGCGAAAAGGTGGACGTCGAAAAATATGCCAGCGAGCCCCAGAGCGAATATCAGATTATTCTGCGCATGGAGGACATGACTCCGTTCGTACAGCATAACGAAGAGTTTTTCAAGAGCAGCGCATTTCTTCAGATGAAGAAGGGTAAGAGCAAGATCTCCCCTAGTCATGTCCTTTATGAACGCAACCAGAAGGGATTAATTCAGGATGCCGTCTTTTTCTTTCCCAAGACTGGTCCTTCCGGCCCCGCGGTTTCCGGCGACGAGACGGAGGTGCAGTTTTCTTGCAAAATTGCGGACTCCACTGTGCGCGCCGATTTCAAGCCGCGGGAAATGGCGGATCAGTCCGGCCCTGATTTGTGATGGCGTGTGCCGGCCGCAAGGTATGGGCTGTTTTCCTTTTGAGGGCTGAGCAGCCACCGTCCTATAATTGCAGAGAGGGAATTTTCGGTGTCCTCTGCGCTCTTTGTGGTAAATCGCAGCAGCCTTTCTACGCGCACTCTTTCATTTTCGGCCTCTCGCGCTGGGCAGGGGAGCGCCTCCAGGATTTGTGCTTCTCTCTGCCTCCCCTGCCTCATAGGTTTCCTTTGCCTCCTGCTTGGTCCAACAGCAAGAGCGCAAAGTTCTCCGGGCAGTGCGCAGCAGGACCCGTCTTCTACGAAGCTGGCTAGCGCGGCTCAGACGAACGCCGGTCCAGCCGTTGCCGAAAATGCGGTCAAGCCTGGCGAATCTCTCACGCCAGATCCCGCGCTCGCTCCAGCGAGATTGTTTTTGCAACGAGGAATGCTGAGCGAGGCCGAAGCAGCCATAAGAAACTATTTGCAGGCGCACGCGGACTCCGCGGATGCGCATTTCTTGCTTGGTTTCATCTTGTTTAGGGAGGTCCAGGCAAAATGGCTGGAAGCAGGGGAAAAGGACAACGAAGCCTTGCGCTACAACAGTGGAGATTTGAGCGGCTCGCTGGTTGCTTATCGCGATGCGAAGGTTAAAGAATCGCTCGCAGAATTCACCGCAGGAGCAAAGTATCACGTCCCGAACGCGTTTGATCTGAAAATCGTGGCTCTCGACTATATCCTGCTCAAGGATCACATAGACGCCGACCATTGGCTCACGCGGTCGCTCCAATGGGATCCTCGCGATGCGCAGGCCTGGTACTACCTGGGGCGCACGAAATACAGCGAGAGCCAGTTTCCGGAGGCGATTGAAGCCTTTGCACAGTGCTTAAAACTGGAACCGCGGAACATTCAGGCGGAAAACAACGTGGGATTATCTTACGAGGCCCTCGGCCAGCGGGACCAGGCCATCCAAGCCTTCAAGAACGCCATTGCCTGGGAAGTCCAAAGCCCGGCCAAAGACCCTGAGCCGTTCATTGAGCTCGCTCACCTTTACCTGAACCAAAATCAACCGGAAAAAGCAATACCCTATCTCTCGCAGTCTATCGCCATTTTCCCGAGGGTATCCAAAGCGCATGAGACGCTAGGAAAAGCCTACTCCCTGCTACATCGGCTGCCCGAGGCCCAGGCGGAACTGGAAAGGGCCGTTGCGCTCGAGCCGGAAAGGGCTTCATTGCACTGCATGCTGGGCCAGATCTATAGGCAAGAAGGAATGGTCTCGAAAGCCAAGGCCGAATTCGACCGCTGCACCGCGCTACAGCAAACGCAATCCGCAAGCCCTTCAGCAACGGAGCCTCAAACACAGAAAGATATCCAGCGCCGGTACTAAACCTACAAAGCGAGCGAGCGCCGGAATCCCTCAGTTCTTTTCTTTCCCTTCCCTTCCCTTCCGTCGCCGAAACGCGCTTGGTCAATCGCGCGATCTCTTCAAGCGCTGCCTGCACCTGTCCGGCGTACGGTCCCCGCGGCTCCAAGTGCAAGTATTTCTGGTACGCTTCGATGGTCCCCCGCGGGGATGACGTAAACGATCTTGCCGTCTTCCGATTTCGTACTGACGGTGCTGCTCAGGGCATCGCCTAAAAGCTTCCAGGCCAACGCATCCTGGGGATTGAGTTCTGTGGCCTTCTGGAGCGGCACAATCGCCTCAGCCAGTTTCCCTTCATTCATGAGCACGATGGCGATGTTTTTGTAGCAGCCCGCCGGCACGTTTTTGGCCGCGGGGTCCACCGTTGGGATTTTGTCGCAGGTCGCGGTCGTTTCCTGCATCCTGCCCACCTGCGCCAGGTCGGTTCCGAGCTCCATATATGTCCGCGCCGCTGGCTTCAGGATTGCGGCCTGCCTGCAGCACGGTTATCGCCTCTTGATATTTTCCTAGGCCGCCGTATGCCATGCCGAGATTGCTCAAAATGACCGGCAGATCCTTGTTCTGCACGAGCATCTCCATTGCCTTCTCTTGACTAACTAATCCGTTGCGGATAATTCCGAGTAAACCAATCACGCGGACGCTATCTTCATCGCTCACACGCGTGTCTTCCAACGCCTGCTCATATTCTGTAATTGCCGTCTGATAATCCGCCTTCATCTTGGCAAGCAGTGTAGGCTCTTGGTTGTTCGCCGCCGTTTGGAGTTGTTGCCGGATCGCTTGAGCATCCTGCATTGCCCGATTACCGTTCGCGAAATGTGTCTTCATCAACTTAGCTCTGTTCTTCGTCTCTTCCTGCTTTTCTTTCTCCGTTTCAGTGCTAGTCGCCTGCTCTGCGGCAATGTGCCCGGTTTGCGCCGCGGACCTGGGTGCCAGAACTGAAAGCAGAGCCAACAGCAGCGCCAGTCCGCCAGCTTTCGCAAGAAATAGGTCCATAAGAATTCCCCTTCTTAATTCGATAGGGTCTCCGCGCAGATTATCGCGCAACCTCGCCCAGCGAGACCAGACATTCAAAACGCCATTACCTGGCAACTCCAAAGCCCGGCTTAAGACGAGCCGTTCATTGAATACCCTTGCCCTCGGTGAGGGTGAGGATGCGGTCGACGGCGGGCACGGGAAGCTGCTCCACAACTCCGTCCGGCCAATGGATTTCCAACTTCTCGATTTTAGTGGCCGAGCCCAAGCCGAAGTGCAGGCGAGGATCAGAGCTGGAGGCGTAGCTGCCCCCGCTGAAGACGTCAGCACGCTGGCGGATTCCTCCGGAGGTCAGAAACACTTTGGCGCCGATGGCATCGCGGGGGCTCTTGGGACCGCCGATGAGTTTCAAGGTCAGCCAGTGGTTGGCGTTCTTGACCACGTTCCGAAGCAGGGTAGGAAGGGAGTCCATATTGTTGAGGATAACGTCGATGTAGCCGTCGTTGAAAAGATCGCCGAAAGCGGCGCCGCGAGCCGGAATAATGGCGGCGAGGCCGCTGCCGGTGGCGGGCGGAACTTCCTGGAATTTTGCGCCGTCAAGATTGCGAAACAGCTGCGGGCGCTCGGCCCAGGTGGTGCCCCATTCTGTGCGATCTGCGATGGGGTAGACGTGGCCGTTGGCGATGAAGATGTCGAGACGGCCATCGTTGTCAAAGTCGAGAAAGCCGGCGCCCCAGGCAAGAAACGGAATTGTGGAGTTACCGAGGCCGGCGCGGAAGGAGACGTCTGTGAAATTGGCGCTGCCGTCGTTGCGATAAAGCGTTTTGTAGTCGTCGGAAAAGGTGGTGATGAAAAGATCGAGCTTGCCGTCGCGATTGTAGTCGCCGAGGGCGATGCCCATGGAGGCTTGGGCGCGGCCTTCTTCGTTGACAGCGAAACCACTCTCATAGCTCACATCTTCAAACGTGCCGTCGCGACGGTTGCGATAGAGGTAGTTGGGTGTGGAATCGTTGGCGACGACGAGGTCGAGCCAGCCGTCGTCGTCGAGGTCGGCGAAAACAGAAGCGAAGCCGTAGCGGCCTTGGCGGTCGGCGACGCCGGCTTTGAGACTCACGTCGGTAAAGGTGCCGTCGCCATTGTTGTGGAAGAGATGGTCGCTTTCGCCGATCAGTCCCATGGGACCGCAAAAAACCGAGACGCCACGGTATTGGCAAGCACCTTCGGGGACGCCGTTTTTCCCGGCGAAGACGGGACGGTCGAGGTTGTAATTGACGTAGCCGGGAACGAAAAGATCAAGCAGGCCGTCGTGGTCGTAGTCTCCCCAGGTGGGGCCGGTGGACCACCCGCCGAGAGTGACGCCGGCCCTTTCGGCGACGTCGGTGAATGTGCCGTCGTGGTTGTTGTGATAGAGGCGGTTCTTGCCGAAGTTGGCTATGTAGATGTCCGGCCAGCCATCGTTGTCGTAGTCGGCCACGGCGACGCCGAAGCCCCAGCGCTCGTTGGCGACGCCGGCCTTGTCAGTGACGTCCGTAAACGTGCCGTCATGGTTGTTGTGGAAGAGCATGGCGCGGGGCGGTGGTTCCTTGCCCTTGATGGCGGGGACCGTGGAACCGTTGAGGAAATAAATGTCGAGCCAGCCGTCGTTGTCGTAATCGAGGAGGGCGACGCCGGAGCCCGGGGCGTCGATGATGGTGGATTTTTCGGGTCTGCCGGAGCGGTGGTGGAATTTATCGAGACCAGATTGTTTTGTGATATCGAGAAAAATGACCGCAGCACCATCGACGAAGCCGCCTGCGGTGATGGGGCGGGAGAGGGCGTCTTTGATGGGAGCGTGAGCGCCGCCGGTGGCCATGCCGGTGGGACTGAGTGGAGCGGGAGATTGGGGCTTTGGGATGGGTGGCGATGTTTGTTTCTGACTTTGAGCCCGGCGCGATGAGACGAGGATAGCGATCGGGAGAACAATGAAGAGAACAAAGAGCAGGTTGCGATAGTGGCGCGCGCGCGGATTCATTTGCTGGGCGCACTTGGGAGTGGCTCGTCCACTTGCAAGATTTGATCGCAGCGGATGTTTTTCAGCGTTTGAAGAATGCCGCTGGGCCAGCGAATCTCGATGGATTGGGCGACGGATTCGGTGCCTAGGCCGAAATGGAGGCGCTTGTCGCTGGAGGACAAGTAACTGCCGGCGGTGGAGACGGTGGCGAACTGCGGGCCTCTTGCGGTGACGAGTTTGACTGCCGCGCCGATGGCGTCGCGATTGCTCTGGTGGCCGACGAGCTTCAATAAGAGCCAGTGATTTTGCGTGGGCGTTTCGTTGTGGAGGATGTAGACGGGACCGTCGTTGTTGGTAACGACGGCGTCGAGGCGGCCGTCATTGTCGATGTCGCCGATGGCCATGCCGCGGCCGAGCCAGGACTGATGAAAGATTGCGCCGGAGTCCGCGGAGACATCGACGAAGTCTTTACCGGTGTTGCGCAGGAGCAGCATCGGTTCATGATAGTGAAGATTGGGATAGTTGAGTTCAACGGTGTCGAGATCGTGGCCCTGTGCGACTAACAGATCCTTCCAGCCATCGTTGTCGTAATCCAGAAAACGAACGCCCCAACCGGAGTGCAGCATCGTGGAGCGCGCGACGCCCGTGTTGAAGCTGGAGTAATTAAATGTGGAGTCGCCGTTGTTCTGGTACAGTGCGTAGCGTTGATTTGCAAGATCCGTGATTACCAGGTCGGGCCAGCCGTCGTTGTTGTAATCGGCAAAATCGACGCCCATTCCCGCGTATGTGCGGCCGTCGCCGTCCACGGCGACCTGAGAGAGGAGGCCGACTTCCTCAAACGTCCCGTCACCTTTGTTGTGATAGAGAAATTCAACCATCGAGTCATTGGCGACGAAGAGATCAATGTGGCCATCGCGATCGTAATCGGCGATGGCGATGCCAAGGCCTTTGCCAGGTTTTGAAAGGCCGATTTTCTGCGAGACCTCGGTGAAATGACCGTTGCCGTCATTGTGATAGACCAGCGGAGCGATGGGCTGGAAATAGTCGGGATGGCAATAGGAGCGGTAGCCTTCTTTGTGCTCGCCGCACCAGATGTCGTCGAAGTCCCATTGAACATAGCGGAGCACGACGAGGTCGAGGAGACCATCGTTATCGAAGTCCACCCAGGCGGCACCGGTGGACCAACCGCTGCCCGCGACTCCGGCCTTATCGGTCACGTCGGTAAAAGTGCCGTCACCATTGTTGTGATAGAGCTTATTGCCGCCGTAAGCGGTCACATACAAATCCTCGAAGCCATCGTTGTCATAATCGCCCGCGGCGACTCCCATGCCATAGCCAGAGCCTTGGAGACCGGCCCTCTCGGTGACATCTTCAAACGTACCGTCCTGTTTCTGATGGAAGAGACGATTCCAGGATTGAGGGCCGCTTTTCTGTGGGATGCTGCCTTTAGGGGTGGGATCAGCGAGAGGAGCGCCATTCACAAGAAATATGTCGAGGCGGCCATCGTTGTCATAGTCAAAGAGAGCGACGCCAGCTCCCATCGTTTCAGGCAGGTAATGTTTCGAGGTGTGAGAAGAAATGTACCGGAAATGTACGCCCAGAGCAGAAGCGAGATCTACGAATTTGCCCGGGAAAGGTTTTGCGGGCTCCCCGGGCTTTGGGCCTTGAGGGGATGGTCCTGCGGCCGTGAGAAGTGCGAGCAGTAGGATTCCCGGCAAGATGCGCATACGGCTTCATACTACAGCATGAATGCACGAACGTTCGCCGCGAGGGCCAATCTCCAAGAGATGATGCGGGGAATGATCGCAGATATCTTTAGACGAATGAATGGCTTACGGTTCTGTCCCCATTCCTGTAGAAAAGTAGAAGGCGTATTCTCCTGAGAAGTCATTGAAGGAGAAAGCCCGGAATCTCCACGAGAGGTTCAGGGCATCAGGAGGAATA
>Ga0193729_1000052_pt1 | contig 50932 bp, 43 predicted proteins | sample U1c2metaG_FD_143036 | JGI IMG/M metagenome (GOLD analysis project Ga0193729, IMG submission 143036) | Soil microbial communities from a riparian zone of the East river system, Colorado, United States - U1c2 | ecosystem: Environmental > Terrestrial > Soil > Riparian zone | place: USA: East River...
ATGTTTGTACTAAATTGTCATCTATACTTTTAATGATTTAATTTAATTTAAAACTATCTATATTATACAAAACAATTCTAAACCAATAAATTACAAATTTAATGTAAAGAATTAAAAATAATATAAATGAATATTTAATTATAAAATAATAATAATATATTTCAATAGCTGAAAAAAGGAATTGAACCTTTGTTTTACCATCATGAATAGTAAGTTTTAACCATTTAAACTATTTCAGCTTAATTAATTTAATTAAACAATTTATTTATTTTTATTTTATTATTAATTTTAATAATTAATGAATTAGAAGGAAAATATATTTATAAGACTAATTAAGTTCATATATTTTATTAAATAATTCAATTATGTTTTAATAAAATATTACTGATATAATCTAAATATTAATAAGTCTAAGTATAAGAATTAAAGATTTCACATTAAAAAAATAAACTAATTAAATATTTAATTAACTTATTAATAATTAATAAATATTTATGATTACTTAAATTACAAAAGTATTTGATATAATTATATTTATTGTTTAAATGAATATTTGTCTATTTTTTTATCTTAAGATTATTCTATCTTTATTAATATACAATTTAATTTATAAAATAAACTTTAATTTAAGTTTATTTATAGACCTAGAACTTTAACTTAAAATCTAACATAAATGTTATATTAAATTTTACAGGTTTAAATATCTTAACTCATTCTTAATAAAAATCATTATAATTAAATAAACTAATTAAGGGTAAAATCAGAGATTTGAACTCTGAACAGCGTCGCCACAAGACGTTATTTTGCCAATTAAACTAATTCTACCTTATTTATCATTAAATTTGTATTTATATTAATATAATTTATATTCAATTAATTAAATTATTAATTAATTTAACTATATTAAATTATTTTTATTTAAATAAATATCATAAATTAATAAATTTTTAACAATTATTATTTATTTGTATAGATTTTTATTTATGTATTCTTTTATAGTATTAAATTAATAAATATAAATAAATAATATAAAATAAAAAGGGGGTAAAATAAAACAAAATTAATTAAATACAAATTTAATATTTAATTTTTATCTGTAGCTAAATCCATTAAAGTATTTTCTGCCATACCAATTATAGGAACAATTATTAAGAATCAAGAAAAATACAATGCTGTAGCAAATTGCCCTACTTCTACGAAAGGACTTTCAGGATGTTGAGATCCAATTCACATTAATATTATAAAATTAATAATAAAGAATCATAAAGCTAATTTCATAGCTGGTCTAAATTGACTACCTCTAATTCTAGATAAATCAGTTAAAGGTAATATTAATAAAATTAATAATGAACCAAACATAGCTATTACCCCTAATAATTTATTAGGTATAGATCTTAATATAGCATAAAATGGTAACAGATATCATTCAGGAACAATAGAAGGAGGTGTACTCATAGGATTAGCTGGAATATAATTATCACTATGTCCTAATAAATTAGGATAGAAGAAAACTATAACAGATAAAGCTAATAAAAATGCAAAGATAGTTACAAGATCTTTAAATGTAAAATAAGGATGCATTGCATATCTATCTCCATTTGAAGATATACCATTAGGATTATTTGATCCATGTGTGTGAAGAGCCATTAAATGAGCTATAACTAAAGCAGCTAATAAAAATGGTAATAAAAAATGAAGAGAGAAAAATCTATTAAGTGTAGCATTGCTTACACTAAATCCTCCTCAAATTAATTCTACTAAATCTTGTCCAAAAAAGGGTACTGCTGATAATAAATTAGTAATTACTGTTGCACCTCATAAACTCATTTGACCATAAGGTAACACATATCCTAAAAAAGCTATAGCCATCATTAATATAAAAATTATTACTCCTATACTTCATACTAAAATTCTAGGTGATTTATAAGAACTATAATATAATCCTCTAGCTATATGAGCATAAACAAAAATAAAGAAGAATGAAGCTACATTAGCATGTGTATATCTTAAAATTCAACCAGCATTAACATCTCTCATAATATGTTCTACACTATTAAAAGCAAAATCTACATGAGGTTGATAATGCATTGCTAAAAATACTCCTGTTAATATTTGTATTATTAAACAAGTTCCTAATAATGAACCAAAATTTCATAAATAAGAAATATTAGCTGGTTGAGGTGAATCTACAATATAAGAATTTAATAATCTTAATAAAACATTAGTTTTTAATAATCTCATTTATATTTACATTTGAATTTCAATTAATAATCTTTTTTATATATAAATATATTTTCTATTATATTAAAATTAAATTTATAATAAAATATAATCTATATTGTTTTGAAATAGTATAAAGTATTAATTATGGTATTTAACCCTATTTTAATAAATAGTTAATAGAAGTATCTTAAATACTTATTTAATTTATTAAATTAATATTTACTTTAGATAATAATAAATATAAAAAATATTAAATTTTAATTTACTTTGTAGTTAATCATTTATGATAAATTTTATATAAAAATAAATAATTTATTTATTATTATTTAATAAAAAGAATACAAATTTGTATTTTAATTATTCATTTGATAACAATATTATTATTATTAAACTTATATTAAATTTTTTAAAATAAATAATTGTTTTAATATTCTGACAATGTAATTAGTTTATTGATTTTATTAAGAAAAAAAAAATATAATTTAAGCCTAAGAAGAATCGAACTTCTATAAATTTCTCATCAAGAAATCATTTTACCATTAAATTACAGGCTTTCAATAATGTAAAATTAATTTTTATTTTATTAAAAAGTAAATTTGATGAATTTATGTATATTAATACGTATAAATTAATATACAAATAAATTAATTTACTAATACTTTTATGTATAGGGGGTAATTTTGTAAAAATATTAATAATATTTGTATTATTAAGTTAAATTATAAATTAAGATAATTATACAAATGAATAAATTAATTATTAGCTTGATCAACTCAAGCTAAATAATCTTGTACTGAAACAGCTTCAACAACTATTGGCATAAAGCCATGTCATACTCCACAAATTTCACTACATTGACCATAGAATGTACCAGTTCTTTCAGCTATTATTGATGATTGATTTAATCTACCTGGTACAGCATCTACTTTAAGTCCTAAAGAAGGTAAAGCGAAAGAATGTATTACATCAGCTCCAGTAATTATTAATCTAATATGACAATCAACAGGGATAATTACTTTATTATCCACATCTAATAATCTAAATTGACCTAATTCTAAATCAGAATCAGGTATCATATATGAATCAAATTCTATAGATTCTCCACTTTCAGTAACATAATCTGAATATTCATAACTTCAATATCATTGATGACCTACTACTTTGATTGTTATTGTAGGTGATATTACTTCATCTAATAAATATAATAATCTAAAACTTGGGAAAGCTATAGCTATTAATATTAAAGCTGGTGTGATTGTTCATATTAATTCAATTAATGTTCCATGATTTAAATATTTATGAATTATAGGTGAATTTTTTATATTAAAATAATATATTGATGAACCTAAAACTCAAAATACTCCAACACAAATAACAATTAAATAAAAAAATATAGTATTATGTAGTTCTACTATCCCAGTAAAACCTGGCGCAGCACTGTCTTGAAATCCGATTTGTCATGGTTGAGGAGCATCATTGTATATAGTATTAAATATTGATAGGGTTTTAAACATTTCTTTGGGGGGTTAATTTGTGTAATTTATTAAATTATCTCTTAGGTTTACTAATCTACTTTTCTTTCATTTAAATTCTTATAAAAAATTATACAATATATAGCGTATTAGTATCAATACCCTATGATAAATTATATTCTATAAAAACACAAAATATATATAATTTATATGTGTAAAATATTCTAAGATTCAGCTTATTCAATTATTTCATATATTTAAATAAATATGATAAATGGTATAAAGATTTAAATCTTAACTATATTATAAATCCATAGTATTCTTTTACTATTTTTAGTTTAATATTTATTTTAAAGGGTGAATATTAAAAAGAAATAAAAAGTAGTTATAAACTAAAAGGGGTTAATAATGAAAATTAAATAATATAAATAATATATTATTAAATATAAATTAAATTAAAGCTAATTAAATAATAATTTAAATGGTTTATTTATTATTTATTACTTAATTTAGTAATATACATTCTTATTACTTGTTGAAAAGTAAATAAAGGTAATACATATTTAGAAAATATATAAATTAAAGAAAGTAAAGTTAAAAATGAGAATGAAAATTGATTAACAAAATAAAATGGTATTAATTGAGGCATTAAAATCTAATTAAAAATATTTGGATCTCAAATAAACTAATTGTTTATTATTAGAGAACTGTCTCCGCATTATAAACGATTTAAATTTTAAAAATAAAATTAAAAATGAGACATGGATGGAATTTATTTAAAATAAATTATGTTAAAATTAAAATGAGACATTGATTGAATTTATATGAATAAATTATGTTATTTTATTCATTTTGTTTATAAATGGTATAAATTAAAGAAATTCATTTAAATTATCAAATTAAGGGGGTAAAAAGTTTAAAATAATAATAATAATAATAATAATAATAATAATAATAATAAATATTTTTAATTAAGGTTTAGAAGGATATAAAACAATAATTAAAGCAGCTATATAAATAATAAATAATCTTATTTCATTTAATACAGAAGTATCTATAAAAATAGGAGCAAAAATTAAGAAAATTAAAGAAAGTAAAGATAAAGTAATATAAATAGAATATGTAGTTATAACACCAGTATCTAACTTACTAAGATTTGTACCTGTCTTAGTTAAAGTTTGAGATAAACCATGAGGTCCTACCATTTCTATTATACCTCTATCTAAAACTTTAGAAATAATATAACCTAATTCTAATCCTTTATTTATAATATAATTATTATAAATTATATCAAAGAAATATTTACCATTAAAAAAGGTATATAATTTTTGTCCCATTAAATTATCAGTTAAATCAATAATAAATGTTGAACTTTTATGATATAAAAATATAGCTAAACTAGCACCAAATAATGATAGTAAAGCAGGTAATAATTTTATTATTAAAGGTAAACTAAATTCAGCTTCAATTAAAGAAATATTATTAGGTTTAATAAATATTGCATTATTGAAAAAATCACTAGCCATACCCACAAATAAATCAGAAAAAATAAAACCAAAAAATATACTAAATAAAGCTAATAACACTAATGGAATAATTACTTTATTATTAGCTTCATGAATATTTAAATAAGATTGTTTGGGTCCATTTGGTACAGTTAAGAAAACTAAACAAATTAATCTAAATGAATAAAATGCAGTTAAACCAGCAGTAATACTTCCTAAAATGAAAGCATATGTACCACTAAAACTATATTGACCATAAGCTAATTCTATTATTAAATCTTTACTATAAAATCCTGTTAATCATGGTGTAGCTAATAATGATAATGATCCTACTAACATAGTTGTATAAGTAAAAGGTAAAAATTTTATTAATCCTCCTATTCTTCTTATATCTTGTTGATCTGAAAAACTATGAATTACAGCTCCAGCTCCTAAAAATAATAAAGCTTTAAAGAAAGCATGATTTATAACATGCATTAAAGCTACATTATATTGACTTAAACCTACAGCCATAACCATATATCCTAATTGACTAATAGTTGAAAAAGCAATTATTCTTTTTAAATCATTTTGAACTAAACCACAAGTAGCTGCAAAGAAAGCAGTTGTAGCTCCAGTTAAAGTAATAATTAATAAAGCTGTACTACTATATTCTAATAAAGGTGAGGATCGTAATAATAAATATAATCCAGCAGTTACTAAAGTAGCAGCATGAATTAAAGCTGATACAGGTGTCGGCATCTTTGTTAACAATAAATTTCTTTATTGATCGGACTATATCTTCATCATAACTTAATATGAGCTTCACGTGTAGTCTCTGAGGATCCTACTTAAAGTTACACTTTAAATAATTATTTTAAATTAATAAAAAGAAAAGAAAACAAAATAAAAACAAAAAATAATTATTTAATATTTACCAGATTATAATGAAGCATAAAGCAATTATAATATTATAATAAATTTTAAGGTTAAAATAAACATAACAAACAGGGAAAAAAATTATACTGTCGTCATGTTTATTCTTTTACTAATAAAAAGACTAAATAGATTTTAAATCGAATTTTAAATCGGATTTAAAACAAACGGAGTTTTCAGGAATCGAACCTGGATATAAAAGCGATAAACATTTATAATTGAAACCAATCAATATAAAACCCCTTACAATTAATTTAAAATAGAAAAGGGGTTAAATTTTATTAAAATAAGAATTAAATTAGTAAATATTTACCATTATAATTTTAAATAATAGAGTTAAAGGGAATCGAACCCTAACAGAAAATTAAGGAGGATTCTGATCTATACCAATAGATAATTAACCCTCATTCAATAAAAATTTAAATTTCTCCTCTGTTATTTAGACAAGAATTCAAGAAAAGGGGGTAAAATTTATTTAATAATAAATAAGAAAGAAAAAATCACTAGTAAGATTATACAAATCAAACATAATAAACTATCTAAAATTAGAAAAGTTAAAGTTATTCGTTTAAAGTAATTAATTACTCCTTTAAATTTTTGGATATTTGTCTTCATAATTACCTTTTTGAACAAAATAATATGATGTAATATAACCTAATACACTTATAAAACAGAAATAGAGCCACTAAACTTAATAAGAATACCCCTTAAGCTAATTGAGTTATCATAGGGTCAGACTCGTTAACATTTATATTTAAATTAGTTAGAATTAATGGAAAATAAACTAAATATCTTATATTATTTTTCATTTTTGTTTTCCTGTTGTGTGTGTTCATCTTTTTTATTTTCATCTTTTTTATTTTCATCTTTTTTATTTTTATCATCGTCACTTGATCCAGAGGATTGACCTTTAACTCAATTATTATATAGCATTGTACTTCAAGCTGAGATAGTTATTACTTTAGTCACTGTATCTAAAATTTTTTTACCTTTAGAAGCTAAGTGTATAATTGTAATTATAATTAGTCCTTCAAACCCGATGTTGTCTCATAAAGAAACTAATAAGATGAATAAAGAATTAACAATTTCATTCATTGTTAAAAAAATAATAGTTAAATAGTTTAAAAAAATCATTAGAAATATTAAAATCAAATTGGATCTCAATTAAACAAATTTTTGTTTAATTATTAGAGAACTGTCTCTTAAGCAAATTATACCTAAATTAAAAATGAGACATGGATGGAATTTATTTAAAATAAATTATGTTAAAATTAAAATGAGACATTGATTGAATCTATATTGAGAGATTGCATAGTATTTAATTAGATTAATAAGGGGGTAAATTTGTAAATTTCATATATTTTGTTTTCTTTTCTTTTTGTTTTTTATATGAAAATTTTTTTATTAATAAAAAATTAAAGTGTGTAACTTTGTTGGTTTCCTGCTGATTGCCCATTGTACTATCTTTAAGATTTTAACTATCTATTTATACTTATTATAATTATTATTAAAAAATAGATGAGTACTTAAAGCTTTAGGGTGTCCCAGCATATAGTGAAGTTTAAGGAAGGCCCTATTCAAAACAATTATATTCCTAATTTATATAAAAAATCTGTATGCATATATGGTTTCACTAAATAAATAACTCTATGCATACTAGTTTTAGATATTCTAATTCTATATCTATTGTTAATTTTATATCTCACTTTTAAAGTTGATTTTATATCTAACTTTTCTAAAACTGATTGAAGAATTATACATTCTTCTTTAGTAAACAATTCAGTGCAAAGAAGAACTGTGTGAGTTCTACCGTGAGAATAAAAATAACCATCATCCATTATTAAATAAGCTAAAGATATTTCTGAAAACAATTTTTATATATTTAAAGGGACAATTTTTACAAATTTGTTTTCAACATTATCTCATTTATATCATAAACTATGCAAAGCTGTAAACACTGGATGTGTTTTAGTTTTCAGATGATATTGAGTAATTTATTTATCTTTATGCTGAGGAAGTAAAGTATTTGGGTAAGCATAAAATTTTTTATCGGTAAATTGACTGTAAATTGTTTGATTTATATAATTCAAAGAATTTAATGAATAAACATCCATAGTCATAGAGTATTTACCTTCACCTCTATTAAACTTAGAAAGACTAAGACTTCCATCACCTAACATATTTCCTGTGATAGTGTTCAATGTTGATTTAGGAATTGAATGGATTACAGGTAAAATAGATAAATATTTAATATCAGATAAATCTGTTAAATAAATGTAGAAACCTAAAATGCATATAATAATTAGAAAATAATGTTTTACACCTTTAAAACCTTCCATACTTCCAGGTAATCAAGAATGTAAAGGTATTTGAGCTGATTTAGCCATAGCTCCTGTTAATAATAATAATCCTATAATAGTTATAGCTGTTTCATTCATAAATGGTACTATACTAAATATTGTGGCATAATCTAAAGATCCAAATAAAGCAATTAATGCAAAATATCCTATACTTAAACCCATATCTCCTACTCTATTCATAGTTAAAGCTAATATGGCTGCTTTATTTGCTTGTATTCTAGTAAATCAAAAATTAATTAGTAAATAAGAAACAATACCAATCAAATCTTAAAAATAAAGAAATAATTTTATATAATCAAATAAAATTATAGCTTCTTCTTTATTTCCCTGTACATTATAACCTTATAGGATTTACATAATGCCCTAGTATTTATAAAAATTTTAATGAGCACAAGACATTTTAATTGTATAATAAATTAAGGGTAAATGTAAACTAAACAAACAAATAAGAATAAATTTGTATATATTTTTATATTTGTCTTGTTTACTCTTTTAAGAAATAATTTACTTAAAAAGGGGTTAATTTTATTACAAAAATTATTATAAATTAAAATTTCTGGAATAATAAGTATTAAAATGGGTTTAAAATTTCCAAAAATAATGATTTCATTCGACTTGCATTTATAAGAGGCATTACGTATGTATCTACTATTTGGTCAGCATTTTGACCAGTTATTTCATTATTAAGAATATTTGGACCAAATGCAGTTCTTATTTCCTGAATTCTGTCGTTTGATAGGTTAAATTCAAATTTTCGTTCTACTATATCCATATTTGTCATTTCTGTTCTACTTCGATTTGGGTAAACGATAATTTTGTTAATATCTGACTTTATAACTACAATCAGACTCATTTTAGTGGAAATAGCAGCAAAAGTTGATCTATATCTATATACAGCATAACCTAATAATATTACAGTAATTATACAAAAACTATAGAATATTAATTCATAAATTCATATAAATTTAAACAATATAAATAACATTATTAAAAATCTAAATACTCTAAAGTATTGTTGTATTTTTTTAATAAATTTATTGCTTAAGATTATAAATTTTTCATTTAAATATATAATTATACTTCCTAATCTAACTATAAAAATTAAATATCCTAATATACTAGCAGTACCTGTAAATACTCCGAAAATTAAAAAATTATTATTTAGAAAATGGTTATTTAATAAGTTGTAAAATAATGTCATTTTATTCATATTCATATAATTATAGGCAAATGTGACAAAAAACTAAATTAATTTAATTTTTAATTTAGGGATTTATTAGTAATAAATCTATTCATAAGAATAATGTATTATTAAAATACATTTTATTTGGGGATTTAAGTTTTGTATTAAATCTTATAATTGACCTTCAAGGGTCTGCATTCCATTTTGGAGTTAAACCAAATTCTTCAATTTAATTTTCTAATAAGGGATCATAAAAAAAAGTTAAAACATATTCTTCATAAAAACCAAATGGATATTCTATCGTTAAACTAATGGAATTCATTTAATTCTATCTTTTTTATCCATCTCTTTTAGATTATTGGATAAAAATTTAAAACTATTTATCTAATCTGTTTTGTGTTTCCTTTGGCTCCAGTTCTAAAAGGGGGTAATCTAGTTAAACTAGTCTATTTTCTTAGACTTTTTAATCTTTAAAATTATAAAATTTATAAAATATAATGTCTTGTGCCTCATTATTAATTTTATTATTACAAATAAACAAAGATTTCGACTATGCATTGAGCACCATTTCAGGCACCCGTTATTGAACTAGTCTGTCGCGATTAAAATTGTAACCGACGATCTATTAATGAAGCTAATTCATTTGATCGTTTTCAATAACGTCGCAAAAAAACGTAATTAGCTAATTTATTATATTAGACTAATTTTTTATTATTCTTCAATTTAATTCTCTAATAATTGATCATTTTCTTACTATGGTAATAATAATGTTGACTATTTGTCAGATCCTAACTTATAGTATAATGAAGGTAATAAATAAGGTTTAATAAGATTAGTAAATAAATTTATAGAATTAACATGAATATATATAATATGACCTTTATTTTTACCACATTTATTGGGTGTAGCAATAATATTATATTTACTTTCTAATACTTTACAAAGTAAATTCACTTCTTCAAATTTAAAACAATTAGTAGCAATTCTAACACTTTTACCTATACTAGAACCGTCATCCATAAATCAAATGGCTAATGCTAAAGGTGTTAAATATTCTGCTATATTTAAAGGAACAAATTTTATATATTTATTATCAACTAATTTATAAAACATTTCATGAATTCAATTAAAACTAGAAAATGTATAACTATTAACTCGATATTGATAAAATACTTTACCTTTTTGTTTTATTCTTATTTGTAGTTTAGGTTTTGTATTACTACAATAACCTCTACTTGAGAAATAATTATGGAATCACATTAAATATTCTACATTATTGTTTGATTGTTCGAATATCACTCTTGTTCCTATTCCATTTTTTCTTTTTTCTAAATGAGTATCTCCTAAGGTTGATCCTATAATCATAGAAATAATATCTATATTATGAGGTCCTATTCGTTCCTTAGAAGTTAACTGTTTAATTTTAGAAGAAAATTTTTTATTACCAACCACATTTAAACCGATAATACTATAAGTGAAATTTTCATTATTATCCCATTTAAGGCATTCTGCGATACCTTCTCAACCTACAAACATTACAAAAAAATTAGCACCAGATACTAAAACTAACATAAAAAAAGTGAATAAAGATAAATAAGAGAAAAATCTTTGATTATGAGGATCTTCAGCCATATAATCAGTTGAAAAAATATGAATTAAAGAAGAAATATATAAAACAGGAATAAACATAGATACTGTTAATTGATCAAATAAAAATTCTCAAGATATTATCATATATTCTGAATCTATTCAATTAAATAAATTAATGATTACTGGACTTGAACTTAAACCTACTTCATAAAAAGCAATAGTTGCTAATATACTAGATAAAATTAAACACGTACAAGTTATAATATGAGAACCGGTCACTCCTATTTTTCGACCTAAAAATCCTGAAACAAATGAACCTAATAAAGGTAGAATTAATATTGTTAAATACATTAAGTTTCTTGTTTTATTAATATATTTCCTTTAATTCTATAAACTGCTACAATAATACTTAAACCTATTACTGATTCAGCTCCAGCTAATGAAATGATAAATATACTAAATATTTGTCCTATTCCATCATCAAAACTAAAACTTGATAATAATAATAACATAGTTACTGCTAATAACATTATTTCTATTGCAATTATCATTAATATTATGTTTTTTCGGTTTAATATAAAACCTAATATTCCTATTAAAAATAAAAATAAGGATAAATTCATAGTATTATCGTTTTATAAACCCTTTGGGACTGGTATTAAATGTCTAATATTTATTTATGAGATAAATATTACTTGCTAATTACAAAATAAACTTATATTTTTGTTTAGCGGCTTTTATTTAGGTTTATATAAAATTTTAATAAAGGGTTAATAAATTAAAAATAATGATCTTAAATAATTTAATTTAAGATATTATTTAATTCCCACCTCAGTAATAAACAGCTATAAATAAGAATAATCAAACCACATCTACAAAATGTCAATATAAAATAGCAGCTTCATGTCCTTGATGATGTGTATCAGTTAAATGATAATTAATTATTCTAATAAAACCTACTAAAATAAATAATGTACCAATAATTACATGTAATCCATGTAAACCAGTAGAAGCATAAAATACTGTTCCATATACTGAATCACTCATTGTAAAACTAGATTCAGAATATTCATAATATTGTAAAGCAGTAAAAATTATAGCAAAAATTATTGTTAATAATGTACCTAAGATAGCACCTCTTCTATCACCTTGTATTAAAGCATGATGACCATAAGTTACAAAAGCTCCAGATGATAATAATAAAATAGTATTTAATAATGGTATTGCAAAAGGATCTAAAGGTGTTATACCTTGAGGTGGTCAAACTCCTCCTATTTCTATTGTAGGAGATAAACTAGAATGGAAAAAAGCTCAAAATACACTTAAAAAGGCAAATACTTCACTAATAATAAATAATACTACTCCAATAGTTAAACCTTTTTGAACTTGAATTGTATGATGTCCTAAATAAGTACCTTCTGTGATAATATCTCTAAATCAAAGTATCATACCAAATACTGTTAAAGTAAATCCTAAACTTATTAATTGTCCTCCATGAGTAAAACCTTGCATATACATAACTGCTCCTAAAGTTAAACTTAATAATGAAAAACTAACTAAAATAGGTCAAGGTGATGGTTCTACTAAATGATAAGGAAAAGATTGAAATTGATTTCTATTTATTTTATTCATTTGTGTTTGTTTATGTTTTATTTGTACTAAAGTCTCATTATTAATTCTTATATGAGGATATTTTAATAAATTAATAATTTCTTATTATATCTATAAAGTAGATATTTTTAGTTACTTAGAATGTGTTGTTTGGGTTGTTTGTATTAAAGTTTGTTACTTTAATCTCTTTTATTTATATGGATTAAATTTTTATTTTTATTTAATCTTATCTTTTGTGTGTGTTTGTTATTAATTTTGTGTGTTGGTTTATATAAAATGAAAATAAATTTATAAATTTAAATTAATTAATTACTAATAATGTGTCCAGTTTTAATAGTTATACTAAATGTACCTCTTTTATTTTTATTAACAAATGTTTTAGTATTAATTAAATCAGTATTAGCTCTAGCTAAACTACCTTTTTGAATTATTTTAGATTTCACTCTTCTTTGAATTTTTTGTGTTAGAACTCTACCTGCTAATTTTAAATAAATTCCAGATAAAAAAGAAGGTATTTTATTCTTACTAAATCTTTTTTTAAAATTTTTAGTTTTACTAACTTTAAATAATTTCATATGAATATTTCTAAATTTAATAAAATTACTTAATATACCAATAAGATTAGCTAATATATTACTTTCATTTTGTGGTGAATATATTCTAATTAATTCTAATTCTACAGATTTATTAAATAATTTACTTAATAATTTAACTAATTTTTCTAATTTATAATAATGTAAAATTAAAAATTTAGAATGTAAACTACTTTTAAAATATTTTTTGCTAAAAGGTTTCCAATAAAAAAATAATGTAATTTTTATTATATTAGAATTAATTTCAATAATAGGTTTACTTATTATACTAGACATATTAAGAAAGGCTGATTTACATATTATATATAAATTATGTAAATTTTTATTAATTTGTTTATAAGATTTATTAGTAAAGGTATAAATATTACTACTAAAACTGGCTAATTTAAAATTAAATGGACTAATTAATTTTATATATTGTGGTTCATTCCTATTGATTAATTTTGATTCATTTCATTGGGCTTTTGAGTATTCTTTATTTAAATCTTTTAAATTTTCTGAGTTATAAATATTTAAATTATATTCATTTTTATTTAATAAATTTAATAAGGATTTATTAGAATAAATTATATTATCACTTAATTTAATAATTAATTGTGTAATTTTAGTCATTTTTTTATTACTTAAAAATTTATTATTTTCTAATTCTGTGGCTTTAAACAGGTTTTCTATTGAAGAATCCATTTTTCCTTTATTGATCAAATTTTTTAAATTAGGTAAATTATTATTTACACTTAATTTCATATTTAAATTTTTAATATTATTCATTAAAAAATATTTTATATAATTATAGGCAAATGTGACAAAAACTAAATTAATTTAATTTTTAATTTAGGGATTTATTAATAATAAATCTATTCATAAGAATAATGTATTATTAATTTAAATTTATAATGATTTGGATAATTTATAATTAATTTTTAAATGAGAATTAATTATTCTTTACTTTTAATCATTTTTATATGTAATATTTTAATTAATATTAATTAATATAAGATTATATTTATTTGTATTGAATAAATATACATATAATTCAAATAATTATAATTTTTTAAATATTAATATTTTAATTAATATACAATTTTAATTTTAAGGAGGGGAAAATATTTTTGTATTTGTATTTTTATTTTTTTATTTTTATTTTTATTTTTAAAAATGAATTCTTTATTTAATTAAAAAGTAAAGAATTAAATCAATATAATAATTGATTTTTGTTTAATTAAAGGTTAATTCTATTAAATTAATTTATTGTTTTCTTAATTAATTCTTAAATTATAATACAAAATTAAGAATATAATAATAAGAAAGCAATCATTAAAGAGAATAATCCAGTAGCTTCAGCTAAAGCGAATCCTAAAATTGCAAAACTGAATAACTGACCTCTTATTTGAGGATTTCTAGCTGTTGAAGCAATTAATGAAGAAAAAATTAGACCAATTCCTGCTCCAGCTCCAATTAAACCTGAACAAGCTAAACCTGCACCGATATATTTTGCTGCTGTTAACATTTTTTTTTAATTAAATTTTAATAGCGTCTAAAATACATTATTTTTTAGTAATATACTCTTTTAATAATGTAATACGGGAGCTTAGAAACTCATAATGTGAATATCGCTATTGCTTCTGCTTCTGCTAGTATTGCTCACGCTTAAATTTAAACCATAAAATTTCGATTTATCCCTACTTTTTAATCCTGTACACTTTGGCTTGTAAATTTTTTAATCTATTTCATTTACTTTTAAATCTGGGTCAAATTAATTTAAAATAGAAAAATAAACTTTGATTATCAATTTCATTACCGAAATTAGACTGCGATCATTGATCAAACATAAAATCGAAGATTATTTCTGGTTTAGAATTTTTATTAACTAAGAATTGTTCTGATAATATTAAATAGGGATCAGAAATTTTTTTAGTATAAGTTACAAATGGACTAATTAGCATAATATCTTCATTTCGAATCATACTTAGAAAATTAGTAATATTTTCTAAATTTAATTCATATAAATTATGGTAATGATATTTTTCAGATTTATCTACTGCTCAATCTCTATGAATTGAGGATAAAAAGATAATTCTATCTTGATTTATATTATTCATTTATTTTATTTTATTTATATATTCTAATAATTTTTAATGTCTATTATTGACAATTTTAAACCTATTCTTCCTAATCAAATCTAAATTTCCAACCATAACTCTTTTAAGGAATTAAAGGCTTAAAAAGGGGATAATATTTAAAAATTTTCCATGCATAACTCTATTAAGCTAAATCAAAGTAAACAAGTATAAAATGTATAAATTCGATAGTAAATGCTCAAATTAATAATCCTATTATAATTCAAATAAAACACTCAAAAACAAATTTCATTATATTTTTCATTTTCAATTTCCATTTCTTAAAGTATTGTTGTACTGTTTAAATTTTAAGATGGTTTTATATAAGTAAGATTTAAAGGGTGCTGGTGGAGCAGGTGGTGCTGGTGGAGCTGGAGGATTTGATAGGTTCACTTGATCCGAAGAATAAACCAACATTCCAGGAGATGATCTACCTGTTTCAGTTTTATCATCATCAATATTTTCCATATTATTTTTATTATTGTATTTTTCTATTTCTTCTTTAACTATTCTATCTAATTCATCTTGTGCTCTTTTTACACCTGGAGGAGTAACATTATCATCATCATCGTCATCTATGTTTCCTCTTAGAATTTTTTTAATTCAGTTACCAATATTTCAAACAGGAGAAAATACTTGTAATATTTCAGGATTATATCAAGCTGTTATTGTTCCTCCTAATAATAATATAAGTAAAGCAATTATTTTCATATTAACTTTGTCATCTTTTTCTTTATGTTGTTCATATCTTTCTTTTCATTTTTCTATTTCTCTTCTTCTTTCAGCTTTTGCATATTCTTCTCTTCAATCAATTTCTACAGGTTTATTGTAAGATGTTCTAATACTTTCTTTAGATTCAGCTACATTTAATGATGTCATTAAATAATTATAAAACGTTGTATCACTTAAATAAGTTATAACAGACATAAAAATATATTTAAGTTCACCTAATATTTTTACAATAAATCCTAATCCGAATGCATCTAACATAGAAATACCAAATATTGATAAAATTATATAATTTGCTAGTTTTAAAATAGATCTTACAGTTTTATAATTTTTAAATAATTTATTTAAAGTGGCTATGATAGTCAATGAAAGAATCAGATTTTTAAATAGTCTAAATATTTCTAAAAATTTACTTGTATTATTTGTATCTTTTTTTAATTTAGTTTCAGAAGATACTTTTTCTTTTTTAATCGGGTTAGTATTTTCAGACGTTAACATTTCTTTTTTATTTGCATCTTTATTAATTTTGCTGATTAATTCAGCTTTTGTAAGATTGTTTAAATTCATTATTTTGTTTTTAATATTTATTCCCTACAAATCTCGAGCTGGGGGAAAGTAGAATTGAACTACAGTATAATTCTGCGATAAATTATATTTAAAACCATTTAAATGTTTCCTCCTTTAGGGGTTAAAATTCTTTATAGAATAAATTAACTTTTTTATGTTTAAAATACAAACTAAATGCTAAATTTTTTTCATCGATTTGATAATCTCTATAAGCAATATCCAATTGTTCAGAGATAAACTTATATATTAGAATTGGATCTGATTGATTAGATATTAAAAATTGACTAGATAGAGCTATATAAGGATCTTTTATTGAATTACTAACAGATATAAATGGAATTATTAATAATATATCATCTTCTGGAATACCATAAATAAAATTACCAATTCTATTCATTTCTAATCCAAACATTCTAAAGTAAAATGCTCGTCCTCTTTTATCTATAATTATTTCTCTAGGTATATTACTTATAAAATCAATTTGTTTTGTGCATAAGTTTGCTTTTAAATCTTTTAAATTATTGTTGATCATTTCTTTTTAATGTGTTTTGATTGCATTATTTTCTTCCGTTAGCGATAATATAAGGGGAAATGTGTATTTTTAAAATAACTTATTTAAATAATTATTACAATAATATTTAATCACGATTATACTCAAATTAATAAATTCTAATTTATTATCTATGTCTGCTATTAAGTAGATATCTACTATTAAGTAGATTTTTTAAATTATAGTTCTTTATTCACATAAAGAATCAAAGATTTTATCCTTTTTACATAAATAATGATCTTATTTTTATTATCTTTCTTTACTTTCACATATATTTATTTTGGATTATTTGTATTTATACAAATTTTTATCTGAACAATTATATTTTTTCTATCTAATTTTTTACATGGAATTAATCCATTATCAAAAGAATTTATTATCATAAGAATAATGTCAATTCTAGTAATTATATTTATTTTATATTACAACTCGGGTAATTTAACAGTTGCTGCCACAACTATACTACCTTTATCTATTTCTAAAATCACATATGTGGATGAAATTAATCAATCAATTTATATTGGAAATGGACCTAGATTTGAAGTATTTGAATCCTTTGAAATTGAAGAAACAAAAGATTTCTTGACAAGATTAGAAGATGATGCAAATTATCTGATTAATATGGAATTTATTCCCGATGTGACAAATCATGATGAAGATGCACCACAATTGATACTTTCAAAACCTTTTCTTATTAATACTAATAGTAGTCCGACTACGATTACTAAATTTATTAATGAAAGACTGAATTTCAGGGTGGATTACTTTTATTTAGATGATTCAATCATTCAAAATACTGGTACAACTCCAATTGTAAAATTTACTTTTGTAAAAGTTACATTATTTTAATAACTGCTTCTTTTATTCAATTAAGACCTTATTAATTCATTTATCTTGTTCTTCATTCTTCTTAGAAGATAATATAGAAGATGCTATAGATAATCCAGCTATATTATTTAGATATAAAGAAATAAAACTATTTAAAAAGAGTTTTAATCTCTAATACTTTTAATTTATTCTTTTTACTTTTTTTTTTTTTAATTTAAAAATATAATTTTAAATATATATTAATAAAATATTTAAAATATATACGAGTAATCAGATTTGAACTGATGACATCTACTTGGAAGGTAGAGGTTATACCAACTTAACTATACTCGTTTATTTTTGTGTGTGTTATAATTAGGTTTAATGTATTAATTATTCTTTTAATTAATTAAAATTAAAATTAATTAATATTAAACTGTTTCTTTAAAGTTATATTCATGGAATATTAATTCATTTAATATTAAAGCTGATGTGAGTGTTCATATATTTATAAGTTCATTCTTTTAAAGGGGGGTAATATTAAAAAGAAATAAAAACATTATGTTTTTTATTTATAATTAATTTATAAATTAAGGATAAAATAAAATGATATAAACAAAGAAAACTTAGATTATAATTTATAAATTTTTCTTAAACATTACTAAATAAATTAATAGCAAATTAATAATTTAATTATTGTTATAATTTAATTAAGAAATATAAAGTGTAAATATAATTTTATATTTTTTTAATCAATATAATAAATTTAATAAAATTAATCAATTTTATAATTAAAAAGATAAAATAAATACTTATAAAAATAAGATAAAATATAAATGAAATATTAAAAACTAAATTTTCGAAAGAATTAGCCAGATTACAACAGAATTGTTCAGATTCAAAAGAACAATGAATATTAACCACATTAATATTAGTTGGAGCATCCCCACTAATAACAGTAGTATTATTTTCCATATTAGTCATTTTAGATGTTTTATAATGTTTATGATGAAAAGGTACCATATCTTTAAGAAAAATTATATGATCTTCAACTTTTTCAACCGTTAATAATACATAATTTTTAAAATTAGAATCTATAGGTGAAGTATATGATTCTTGATGAACTATTAAATCTAATATAGGTCCTACACCTAAACCAAAATGAAAAAAAAATGTAGGTTCAATAGGTGAAATTTTTAAATATATACTTGATAATTTCACTCCTACAGCATAAGCTATTAATTCACCATAATTTTCCACTAAAGAATTTAAACCTTTTATATAAATATTATTATATAAAATTAAATATTCGGTACTATCCATATAAATTACATTATATATTAAATAAATATAAATTAAATAATATATAAAAATACTTATTAATATTATTTTTATTATAGATGTGTTTGAATTAATATAATTATTATTTTTTAATTTTACTTTAAATAGTAAAAAAAGTATTAAAAATATTAATATATTTATATTATAATTTAATATTATTAAATAACAAATTATTAAAATTAAATTATTATGATTTATATTAATTAACATTTCATTAATATAATTTCATTTATTTATATAATTAATTTTCATTTTTATTAACTTATGTTTGTATCTAAAATTAGTATTAAAATTACTTTTTTGTTTTAATTAAATAATTTTAATAACGAAGACAATTATTTAAATAATTTATGTTTTGTATAATTATATTAATTTATTCTTAATATAATTTAATGCAAACTTAATTAAATTATTAGTTTAATAAAAAAATTTAAATATATATAATTTTCTTGATTAATTCAAGATTATATAAATTATAATGTCAATTTGTTTTAATAAAAACAAAATATAAAATAAACCGAGATCTTCCAGATTCGAACTGGGACCCTTCTAAATGACAATTAGAAACTCTACCAATTAAGCTAAGATCCCTTAAATATAAATTTAACAAGAGCAAGGTGATTCGAACACCTACCAAGGATTTTGAAGATCGTTATACTAACCGTTAATACTATGCTCTTTTATTAATTAAGAGTTCTTTTATGGGTATTAATTAATTAAGAGTTCTTTTATGGGTATTAATTAAATTATATTTATGTGTAAATAAAGGGGGTAATATTATTAAAATAATTTATTATTTAAATATTATAAATTAAAGAAGAAATAGAGAAATGTAAACCGTCTAAGATCACATTAGGGAAAATACCTAATAAAACCGTAGGTAATAATAAAGTGATTAATAGAATAAATTCTCTTCTAGAAATATCTTTCATTGGTTTTAAATGAGGAGAATAAATACCATAAGAAATTCTATTAAATAAATAAATAGAATAAATAGCAGATAATACTATACCAGTAGCACCTAAAGCTGCTATTAAAGGACTTCTTTCTCATATTCCAATTAAAGATAATTGTTCACCTAAGAAATTTAAAGTTAAAGGAATACCAGTATTACTTAATGTAAAAATGAAAAATAAAATAGTAAATACAGGCATATAAGTAACTAATCCTCTTACATAATGAATAATTCTAGTTCCTGTTCTATCGTAAATTACTCCTCCAACACAAATAAATAAAGCAGGAGAAACAAATCCATGAGCTAAAGCTAATAAAATAGCACCTTCAATTCCTTGAATTGTATTAGAAAATAAACCTAATATAACTATACTCATATGTGCTATACTTGAATAAGCAATTAAAGCTTTAGTATCTTGTTGAATAATTGTAGCTAATGAAGCATAAATTAAAGTTATAATTGCAATAGTTTGAACTAATGGAGAAAAATAATTAGTAGCATCAGGTAAAAAATTAATTAACACTCGTAAATAACCATAAGTAGCAAATTTTAATATTGTAGCAGCTAATAAAATAGAACCAGCTAAAGGACTATCAGCATGAGCTCTATATAATCATCCTGTTAAAGGTCATAATGGAGTTTTTACTGCAAAAGCTAAAAAGAAACCTAATCATAATATTTTTTGACTATCTAAATTTATTTCTGATAAAGATATTATTTGAAAATCAGTGGATCCTACATAACTATATATTTGAAGTATAGCTAATAACATAAATAAAGATCCAGCTAAAGTATATAAAAATAATAATAAAGCTGATCTTATTCTAGCTTCACCTGATCCATATATCATTATTATTAAAAATAATATAGGTAATACACTTTCAAAAAATATGTAAAATAAAATTAAATCTAATACTACAAATACTCCTATTTGTAATGTTTCTAATAATAAAAAAGATATTAAAAAATATTTTAAATTATTATTTATATTATTATAATTAGATAATATAGCTATAGGACTTATAAAAGTGGTTAATAATACAAAATATAATGATATTCCATCTATACCTATATTTAAATGGCAATAACTTAAATCTATAAATTCATATACAAATTGATATTGATTAGTACTTGAATCAAATTCTAATCATATATATATTGATATTATGAAATTTATTAACATAGTTATTAAAGTTATTCTTTTCATTCTTATTTTATTTTCTATTGAATTTTCAGGTATTGTTAATAATAATAAACTACCTATTACAGGTAATAATAATAATATACTAAGCATTTGTTTTTATTCTTACCAAAAAGAATAACAAGAATGTCTATTAAATTTTTAAAATTCAATATTTAATTTTTTTTATTTAGTTATATTTTTATTTATTTAATTTTTAAACAAGAAACAAAAAAATAAATCAGTAATTAATAAAGGAGATTTATTTTTAAAAACAAAAATTAAAATATATTTATTGAAGTTAAATTTTATTATCTTCTTTTAAATATATATTGTTCCATGTGGAAAGAATTTAATCGACGGACACTGTGAGATTTGAACTCACGACTTTATTCAAGTTCTCGTTTTCAAAACGAGTGCCTTAAACCAGACTCGACCAAGTACCCTAAATTAATCAATAAGACCGAAGGGAATTGAACCCTTATAAAATCCATTATGAGCGAACTGCATTACCAATTATGCTACAGTCTTTAATTTATTTATTGATTCTTTTATTAATTATTTTAAAGAAATTAATATACAATTTAATTAAAAGGGGGTAAAGAAATAAAAATAAATTTAAATTAAAAGGGGGTAAAGTAAGAAAATAATGAGTTTTAAAAAGGGGTAAAGAAAGAAAATAATTTTAAATTAAAAGGGGGTAAAAAGTTTTAAATAAAAAAAAAAACAAAGAGTTTTAAGCTAATTAAATATAACTTAATATGAATTTAATTAGTAATAAAACAATGAGTTTTAAGCTAATTAAAATATAACTTAATATGAATTTAATTAGCAATCCCTCAAAGAGTTTTAAGCTAATTAAATATAACTTAATATGAATTTAATTAGTAATAAAACATTTGAATATAGTCCTAAAGCGGGTATTGATAAAGTTAATATAAATTTAAATAACAATTTAAGATTGTACAGGTAACATTTTGAAAGCATGGAATGGGATAGGACTTTGTAAGGTTCATTCTAATGTGGAAGCTGTTTCTGTTTCATTTTTAAATTGTTCAGTTGATGTAAAATAAGAAGGTATATTTCAAGGATTAGTATTAACTTGATTTCCATTAGCAAATATACCATAGATTATATAACCAAATAATACTGTAGCCATAATTGAAATTAAGGATCCAAAACTTGAAATTTGATTTCAACCACTAAAGGCATCAGGATAATCTGGAATTCTTCTAGGCATACCCGCTAAACCTAAAAAGTGTTGAGGAAAGAAAGTTGTATTAACTCCAACAAATAAAGTTCAAAAATGAATTTTTCCTAATAATTCATTATATGATTTTCCTATTATTTTAGGTGCTCAAAAATAAAACCCTGCAAATATAGCAAATACAGCACCCATTGATAAAACATAATGGAAATGAGCTACTACATAATAAGTATCATGTAATGCTAAATCTAAAGAAGCATTAGCTAAAACTACTCCAGTTACTCCTCCAATTGTAAATAAAGCTAAAAATCCTAATGTAAATATTAAAGGTGTTGTTAATCTTAAACTACCACCATATAAAGTAGCCATTCAAGAAAATATTTTAATACCTGTAGGAACTGCAATTACCATTGTAGCTGCAGTGAAATAAGCTCTGGTATCTACATCTAATCCTACACTAAACATATGATGAGATCATACTAAAAATCCTAATATTCCTATTGAGAACATAGCATATACCATACCTAAATAACCAAATATAGGTTTACCTGAAAATGCTGATATTATTTGACTAACTATACCAAATCCAGGTATAATTAAAATATAAACTTCTGGATGACCAAAAAATCAAAACAGATGTTGGAATAATATAGGATCTCCACCTCCAGCTGGATCATAGAAACTTGTATTAAAATTTCTATCTGTTAATAACATAGTTATACCCTTTCTAATCTTGATTTACTGAAGATTATCCAATGACTGTCTTTAAATTATAGCTGTATCATAAACATTAAACTCGGTATTATTATAGAAGTAAATTAATTATTTTATTTCCATTAATTTTTATTTTATTTTTTATTTTATTTTATTTAAAAAAATGTTTTATAATTTAAATAAATTAATAAGACAAATAAGAAAGAAAAATAATAATACCAAAGATTAAGAAAACGTAAACATAATAAACAGATGATAAATTTGACACTTATTATTTATTATTATGTGTACTATTTCATTAAAATAGTTTAATTTAAAGGAGATAAATTAATAAAGAATAAATTAATCCTTTATGTAAAATAATTGATTTAATTAAATAAATTATTTACTATACCTAAAGTATCTATCATTGCAGTTACTTTCTCAGGAGTTCAAGGAGTAGTTGAGAAGGGATCTATAGCATTTAATTGATCCACTTTAGCAGCAATATATTCTGCATTAGAAATATCTACAACTCTTTCTACTATATTTTGATTAGGTACAACTTCTGTATTAACTTGTGTTACATCTTCAGTTATAGTTTGAGTTCCTACTTCGGATGTTGTGGGGATTATTGTGGATGTTTCTTTAAATGTAGAAGATACAGGTGATAGAGCATCTTTTGAGGTTATATTCTCTGCTATTATTTGATTAGGTCTATCAGACAAATTTTCTCCAGCATCAGTTTGTACACCTTTGTCCACATAAGATTTACTTAAAATTCGTCTTGTAAAGGAATATCCGATTGATCCTACGGCTCCAATAAATACACCGTAAAATACTAAATCGTTATCTAAATTGTTGTTGATTATTTTTAATAATAATGTCATTTATGTTTATATTTTTATTTTTAAATTTTGTCGTCTCTCTTTAGTTGAACATTAATTATTCTTTAAATTTATATAAAAAAATCATAAATTATATAAAGTTAAAGTGAAATATTGTTGTAAAACAATACCTATTAATATTATACCTTATGAGATATATCATTTAATATATCGTATGGTCATCTAGGATTCAGCTTGTGCACTTATTTCATATATTTAAATAACTATAATTTATTTAAATATTGAATTTTTAATCATGTTATATTTATATAACATAGTATTCTTTTATGTGTATAGTTTAATAATGATTTGAAAAGTTTTTAATAATGATTTGAAAAAGTTAAACGGAGTAATGTAATTAAAATCTTATTTTATTATTTGTTGTTTTCTTAATTAATTACTGAAAGAAGTAATTATGTTTAAGGTAAATACTCATACATTTGCAAGTATGTTGGGACTATATCTTATTAATCTAATTTGTACAAAAGTTTATATAATTTGTGAAATTTTCTTAAATGACCTCAAGCAAATAAAGTTCTAGCATTACTTATACCAACTTTCATTACAATAATATCTTTCATATTTCTATCATGTTTAAATTCAACTGATTTAAATTTAGATAGAAAACTATTTCAATCTTTAAAATCTGAATATTTTCTACCAAACAATGGAAATGTGTTCAAATAATTTAGTAAATTTACATTTCCATTAAAACTAGTAGTTCTAACTCTATATCTTGAATCAGGTTTGTTTTCTCTAATAGCTTTAACTGAAGAAAGTAAAAATTTAGAAATTTTTTCTAAAAAATCTAAATTATTCTCACCTTTATGATCCATTTGTCTGTGATTTAATTCAAATTTACATTCTACTTTTGAATATTTAGAAGAAACAGTAGTTCTTATCAAAAAATGACCTCTAGCTTCTATAAATCCAGATAATCATGCATTAGAATCTAAAGAACTATGGTTTAAAGGTTTTTTAGGAATATTAATTTCTTTATGTTTATATTTAAAATTTAATCAATCAATTAAATTATGTAAACTATAAATTTTAGGAGTTCTCATATTACCATTAATCATTGAAATTAATAATTTGAATCCTTTATATTTATTTATAGTTAAAACATAAGCATTTGTTCCTTTTTGTTTAGATAAGGATCCCATTTTGATTTCTTTTATTATTTTAGCAGCTAAAGCTAGATCTTTAAAATGAAAAATAATTTGAATAGAAGGATAATTAATACTACCTTTAACTGATCTCTCTGTGTTAGGTGTTATAATCGAACCATTTCCTTCTATTAAACCAGTTAAATAAGAACTTAATGTTAAATGAGATAAATCTCTATATTTTAGATTATTTTCTTGAGTAAAAGGTAAAATATTACAACAGATTAACTCAGGCGTGTAGTCTCTGAAGATCCTTAAAAGATCAAAATCTAATAAGTTTCCTGCTGATTGTGTTTCATTAAAATAAAACAGTTTCCAGCATATAGCCAAATTTAAAGCTGGCAGTATTTCACCAGCTAAAACAGGTAAAGCTAATAATAATAATATAGCAGTTACAAAAATACTTCAAACAAATAATGATAATTTGTGTAAACTCATACCATTAGTTCTCATATTTAATACTGTAGTTATAAAATTAATAGCTCCTAATAATGAAGATATTCCTGTTAAATGTAAGCTAAAAATAGCTAAATCCACTGATCCACCTGAATGAGATTGTATTCCTGATAATGGTGGATAACTAATTTTGGTTGATAATCTCATGAATCTATTTTAAATTCACTATCATTATTCGCTTTAGTTTTCACTAAAGATCGGACTATGTCTTCATCCTTCTAATTAATAATATAAACTATTTTAAATTTCTATAATATTATGTTAACTCACTATTTAAATAATATAAAATTATAACTATAGGTATAAATAAATTCGCATATAAATTATTTTTATTTCTTTTGGGGTTTGTTTGTATCAAAATCAGCAGAAATGATTAACAAAATTTCTGAGTTAATATTAAATTTATTTGTATAATTAACTATTGTATTATTTAAATCTGTATGTACATTTTTATTTATAATTTCAATATTATCTATAGTAGTATTTTTAATTTTTGAAGATATTTGTATTAAATTATTAAAATCATATAAAGATAAAAAAAACTAATACACCAAAAGCAGTTAATAAACCTGTATTTGTATAAAATTTAACTATATTTTCATCTATAAACTCCAACGGATATTTAGCAAAATGTTTATTTAAATTTTCAATATCAAATTTAATAATTCTATCAAAATCTGGTTTGACTAAAAAGTATAAATTAAAAACAGTTCATTCATTATTATCATATAAATCTTCTAAAATTTCAGCTAAATTAAGTATAAATTTATCTATCATTTTTTCATTTACATCTTGATAATTAGGTACTTTACCATCATTTAAAAATAAATTATCGTAAATTTTATAAATACCATTTTCTCTATTAATTATAGATTTATTATTACTATTATCTAAAATTATATTTCATTTATTGTTTTGAGGTGTAGTATGTATTAATCGTATACTTTGATTGTTTAATCTATTAGATTTATAATTTAATAAAGTTGTACCTAGTTTTCTAATTCTAATTTTATTTCTAATTTCATTAAGTTTTGTAAAATTACCTTTATGTTTTACATAACTTCTAGCTCAAACTTTAAATTCAAAAGATTTCGTACCTTTCATAGTGTTATTATAATAATTTATAATATTTTCAATACTTCTGGAATTAGAAGTTACAACTGTATAATGTGTGTGTTTAGAATAAGTTTTTATACCTAAAATATATCCTATTGCAGATAAAACTATTAAATCTAATTTCTGAGTTATTTCAAACCCATGAACTATTCTACTGTCAGTTTGATTAACCAGATAAAAACTACCTTCTGCTTCAGTAAACCCTATTAATCATGCTTTTGACATAACCATGTTAGCTTCATAAGTATTAGTTACTAAATTACTTACTTTTGCTCAAGCTGGAGAAATCTTATCAGAAGAAGGTAGTGTGTTAATTAAATTAAACATTAATTCATCTCGTTTTATTTTAGTTAAATTAGTATCTTCTAATATATTATAAGCTTCTTTAAATTTTAAATAATTAAAATATTTAGAAGTTAATAATGAATAATTATCAAATATAGGAAATATAACTTCTGCTAATTTGTTTCTATCTCTAATTCAATAGTTCACTGTTTTAGTTTTAGTTTCTTTATTAATTCTACCTACACTTAATTGACTTTTAATAAAATATAATAATCTTGCATTGTATTCATGTTGAGATAATTTATATATTAAAGATCATTTTCCATTACTATAAGAAATAGAAAAGGTTCCATCTCCATCAGTAAATCCAACTAATCATTGATAGAATAATTCTTTATTTTTATTTAATGATTGTGTGGTTATATTATTATTAATCATTTTAGAAGGATGCTCTACGTTTAGTCTCTGATGGGTAAAATCTTTTACCCAGGCAAATTGTCCCCATGTTAGTAATATTTTTACCATTCCAATAACAATATGGAATAGGTAATTACTTCCGATTTGAGGAGTTTCTCGCATCAAGTAGAGTTTAATTAATATTACATTACTGTAATAGAACAACTTATCCTTAATCGTTCATCCTGTTCCTGCTCCATTTTCTACTAAGGCACTAAGTAATAATAAAATTAATGAAGGAGGTAATAATCAAAAACTTATATTATTTAATCGTGGAAATGCCATATCTGGAGCTCCTATATGGATTGGTAAAAAATAATTACCAAAACCTCCAATTAATGCTGGCATAACCATAAAAAATAACATTAATAATCCATGAGCAGTTATTATAACATTAAATAACTGATGATCTCCTTGTAGAAATTGTACTCCTGGTGCAGATAATTCTAATCTAATTAAAACGGAAAATCCTGTAGCTATCATTCCTGAAAATATAGCAAATACTAAGTAAAGAGTACCAATCTCTTTAGCATTAGTAGAATAAAGTCGTCAATCCATATTAGAATTAACATTTTCTTTTTTACTCCTCTGTGTTTTATCTTAAAGCAATTAAACCAAAAATATATCAAACACAATAACACAAAACGAAATTAATATTTATAATTTCACGGAATAGAGGTGATTCGAACACCTAAGGGATGACCCGAACAATTAGCAATTGTTTTAACTTTCCAATGTAAACTATTCCATATCTTTTATTTGGGTTATAAAAATTTAATAATCAATTTTAAGAAAAAGGGGATAAATTTATTTTATTTAAATTGTTGTAAATATACTTTTGTATATTCATTTATTATATTATTATTTTATCTAATTTATATTTATTAATAGATAATTTTATACTTTTTCAATATTCTTTTATTAGGTTTTATTGAGTAATAATTATTTTCATTATTACTTATAAGAGTTATTATTAAATATAATAATTAGAATTAAGATATTTATCTTATTAATAATAAATTAAATATAAAAACAAAATAATTAATGTAAATAGATAGCATCTTTAATATAAGATATTACTAATAATACAAATACATAAGCTTGAATAATAGAAACAGCTACTTCTAATCCACATAATGCTAAAAAGAATGCAAAAGGAATTAAAGTGAATATAGCTATTATAAAACTACTACTAAACATTTGATATAAGAAAGTAGATAATATTTTTAATAAAGAATGACCAGCTACCATATTAGCAAATAATCTTATACCTAATGATAAAGCTCTAGCTAAATAAGATACAGTTTCAATTAAAACTAATAATGGAACTAATGCTAAAGGAGTCCCAGATGGAACAAAATATGAGAAAAAATGTAATTTATGAATATATAATCCTAGTATAGTAACACCTGTTAATATAGTAAATGATAATCCAATAGTTACTATTACAGAAGTAGTTATTGTATATGAATAAGGTATATTACCTATTAAATTACTTATTAATATAAAGAAAAATAATGAATAAATAAAAGGTAAATAAATTTCTTTACCTAATTGTTCTCTTACCATTGTATTAATGGTTGTAAATATACTTTCTATGGCTATACTTCATTTTGATGGTAAAATTTTATTTTCATTATTACTTATTATATGTAAACTTAATATTATAAATAAGATTAATATAGAATATAAACCTAAATTACTTAAAGTTATATTTATATAACCAAATATAGGCGCTATTACACTTATTAAACTACTTACTTCAAATTGTTCTAATGGAGAGTTTATGGTTAAAGTTAAATTTGGTAACATTAATTAATTCTATGTTTGTGTGCAGTATCTAAAATTAGTACTAAATTTATTTAAAAAAATTTAATAACAAATAACAATTATTAGAAATTTTTATTTATGTAAATATTTTATTTTTTTTACATAATTTATTGATCTTAAGTTAAAAATTTTTTATTTTTAATTTTATATATTTTTAAATATTAAAATATGTTTATTTATTTAAATTAATATATTTATAATATAATTTAACAAAAGTATGAAAAATTTATGTTAACTTTAAATTTTTATTCGATACTTTTTATATTAATTATATTAAATTTTAAGTGCAAAATATTATAAAATATAGCCTTTATCAGAATTGAACTGACACTGACTACTTGAAGGGTAGCTGTACGACCATTATACTAAAAGACCTTATTATTATTAATTTAATTATAAATCTTAGATTATTAATTATTAAACAAAACAACAAAAATTTTTGTATCTATTAAATGATTATATTTAATTAATAAATATTAATTATATTAAATTAATATTTTATACACACATGAAATTAATAAAGTTTAAGGATTTAAATTATATAAATTTTATAATTAAATTAACACATGCTACTATTATTAAATAATTTATATTTAAATTTTCCTTATACTCAATTATAATAATTGTACCTTATTTTTAATAGATAAATTTTAATTAAACCAAAAAAAATAAAATTCTTATTTGTATTAATATAAAAAAATAAAATAATAAGTTAAAAGTTTAAATATTAAACTTTGTAAACAAGAAATTAATAATAAAGACAGAATGGGAATCGAACCTTTCTACTAACTAATGAGATTAGTGTGCAAACCGTTACACTAAACTGTCTAAATATAACTTATTATTTAAATTATATTGAACACTATTGTTATAAATTCATACGAACAAAGAGACTTGAACTCTTAAGGAATTACTTCCACTCCTGCTTAAGAAGAGATTGTTTACCAATTTCAACATATTCGCTATTTTATTACTCTTTTATATATTTGTGTGTTTGATTTGTTTATAATTTATATTATTTTAATTTAAGTTAAAAAAAAAATCTAAATTAAAACAAAAAATATAAGGTAAACTTATAAAATTAAAATTAAGGCGTTAATAGGAATCGAACCTATGAAAAAAGTATTAACAGTACTCCGCAATGACCTCTCTGCCATAACACCTAAATATGGTAGGCACGATTCGAACATGCTTTATGTCTCCTACCCAAAAGGAGCGACTGACCAATTTGTCATCTACCATTTGTATTATTGAGCAGTAAAGGAATCGAACCTTTTACGGCGTTAACCAATTCTTTTACAGAGAATCACCATTACCAATCGGATCACCTGCCCTTAATATTTAAAAAGATTATGTATCTATTTTTAACCATTATAATTTTAAATTTTGAATTATAAATTATAAAAATATAAAATGGATATTTCAAACTGAAAGCACCTGGACTTGAACCAGGACTTTCTCCTTAAAAGGGAGACACTCAACCACTCAAGTTCTGCTTCCTTAAAACCAAAAAAATATATATTTAATATAAAAATAAATAATTTACTGAGTTGACCAGATTCGAACTGATATTATTCATTACCAAAAAATGATGTTTTTCCAAATTAAACTACAACTCATATTATTTTTTTGTTTTAACTTTTTTTTTGATGTTTTTTATTTTTTTTTCCAAAAAACTGGAATCGAACCAATATCAAAGTCTTACAAGGAATTCGTTTTACCAATTAAACTATTTCGGCTTAAAACACAATTAATTCTTTTATTAATATATAATTTGCCTCGAGAGAGAATTGAACTCACATTTCTATATCTTCAGAATAGCGCTTTGACCACTAAGCAATCGAGGCTTATAATAATTTTATTTTATTTTTATTAATTAAAATAATTTATGGAGAAAGATAGACTCGAACTATCATATTTGTAATGCAAATACAACTGATTACCAATTATCAGATTCCCCCTTTAAGTTATATATTCTTTTAAATATATATATATTTAATTTATATAAATATTTAAAATTTTTTATTTAATTGAAATAGTTAATTATATTTTATTTTAAAAATATAAAACTAAATTAAATAAATAAGGGGGGTAAATTTATTAATAAACATAGATAGATTAATTAAAATTTCTATAAGTCAAAAAATTATTTATTAACTTTAGTATGTGAAGTTTTAGCTATAGAGATCGCTCCAGAACCAATTTCTAAAATAAATCCAATTGTTAATACAACAAAGAAAATTAAAGCAATACTAAACCCAAAAGTACTTACTTTATATAAAGTAACAGCTATAGGGAATAACAATAATATTTCTAAATCAAAGATTAAAAATAACATAGCTACTACATAAAATTGAATTTGGAAATCAATTCTATTTTGTTTTCTAATGGTTGAATATCCACATTCATAAGCTGATATTTTAGATTCATCTGGTCTATGAGCTGAAAATAGGAAATTTAAAACTAATAAAACTAAAGCTAAAATAGGCACCAGAATAAATAACATAAATAAATTATTCATTAAAAATTAAATAAAGATAAAGAAAGTATTGTTGTACTATTTAATAAAATTGATGGTTTAAGAACAAATAATAAAATAGATAAGGTTAAAGTAGATATTATAAAACTGTTAGTACTACTTATTTCTATTTCGGAATTAGAATTTAATTTAGTTATTATTTTTAATTCTTTATCACTATATTCAGAAGTATTTTCTTTTTCTGTAAATAATATTTTTATAATTTTTAAATAATAAGAAGCACTTATAATACTTACAATAATAGCTATAATAGACATAAAGTAATATCCATTTTGAATGGCTGAATATAATACAAACTGTTTAGAGAAGAATCCTATTAAAGGAGGTATTCCAGCCATACTAAATAAACAAATGGTTAAACTTATTGATAACACAGGATTTAAGAAAAATTGACCTTTTAATTCTGAAATATAATTAATATCATTTTCTGTTCCTGTTTCATCTTCTACCATTATACTTTGTATTAAATCTCTAAATGAATTTTTTATTATATATCCAAATAATATTATTATTAAAAAGGTATTTAAATTTGTAATAGTATATTGTATTATATAAAATATTAAAGCTTCTATAGATTGTTCTGAATTAATGGCTAAAGCTAATAAAATAAATCCCACATGTGAGATAGTACTGTAAGCTAATAATCTTTTTATTTTACTTTGAGCTAAACCTAATATTGTTCCTATTAATAAGGATAATAAAGAACTTATTAATAATAAATTTGTACTTCATAAATAATTATTATTAAAACTTAAAGTAAAATTATTTATTATATTATTTAAAGGATTTAATTCTAATATAATATTAATATTTTCTATTAAATTAATGTGAGTTTGTATATCAAATAACACTAAAAAAATAGATATTTTAGGCATAATAGTTAATCATGTAGTGATAATTGTAGCACTATCGGCATAAACATCTGGGGCTCAATTATGTAAAGGTGCGGCTGCTATTTTAAATAATAATCCTATAAAAATTAAAATTAAACCTAAACTAAAACCTAATAATATGTTATTATTATCAATTACTGAAATCATACTATAAATAGAATCTAAATTAGTTAATCCTGTGAAAGAATATATTAAACCACAACCTAATAATATTATACAAGAAGCTAAACTACCTAATAAAAAATATTTTAATCCTGCAGATATTGCTAATTCTGAATGTCTATATAAAGAAGCTAAAATATATACTCCAAAGGATTGTAATTCTAAACTTAAATATAATGTAATTAAATTAGAAGAAGATATTAATAATAAAGAACCTAAAGTTGATATTAATACTATTATTGAATATTTTATTCTATAATTATTTATTGATAATATATTATGACCTTCTTCATTTAAATTTAAATTATTATCTATAAATTTATGATTTATTAAAGGTCAAGCTATTAATATTACAGAACCTGTTAATACTATAACTATATCAAATAATTGTGTGAATAAAGTAATTTGAAATAAACCATTATATATTCCTATACCTGATCCAATTGACTGAATATAAAAAGCATTTAAAGTTAATGCTCCAGTATAAAGTAATAATAATGAAGATATTCTTAAATATAAATTTGGTGAAATATTTCTATTTATTGAAGGTAGGGCTATTGCCACTATAAGAATCATGATACTAATAAACATCATTACTTTTTTTTTTTAATTATTTAAATTTTGTATATTTTTATTATGTCAATCAGAATTAATTAATTTAAAATATATTTATAAAAATTTTTGTTTTAATTATTTTTATTACATCCTATTGGATTTGAACCAATATACAATTGCTTCGAAGGCAAACGCTTTCCCAATTCAGCTAAAGATGTTACAGATTTTTAATTTGTATCAAACTTTAGATTATTATTTAAATAAATAAATAAATAATATCAAAAGGATATAATATTCAACTAATTAAAACCCCATCTTAATTTATAATATTTTAATATTTTATTAACCTCTTCTTAACTAATTTGATTATTTTAGATCAAATTTAATATATAATTGATTTTTATAATTTGGTTGCAAAAAAATAATTTAAAACACAAAAAACAAATTGTTTTAAATTATTTATATATATTTTTATTTTTATATACGAGTAAAGAGACTTGAACTCTTACGATTAAAACCATAAATTCCTAAGATTTACCCGGCTACCAAATTTCGGCACACTCGCAAATTAATAAGTGTTTAAATTCAAATTTATATATATAAAAATATATGTTAAATCTATCAATAAAAATATAAATAATATAAAAATATATAATATAATATAAATTAAGAATATTTTTGGTTAAACATAAAATTTATTTAATTATAAAGATATTATTATAAAAATAATATAATAATTATACATAAGAGATAGAGTAATCGAAACTCTGTCTGCACAGTGTAAATATGCTGTTAAACCACTCAACTAATCTCTTAATAATTATTAATTAAAAGGGGGTTATTTTTATTTATTTTCCAGCAGCACTTTCCAGTACGGCTACCCTGCTATGACTTTTGAGATGTTACTCAATTGAATTAATAAAAACTAATTAGTTTAAAATAGCCGTTATATTATTAAAAAAATAAATAACTATTTAAATTACAAAATATAAATTAAATATTAACTATTAAAAAATCTAATAACATTTTTATTTCCATCAATATAAGCTTCTTCCCAGCGACAGACAGTTAGTTCATCACGGATGCTAGTTTCACCGTTGCGCTTATTATCAACGATTACTCGAAATTCCTTCTTCATGTTCCCGAATTGCAGAGAACAATCCGTCTAAATTTATATTTTAACTTTTTTTAATGATTAGCTCTTCCTACTTTCCAAATTTAATTTATGTTTGTTATAAATTAAAAATAAATGCATTAATTAATCTTTCGATTATTTATTTTACATTAAATATAATTTTATTTCTAATAAAAAAATAAATATATAATGCATTTTAAGAAAAAGTTTTGCATCACTTTGTAAAAGTTTTTGTGGCACGTCTATAGCCCAGTTCATAAGGGCCATAAGGACTTGTCTTAGCCCCAAATGAAACTTTATAAGAATCATAAATTGTTAAGTATGTAATAAATTAAAATTTTTTAAATTAACAATAGGGATTTCGTCCGTTAATGGAATTAACCTCAGTTCTCACGATACGGACTGAAGACAGCCATGCAACACCTGTATTAAATGTTTTTATTTACTATTTAAAAATATTTTCATATTTTAAATTTTAAACATTCCTTGATATATAAAAAATATATATAAGTTTTTATTCAAGAACTGGTAAGGTTTTACGCGGATTATCGTATTGAATAACATGCTTCACTTCGTTTGCTCCGAAACCGACTAATTTTTTTGTTTTCAACTTTGCAGTTGTACTCACAAGGCGGAATGGTTATCGTGTTAACATTGCCATTAATAATTTGTACTAATAACTACCATTCATCGTTGACAGAGAGGGGTATTCTGGGTATCTAATCCTATTTCCTATCCTCACCTTCGTTTCTGAGCGTCAATCATTAATGGAAAAAAGCTTTCGACTTTAATATTCTACTTAGTATCTAAGGATATCAGACCTACTCTAAGCATTCTTTAATATATCCTCTATTTGATTCTAGCTTTTATTCTGTACTTATTATTTTTGTATAAGTAAATTTTAAAGCCGCCTACAAACCCTTTACGCCTGATTAAGACGATTAACGTTTGTGTCTCTGGCCTTACCGAGTCTTCTGGCACCAGATTTGGACGACACTAATAATAAGGTAATATCATTATTTTCCCTTATGTTATCAATTATTTTAATTGATTTCAGTTAGCTAGTTCACTCTTTCGAGCATTGACTAATATTCTTGACTGCTGGTAGTATAAAACTACTTGGGAGATTTCATTCCCAATGTGGCCATCTGTTCTCTCAAACATAGCTATCGATCGTCGGCTTGGTAGGCATTTACCCTACCAACTACCTAATCAAAGTAAATAGTATTTTATAACAGAATAATTCCTTTAATATAAATTAATTTTAATTATATTTTATTTCCTATTTATGGAAATTATAAAGTAACTTATTTACTATCCTCACCTTTACACCTTATTACCTTAAAATGGTAACAATGATTTGCATGTCTTAAAACTACTGAACAACGTTCAATCGGAACCAAAATTAAATTCTTATGATTTTTAAACAATAATTTTATATTATTGTTTTATTTTATATGCTTTATGGCAATCTTTTGTATCTCTTTTAACTTTTTGTTTTATTTTAAAACTATCGTCATTTTAATTTTAAAATTACACAGAATCATTTAAACTTCTAATTAAAAATGATTGTTCATTATTTTATTTATTATTTTTATTTCTTAAAGGGGGGTTAGAGAATAAAATTAATTTAATATATAATTATAAAAACTTTTAAATTCTTTTATTTCAAAAAATTTCATTTTAAAATATAAATAATTGTTTATTTATTTAATAACATAATTTATATTTAATAATTTAATAAGGTGAAATATCAAATGCTATTAAAATACTAGGAACAAAAATAATAAAAGCTACACACACAGGTAATAAATTTAATCAACATAATTCAATTAAAGCATCATATCTCATTCTAGGTAAAGTAGCTCTAAATCATACAAACATAAAACAGAATAAACATGTTTTTAATCCAAGTATGATAGATTGTAAATTAATTAAAGAATCATTAATAAATAATTCAGGCATATGATATCCACCTAAAAATAAAATAGAAGTTATACAACTAAATAAAACTATTGAAGCATATTCAGCTAAGAAAAAGAAAACAAAAGGTACACTAGAATGTTCAGTAAAAAAACCAGCTACTAATTCAGATTCCAACAAATTAAATTAAATTGTTTGTTTAGATATCTAAACTTGATTCGAGAAATTTAATTTTTATTTAACTAATTTAATCTAATATAATACATTAATTAAATTATTGTTTGTTATTTTAAGTGACATTATTAATTTTTCTGATATAAAATTTACCTTTAAAAAGTTTACCTGATTTAATATATTTAGAAATAGTCGTTTTATGTACACCAAATTTTTTCGCTAATTCAACTTGATTAGAGTATTTTTCAATTATATTATAACTTTCATCATATAAACCTAAAGGTCTAATACTCTGTTTAATAGATATTAAATTTTTTGTATTTTCACTTTGAGTGTGACCAAATATAGGATTTAATTTTCCAGGTTTACTTATTAAACTTAAGGTTATTTTATTATGAGTTTTTCCAAACATAGGATGATTAGTCTTATTTACAAATCTTGATTTAATTTTTTCTATAGCTTGTTTTTTGTGTTTATACCCTAAGATAGAATTAGCCTCTTTTTTAAAGTTAAATAAAGAAGAAAAAGGGAAAGCTGAGATAACCATAGTTTCAATATCTGTTAACAATACAGCAGGATCTCTATGAAGATAATATATTACTGCATGAAAATTTTTTAAACCATATTTTTGTATAGATCTTTGTAATCTTAAGTTAGAATTTTTACCTTTAATATGATTCATTAATCTAGAATATAAATTTAAACTAGATCCAATATATTGTTTAGAAGATTTCACATGTATTAAACCATAAACCCCACCTAAATTTCTTAAATCTCTCTTTAATAAATCAGTATCAGAAAGATCATTATAAGTTTTTAAAGGTTTAATAGGTATAACATTTAAACATTGAATATAAAAAATAGAAAACAAATTATCGTATTGAAGTATATCATGAAATATTTGGTAAATTAAAACAGTAAAATAAACAATAATAATTAATTTCGATATTGTATTTTTATCCATTATCTTTCAATAACGGTTGGACTATATCATATTTCATTAAGTTATTAGAAATTATCGCGTATAGTCTCTGAGGATCCTACTTGTAATTTATAATTTACTTTGGTTTCCTGCTGATTGTCCATTGTAATATCTTTAAAATTTTAACTATCCAATTATAGTAACTATTCTTTCAAATTAGATGAGTATTTAAAGCTTTAGGAGTTTCCAGCATACAGCGATATTTATAGAGGCCAAATCAATTAGTATTGGGTTTTAGCCTCTTGTAGATCAAAAGGTGTACGAGATGTTTCAGCTAATATAGAAATAAAATAAAATATAAATACTGGAAATAATGGTATAATATATCAAATAGCTTGTTGATTTTCAATTATAGTTGTAAAATTAAATGAACCTGTTAATATTATTATAATTAATATAGCTGAACTTAAGATTAATTCATAACTTATCATAGCAGCAGTACTTCTTAAAGAACCTAAAAAGGCATAAGTAGAATTTGCTGATCAACCTGCAAATAATACTCCATATACTCCTAAGGAAGATAAAGCTACGGTATATAATATTCCTAATGTAAAATCAAATAAAGTTAGACCTTGTCCAAAAGGAATTATTCCTCATCCTAATAAACTAAATATTAAAGAAAATACAGGAGCTAAATAAAATAATATTTTATTAGATTGAGAAGGTATAACAGTTTCTTTAACTATTAATTTAAGAGCATCACTAAAAGGTTGTAATAAACCATAATATCCTGTAGTATTAGGACCAACTCTTCTTTGATGAGCGGCTAATTGTTTTCTTTCTATTATAGTCATAAAGGCTACAGATAATAATATAGGTAATATCACTAATAATACATCTAATAAATTGATTATTATATTTAACAGAGTTAAAATTAAATTATTTGTATTCATAGATAATTATATTTATCATCTTTATTTATTTCTATATTTTTATTTTATTATTAATGGATTATTCATTTTTAAATTTTTACTTTAATCTTTAAATGATCTTATTTAATTTTATTAAAGAATAATTTAAATATATCATTTTTTAATATAATCTTATCTAACATTTGCATAAAATTGAAATAGATATAAATATTGATTTATAGTTAATTAAAATTAACCACAGAACTTTATAAATTAATTAATTTATTTTTAATTAATAATTTAAATATTTATAAGTAAAATAAATAATTTAATTAGATATAAATTTGTCTAAATAAATGGTTAAAAAAATACATAAAGTAAAAGGTATTGTAACAATAATTTTATTTTATATTAACAACCTATTTAATAAATTAATTCTCTAAATAGTTATTATGAAAAAAGATTTTACTATTCTTTTTAACTTTTAGAAATATAAATTTTAAAATAGTTTAATATATTCTTATTCTCTTTTGGATTCGAACCAAAATTAACACTTTAGAAGAATGCAGTTCTACCATTGAACTAAGAAAATTTATTATAGATTATTTTAATTATATTAATTTTATTTAATTAATAGATTTGTTTAATTATAATCATTTTATATTATTATTAAATTAAATTTTAATGATTATAGAGTTAAGAGGGAATTGAACCCTAATTTGTATAGATTTTGCAGATCTATTACAGAAACCATCTGTATACTTAACTCTTATTTTATTTAAAACAAATTAATTTAATTATTATGATAAATAAGATAAAAAGGGGATAAAATTTAATAATTGAATAAATTAGATAAATTTATTTTTTATTTAATGATATAAAAATAGGTGCTATCATAGATAATAATAAAATAATACTACATATAATTAATAATACAGCACCATAAGTGTAAATTAATTGTCCTATAGCTTCTATTTGACTAAATGAAATAAATGTAGTATCTGCAATATTAGATTGATAAGTAGTATGAATATTATTAACAAAATTTAAATTATTATTATTTCAAATAAATAAATTAAAATTAGTAATAGCATCAAAAATTGAATTTAAACCAGATACATTATTAAAACTAAAGGGTAAAATGTTAAACATTTCAAACAAGAATAATGAACCTACTACAAAAACTAAAGGTAAATTTTTAGTATATTGTTTTCCTGTATCTATTATATCTGTTAATGAAATATTAATCATCATAATTACAAATAAAAATAATACAGTTATAGCACCTACATAAACAATAATATAAGATAAACCAAGAAAACCTATTCCAGATAATATTAAATAACCTGCTGCATTTACAAATACAGAAATTAAATATACTACTGATATCACAGGATTTTGAGAGGTTATAACTAATACACTTGATATTATTGTTGTAAAACTTAATATATTTATTAATACAAATTTCATTTTAAACTGTGATTAAGCCTATTAATAATATTTATATATTAGTAATGTTCGATCTAATTTTTTATATTTATATTTATATTTATATTTATATTTATATTTATATTTAAAGAAAAATTTGACGATTAAGGCTGTAAACATTTAATTTTTATAAATCATTCCATTTAATAAAAATTTAATGTAGGTTACACCAAAAAATATAATATTCTAATTAAAGAATATTTTTGAAATATAATTATAATAATTTATAATAACTATTTTTAAAATTAATAAAATTAATAAAATTCAAAACTGAATAGTTAATATTCTCTTTTATTAACAAAACCTAAATTTACCTCTGATCACTCCAACCTGAAAATCAAGGTCTATACTTTTATATTATAGAGCCAGAAGGAATCGAACCTTAATAAGAACTTCGCTAAAGTTCTTAAATCAAAACCAAAAAATTTATTCAATTGAATTCTTAAGGAATCACGTATAAATTATAATAGTCAATGCTTAAAAGTTAACTATAAATATTATCGACTTTAATTTAACCTGCTCGATCGGTAAATCCTTTATTCCCATACTAATATTTGAGACATCCGCCTAAAATAGAATAAAGGTTGGTTCTATTAAACCAATATATAATTAGTTAGTCTTTGCCTTGAGCTTATATAGACTTTAAAGAATATAAAATATTAAACACAATGTTAAAACATCAAAATTATTTACACTATAAATTACCAATCACTATGAATCCAGATGAATTTGGTAAAATAATAGATCAATATGACAATAAACACATTGTTCAATTGAATACTACTAATGTAGCAGTTATTAAGAAAATAGATAAGGATAATTTTGTTAAATTCTTTAGAAAAGGAGAATTAATCTTAGAATGAAAAGATAGATTTGTGGCAGAAAATGTATTTGTAAGAACTATTTTAGATCAAAAATATACATTTTCTAATCAGAAATTGATTTCGACTGAAATAATGTCCGCCCACTCCTATCATCTGATATATAGTTATAATGCAAATAACTTAAATGAAATTAAATATACAGATACCGATTCTATATTATCTAATAAATCTACCCCTTGGAAAAACTAGTTAAAAAACTTGAGAAATCTAAATATTCTGCTGAATTATTTATTTTATTTAAATTACTCTTATTGTTTTTAGTTTGAATAATCTTTTTCGTAATATTTCAAGATAGTTCACATAATGTGGTTTTAGCAGCTTTATCAGGAGATAATATTGGTAAATTAAGAAAAACTAGATCAAAAAATGTATGAAATGAATTAACCGTAAACTTTGGGAGTAAAGTATTCACAACCTCATTATTTAAAAGTAAATTTAATAAATTTTGAAAAGAAATAGAAGATGGATTTACACATAATAATCATTTATTTATTTTATTAAAAATTAAATATAATAATGGTGAATTTGTTACTATTGGTAAACTTCAAAAATTAAATCTATCAGATAAAAACTGATATATTAATTGAATTATTGATAACATGGAATTTAAATCAGAGTATTATAATGAAACTCTTATAGATTCAATAATTCTTAGCTATGGTTTTAAAACTGGAAGAACAGCAGCTAAAGAAAAAAGAAAATTAAATGTAAATTATGTTATCCTCAATGAAATGAAATTACCTATTAGTACAAATCCATTAGATTTTGGTAAATTAATTAAACAATTAGATAATAATTATTTTTTACAATATGAAAAAGGTATAACTATCACAATCAATAAATCTGACGATAATAACGATATTGAATTTTTTAAAAATGGAAACTCTTTAATTAAGTTCCAAGATCAAATTATTTCTGAAAATAAGTTTATTAGAGTTATTGATAATAAAAAATATTATTTTGAAAACGGAGAACAATTTGTAATGACAAAAGAATTAAAAACGGAATTCATTCCAAAAACTAGAAAATCTAATAAATTAGTAAATAATTTTATAACTTTAGACATTGAAACTTTTGTTAAAAATAATATATTAACTCCATTTTGTGTGTCAATTTATGATGGAAAAATAGTAAGTAGTTTTTATCTGACGGATTATAAAAATGTGGATGAGATGGTATTATCTGCTTTAAGCTCTATAATGATTAGAAAATATAATGGTTATAATGTATATATGCATAATATGGCTAAATTTGATATGATTTTCCTATTTAAATATTTAATTAAACTTGGAAAAGTTAAACCAATTATACATCACAATAGATTAATTTCCGTTGATTTAAATTTTGGTGGATATCAACTTAAATTTAGAGATAGTTTATTATTACTATTGAATTCATTAAATAAATTATCTAAATCATTTAAAATAGATAATAGTAAAACAGTGTTTCCTATTTTCTTTGTAAATGAAAATAATTTAAATTATATTGGAGAAGTTCCCGATATTAAACATTTTAAAGACATTAATTTAAATGAGTATGGTAATTATAAAACTAAATTTAATGGAAATTGAAATCTTAAAATTGAAGCTATTAAATATTGTAATTTAGATTGTATTAGTTTACATCAAGTTTTAACGAAATTTAATAAAATGATTTTTGATTTATTCGGACAAAATGTACATCATTATAGAACTTTACCTTCGTTAGCTTTCGCTATATTCAGAAGTAATTTTATGAAAGAAGATCTTATACCTCGATTATCTGGTAAAATTGCTAAAGATATAAGACAGGGTTATACTGGTGGAGCAGTTGATATGTACATTCCTCAAAGTAAACCAGGTGTTAAAATTAAATGTTATGATGTAAATGCTTTATATCCTTCTCAAATGCAAGCACAATTAATGCCTGTGGGTTATCCTACTTACTTTATAGGAGATATTACTTTGTTGAATCCAGACTCATTTGGGTTCTTCTATTGTGAAATAATTGCTCCTGATGATATTAAACATCCTATCCTTCAAACTCATGTTAAAACTAATAAAGGAATCAGAACTATTAGTCCTATTGGTCAATGAGAAGATATGCTTTTTTCTGAAGAAGTATTAAATGCCAGAAAAAACGGTTATATAATTAATATTCTTTGAGGATATACTTTCAAAAAAGAAAATATCTTTAAAAATTATGTTGATTTATTACATAATTTAAGAAAAACATATCCTAAAACTGATCCTATGAACTTTATAGCTAAAATTCTATTAAATAGTTTATATGGAAGATTTGGAATGGATGATAATTTTGCAAATATAAATGTAATCCATAAAGATTATTATGGAGATTTTGAAAATAAATATTTTGATAATATAATTGAAAAAATAAAATTAGATGATCACTGAATAGTATTTTATAATACTGATAATATTGAAGATATTGCTACTCATAATGTAAGTATCTCAATTGCTGCGGCTATTACTGCTTACTCTAGAATCCATATGTCACAATTTAAAAATAATCCTAAAATTAATCTTTATTATACTGATACTGATAGTGCTTATACTGATTCCAATATTGATGATTCTTTTATTCATGCTACTAATCTAGGTAAATTAAAACTAGAACATGTAGCTGATAAAGCTATTTTTCTAACTCCTAAAGTGTATTGTTTAGATACACAGGAAAATGGATTAAATTATTCTTTAATTATTTTATCCTTATTAATTTTATATGCTTTTGTTGATACTAATTTCTTAAAGAGATATTTAATAAAATTAGACAGAGTTTACGATTTAATACATGTTTATCGCTAATAGAACTTAGAAGAATCGAACTCCAAACATTAATTTCGCCTAAATTGATAGTTAAACCATTTAACATTAAATCCTTTAACCCTCACATATTAAATACAATTAATGGGTGAGGGGAGTATGTTAACTCTAATATTTATAGTTTAATTCCACTCTTTTGTATTTAAAAATTAATCAATAATAATCATCATCAAATTTGAAATCATCTCTAGCAATTTCTAATCTAAAATTTAGAAAATCAGCAATTAATGCAGGATTACTTTTGTTAGTAACTAAAAATTGATTAGATAGACTTAAATAAGGATTACTTGTATTATTTATAGATATTTTAGGATTAATTAAATAAACTTCATTTTCTCTTAAATTATTTAAAAAATTAGTTATATAATCTAATTCAATTCTAAACATTTCAAAGTAATATGGTTTATCAAATTTGTCTATATTAATTTTTTTATTAACTTCAAATACGAATGAAATATCTCTAGTGGAGATATATTTTATAATTTCATTTAAATTCATTATTTTATTTTATATTTTAATGTAATAAGTAGTGTTGTACTATTTATAAAATTATGATGGTTTATGGTTAGGTTTAAATTTTTAAAATTCATTATTTTAATTTCTATTAATCAAATTTAGATATTTCAGATTTCATTTTTTCAACTCAATTATTAACATTTTTTCCTATTTCATTAAGATAAGTTAATTTAGAACCTTTTATGTTTCTACTTACACTTTCTAATTCCTTTAAATATTCTATATTGCTTCTATTGATTTCTTCTAATAATCCAGTTATATATGTTGTATCATCCATTTCAGTTTTAGGTAAATGGTTTTCAACATAATCGATATTTTCTCTTAATTTACTTTTAATTTTATCTTTTCATTGGTCTTTTATATCTAATAAAGATGTATTATCATCACTAGATTTTAACAAAGATGTATTATCATCACTAGATTTTAACAAAGATGCACTTAATGGAAAAGATGAATCTGTTTTAATTTTAGAAGATGAAGCAATTTGAGTTTTACCTTTCTCAACCATTTCTACTGCTTCTTCTATTTTTTTTTTTTACATAAATTAGAGTCAGCTTTAATAGTATCACTTGATGAAGTTGAACTTGTAGGAGATATAGATTTATTTCAAGAATTTTCTGCTTCTTCATTTAAATTTTCTAAACTAGGACTAATTATTCTCACATTTTTTCCTTTAGATTTATCCATTAAATCTGATATTTTTAATTCTGTTTCTTTTGTTTTTTCTTTAACTATTCTATCTAAATTAGCTCTTGCCTCACTTGTGGGTGGAGTAGGATCATCACCTCCTCCGAAAGATTTAATTCATTCTATTACAGATATTCCTGAAGCTTTAATTTCAGGAAAGTAATATCAAGCTAAAGCAGAAACGATAAGCATACCAGCAATTATATAATATTTATTATGATTTGTTTCTGGTTCTATTATTTCAGTTTCTTTAACTTCAGCTTTAAATCAATCAGAAATTTTACCTGGTTTTTCTTTTAAGCTATTTTCAACTCAAATTGGAGTTCTTTCTTTCATTGATTTATTTTCATTATTTGTCACTTTTGAAGTCATAGATTGATTATCAGTTAATGAAGTCTTAGATTTATTTTCATTGGTTTCAACTTTTGAAAATAATTTATGTAAATAAGTATAAAAAGAAGTATTAGTTAAATAATCTACAGTATTACTTATAATAATTTTTATTTCTTTGAAAAAGTTAGATATAAATTCTGTTCCAAAGTTATCTGCTAATGATATACCAAATATGAACATAACAATTGTATTTAAAATTCATCAAAATCTTCTAAAGATTCTATATTTTGTAAAAATTTTAATAAAGAAACTAATTAAAGTTAATTTTAATAAAATAGTTTTAAAAGTTAGTAATAATTCTAAAATTTGAGATAAATAAGTTTTAATTTGGTTAATAATGGTATTTTTATTATTATTATTAGAATCATTTTTATGTTCTAATTTTTTAAATTTGCTGATTAATTCAGCTTTTGTAAATTTGTTTAAATTCATTTGTTTTGTTTTGTTTTAATTTTGATTGCAATAACATAATATTCATGCTTCTTTTAATGAAATCATAATATTCATGCTTCTTTTAATGAAATCAATAAAAGAATAATCATTATGTGTATTAAATTTGATAAAAATAATAGATTCTTTTAAAATATAATAATAATTAAAAGAATATAGTATAAAAATCTGTTTGTCAAATAAATTTTATCAAAGACAGGACCTCTCATTTATGAAGAATAAATAAATGTTCGAAGTTGTTTAACAGACGTCTTTTAATTGTTATGACGTTAAATAATAAACAATTATTGAAATCACCTATTGAAATCAATTTAATTAATAAATAAAAATGTCACATACAGAAATAATATGATTAGTAGTAACTTTAAGTTTTACTTCAACAGTTGGAGTTTATGCCACAATAAGATATATTAAACTACATACAACACCTCCTGTAAATACTTTAGTAAGATCAGGAGATATTGAATTAGGGGATTATATAGAACAAACTCAACCAATTTACAATTATCCAGATTTAACAGAATCAGCACAAATTATTAATTATCCAGATCTACCAGAACCATTACCAATTATAACGATTCAACAACAATATGAAAGAATTACAAATTTCGTACATAATGAAAGAGTTCATTCTTTCTTATCTAGTAATCCTCCTTCATATCATACTATGGATAGATGAAATATTAATTCTTGTTTAGAAAATAGTATTAATCTAGATTTTATTCCTTGATTGATATTTTTATCAATTCTTATTGCATTTATTATTATCTTTAAATATTTTAAAACAAATGTATCAATATTTTTAATACCAAATTTATTTTTAATATTTGGATTATTTATGGATTCATTATATGCCATGTCTATATTGATTCCTTTTTCTTTATTTGAAATCAATTTCAGAGAATCTTTTGAATGAAAATTCAATTCCTATTGAGTTAAACCTAAAATTTCATATCTTAAGTTACAAACTTTAACAAAAGATATAGATTTTTTATTACTTTCACTGATCGATGATGTTAACTATTCAATGAGTTTATCTTTTATTTCAAGTTATAAAGAATGAACAGAAGATAAAGAAAAAATTCAACCTCTTTTTATAAATGATCCTATTATTGTTAATAAAGAAAGTGATTCTCTATTAATCACTCAATTTATTATGCAAAATCTTAATAAAAAAGGTTATTTCATAACTAATCAACTAATTAATGATGATTTAATTAATCAAATAGATCCAGTAATATTAACAGTTACTGTTGCTATCAAAGTAGAAATTTAATATTCAAATTTGTCGCTAAACCAAAATTATTAGTTTATTTTAGTAATTAGCAAGTAATATTTATCCACTAGAGAAATATTAGACATTTAATTCAAGTCCCAAAGGGATTATTGAAATCACATATTGAAATCACATATATTTAAAAACAAAAATGAATTTAACTACAAATAATATATCTTTCTTAAAAGATGTTCATCCTAGTATAAAAGTTGATATGACTTCAGGATGAAGAGATCATTATTTTGATGGGGTAAGTATAAATGAAATATCATCTTTCCTAAGATTAATTGGAGATGATAAAATTTATTTATTAATCCCATTATTTTCTGGTTCGAAATCTTTATCAGTTTCAACTCTAAATTTATCTGAACCTTTTTTTGTTTATAATAAAAGCAATCCAGTTTTAATTAATAGATTTATCATGGATCAATGAAATACTTCTGGTTTTCATACAAATAATGATACATTAATCTATTTTTCATTTAGATGAAAAAGAGTATGATTTTCTTATATTTAATTTTATCAGCATTTCTTTTAAGCTTTATATAGCCTAAGATAATCATTATCTTAATTTATTATAATTTAATAAAATATAATAAAATCTAACAAATCTTAGATTTTCTAAGTCAGGCCTTAGCTGATATATATCAAGGGAACGTTAAACCCTTATATCTATTAATCGTTAAAACATATATAAGGTTGGTAAGTTGTTAACAAGTTCTAACCAATATAAAATAGAATAGTCTATGCTCAGTTCTACCCCTGACTAAAAATGAGGGAAATAAAATAAAATAATGATAAAATATCAAAACCATTCACATTATAAATTACCAATAACTACTAATCCATTAGAATATGGTAAATTAATAGAACAAATTGGAAATAAATATATAATTCATTTAAATACTTCTAATGTTCTTATCATCAATGAAAAAGATAATGAAAACATTGTAAAACTTTTCAGAAATGGTGAATTTATCTTTGAATTTAAAGATTTAAAAATATCTGAAAATAGTTTTTCTAGATTTATTCAAGATCTAAAATATACATTTAAAAATAATAAATTAATTTCAACTGAAATTTTAAACGCGTAAGGTCAATTTTTAAAAATTATCCCCTTTATAATTTTATTAGTAATATACTTTTGACTAAATTTTGATATAAATAATACTGAATATTTAATGCTATCTACTAATATTATTAAATTAAGAAAAACAAAAAGCATTCATGCATGAAAAACATTAGAATTTTCAATTGATAATTTACTTTTTACTACTGATCTGTTTAAATCAAAATTCAATATATTTTGAGATAAAATAGAAAATAATTTTACAGAAGATAATCACATGTTTATTTTATTTAAAATTAAATATAATGGAAGTGATTACACAACTATTGGAAATCTTCAAAGAATTAATTCAACTGATAAAATTTGATATTTAAATTGAATTATAAATAATATGATTTATAATTCAGAATATTATAATGAAATTCCAAATTTATCTAAAGAAACATTATTAAAGTTAAGTACTCCAGAAGGACTTAAAAATAGAAGTTTAATACTTGATTCATTACCAAGTGAAGAATTAAATCCTATAAAAAAAGGATTAGAAGATTTATCTTCTGATACTGAAAAAATATCGTTTGATCAATTAGAAAAAATTGATAAAGAAAGATTTGATAAAGTAATAAAACAAACAGTAAATTTAGATTCTGAAGAAGTTCAAAAAATCTTAAAACAAGAATTCCCTAACTTAGATAGCCGTGTAGATAGCTATAGAGAAGCTTTTATGAGTGCTATGAAAGAAGAAATAGCTAGTGGTAAAACTCCTGAAGAAAGAGAAATAATTAAAAACGAAATAATGAAAGCTGATTTAATGGAAATTCAAAATACTGCTGGTAGTTCTGATATTAAACAAATTAGAAATGTTCTTAGAGAAAATTTTACTCATAACACTTTATTAATTGAAATTAGAGCTAAAAAAGAAATCGATGAATTAATTAGAAAAGGAAAAGAATTACAAACAATAGAAGATTTAAAATATGAAGATCTACTTAAATTTGCTAATATTGTGAATAATGAAAAGCCTGATAATGCAATTGAAATTGTGCAACAGTTGACAGGTAGAGGAGATGATGAAAAATTAACAATTTTATTAGAAAATTCTGTTAATAATAGAATGAGTGAATTAGTATCTTTAAATCCTAAAGCATCTAAATTAGAATTAGTTGAAAAATTAATATCAGAAAATCCCAATCATAAAGATTTTGTATTAAATTTAGTTAATAAAACTTTTGAAGATGGTTTTTCAGAATTGGAAGGGAAATTGTCTTCTGAAAATTTTGCTAAACTTAAAAAACAAATTATGAAAGAAGATTTAATTGAAAGAGAAACATTAAGTTCTGGAAATAGTATAGATAAAATAAAAGCTTTAACTTCTGTAAATAGAACTCACACTAATTTGTTACATCAAATTAAAACTAAAAGTAGTGAATTATCATTAAAAAAAGATGATATTAATGATCAATCTCCAAGTGATACTAAACATTTAGAAGATACTATGAATTTATTTGATTAAATATTCTTTATAAAAATACATTTAGAGTTTTTATCCCCTTTATAAAATTGTAATTAATTATATGAAAATGATAAAATATTTTTAAATTACCTGTGTGTTACCTACCAACTTTTAATACATGTGTTTTATTTTTTATTTAGAAAAATAATTATTTTTTAAAATTAGAATATAAACGTTTATAAGAAAACGTTCTAAAATACAATGAAAGTTAAAAAGATCATATTTATAGAATGAAAAGTTCTAGGGGTTTCTATAAGGCTATAAAAAATATAAGTGTACCCTATACTACACAAAAAATCGAGAGTATTAAATGAGGATTACCTATGTGAATACGGTATTTTGAATTTAAAGTATATTCTTATCCCTGTAAAACTAAAATCAGGTGATTATTATATTTGAAGTTCGAGTCTTCATTAGTTTAATTTATTTATTCCACTGGACTAAATAGACTAAATCATTAGACCGGTAATTATTTTATAATTATTTATATAACATCGTCAAATAAAAATATAAATAATTATTTAAAAATTGGACAATTTAAAACATCAAGTCTATTTTAATAATTAGTAATGCTAAACTAAATAATTCACAGTTACTTACATTTGCATCCTATTAAGAAATGTTCTTTTTCTTATAAAATTAAATATTATTTCATTTCTTAGAAAATATTATGGATTAATATAATACAAAGAAATATTATTTAATAAATAAATAATAGAAATAAATTTAAGATAGTATCTAGGGGTTAGTTTCTTGCTTTATATACATTCAGCGCTTATCTAATATGTTTGTGGCTACCCAACTATGCTTATTTAATTAAATTAATTAA
>Ga0193729_1000053_pt1 | contig 50565 bp, 38 predicted proteins | sample U1c2metaG_FD_143036 | JGI IMG/M metagenome (GOLD analysis project Ga0193729, IMG submission 143036) | Soil microbial communities from a riparian zone of the East river system, Colorado, United States - U1c2 | ecosystem: Environmental > Terrestrial > Soil > Riparian zone | place: USA: East River...
ACGGAGCTTTGAATAACGTGATACTTTGGGCATCCTCGATTCCAGCGACAGCATCGCCACAAGTTACGGGATGGTGCCTATGAAGCGAACGCTCGGCAGCCCAATTGCCTTATTAAAATACGCCGGTGCGACCTTAGCGGGCGTGATGATGTTATCCGCTCCGAAAATGTCTGCGCAGCAGCCCGATGGCCCGCAAACTTCGGCGCCACCCGCGGTCGGCCCGATTGCGAGGTCAAGCATTTCTCGCCACAGTGGGACTACAGAAAGAATTACGGTTCCAGCGGGAACACGGCTGGCGGTGGTGCTGGAGAATGGCATTTCCACGCGAGATGCGAAAGCCGGCGATTCCGTCTATCTACGCACGTCGTTTCCTATCACCCAGAATAATCGCATCGTGATCCCCATCGGATCTTATGTTCGCGGCGAACTCCTGGATTCAAAGCGGCCAGGGCGAATTAAGGGACGTGGAGAATTCCGCATGCGGCTTACCACCTTGATTTTTCCAAATGGATACACGGTGGATCTGCTCGGCGCGCCACGAAGCGCGGACAGTGGTGGAAATGAAACGATGGATTCAGAAGGCAAAGTGACCGGACCGGGCGGTAAAGGTAAAGATGCGGAAACGATAGCTACAACCACCGCTACTGGCGCGGGTATCGGCGCGATTGCTTCAGGTGCGAAAGGCTTAGGTATCGGAGCTGGGATCGGGGGTGCTGCAGGGTTGGCGGCGGTGTTGCTAACTCGCGGACCGGAAGCGCATTTGCCGCGAGGCTCGACACTGGACATAGTTCTGGAACGCGATTTATCTCTGGAGGGCGATCAGCTTCGTTATACGGACGTGGGCCAATTCTCGCCGATAACGCCGCCACCGGCGCGCGAGCAGTAAAGATTCATTTTTTAGATATTCGAGTGCAACTTTCTCAGGAATTTGTCGCTCTAGCGACCTCGCCGAAACGCATTGGGCTGAAGCGCGCCCAATCCACGCTGACATTTTGCGTTGTAATCCATTCCCGGATTAATTGCGCCGTAATGGGCGCGAGCAGAATTCCACTTCGAAAATGTCCAGTCGCGATCAGTAGCCCATCCAGATCCGTGGGACCAATGATTGGGAGATGATCGGGCGCGTCCGGCCGCAACCCCGCCCAAGTTTCTTCGAGTTGCGCCTCGGCCAACGTCGGCGCGAGCTGCAATGCTGCGGCGATGATTTTTTGCACGCCGCCGGCAGTTACTTTCTTCTCGAATCCGACATACTCGACCGTCGCGCCAGCAAGAATTCTTCGGTCATTTCTTGGCACCAGGTACACGTAATCGGACCACAGTACGCGTTCGATGCCGAAATCCTTTGCGCGCAAGGCGATCATTTGTCCTTTGGCAGGGCGGACGGGTGCGAACTGAGAAGCGCCTTCGATTTCTGCAGAGCAGCAGCCAGCTGCAATGACTGTCCATCGAGATTGAACTTTTTCACCGTCCACGAGGAATCCCTCGCAGCGCCCTCCGTTCTTTACAATCGCTTGCACGTTAGACGCGATAAATATTTTTGCTCCAAAAACCTCTGCCGCGGCCAAAACAGCTTTTGTGAGCGCGCGATTATCGACACAGGCTTCGTCGGGCCGTAGTACTGCGGCCTCCACCTCGGGACTTAAGGCGGGTTCCCATTCGCGGGCATCGTCCGCGCTCACTGCCTCTGCTTTCAATCCCAGCCCATGATGCAAGGCAATGATGGTGCTGAGTTTTTCCTGAGCGTCGGTGGAAAAAAGTGCTTCGAGAGTTCCTCGCGCTCGATAGCCGACGTTTTGGCCAGAAATTTCTTCGACAGCAGCGACAAATTCAGGATAAAGCTGCAAGCTCGCGCGGCCTAGCGGAACAGTTGAAATCATTCCGGCGTTTTCGGGAGCCGGAGACAATATTCCGGCGGCCGCCCACGATGAGCCTTCGCCGGGTTGTTGGCGCTCGAAGAGGCCTACTTGAAGACCGGCACGTGCCAATTCGAACGCGATTGTGGCACCAATCAGCCCACCGCCCGCAATAGCGACATCAAACGTCTTCATAAATTAATCATAGCGCATGGCGCTGCGGACAAGTCCTTGCTGGCGGTTCATGTATCGATTTTCGGAGGCAAACTGTCGATGCAAACTCGCAGTTACAGCGAGGAAGCCAACTCTTCCGAGAGAACTTGAGCCTTGGTAGCCAGGCTGCGCGCGCGCGTCCAATCGCCCTCGCGACTAGCCGACTGCGCATCGCCGATAAATTGTTTGATCTTGGCTGCCAAATCAGATTGATTGGCGTTCAGTTTTTTGCCCTGCGAACGGGCCAGATTTTTCTTCGCCTCAGTGATGCTGGAGGTCATTTGTTGTCGAGCCGCGGCCGCTTCCGCATCGGACATTTGCGGCGCAATCACCGGAGCTTCGGGCCTCTCAGCGGTGTTCTCAGCCGCGGGCGCGGGCGCGACTCGTGGCCGTGCAGGAGCAGTATGAACGGCAAGCAGTGGAGGAGGTGGCGGAAGTTCCAGCTGCAGTTCAGGAACAGGATCGACGCTCTCATCGGGTAATGGGCGAGGCTTGGGAGCGGTAACCGTGGCAGGCACAACGGGCTTCGAGAGCCCTGCTCCGCGCCATGAGACCGGCGTTGGCTTGCGCGCTGCGCATCCGGAGATCAATAGCGCAGCGCACAAACAAAACACAAGACCAGCGCACGCGTGACTGCGCGACTTGACGGAACATTGCTGGGATTTGTTCGTCGTCATTAGTTAACTAGGCCGCAAGAGGCAACTCTATGCGGAAGGTCGTGCCACGACCTACTTCCGAAGTAAAGTCTATCGAACCGTTGTGAAGTTGCACAATTCTGAAAGCGCTTGCCAGACCGATACCGCTGCCTCCCGGCCGGGTGGTGAAAAATAATTGAAAAATTTTCTGCTTATTTTCCGGAGGAATGCCTCTGCCGGTGTCTTGCACCGTGATTTCCGCCATTTCGCCCCTTCGGCTAAGAACCAGGCGCAACTGCCCACCATTAGGCATTGCTTCCGCCGCGTTGAGTACCAGATTCAGCACCGCTTGCTTCAGTAAAGCACGGTCTACGTATACTTCAGGAACGTCAATTGGCAAAAGTTGTGCGAGTTGGATACCGGCCTTTTGTAGTTGAGGCTGCGCTATTTCAAGCACCTCCGGCAGCAACTGAGAAAGCTGTGTGGCCTCCAGGCGAATATCCATCGGCCGGGTGAAATCGAGGAATCTCTTGACCACCGCGTCGAGGCGATCGATTTCTTTGTCGAGCACGTTAACGGCTTGCTGCGCGCCGCTTTCCTGATCCGCTGGCAAAGACTCTTTCAGATTTTCCAGCCAAAGGCGCATGGAGTTCAGTGGATTTTTTACTTCGTGCGCGACACCGGCAGTGATACGGCCGAGCGCGGCCAGACGTTCGCTAACCTGCAGCTGGGTATTAATGCTTTCCAGGGAATCGAGATCACGCAGGGTAACGAGCGCGCCGATACGCTCACCGCCTTCCTGAATCGCCTGCACGCTCACGCCAACGCGCCGGGCGACCCCGGCGGTAAGCAGTTCTGTTTCCGCGGCGACTTCGCTGAGTTCGTCGCCTTCCAGATGCAGCACCGCGCGCAACGGATGCCCCTCGGGGAAAATGTCCTCCACGCGACGGCCCAGAAATTCCCCCGAGGGCGCACCGAGAAACTTTTCTGCCGCGGGACTGACCATCACAGCGCGTGAATCTCGTGTGAATAACAGCAGGCCATCTTCGAGACCGGCCATGACGGAATTCATGTTTTCGCGCAAGGTGCTGAAAATTTCGTGCACACCGCGAAGTTGCTGACCGACTTGCGTAATTTTTCTGCTGACTTGTCCAAGCTCGTCGCCGCTGCCGCCAAAGACGCGCAGACTCCCCGTCGGCGTGTCGTATTGACCGGCGGAAATTCTGTCGAGTTGTGCCGAAATGTCTCGCAAGGGCGCCAGTGTCGCTCGGCTAACGACCGCCGCCAGGAGTGTACAGATCCCCAGAGCCAGCAGGACAATAGTTCCGGAAGTTTTAAGACTTGGGGCAATTTCATTCAGCAGCAAGCCGGTAGACAACACCACCCGAACTTCGCCGAATGGTTTGCTGGCCATATTGAAGGGATAATCGTACTCAAAAATTTTAGATGGTCCGCGCAGGACTTTCACCTGGTTCACGAAACCGCTCTGCACCAGTTGCGAGAGCGGAGGACGGCGCGGCCGGGTTTTGCCTGGCAGGGACTGGTCGTTGGAGATCAATACCAGCCCTTGGTCATCCGTAATGGAAACTTCATACACCGATGGAGAGCTGATGGCCGCTTCCAATTGCGCCTGCAAGCCGGCGTTAATTTCAAAGGCCCGGCGAACGTAATCATGGATATCGTCTGGATCATCGGAGGAAGGACGAAGTCCCTGATTGGCAGCGTCGGACAGTGCGTGTTGAGCCTGGACGAATACCTGGTGCGCGAGATCGCTGGCGCGTTTGTCAGTTTCAAGTAGAGTTTGCTCGAGAAGCTGCGCGAGAAAAACGCCGGATAAAACGGCAACCACCAGCAACACCAGCCCGGTCATAACGATGGTTAATTTTGTGCGCAGCCGTAGCTGCATGAAAGTCCCTATTCCGCGCCAGCGCGGTCAGCGCCATATTCTTTGAGTTTATTGTGCAGAGTTTTGAGGCTTATTGCGAGAAGGTCCGCGGCGCGTGTCTTATTGTTGCCAGTAGCACTGAGGGTTTGCAGAATCAGCTCGCGCTCCATGGCGTCAACGGTGGTGCCCACGGGGAACTTGATGCTGGATAGATCGTTGGGGCCCTTGGCGGCGGTGCGGCCGAACTCCTCGGGCAGGCACGAACGAGTGATCAATTCCTTCTCGCACATAATGCAGGCGCGTTCCAGGATATTGCGCAACTCACGAATATTTCCTGGCCAGGTGTGACTCATGAAAATGTCGAGCACTTCCGCTCCGATGCCGCGAACATGTTTGCCATGTTTGGAGTTAACATCGCGCAGGATGTGGTCGACGAGCAAAGGGATGTCTTCTTTGTGTTCGCGAAGCGGCGGCAAATTAATATGGAAAACGTTCAAACGGAAAAATAAATCCTGTCGCAAATCTCCGCTGGCCACGGCTTGCTCGGCGTCTTTATTCGTAGCGGCGAGCACACGGACGTCCACAGGTGTTTCGCTTTTGCTGCCGAGGCGGCGAACTTTGCGATCTTCCAGCACACGTAATAACTTGGCTTGCGTCGGCGCGGGCATTTCGCCGATTTCATCGAGCAGCAAGGTGCCGGCGTCTGCCAATTCGAAACAGCCGATGCGTCGTTCAGCCGCGCCGGTAAACGCGCCGCGCTCGTGGCCAAAGATTTCGCTTTCCATGAGCGTTTCGGGAATCGCCGAGCAATTGATGGCCACAAATGGGCCACCGGCGCGCGGCGACAATTTGTGAATCGTTCGCGCTACGATCTCCTTGCCCGACCCGGTTTCGCCGGTGATGAGCACGGAAGCAGAACTGGGTGCGGCCATTTCCACCAGGCGCATCACGTCCTGCATGGGCTTGGAACCGCCGACCAGGTCGCCCAATCTTCCCGATTCGCGCAGTTGCCTTTGCAATACCACCAGTTGGCGGGCGTCACGTGCGCGCCTCAATGCGCGATCTAATAATGCGTGCAGCACCGGGCCTTTCAGCGGTTTTTCGATGTACCAGAAAGCGCCGGCTTCGATGGCCGCGACCGCGCGCTCCTCGCTGCCTCGTCCGGTAATAATGATCGCCGGAACATCGTGAAGCTCGGGACCGAGCTGCCTGAGCAGATCCAATCCATTCATGCCCGGCAATTCCACGTCGGCAATCAGCGCATCGGGCTGAAAAGTGGCGAATTTTGCCAGCGCATCTTCTGCGTTGCTCACGCCCAGAACTTCGCATCCCCAGCGTTGCAACAACTGTTCGTAGCCTTTGCGTGCGTTGTCTTCATCTTCGACGATCAGAACGCGGTCGCGGCGCTCGGACGCTTCGAGAGCGCGAACCGCGCCCTTCGCTTCTTCCGCCATGTGTAAAAACCTCTCCGCCTATCGTGGTTTTGGCTATTAGAAAGCCGCTTGACTGGGCAATCTCGACTCTAACAAGCCCATGGGTGCTTGCCAAGTTTTTGGTAACTTTTTTGTTAGACCATCCGTGAAATTCACGGTGTCATGATCCAGCTTAATCAAGGTGATTGATCAATGCGCCACCGCAGCCCGGACTGGCGTTATTCCTTCAACAAGTACAGCGCTCTTCCCAACTCTAATTCGAGTTTTGCGCCCTTCGGCAAATTCAGCTCGTGTCCGCGCCCAGACTCCACGAGATAAGCCGTCAGGGCTCCGAGAGCTGCGCCTTCCGCGGCTTCTTTTTTGTTTTTGTCCTTCACGCCTTGAACCGCACCACCCGCAGCGCCGGCGGCAGCAGCTTGGGCGGCGTCCTGTTGTGTGCTGCTGCGTCCTTCGATCAACCCCTCTTGATTGGCTCCCACGGGCTTAACGCTGTGATCGCCGGGAACACTGGCCACCTCCGCGACGATGGGCAGTTTGCCGAATTTTGTATAGATGTCGTCAAAAGTCAGCCAAATTTTTGCGCGTCCGGTTACGCCGGCGGGCTCAATACGGCTGACGTGGCCGTGAATCTCCGCACCGGGTGGCAGATAGATGCCTCGGCCGGCTTCCAGCGGCTCGACAGTCCTTACTATGAATTTGGCGTTTTCTTCCGTGCCTTTGGAAGTCAGATCTTGTTCGAGAACCACCAGGAATTTCGTTCCGGGAGCGACCGCAAAAGTCTCCGGCGGCAAACCATGTCTGCGTCCGTCGGCCTGCCGAGGCTCGGGCGCAGATTGCCCGTTATCCTGTAGATTGTTTTGCGGAATTTCCTTCGCAGCCGCAGGAAAAACCATGGCCGCGAGCAATATGGCGAACAGGACGCCATTGAATGTCGCGTAAGTCAAAAAGTTTCGGGTCATGCTTTTCTCCCCAGATTTTATTTCCGCCGGTTATCAATTTTGATGCGCAGAGTATCAGATGCGGCCTGGGTGCCAACGCGTGTTTCAAGGGTATTTCTTCATTTGTGGCAATGCAAGAGGGGTGTTTATTAGCAGACTGGCCGAGCTTACTCCCCAAGAAACTTTCTAATCCTTCGTAAAACCTCCGCATACATAGCCGGTGTGACTTTGCCGGTTTGCGTGTTTTGTTGGCTGGGATGATATACGCCGAACAATCGGGGCGCGGGTGAAGGCAATTGAATTTCAGCTCCATGCGCGAAGCGGTAAGGCGTGCGCGAAACGATGAGGCCACTGTGCTTCAGTACTTCCAGGTAAGCGTCCCAGGCGATGCGGCCTAGAGCCAGAACTGCTTTCGGTTCCAGAATGCGGATTTCGCGCTCCAGGTAGCCGCGACAGTTCAGGATTTCGCTTGGCAACGGTTTGTTATCTGGCGGGGCACAGCGGGCCGTGGCGGTGATGTAACTATCGATCAGCTGCAGACCGTCATCGCGGCGCACAGAAGTGGGCTGGCTCGCGAATCCAGCTTCGTAAAGCGCGGCGAAAAGAAAATCGCCGGAGCGGTCGCCTGTAAAAACACGGCCAGTGCGATTTCCTCCGTGTGCGGCGGGAGCAAGCCCGACGATCAGTAACTTTGCGTCAGGATCGCCGAATCCCGGCACCGGTTTGCCCCAATATTCCCAGTCGAGATAAGCGCGCCGCTTTTCTCTGGCAACACGCTCGCGATAATCCACCAGGCGCGGGCACAAGCGGCACGCCACCACCTCGCGCGCAAGGCGCTTCAGCGCAGCCTGGCGATTCACGCGAGAAGGCCCAGAACCTCATCGTGAATTTGCGCGTTCGTGCTGACGAATTGGCCGCTATAAATAGTTCGCTTTCCCAGAAGATTTGTGGCTTTTCCGCCGGCTTCCTCCACGATTAAACCCAACGGAGCCAAATCCCACGGCATGGAGGTCCAGTCGACGGCGGCGTCGATCGCGCCTTCCGCCACCAGCATGTGTTGCCAGAAGCCGCCCAGAGCGCGGCTGTTTCGCGCTGCATCCTGCAATCGACGTAATTTCGCGCGGTCGGCTGCGTTTTTCTTGGGACCGGTGCCGGTGGTGAAAATCATAGCTTCACTGAGCTTCGACACGCTCGATACATGAATCTTTTTGCCATCGCGAAAAGCGCCCTCGCCGCGATACGCGAACCAACGTGTGCCGAGTGCCGGAGCGCTCACCATGCCCGCGACAATTTCGCCCCTGTGTTCAATGCCCAGCAGCGTTCCGAAAGTAGGAATACCGCGCGAAAATTCTTCGGTGCCATCGATTGGGTCAATGATCAATCTTGGGCGGTCGCTGGAGCTGGCCGCTTCCGTGTCGCGGCCACCCATTTCCTCGCCCAAAACGTCGAGAGCCAATCCGCTGGCGGCTACTTTCCCGCGAGCCATTTCTTCGACGCCACGGTCCGCTTGGGTCACCGCTGAGCCATCGCCTTTGCGGTCCACCCGCATTTCCACGGCGCGAAAATATCTCCTGGCGATCAGGTCAGCCTCCTGCACGATAGAATCGAGCAGCGGGCCGTATTGTTCGCGGTATCCCATCATTTCTCCGTTGGTTCTAACAGCCTTATGCATTGCTGGCGGCTTCCCTGACGCTTCCGATTTGACACGCCCGCCGCAGCTACCTAGCATACAAACTTACCCATTTGAACGCTCAAACCAACTCCGGAACGGTGCTGGACCGCATTCTCGAGTCTCGTCGAGCCGAGGTGGAGCATCGGAAATGCGTGCTGCCCGAGACCGCGCTGAAATACGGCGCTAAGGCGGCGTCGCCGGTGCGCGATTTTTATTCCGCGCTATCACGCGATGGTCTAAACATTATCGCAGAACTAAAGCCCGCATCTCCTTCACGCGGGATTATTCGCGAGCCATTTGACGCGCCTGAACTGGCCAAGAGTCTTTCGCAAGCCGGAGCGGCCGCTCTCTCTGTGCTTACCGAAGGCGAATATTTTCGTGGTTCGCTAAAAAATCTTCGGGATGCGCGAAAAGCTATGGGCCTGCCGGTGCTACGTAAGGATTTTATCTTTGACCCCTGGCAAGTGTGGGAGGCGCGGGCCAATGACGCGGACAGCTTTCTTCTCATTGTCGCGGTGTTAAGCGATTCTCTTTTACGCGATCTGATTGCCCTTGGGCGCGAGATCGGTATGGAGCCGTTGATCGAGGTGCACACTGCCACAGAGCTGGAACGAGCTCTAGCTGCTTCGGCGAAAATCATCGGGGTGAACAATCGCGATTTGAAAACCATGGTGGTGCGCATCGAAACATCGCTGGAATTGATCGAGCAGATTCCGGAAAATTGCGTGGCCGTCAGCGAGTCCGGCATTCGCAATCACCAGGACCTTGTAAAAATGAGTCAAGCCGGCTTCGATGCGTTTCTCATCGGTGAGCATCTAATGAAGGCGGCCGATCCAGGAGCGGCACTGTTCGAATTGCTTGGACAGCCACGCGTGACCAGAGAGCAATTCGATGCGGCCTCCGCGGCCACGGACGCGAAGAATGGTAATTGGCAAAATTAAATCATGACCCGGGTAAAAATTTGCGGAATTACCAACGCCGAGGACGCGCGAGTGGCTTGTGAGGCTGGTGTCGATGCCATTGGTCTAAACTTTTATTCGCGAAGCCCTCGCGCGCTGTCTCTCGAAAAGGCCGTCGAACTGCGAGCAGTAATTCCCCCGGTGGTGCAGGTGTTTGGGGTTTTTGTAAACCCCGAAGTCGGTGAAGTCATGAAGATATTTCGGGACGCACGCCTCGATGCACTGCAATTACATGGTGATGAGTCGCCCACAACGGTTGCGCAGTTGGCTCGCATAGCCCCGGTCTTTAAGGCGCTACGGGTCGGCCCCGATTTTTCCGCCGCTACGTTGGAAAATTATCCGGATGTTTCAGGATTCTTGTTCGATGCCGCAGATGTCATGCCTGGTCAATATGGTGGAACCGGGCGGCTGGCGGATTGGGGCGTCGCTCAGGAGGCGGCCCGCACCCACCGGGTGATCCTTGCTGGCGGGTTGAATGCCGAGAATGTCGCCGCCGCGATCCTGCGAGTGCGCCCTTATGGTGTGGACGTGGCCAGCGGCGTGGAAGCCTCGCCCGGTGCAAAAGATCATGCTCAGTTGCACGAATTTGTTCGTGAAGCGCGTCGGGCCGACCAGGAACTCAATTCACCGGTGGCGAAATTGCGCGCCAGATGAGCTCCATTCTTAAATCTCTAAGCTTTTCACCTGGGCGTTTTGGCCCATACGGCGGCCGGTACGTTCCCGAAACATTGATGGTGCCGCTCTTCGAACTGGAACGCGCCTATGAATTGGCAAAATCGGATGTCAGCTTTCAGGCCCGGCTAGCGGATCTGCTCAAGAATTTCGCCGGCCGCCCCACGCCTTTGCAATTTGCGGAGCGGCTCACCTCCAAGTTGGGCGGCCCCAGGATTTATCTGAAGCGCGAGGATTTGTTGCATACCGGCGCACATAAAATTAACAACGCCATCGGCCAGGGATTGTTGGCGGTAAAAATGGGCAAGCCGCGCATCGTGGCAGAAACGGGCGCGGGACAACACGGGGTAGCGTCCGCCACCGTAGCCGCGCATCTTGGTCTCGAATGCACGGTGTACATGGGCACCGATGATATGGCCCGGCAGTCGCCCAATGTTTCGCGCATGCGCATTCTGGGTGCGAAGGTTGTTGGCGTGGAGTCCGGCAGCCGCACCCTAAAAGACGCCATCAACGAAGCGATGCGCGACTGGGTCACCAATGTGCGAAGCACGCATTATCTTCTGGGCTCTGTGCTGGGCGCGCATCCCTATCCCACCATGGTGCGCGATTTTCAGTCGGTGATCGGCCGTGAAGCGCGCGAGCAAATCCTGGCCGCGGAAAAGCGTTTACCGACGCACCTGTTCGCCTGTGTGGGTGGCGGTTCGAATGCCATTGGACTCTTCCATCATTTCCTGCGTGACAAAGACGTGAAGATGATTGGCATTGAGGCTGGCGGCCGCGGCACCTGTTCCGGTGAACACGCCGCGAGGCTCGGCGCCGCACAAGGATTTATCGGCGCGCGTCCCGGTGTCCTTCACGGCACCTACACCTACGTGCTGCAAAATGAAGACGGGCAGATTTCCGCCACGCATTCGATTTCCGCCGGGCTCGATTACCCGGCAATCGGTCCGGAACACGCGTGGCTCGCGGATGAAAAGCGCGCTGAGTATTTTGCTATGTCAGACAATGCGGCGCTGGATGCCGCGCGTTTGCTGTGCCGCTGCGAAGGAATTATTCCGGCGCTGGAATCAGCGCATGCTCTTGCAGGCCTGATGGAACGCGTTTCGTCGTTACAGAAAGACGATCTAGTCATACTCAATTTATCCGGGCGCGGCGACAAGGACATGGACACTTACTCGCGCCTGCTCTAAGCTTTCCCGATAAATAATGAGCATTATCGCCGCGCAACCAAACCGTATCGAAAACTGTTTTGCCACGCTCCGTGCGGCCGGCGAGATGGGCATTGTCGCGTACATCACCGCCGGCGACCCTTCGTTGGATGCCACGCTGGAATTTGTGCTGGCGCTTGAAGAGGCCGGCACGGACGTCATCGAGCTGGGAGTGCCGTTCAGCGATCCGTTGGCGGATGGCCCGACCATTCAACGCGCATCGGAACGCGCCTTGAAATCCGGCGCCAGCTTGCCCAAGATTCTGGAACTTGTGGGCCGCATCAGGAAATCTTCGCAAATTCCGCTGGTGCTGTTTAGCTATTACAATCCAATTTTGCAAATGGGGCTGGAAAAGTTCGCCGCCGCCGCTTCCCAAGCAGGAGTTGATGGTGTGCTCGCCACGGATCTATCGCCGGAAGAATCCGTAGAATACCGGCGCATTCTCGCGGCGTATCATTTGGACACAATTTTTCTGTGCGCGCCGACTTCCACAGACGAGCGGCTGGCTAGCATCGCGGCATGTTCGAGTGGGTTCCTGTATCTGGTGTCGCGTACTGGCGTTACCGGAGCGAAAGATACGTTGCCCGATGATTTGCCGGCGTTGTTACGAAGAGTGCGAAATTTTACGACGCTGCCTATCGCTGTAGGGTTCGGAATTTCGCTTCCGGGACACGTTACTTTGCTGGGCGGGCTTGCCGACGCTGCGGTAGTGGGGTCCTCTTTGGTTGCTGAAATTGAACACGCCAAAACACCTCAACAGGCCGCGAAGGCTCTGCGCGACCGGATCGATACCTTGAAAGAAGCGGCTCGCCACGGGCTTTCCAAGCGCGAGGCGGCGCCATGAATCTCCACGACTGGCGAAGCCGCATCGATGAGATCGACCGCAAACTGGTGGACTTGCTGAATGAGCGTTCGCGTTGCGCTCTGGAAATCGGCAAACTCAAACAAGCGGCAAATTTGCCGCTTTATCAGCCGGAACGCGAGAAAGAAGTGTTGGAAAACGCCGAGCGATCGAATCCGGGCCCGCTAACAGATGGCGCGATTCGGCGTCTATTTGAACGCATTATCGATGAAGCGCGGTCGGCGGAACGCGCGGCCATGGAGCCGGAAGCGAAAAGTTCTAAAGAATAATTCGGCTAAAAAAAGAGATGGAACCCATGCAAATCGAAGAAGGGAACAAAGAGCGCTCATGGTTATTGTGATGCAAGAGGGCGCCACAGACGCCCAGATTCAACATGTGATCGACCGGCTGGTTGGAAGCGGATTTAACGTGCATCGCTCCACCGGAGAATCGCACACTGTGCTTGGCGCCGTAGGCGTGCACCGCGATTTCGATCACCGCGATTTCGAATTGCTCGATGGCGTGCGCGAGGTCATGCGCGTCACGCAACCTTTCAAGCTCGCCAGCCGCCAATTTAATCCGCAAGGAACGATTATCAATCTGGGCCGCGGTGTGACCGTCGGCGGTAATGAAGTGGTCGTTGCCGCTGGACCTTGCTCCGTGGAATCGCGTGAGCAGATTCACATCATCGCGGAAAGCGTAGCGAAGTCCGGAGCTAAAATTCTGCGCGCTGGGGCATTTAAGCCCCGCACGTCACCATATGCATTCCAGGGCATGGGCGAAAAGGGTTTGGAATTTATGCGTGAGGCCGCTGAAAAATTCGGCCTCTTTAGCGTGAGCGAAGTTATGGATGCTTCGCAGATTCAAATGATGATCGGCTACGTGGATATTCTGCAGGTCGGCGCGCGCAATATGCAGAACTACCATTTACTGCGCGCATTGGGTGAAGTGCGCAAGCCGATCCTGCTCAAGCGAGGAATGTCCGCGACCATGGAAGAGCTGTTACTCAGCGCTGAGTACATCCTCGCCGGCGGAAACCCGGACGTCATTTTATGTGAGCGGGGCATCCGCACCTTTGAAACCTACACGCGCAATACTTTTGATATTGCCGCCATTCCGGTGATCAAGAAGTTATCGCACCTGCCCATGATGGGCGACCCTTCTCACGGCACCGGGCGTCGCGATAAAGTGGCACCCATGGCGCGCGCCGCCGTGGCCGCCGGAGCCGACGGTTTGTTGATTGAAGTGCACAACGATCCTGATCACGCGCTGTCCGATGGAGCGCAATCGCTCGATCCTGGGCAGTTCGAGCAATTGATGGGCGAGTTGCGTATCATCGCGCCAGCTATTGGGCGGCGCGTAGCCTGACTATGGCCTAATTCTTAGCCTGAATTCATGTCACCACCGCACCTCATCAATCGCGTCAGCATTCTTGGCACCGGCTTGATCGGTGGTTCTTTTGCGTTGGCACTTCGCAAATATACGGACGGGATTCACATTACCGCCTGGGATCGTCCGGATACCGTGACCCGTGCAAAAGATCTGGGCGCAGCGGACGAGATTTTTTCGGGTGAACTGAAGCCTGCCATACACAATGCCGACCTGATATACGTGGCGCTGCCGATCAGTACCACGTTGGATATTCTGCCGGAGATTGCACGCCACAGTCCGCAACACGCACTAGTCACCGATGCCTGCAGCACCAAGGTGCGCATTGCGCACGCTGCGGAAGAATTGTTCAGGGGAAGTGCTGAGAAACTTTTTCTCGGCGGACACCCGATGGCGGGGAAGGAATCTTCCGGAATTTCGAACGCGGACGCAAATTTATTTCGCGACACCGCTTACGCGCTTATCGGAGAATCTTCGTCCAACGTCGATGATGAAGCGGTGCCGCACTCGTCGCCTGAAGGCGGTCCGGTCCCATCGCCTGCGACTCGTAAGTTGGGCACATCTAAAGAAGACCCACGTGTGGTCGCTTTCTTAAAGATCATCGGCAAAATTGGCGCGCGGCCACTTTGGCTTGGAGCGCAACAACACGATTACGCCGTGGGTCTCGCATCGCATCTTCCGCAACTCGCAGCGGTCGCGTTGGCTTCCTTTCTTTACGATCATCTGGACGAAAATGGCTTGCCCATCGCGCTCGCCGGCCCCGGGCTGCGCGACACACTGCGGCTGGCAGGCAGTCCGTACAGCACCTGGCGAGACATTGTGTTGACCAACAGGGAAGTTCTTTCGGCAGGACTCGATTTGTTCGCTCGCCGGCTGGACGAATTGCGCGACAAGCTCGCTTCCCGCGAACTGGAAGCCGACTTCGATGCTGCAAACGAACTGTACAAATTGCTGCGCAGCTTCTAACAAAATCGGGCGCGATCATCTTGTCCACGCCGGCACAGGTTACATTACACTAGGCGCTATTCGCGAGAGCTCTCATGGACAAACGGATTTCTTCGGCTGATGCCGCCATCGAAAAAGTGACCGATGGCGTCACCATATTGATGGGCGGCTTCGGTTTGTGCGGCATTCCAGAGAATTTGATTGCCGCGGTGCGCCGTAAAGGCACAAAAAATCTCACCATCGTCAGTAACAACGCGGGCATTGATGATTTTGGCATCGGAATTCTGCTGCAAAGCCGGCAAGTCAAAAAAATGATCTCCACCTATGTCGGCGAGAATAAATTGTTCGAACAGCAGGTGCTCAGCGGGGAACTGGAAGTGGAGTTGAATCCGCAGGGCACCTTGGCGGAACGCTTGCGCGCTGGCGGCGCCGGAGTACCCGCTTTCTTTACCCCCACTGGAGTGGGCACCATGGTTGCCGAAGGGAAAGAGACGCGCGAATTTGATGGACGGCAATACGTGATGGAGCGCGGACTGCGCGGCCAGTTCGCATTTGTGAAAGCGTGGAAAGGCGATCGCTGGGGAAACCTCATTTATCGCAAGGCGGCCCGAAATTTTAATCCCATGATGGCGACGGCCGCGGACTACGTGATCGCGGAAGTGGAGCAACTAGTGGATCTCGGGCAACTGGATCCTGACTCCATTCACACGCCGGGAATCTTTGTGAATGCCATCTTTCAGGGAACGGTATACGAAAAGCGCATTGAAAAACGCTGTATCAGGAAGGAATAGTTCGGGCAAGCTGGGCCACAGAAGTGAAAGGCGTACATGCTTCTAACCGAGGAACAAAAACGTGAACGCATTGCACGGCGTATCGCGCTGGAGCTACGCGACGGCTTCTACGTGAATCTTGGCATTGGCATGCCGACCGCAGTTGCGAACTATGTGCCGCAAGGGATGGAGGTGGTGTTGCAATCCGAGAACGGCATGCTGGGTGTGGGACCGTACCCGTTGGAATCTCAAGTCGATCCAGATTTGATCAATGCCGGAAAAGAAACCGTCACCGAACTACCCGGCACTTGTTATTTTTCGTCCGCAGATTCCTTCGCCATGATTCGCGGAGGACACGTCGACCTTACGGTTTTGGGAGCGCTGCAGGTGGATGAACGAGGGACGCTCGCGAACTGGGCAATTCCCGGAAAGATGTTGAAGGGCATGGGCGGCGCGATGGATTTGGTGGCCGGCGCTAAGCAGGTGTACATCGCCATGGAACACGCCACACGCGACAAGCGCCCAAAAATTCTGAAAAAGTGCACGCTGCCTCTTACCGGTGTGGAAGTCGTGGATCATATTGTCACGGAACTGGCGTTAATCGACGTGACGCCGGAAGGCTTGCTGCTTCGAGAATTGGCGCCTGGGGTTACCGTTGAAGAAGTTCAATCGCTCACTGAGCCAAGACTCTTGCTGCCTCCCGGTGGCCCGCGAACGATGCCTGTTTGATTTTCTATTTGATTCCTGCTTGGGCTAGGCCCTCAGGAAGAACTAAGCCGCCTCGAAGTACTGAACGAGTAATGAAAAGCGGAGAATACCGTCAAGCCTGTCACCGCATAAATTAGAAAACGATTTACGGGAGTGAATCCGGGATACGGATAAGCCGCCGACAAAACCACCATGAACACCAGAAGAATCTGTAAAGCGGTGGTCAGCTTTCCATAAATGCTGGGCGGAAAGGGGCGGTAGCCGGAAATGAGAAGAATTACCACAGCGACCATCAGTATCAGCACATCGCGGCTGAGCACAATGATGGTCAGCCACCACGCCAGTTTTTGTTTGAACGCCAGAATGATGAAAGAAGAAGAGAGCAGCAACTTGTCCGCGATGGGATCCAGATAGGCGCCCAGCGGGGAACGCTGATTCAGCTTGCGCGCCAATAATCCGTCGATACCGTCAGAAAGTCCCGCGACGACCAAAACCAGAAGCGCCCATCGGTACTGCTCATAAAAAATAAGTATCAGAAAAAACGGCAGGAAGCCCAGCCGCAACAAGGTGATTTGATTAGGTACTGTCCAGATGGGGCCTTGCATTGCGATGAGAATAGCGCAGTTCACGCAAATTGCGCGAGATAGTCACTGAGTGAGCGGCCTATTTTGCGTTGGAAAAGTTCCGCCATGGACGGAATCGAACCACTAGATTCGTCCAGAGAAATACGCTCCACGCGATTCATGGGAAAGAAAATGGTGGGGAATCCCACGCGCTCGCCGTCGGGCTCGTTGATGGCGCGCACAAAGTGGTCAAAAGAGTTGAGGTCAATGCCACGTACAGTGATACCGGCCTGATTGAGGACCAGCAATTCGCCCCAGAATTTCTCCTTTGGAGAGTGCAAGCTCACGACAATAATTGAATGTATATTCATGGTGCGAATTTGATTGGGCCCATGGCGAGCCCGTTACACGCCGACGATACTGAGAGTAGCGCATTTCGCAATGCGGGAAACAGCTGAGTCGAGCTCCCGTGTTGTGTGGTTAAACCGTGGCCGGGAAAAGTTCACCGCAAGGGATCGCGGAAGTGCAGGATCATAAAAGCAAAGCTGGCCAGCAGGACAATTGCTGCGCTCCACCCAAGCGCATGAGCGCGTTTCAATTCATCAGGATTCATTGGTTCGCGATCGGCAAAGACTTTTCCCAGCCCAAAACCGGCGGCTAATCCGCCAAAGTGCGCCCAATTATCGATGCCGGACATAATAAAGCCGAAGACGAAGATCGAGACTACCCAGGAAATGAGGCGCGAACGCAACGCTTGCATGGACGAGCCGCCACGGCGAGTGGTGATGGCAATCATCACCCCGATCAGTCCTAATATCGCGCCGCTTGCTCCTACGCCGAGCGCGGGGTGGGGGCGGAACGGAGTAAAGGCGCTGAGAATGTAACCTGCAATTCCCGAGGCGGTATAAAGAAACAGAAAGCGCGCCGAGCCATATACTTCTTCCACTACGGGTCCAATATCCATCAGCACCATCATGTTGAAACCGATGTGAATTAAACCGCCATGAAGAAACATGGCAGTAACCAGGCGATACGGCTCGCCATGCACAATGGCTGGTACCCACAAGGCGCCAAGCCGGTAAAGAACCTCGCCATCCAGGCCGAATAGGATGCGCAAACCGCCGCCTTGGCCAGCTTGCAGCGTGAGAACCACGCTGATACCGAAGATCAGGATGTTCGCGATCAATAACGCGGTAGTGACCGGCGCGCGTCCTCCAAAAAATCCCGAGAAGCGCCGGTTTATGGCCGCCATTGAAAAAGTAAGATTGGTGCCGCACTGATGGCAACGCGTCGCGTTGATGCCCACCAAAGTTCCGCACGCAGGACAAATCTTAGGGCGCGGCTGTTGATCGCCGCCACCTCCAAAAAATCCGCTTATCGCGCTTCGCCAGCGATTCACGCGCATCTGCCACTGATAGGGAAGCGCCATTCTCCTCCTTGCGACCCGCACACCGCGTTCCTATAATACCCAAGTCGGCGAACTTGTCTGACTTGCGAAGTACGAGGGCGGGACAAATGGATAAATTTGAGGAAATTGGGCAACGACTCGACAAAGAACTGGCGCGTTTGCGCAAATACGTAGAAGAAGAAGTTGCGCCCGGCACCGAGAAGCGCACTGCACGATTCCTTCGCGAGGTGTCAGAATTGTTGACCGATGCTGCGAGAAAGCTGGAAGCGCGCACTGCGGGTCGCGAGACGGGATCTGCGAAAGACGCTCATTCCTAACAAGGCTGGAGCGACGCACGCATCTATGGGCCGCCAGTGAACGCAGCGATACCGCGACAGAAATTCAGCCAACAGCGTAATTCAGAGATTCTTCCTACCGCGTGGCCCACTCTAGAAATTGGCTCCTTCAAATTCGCACTCTTAATAATTTTGTTAGTCTCTGTGCTTACCGTGGTCTCAGGATGCGCCTCGCGTAGGCCGCTAGCGGCCAGTCAACCGCCTGAACCCTCCACGCCTGAAACGGTGTCGGAATCCGCCAAGAACTCAACCTCGCCTGTTTCCCCGCGTCCGGGGTCCGCTGCGAAGCGCCGCAGGGATGCTTCCATTCCTGTGCCTGCGGGCTACGAGGAAACGGGCGAAGCCTCGTGGTACGGAGTGCCCTTCCATGGACGGCAGGCCTCCAACGGCGAAATCTATGACATGAACAAACTGACCGCCGCTCATCGCACCCTGCCGTTCGAAACCATGGTGCGGGTCACCAACGAGAGAAATGGAAAATCCACCGTGGTGCGCATCACCGATCGTGGTCCCTTCGTGAATAACCGCATCATCGATCTTTCTTATGCCGCGGCGCGCGAGATCGATTCCATCGGTCCGGGAGTCGTGCCGGTGCGCCTGGAAGTTCTATCAACGGGGATAAATCCTGAGGCGGGATTTTTTACCATTCAGGTCGGATCGTTTCGCGAGCGCGCCAATGCCGAGCGATTGCGAGAACGCCTGAGCGCGGCGTACTCTCCCACTTTTGTTAAGCGCTACGACACCAGCGGCGGTTCTTTTTACCGAGTGCACGTGGGCAAGGTATCCGGCGAAGAAGCCGCCAAGGAATTCGGCGAGCGGCTGCGCACGCGCGAGGGAGTGACGCCCATGGTCATTCGGCTCGATGATACTTTTTCGGAGGCGGGGGAAAATCAGTGAGCGCCGACTGTCTTTTCTGCAAAATCGCAGCGAAACAAATTCCCGCGAAAATCGTGTACGAAGATCCTGACGTTTTTGCTTTTGAAGATATTGGCCCGCAAGCGCCCACACATTTGCTGATATGCCCGCGTAAACACATCGTCTCGCTGGAAGACGTTACCGACGAGGATGAATTGATGCTTGGTCATTTGCAGACAGTGGCGGCAAAGCTAGCCCGTCAGAGAGATTTGAAGCAAGGTTTTCGCACCGTAATCAATACTGGCCAGAACGCGGGCCAGTCAGTGCCGCACCTGCATCTTCATTTATTAGGCGGAAGAAGCATGCGATGGCCCCCGGGTTAATAACCCAGGTGCTCAAGACACCAAAGTGGAACAGGAAAGATCTTAGTGGATAAAAAAGGGCGCCGCTGTCAACAAACAGCAGCGCCATTTTTTTCGCGCTCAATTCCCTGGTCAGGGTTATTGTGGCGTCAGAGTAATATCGTCGAACGCCAGGCTGTAACCCGTACTAGCAGGATTCTTTCCAACCACCTTAAAAGTAAATGGATAATTTCCGGCGCTGGAAAAATTAACAGCTCCCAGATCCGTTACGGCGTATGCATCAGCGTTGGCTATGAATTGGTCAACAGGAGGACCAACGCTGGCATTGTTGATGGCCGTTTGCAGTATGCCGCGAGGCTGATACTGTTTGTAGGAAATCTTCACGTCATACGTCCCAGCGGCAGGAACGTTAACCATAAAGGTCACATTGTCTCCCACACTGGTGGAATAGAACATGGTGCCTAAACCGTCGGGGAAGTTCTGGTAGCTGAATACTTGAACAGCTGGCCCAGATGTCTGTGCGGCGGCTGCCAGAGCCGCTGTTTGAACTACCAATGAGGTACCTATAGAGTATGACCACGTCAATATCTGTGCTGTGGATACCAAACCGCCGGTAGCGCCGGTGAAGCCCACGTAAGCGGTCGAGCCTACTGTGGCGGGAATGTTAACAGGCCAACTCGTGGTAAACGTCTGCGTCGGGTTGGAAGCGTCCTTAATAGTCATCGTCAGGGTAGTGCCGTCGTAAGTCATATGCACCGCCATGACGTCGCCAGATTGAAGGTTAACTCCACCTCCTATCGTGGTTGCTGGAACGGTCGGAACTGCGCCATTAAGATAGAGGCCTGTCGAATTGGTCCGTTCCCCCGCGTTGTCGTAGATATCAAATTTCACGGCAACGCTGTTGGTCATCCCTCCGTATCCCAGACTTCCCCCCCCAACACCTAGAGCCGTTGGCGCTGCCCCTTGAATTGCGAAGGTGATCCCATCGGCGCCAGGATTCGCTATTTGAAACGTGAAATCATTCGTGAAACTCTGAACATTTACCTTTTGATTCCAGAATGCGCTGCTGTCTTCAAAGGTCGTAGAAGTATCGCTCAGCTGGAGACGGTTGCCGGCTAAAACGGCATTCCCATTGAACTGCATTCCGGTGGCCGAGAAGCCAGATCCAAAATTTACTGCGCTCGAGCCGCCACCGCCGGGCGCGCTTGTTCCAGGCGTGAACGTCCAATTGATAATGTCTTGGACAGCGGTCAAACCGCCGGTACCCGCGGTAAACCCGGCAAAGGCGGTACTTGCGCCGACCACTGACGAGATATTCACCGGCCACGCGTGCGTGAAAGTAGCATTTGCAGTGGGATCGGTGATGGTCATGGACAGATTCGTTCCGTCATAGCTGATCTTAACGTTCAGGACATCACCACTGTGTAGATCGATGCCGCTGCCGGTCAGATCGACGGACGGCGTTGTGGGCGTCGCACCATTGGTAAACAGGCCGGTTGAATTCACTCCCTCGCCGGCATTGTCATAAAGGTCGAACTTGATCGCGACGCTTTTCTGCGACAGCGCCCCGCTCGGACCATTGGCGTATCCCAAGGCCCCGCCAGGGGGACCTAAGGCAGCGGTATTGTTGCCCTGAATCGCGAACGTAAATCCGTCCGCTGTTGGATTGGTGCCAGACGCGACCTGGAAACTGAAATTGGTTGTGAATTGTTGAATGTTTACCGGCGAGTTGTACCACGCTGCCGCGGCTTCACTTCCACCACCATCCGTTAGACGCAATCTTGTTCCATTCAACGTAGCGCTGCCATTGAGCGCCATCGCCCCCGCGGTAAAGCCGCTTCCCAAACCTACTCCACCGCCTCCCCCCGAGCCACTTCCGCCGGAGCTAATGGTATAGGTGCCAGCGGAGACTGAACTGTTCGAGTAGCCACTGGCGACTGTCAGGGCCTTAATAGTCTCAGTGGCACCGACCGGAATCGACTGCGAGTAAAGTGCTGATGAAACCGAGGGCGTTGAACCGTCCGTCGTGTAGTGGATCGAGGCGCCCGGGGTTGGCGTCGAGAGCGCTACCGACTGGACCGTAGCGTAGCTGCCGGGAGCGGGTGAGAAGATCGGGGCGGTAGCCTGCTGCGTGCCGCTCACGAAGGTCCAGGTCTGAATGTTTTGGGTGGCTGTCAACCCGCCAGTCCCGCCAGTGAACCCTACGAAAGCGATGTTGCTTCCGATGACCTGCGGAATGTTAATCGACCAACTGGTATTGTACACAGCACCCGTGGTCCCATCGGTGATGGTCATCGCAAGGGTGGCGCCGTTATAGGTCATATGTACGGAGAACTTATCCCCGCTGTGCAAATTAATGCCCGAGCTCGATAGATCGCTGGCTGGTGTGATCGGCACCGCGCTGTTTTGGTACAGGCCAGTCGAATCTATCCCCTCTCCACCGTTGTTATACAAATCGAATTTCACGGCGACGCTCTTGGCGATTCCGGCGTACCCTAAGCTACCTCCGGTGTTACCTAGCGCGGCCAAACCAGCATTCTGAATCGTGAAGGTAATGCCATCGGCATTGGGATTCACCAATTGAAAAGCAAAATCATTCGTGAATTGAGTGATGTTTACGGTGGTGTTGAACCAGGCGCTCCCGGCTTCAGCCGAACCGCCATTTGTCAGTTGCAGGACTCCATTACTTAACACAGCACTTCCGTTAAACCTCATGGAGTTTTGTGCTGAACCGAAGCCGCTGCCAAAGTTGATCGTCGATGATCCGCCCGACTGGGATTGCAGATTATAAGTTTCGGATGCAACTGCGCTGGGCCCATATCCCGAAGCGCTCGCGATGGCCTTGATCGTCTCGCTTGCAGTAACGTTGATTGGTCCACTGTATTTCGCGGAGGACGTTGTAGGGGTGCTGCCGTTCGTGGTGTAGAAAATGGACGCGCCTGGAGTACTGTCGGTGATCGCGACGGAAACTGACCCGGTGAAATTCTCACCTCCCGGATTTAACACCGGGGCGGAGGCTTGCGGAGCCGCACCCAAGAGCCCATAAACACTCAAAAAGTTAGAAGTGCCGACATACACTTTTCCATTGGTGATCGTAGGCACGACAAACTTGACAGCCGCGCCGGGATTATCGCGGCTGAGATTTTGACTGCTGCTGTACAACATGTTGACCACATTGGCCGCGCTGTGCGCCATAAGGACCGCTGGGCCACCGGAAGTATATGCATTGGTCAAGACATCCCAGACAATTCCATTGCTATTACCATTAGAAGAAATCGACGGGGTTGGTCCCGGATAGCCGCCATTTTCAGTGGGGTCGGCCGTATAGTTGCCAATGCTGCCGTTTAAAAACGAAAACGACTTCAAATTGTCGTTACTAGCCCAGAAATATAAATGTCCGTTCCAATAGGCGGGAGATCCCCAGACCCCGCCGATCTTCCCGGTAACTTCCTGAACGATGTTGTCCCCGCTGGAGTTGTATCCGCCGAGATTATCGCGGTCTACCAGGTAAATTCGCCCCTCCTTGCTCGCTTGCACCATGAGATGGGTGGGGCCACCAGAGAATTGATCCGGAAGCAACAACACGCCGCCAGAGCCCAGATCTAAGTCGTTGTTGCTGAGAAAATTTTGATTGAACGCGGTAAATTGATCGCTGACCCTCATAGCGCCGCTGCTGGTCTCGATGCGAATCAGGTCGTCGCCATAGCTCATACTGTTGCTGTACGGAGGCGCTGCGTTAAACGCTCCGTTACCGGTAGCCACGAACAGGCGGCCGGAATTAACATTGTCGGCGGCCAAGCCGGCACCCGACATCCAAATGCCAGAGGCTGTTCCGTTCGCGGTTGGGCAGAAAACGCTGGTCTGCTGTAAGGTTGCTGCGTTGTAGGCCAGGATCCAGCCGTGATAGGGCCCCTGGTCGCCATGGGCCGCAAAAGCGATGTACACGGTTCCGTTGAGCAAAAGCAGCCCGGGACGGTTGTTTTCCAGCTTGGCATCCCAGCGCAACACGCCGCCCGAACTGCCGTTACCATTTCCATTCACTTGTGCCGACAGGGTAACGGGAGAACCAGATTTTTCCGCGCCGGTGGTGATGTCGAGAGCATGCAGGCGCTGGAAATAATTGCTGTTTTCCTTGGTTTTGCCCACCACATAAAGAGTATTTGTAGTGGTGTCGATCACCGGAGTAGCGGTGATTCCAATTTCGGGATTTATGTCGTCGGTGCCGACATCACCGCTGGGGACCGTAGTGGCTCCCCAACCCGCTCCATGCGATGAATCCAGCAGAGTAATTTTCCAAAGTGGTGAAGCGTTGGAGCCCGCATTGCTGTCGGCGTCGAAGGCATAAACGCTATCGTGCTCGGTGGCAACAAATACAACATTGTGCGTAGTGCCGGCCTGCACGGTACCTGAGCCCATCGTCACGCCCGCCACATAAAGTGGTTGGGCATAAGGCTGGCCGTCCAGCTGATAGGAAAACAGCCTTCCAAAGGTGTTGCTATTGACATTGGAGGGAGTGAGGATCGTTTCGTAGTTGTTCTGGCCCGTACGGGAATTATCGTTGTGCTGGGTCACCACGTTGGTTTGTGCCTGGGCCCCCAGCACGAAAAACGACAACAACGGGAGCAGCATTGCAAACCGCAACCGGCAAGTACCTGTGGATTTGAAAAGAAGAGCGCTCACGCTAAGAAGTTTTTTCGCTGAGCAACTCGCAAGGGAGCGAATTGCGAACGAGGACATCGCACGGTACTTCATCTGACTCTCCAGGATGGAACGAGCGCCCGGGCAGGGCCTGGACGCGTTTTGAAATTTTTATAAAGTTTGTTTGGTCTTGCTACGCCTGCTGGGGAGAGGCGCTTCGTTCAATGCACTGTCGGGGACCGTCAGATAAAGCACACGGAGTATACCTGTGATCGATTTTCGATAACAACTCCAAAATGCTTTTGGGAGGGTGCTGTCCGATTCCTGAGTTTTTACCCTTCTTCTGCATTATCATCTATTTTGGCGGTTCTATGTACGCGTGTGCGCAACTCCGCATCAGCGGTCCGTAATTTTGAAATGCGATACTCTAGCCCAAGCCGTCGATTGCATTCCGGCGAGCTCCAGTCCGGAGCGCCGGTAACATCTAAGAGGTCCGCGGGTCGCCTTTGGTACCGTTTTTTCAGGCGCAGCACCGCATTACGACGTGGTTTATCCGAAGTTATTGAGCTCACCTTTTCGCGGGTGAGGGAAGACAATATTTTGGATCTCGCGGCCCAGGTTTCGTTTTATTTCGTGCTGTCGCTGGTGCCTTTCCTGATTGTGCTGGCTGCCATTGTAGGGTGGCTTCCATCAACGACGTTATGGCAATCGTTCGCTCAATGGATCACCGATTATTTCCCTAATCGTTCCAGGCAAGCGGTTTTTGCCACCATCCTGGATCTGACGCGCGGGTACACCGGATATCTTTCCTTCGGATTGTTGGCATCGGTGTGGAGCGCTTCTTCGGGCTTTATGAGTCTGATGGAAGCTCTGAGCATTGCGTGCTGCGGGACCGATACCCGTGGTTACTGGAAAAAGCGCGCCATTGCGACGGTGACTACGCTCATAGCTTCTTTGTTTTGCCTGATGGCTTTCGGACTTTGGACCCTCGGTCACTGGGCCACGCGCGAAATATATAGTGAACTCAAATTTGTGGGCACCATCCACTTTCGATGGAGCGTGGTCGCCTGGTGGCTGGGAACGTTGTTCCTCATGTTCGTGGCACTAACTTTGATCAATCATTTTCTTCCTGACATGAAGCGGTCTTGGCGATGGTTTACCATCGGCAACATCTTTTCAGTGACAGCCATCATGGTCGTATCGGTGGCGTTCAATCTTTTCTTGCTTTACAGCCCTACGGTTCCTCAGGTGTACACCGTGTTGGCTGGATTTGTGATTTTGATGACCTGGATTTACGCCGCCATCGTGATTATCCTGATCGGGACAGAACTGGATATGGCGATCACGCTGCTACATAAACGCAAAGAAAACGCCGCCTGAGACGTCGCTTAGTCTCTTAACAATTCCCTTGGTTTCCGCATCTAAATAGCGACTTGTCTATGTCCGATCCTAACAACCTTCCCTCGTACGGTCCGGCAGCACTCGATGCTGCTCTGTTTCGTCCCCCGATTCGCGAGTGGTTCGAGGCCGTTTTCGCTGCTCCGACCAGGCCACAACTGCAGGGCTGGCCGGCGATTGCGCGCGGCCAATCGACTTTAATTCTTGCCCCCACCGGAACGGGCAAGACTTTAGCGGCCTTTCTCTGGTGCATCAACCGGCTCATGTTCACGCCCGTGCCGGACAAGCAGCAGCGTTGCCGCGCCCTTTATATTTCACCGATCAAGGCCCTGGCCGTCGACGTGGAGAGGAATTTAAGGGCGCCGCTAGTGGGTATTGCGCAAGCCGCCAAGCGAATGGGAATTGAATTTCATGAGCCACAGGTTGCCATTCGAACGGGTGACACGCCACCGGCCGAGCGTGCACGTTTCCTGCGCCAACCCGCGGACATTCTCATCACCACACCCGAGTCTCTTTATCTGTTGCTGACTTCCAACGCACGTGAGTCACTCCGCTCTATCGAAACGGTAGTCATCGATGAGATCCATGCGTTGGTACCCAGCAAGCGCGGTTCGCATCTGGCGTTGTCGATGGAGCGACTCGAGCATCTGTGTGGGCGGCGATTACAAAGGATTGGTCTTTCCGCCACGCAGCGGCCTTTGGAAGAGGTAGCTCGCTATTTAGGCGGCGTCGACACCAGTCGTGCAAAAGAATCGCCGTCCGTTACCGCCACCAATGGATCGGAAATTTTGCCTGAGCAGGAGAGCGACACTCTTTCGGTGGTCTATCGTCCCGTTACGATAATTGATGCCAGCGAGCCAAAGCGTCTTGATCTCCGCGTGGAGATTCCTGTTGAGGATATGACACGCCTCGACGAAGTCGATCGTTTGCCAAGTGGCCCGGCGTCACAAGGACCGACGCGACCCTCGATCTGGAGTGCCATCCACCCAAAGCTTCTTGAACTGGTGCGCTCTCACCGTTCAACGCTGATTTTTGTGAATAGCAGGCGCCTCGCGGAAAGAATTTCCGCAGCGGTAAATGAATTAGCCGGTGAAATCCTGGTGCGTGCGCATCACGGCAGCGTGGCCGTGGCGCAACGTAAAGAAATTGAAGATCGCTTGAAACTTGGAACTTTGCGCGGGCTGGTAGCTACTTCTTCTCTTGAATTGGGCATCGATATGGGCGCCATCGATCTGGTGGTGCAAATCGAATCGCCATCCTCGGTCGCCAGCGGCATGCAAAGGGTTGGGCGCGCCAGCCATCACGTCGGTGCGGTCAGCTCCGCGATCATTTATCCCAAGTATCGCGCCGACCTGCTCGCCTGCGCGGCCATCACCCGCGCCATGTATGACGGCAATGTCGAGTCCGTGCACTACCCGCGCAACCCGCTCGATGTGTTGGCGCAGCAAATCGTTGCCATGGTCTCAGTGGAGCCGTGGGAAGTAGGCGACATTTTTAAAGTCGTTCAATCCGCGGCACCCTATGCGGGCTTAACCTTGGGAGTCTTCGAGAGTCTGCTGGATATGCTTTCAGGGCGCTATCCCTCGGAGGAGTTCGCGGAACTTCGCCCTCGGCTTACCTGGGATCGGCTTGCCAATAAATTAACGACACGGCAGGGCGCGCGGCAGGTTTCCATCATCAACGGCGGCACCATTCCAGATCGCGGCTTGTACGGCGTATTTCTGTCCGGAGCTACCAAAGGCGCGCGTGTCGGTGAACTTGACGAAGAGATGGTGTTCGAAAGCAGGGCCGGCGACACCATTATTCTCGGGGCCTCCACCTGGCGTATCGAAAATATTTCTCATGATCGCGTGCTCGTTTCTCCCGCGCCCGGCGAACCCGGGAAGATGCCCTTCTGGCATGGTGATACCGCTAGCAGGCCTGCCGAATTCGGAGAAAAAATTGGGCGCATGACTCGCGAGTTGCTTGCCTTGCCGCGCTCCGTGGCATTTTCGAAACTCGTTGAAGAACATAGCCTGGATGTTAACGCCGCCGAGAATCTTCTTCGCTATCTGCAAGACCAAGTTGCGGCCACGCAACGCGTGCCCAGCGACGAAGACGTAGTAATGGAAATTTGCCGCGACGAGCTTGGCGATCGTCGCGTATGCGTCCTGACTCCTTTTGGCAGCCGCGTGCACGCCCCGTGGTGCATGGCGGTGACCGCAAAACTGCGCGCTGAGCGTGGAATAGAAGTCGAATCCATGTGGTCCGACGACGGTTTCGTTTTGCGCCTGCCGGACACCGACGCTGCTGTAGAAATTGAAGATTTTGTCTTGTCTCCCGCGGAATTTAGAGAATTGGTGTTGCGCCAACTGGGCTCCACTTCCTTATTTGCCGCCAAATTTCGCGAAGCAGCCTCCCGCGCGCTGCTTTTGCCAAAGCGTCGGCCCGGTATGCGCGCGCCTTTATGGCAACAACGCAAGCGTGCCGCGGATTTGTTGGCCGTGGCCTCCCGATTCTCTTCGTTTCCCATAATTCTCGAAACGTATCGCGAATGCATCCGCGACGTTTTTGATTTGCCTGCCGCCGCAGGGATTCTCAGCAAGATTCAACGGGGCGAAATTCGATTGACCCGCGTGGAATCCGACAAGCCTTCTCCGTTCGCGGGTGCGCTGCTCTTTTCCTACATCGCGAATTACATCTATGAAGGTGATGCCCCGCTGGCAGAACGCCGCGCCCAGGCACTATCCATCGATCAATCCCAACTGGAAGAATTACTCGGCGACACCGATTTGCGTGAGTTGCTTGATCCAGCCGCGCTGGATGAAGTGGAGGCGAAACTTCAGGCCTTGGAGTCCGACTATCAAGCTCGTCACGCTGATGGCCTCCACGACTTGTTGTTGAAGCTTGGCGATTTGTCCGACGCCGAAATTGCCGCGCGCTGCGCTTCTCCGGAAGTTGCCGCCATGGCTGCGGAATTGAGCAACGCCCGCCGCGCCGTGCGTGTACGCATTACCGGCGAAACACGCACCATCCCCGCCGAATATGCAGGCCGGTACCGCGACGCATTGGGCACACCGCTGCCTCCCGGCCTGGCGGAGGTGTTCCTCCAAGCTCCAACCGACCCTTTGACGGAAATAATTCGCCGCTACGCGCGCACTCACGGTCCATTCACGACCGCCGATATAGCAACGCGCTATCAGTTGCAACTGCCCGCGGTCGAGTTCGTGCTGAACAAATTAAATTCTCAAGGCAAATTGTTGGAAGGCGAGTTTAGGCCCAACGGTCATCACCGCGAATGGTGCGATCCGGAAGTGTTGCGGCACATCCGCAGGAAAAGTCTCGCGCGTTTACGCCGGGAGATCGAGCCGGTCGAGCAATCTACATTCGTTAGATTCTCGACGCGATGGCAAGGAGTTACCGTTCCGCGCCGCGGGCTGGACGCATTGCTCGACATCATTGAGGCCTTGCAGGGTGCCGCGCTCCTCGTTTCGGAGCTGGAGACAGAAATTTTGCCCGCGCGTGTTGCCGATTATCAACCCGGCAATCTCGACACCCTCATGGCAGCTGGGGAAGTGACTTGGGTAGGCGTCGAACAAATTGGCGATCGCAACGGCCGTATCGCGTTGTACCTGACGGAGTCTTTGCCGCTTTTACGTTTGCCCGAAGGCGCAACGGTAGCGGGCGTAATGGCGGCGGGCCACGCCATCCCCGAACAGATTCCTCATTCGGAGCGCGCCGAAAAAATTGCTGAATTTCTCGCTCGGCAAGGGGCATCCTTCTTTTCCGAAATTCACACTGCGTGCGGCGGAGGTTTCCCCGGTGACACCGTGGAGGCGCTGTGGCAGCTCGTGTGGGCCGGCAGAATCACTAACGATACTTTTTATCCACTTCGCAAGCTTTTGCGGCCGGACGATCGCAAACGCAAACATGGGTCGTTCGATGATGAGCGCCCAGGTTCCCCTGGATATTTGCGGCGTCTGCGCTCGCGCACTATTACGGGCCAAGCGCATGGCCGTTGGTCGCTAATCGGGCAACGCATCACCGTAGCGCTGACCCCCACGCAATGGAGCGCCAACATCTCGCAGCAAATTCTGCAGCGGCACGGCATCGTCATGCGCGAGACGGCCATCGCAGAAAATATTCCTGGCGGCTATAACACTATTTACCCGGCGCTGAAAACTATGGAAGACAGTGGCTGGGTCCGCCGCGGCATGTTTGTTTCCGGGCTGGGCGCAGCGCAATTCGCCATGCCTGCCGCGGTGGATATGTTGCGCAGCCTGCGAATCGATCCTGTTACTCCGGAAGTTTTGCATCTTGCCGCCACCGATCCCGCCAACCCCTACGGCACTTTGATTTCTTGGCCGAAGATTGAAGGCGAATCCGATGAGCCGCTCACTCATCATTCCATGGCGCGAACAGCTGGGGCATCGGTCATTTTAATAAATGGACAGCTCGCCGCTTTTTTGCGCCGCCGCAATCCCGCTTTGCGTGTTTTTCTTCCGGAGTCTGAACCGGAACGCAGCCTATTCGCGCGTGAGCTCGCCAAGAAACTGGCGGAGCTGGCCGTCCGGCGCCTCAACCTTCGGCAAGGTCTTTTGATCGGCGAAATCAACAATGCTCCAGCACGCGAACATTTTCTTGCCACCTATTTAGAAGTCGCTCGTTTCGTGAATACCGTGCTCGGTTATCAAATGCGCCGCACCAAGCCTCTCGTCGTTAGCTCCGATCCGGTCGCGGATGCCGAAGACGAAGACACCCCCGATATTCAGGAAACCGCTTGAGATGCCCGAAGGCGACACCATTTATCGTGCGGCTCGCACCTTGAATCTTGCGCTTGCCGGGCAAACCATCACATCTTTCGAATCAGTTTTGCCGGTTCTTTCCCGCGTGGAAGTCGACCATGGAGTTGTCGGAAGAACCGTCGAGAAAGTAGAAGCGCGAGGGAAGTGGCTGCTCATATACTTATCGGACGACCTTATTCTTCTCTCCCACATGCTCATGAGTGGCAGTTGGCATATCTACCGGCCGGGCGAAACATGGCAACGTCGGCGTTACGATATGCGCGTAGTAATTGGCACACCCAAAATTCTGGCGGTAGCCTTCAACGTCCCAATTGCGGAATTCCACACCGCCGATTCGCTCACCCGTCGCGAAGGCTTCAAATCCGCCGGGCCATCCCCGCTAGCGGAAAACTTTGATGAATCGGAAGTTATAGCGCGATTGCGCGCCCGGCCGGACTTGGAAATCGGTGTCAGCCTGCTTACGCAATCGCTGCTCTCAGGAATCGGCAATGTTTTTAGGTCAGAGATTTGTTTCGCGTGTGGCATTAACCCGTTTCGAACGGTCTCGGACCTTACCGACGATGACCTGAAGTCCCTTGTCTCTAAAGCGCGCAAATTCATGCTTGCCAACGTAACGTCAGGGTCCGGCGATAAAATTTCTACCTATGTTCCAATGCGCCGAACCACCGGCCGTGCAAACCTTTCGGAACGTTTGTGGGTCTACAAGCGGACCGGCGAACCTTGCCGTCATTGCGGCAGCCCCATCGTTTCACGCAAACAAGGATTCGAGCCGCGCACTTCCTTCTGGTGTCCACGTTGCCAGCCAATGGGGATGAAGCGCGCAAGCGCTTAACTTCATGCGCCGGTTCGTGCAGACCTGCGAAGCCGTAGCCGCAACCACCAAAAAAACCGCCAAAGTCACGCTTGTAAGCGAACTTTTCAAATCGCTGCCACTTGAAGATGCCGCCAGCGCCGCGATTTTCCTGACCGGTCGGCCATTTCCGCGTCGCGATGAACGTGTCCTCGGCGTAGGCGGCTCGCAACTAGCGAAAATTGTCATCGAACTTGCCGGCGCCGATGCTTCCGACCTCGGAAAAAGCTATCGCGCACACGGTGACCTCGGTGACATGGCCGAACATCTCCTGCTCAAACGCCCAAGCACCGCCGAAGTCTCACTGCAACAAGTAGCAAAAACATTCTGCCAGCTTTCAGATGTTCGCACCGCAGCAAAAAAGATGGCGTTGATAAAAAATTTATTCGAGCACATGAGCGCCGGTGAAGTGAAGTACGCCATAAAAATAATGACCGGCGACTTACGCATCGGATTGAAGGAGAGCCTTGTCGAAGAGGCCATCGCCAAAGCTTTCGATCGTCCTGTGGATGCAGTTCGCCGCGGCAACATGCTGACCGGCGACATTGGCGAAACGCTGCGCGCTGCCGCTTCTGACGCTTTAGCCTCCGTTCGAATGCGCCTTTTCCATCCCATTGGTTTCATGCTGGCCACTCCAGTGGAAACCGCCGGCGACATACTTCCAGACGGGCGAGGTTCAGTCTTGGTCGAGGAAAAGTACGACGGCATTCGCGCGCAGGTACATAAAACCGCCGATGGAGTAAGAGTTTTTTCTCGCACCCTCGACGAAATCGTCGAGTTTCCCGAGCTCAACGTGTTCTTCGGCAAGTTGCCCGGCGAGTTGATCCTGGACGGAGAGATGTTGGCTTGGCACGGTTCGCGGCCGCTTCCATTCACGGAGTTGCAGAAACGGCTAGGCAGAAAACAACTGGATCTTTGGTTGCAACACGAAATTCCGGTGCGCTTTGCGGCCTTCGATTTGCTCTATCAGGACGGAACTCTGTTGCTTGACGAACCGCTCGAGCAGCGGCGTGGACGGCTGGAAAAAATTCTGCCGCCGGGCGATGCATCGCCAATCTATACCGCGCCTGCACTTCGTTGTGAGTCCGTTCCGGCCATTCAACAAGCCTTCCAGGATTCGCTGGCCGCCGGGCACGAAGGCATCGTCGTAAAACGCCCAGAATCGCTGTACACGCCGGGGCGACGAGGTCGGTCATGGTTCAAACTAAAGGAGCCTTTCGCAACTCTCGATGTGGTAGTGACAGCAGTCGAATATGGACATGGCAAGAGGCATGGACTGTTTTCCGATTACACCTTTTCGGTGCGCGACGGCCACCAACTTTTGACCATTGGCAAAGCGTATTCGGGACTCACTGACGCGGAAATCAAGGCTGGTACAGAATATTTTTTGCAACACACCGTCGAAGATTTGGGCGCACGTAGACTTGTTGAGCCGACCGTAGTCATGGAGGTGGCCTTCAATAACATTCAGAAGTCACAGCGCCACGAAAGCGGCTATGCCCTCAGATTTCCGCGCATTTTGCGGTTACGCCCCGATAAGCCCGTGACGGAGATCGATACACTCGAGCGCGTCGCTCAGCTTTATTTCAGGCAGATTACCTTGCCCAGAAATACTCAATGACTTTGTGACTGCCAGCGCTTTGAATCCCCCAGCGATGACAGTAATTACGGTCACGATAGATGCCAGGCTTGCAAGGAACTGAAATCCTGTATATAAATCATTTAGGCTGTCCGGTGCCGCGGCCTGAGAATATACATCTCGGGTAAATGTTCCAAACAATCTGATGCTGTTCTAGGTTTGTAGCGACTGGCCGCGATAATTTTTGTAGGGAGCAAATGTTTATGCCAGTTAGAATTCTTGTTGTCGACGATCATGAAGTGGTGCGTCAGGGAATACGCACTATTCTCTCGGCGCGTCCCGAATGGGAAATTTGCGGCGAGGGGGTTAACGGTCAGGAAGCTATCAAGCTTGCCGAAGAGCTACGCCCTGACGCCATCATTATGGACATAACCATGCCGGTGATGAGCGGACTGGAAGCGACGCGCCAAATTACCAAGAATAAGAACAGCGCCCCCATTCTCATTTTCACCATGCATGAATCCCGAAGTCTTGCGGACTCTGTCCGCGAGACGGGGGCACGTGGGTTTGTATTTAAGTCGCGCGCGGCTCACGATTTGATCCATGCTTTGGACGTTCTGTTGCAAAACGGAACCTATTTTGGGCCCAACGGGGACAAAAAGAATTCGCCGGCGAAAGATGACACTAATCGCGGAATCAGTTTTTTGCGAGCCTTGGATTTCTTGAAACGTCCGGCTTTTGTAAGCGATCTCGCTTAAAAAGGTGCACCGCGAGTCTAGCGGGTTTTGCCGGTTTTATTTTTAACCGGCGATAGTCGCTGGTCTAACAATTCCAAAGCTTCTGATAGCGATTGTCGCTTGTTCCAGAAATCTCCCCACAAATTTCCAACTTTCTTGATTCGTTGCTCCACGTTGTTCAGATTCCAGCGGTCAGCGGTGAACTCTGTTTTCAATTCCACCGGGGTCACCGGGGTTGACACCGGTGCGCCTGGATAGGCGCGAGCCGAATAGACTGTCGCGAGGGGCTTTCCGCGCGCATTTTGCAACGCATCCATCAGCACTTTCCCGCGCGGCCTTTTGTGCACCGTGCGTTCAAAGGTAATCAACCCGGGCAGCTCGTTATCGGCGATGCGCCCCACAAGTTCGGCGAAGCCTCTAGTCTGCGCGTAGGTGTATTGAGGTTCGAGAGGTACAAAAATATGAAAACCGGAGGCTCCGGAAGTTTTGAGGAAACTGGAAAGCTTTATGGAATGCAAAATCGCGTAAATGGTCCGCGCAATTTTAAGCACCGTGGAAAACGGCGTTCCCGGCGTGGGATCCAAATCAAAGAAAACATAGTCCGGGAAATCCTGCGTTTTGCTGCGGCTTGACCATGGGTTGTGGTCAATACATCCCAAATTGGTCAGGTAGATGAGCGACGCGAGGTTATTGGCCATCAGGTAAGGCATATCCCCGCCGCGTTCTTCGGAATGAACCGGGGCCCGCTCTATCCAATCGGGAACGGATTCCGGCGCCTCCTTCTGGAAAAATGCTTTTTCCCGAATTCCGTTTGGATACCGCCGCAACACCATGGGGCGATCTTTCAGAAATGGAAGCATGAGCTGCCCCACGCGAAAGTAATAGGCCAGCAAATCCCGCTTCCGTATGCCGCTTTCGGGGAAATAGATTTTGTTTAGATGAGTAAGCCGCAGAACATGGCCGCCTATTTCGACATTCAGGTTCTCCGAGGCACCTTTGCGAATTTCGTTTTCAATGCCGTCGGTCAAAACGGTCTCGCCCGGCTTGGTTGGAAGCGACGTCTGTTTTCCGGAACGCGGTGAATTAGTTGTTGATCGTGATTTTGTCAGGCGCTTGCCTTGTTTCGCCTGCGGATCTGCTGGCACGGGCCGATCAGTTTCCGATTGTGGTGAGCGATCGGGCGAATCTTCTCGACCGCGATCTTCATCTGCTTGCAGCGTACAATCCCTGGGCGCCACATCCGTACGCGTGGCCAGAAACACTGGCGCGCGCAAGCGACGGCCGTCAGTCCAATTCCCGTACTTCACGCGAGCCACCAGGTCTGGTTTCACCCACTCAATTTTTTCTTTTAATTTCGGTGCGTCGCTAAAAACACTTTTTGCCTGTCTAAGGTTTTGCAATTGCTCGTATATTTCTTTTTGCTTGGCGTAATCAAAGCCTGTTCCTACGCTGCCGATAAATTCAAGCTCCGGTCCGTCGTAAAGGCCCAGCACCAGGGCGCCAAAAAATTCACGGGTGCGTCTCGGTGCCGTCCAGCCGCAAATCACAGCATCCAGTTCATTCACAATTTTAAATTTCAGCCACAACGAAGTTCTCTGTCCTACATACGCGCTGCCTCGTTTTTTTCCAATAATTCCTTCGAGCGATTGCTGTCTGGCTGCTTCGTATAGTTCTGTGCCTTTCGCGATTTCGTGTTCCGAGTAACGGATGTGGTTATTGGGCCGCAGGATTTGCTTGAGCAGTTCTTTCCGTTTTTCCAGCGGAACTTTTCGCAAGTCATAGCCATCGCAGTACAACAAGTCAAACGCATAGTACGTAGCTGGAGTGGATTCCAGCAGCTGCCGCGAAGGATTTCGAACGCCTGCGCGATTCTGCAACTTTTGAAAATTACTTCGGCCCGCCGAATCCAGTGCCACTATTTCGCCATCGACAATCGCTTCGTTTGCGTCCAGCTGATTGGCCAGGTCTCGAACTTCTGGGTATTCGAGAGAAATCTCTCTGCCGGCACGTGAGCGCACCGATACTTCTCTGTTCGCCATATACGCGAGGCCGCGCACGCCGTCCCATTTCACTTCGAAGAGCCAATCTGGATTTGAGAATGGTCTCTCGCTTAGCGACGCCAGCGTCAGTGGAATAGAACGCGGCATTGCCGTTTTGCGCGCACCCGCAAGGGAACTAATCTTATTGGTCTCCAGCGGCGCGCGTGCCGGTCGGCCAAGCTTCACGTCTTCCAGCGTTCGCCCAGAAACAATCGATTGTGCATGCTTTTCCGCGTCCCAAAGCGGATCGGCAAATTCATCGCGATGCTTGATCAACAGCCATTCGTTTTTTACTTTGGAGTTTTTCAGCTCCACCAAAACAAAACTGCCACGCACTTTTTTTCCGTGCAGAATAAATTTCAGCTCGCCGCGCGCCAGTTGCGCATCGCCATCCAAATGGCCTTCCAGTTCATAGATGCCCTGATCCCAGACGATCACTTCTCCGCCGCCGTATTGCCCCTTCGGAATCACTCCTTCGAATTTGCGGTATTCGAGCGGATGATCTTCCACGTGAACGGCCAGCCGTTTATCCCCCGGATTCAACGAAGGCCCCTTGGGCACCGCCCATGACTTCAAAACGCCGCCAACTTCCAGGCGCAGATCGTAGTGCAGCCTGGTCGCCGCGTGCTTTTGGATCACGAACCGCGCCTTCGCCTCGCGGGCGACGCTGCCGGCCGGTTCGGCGGTTTTATCAAAATGCCTTTTCTGCCGGTACTCTGCGAGTTCTTTCATCCGGTATGTGTCACGAATGCGGTCGGCAAACCCGCAGTGGAATCTTCACTCAGAATAAGCACTCTCCTCGGAGGAGTCGAGCTTATCCGAGTCCGCGCCTCTTTCATGCGCGCATCGTTGGTGCATCAATGATTTACCTTATTTGTGCGCCGAAATTTACGTCGTAGCATGGCTAGTCTGACGCCGCCGAAGGTAGCCGGGAGCAACCATGGTTGGAAATAGTGGCCTTCGTGAAAGAAGAGCAAATCGATCCGATTTATTTTGATTCTTCGTATTTTGCGTTGCCGGAAAAAGACAGCGAGAAAGCCTACGCGTTGCTATGGAAGGCGCTGGAGGATAAACATCGCGTCGCCATTGCCACCGTGACGATGCATCAACGGGAATATACGGTTTTCATTCGTCCTCGCGACCATGGGCTCACCGTTCATACCATGTTTTTTGAAAACGAGATTCGACACGTCGAGGGCTACGGCAAGATTGACGAAAATATCCACCCCAAGCCCTGGAAATTAAATTGGCGGAACAACTGGTGGAAACCCTCTCGGAAGATTTCGAGCCGTCCAAATATCACGACACTTTCCAGGAAAATCTCAAGGCGCTCATCGAGTCTAAACAAAAGGGCCGAACGTTTGTGGAAGAGCCCAAACCCGGTCGCGCTCCGGTAATCGACATGATGGAGGCTCTCCAACGAAGCGTTCGCCAATCCGAGTCCGGCAACAAGGGTAAATCCTCCAGAACCCGGCGGGAACACGAAGGCCGCCGGCGGCTGGCGAGTTAGAGGACAATTCCGTTTGCGTTACTACCCAGGATTGGACAAAAGCAGTCCCACAGGAAAATTCTTTAACGCGTCGCTCACACTTAAGCCAGCACCGCTATTCCCTTGAGTCCTAACCGATTCTCCGGTAAGGACGCTTCTCCAGCTGGCCGCCACATTATCCGGCAACACTATCGAAGTTGTTCCCCAGAAGTTCTGTTGCGCGCTCAAATTCTGCTCCATCCCTGACCCTGCGAGCCATTGCGGAGCGAGAACCAACGCCTGCTGATTTTGAAAAACGCGAAAGAATGCTGTGACATTCTGAGACCGTTGGCCGGATATTTCCGCCGGCATGAAATCGCCATCGGTAAACAGCTCGCTAAATTTCTGCCGGAATCTTAGAGCCTTTGAGATCAAATAAAGTTTGATCCGGCCGTCCCTCCAGTTCTTCAGCAATTCGCCAGCGAACTCAGTCGTCTCTCGCGAAGCATTTAGTTTGAGGCTGGCTAAAAGTTCAATGCGATGCCCAAAATCAACCGTGCCGCGATTATCCGGGTCTACCAGCCGCAAGTCCCATAACTCCGAGCCCTGATAAAAATCCGGCACTCCAGGCGCGGTTATTTTTAGCAACGTCTGGCTGAGACTGTTCAGCATTCCATAGAATGCGATATTGTGATGAAAGTCAAAAAAATCATCGAGGAACGCGCGATTCTGTTTCTCGTCTAGAATCGCGGCAATAAAGTTCTTCAATCCTTCTTCGTGAACCAGATTTGGCCGTGTCCACCGGGTATGCACCATCGCCTCGCGAATCGCTTTCACCGCGTACGATTGCAATCTTTCTAGTACCCCGCCGAGCTCGCTTTGCTCCAGCGGCCACATACCCAGCAGCGTCTGGTACAAGAAATATTCCTCGTTGGGATCGGGAACTGTCGCGCCGCCGTTGCCAACGATCTTGTATTTCTCATTCATCGCGGCCCACTGGTGCAAACATTTCTGCCACTCTTGCGGCATTTCAGACAAAACACTTATGCGCGCGCGTACGTCTTCAGCACGCTTGGCATCGTGAGTGGAGCTGGCATTCATGGAATGCGGCCATCTTTTTTGCCGCTCAGTGATAAATTCAAAAAACTCTCGTGGGCAAATGGCATCAGGCGAGGGATCGCCACCTACTTCGTTTAGTGAAACTAACGGGTGGTAAACGTAAAGTGTGGTGTCCTCCAGTCCCTTCGCCACGATCGGCCCCGTGAATTGTTGCCAGCGCAAAACAAAACTTAGGCGAGCTTCGCGGTGATCCGGCAAAACGTGCGGCGGATTCAGCAGCAGCAATACGTCGCGTAGAAAATCAAAACATTGCGGATTTAAACCTGGCTTACGTAAACGCGCTTGGGCCAGCGCTTCTTCCAGAACCTTCGTAGCCGTAGCTGGTAGATCCAGGTTTCGAATGTAAGTGCGATACACCGCAAAGCGGGCGGTCGTTTCAACGAGCGCTTCGGTCAAATCGTGACGCGGCAAATCACGAGCATAGCGAGCTTGTGCCGCTAATTCGCCGAGCTGCCTGCCCAGGGACCGCATTTCCACGCCCAAAATCGTGCCCATTACCAATTTTTTCTTCTGGTACAGCACCTCGCTGAATTTCAGGTAGCGGCCGATAAAATGGGAGTAAATTCGCTCAATCTCTTTTGCGCCCTCTGGCTGAACCAAAATACGATTCGCAAAATTTAGATAGTCATACCCGGTGGTGCCCGCCACCGGCCAGTCGCTCGGCAGGTTTTCGTTGCGCGCGAGAATTTTTTCCACCAGCACGTAGGCCTCGCCACCGGGCTTCGCTCCATCTTCGGCCGCCACACGCTCCTGCAGTCGTTTCAGGTATGCCAGCGGATCGCGCAATCCGTCGATGTGGTCTATACGCAATCCGGAAACCGCGCCCCGCGAGATGAGCCGCAAAATCAAGCTGTGCGTGGCGTCGAACACCAGCGAATCCTCGACGCGCATACCCACCAGATCCGTAATGGTGAAAAAACGTCGGTAATTAATGGTTTCGTTGACGTTCTGCCAGAATGCGAGGACGTAATATTGTTCCCCAAGCAGCCGTTGCAGATTCGCGAAACTACCGGGATCACCTTCTTTGCCGTTAAAGTCGGCAAGATTCTCCCGGATAAATTGCCTAACTTCTTCGCTGCCTGCCGCCAATTGCCGTAAACGTTCGCGTATGGACTCGAAGCGCACGCGTTTGTCCGAAGCCGCCTCGATCGGCGTGGTATCGCGGTCCGATATTGCGGAAAGCGCGGCGACGATACCTTGATATTCATGGTAAGGAGCGGAGTTTTCATCCAGCAGGTTCTTCAGGCTGCCGATACGGTGTTGCAAAACGGATCGATAGGTTCGCGGCGCCAATGGAAATGACGATTCGAAATATTCAATGGAGAATTGCCCGTCGTGAAAATTAAGTTTCAGTTCGCCACTATCCAGCGCTTCGCCAAACGGCCGTCCAAGTATCGGCAAAAGAATCTTGTTGTCCAGATTTCGCGAAGGAGGATGCCAATCAATATCGAAGTAAGAAGAAAACGCCGAGTCCGGGCCATTTTCCAGAACGTCCATCCACCAGGGATTTTCGCTGCTGGCGGCCATATGGTTAGGCACGATATCCAGCAGCAATCCCATGCCGCGTTTTTCCAACTCGCTGACGAAAACTTCAAAATCTTTTTCGCTGCCTAAATCCGGATCAAGCCGATTGGGATTGGTTACGTCATAGCCATGACCGCTACCCCGGCGGCTGGTGAGAATGGGCGAAGCATAAATCTCCGTAATGCCAAGTTCCCGCAGATAGTCGAGAATTCCAAGCGCGTCGTTAAACGTAAAATTCTTATTGAACTGCAGCCGATAGGTCGCCAGGGGAATGCGGGTAGAAACCATGATGTTAAGCGCTCAAAATACGCAGTCCGTCGCGGAGGGCGGTTAATTCCTTCATCCAGGTCGAGGCTTCAGGGTCGTTATTCTCCGCTCCCAAGCGGTGCTGCTCAATAGCTTTCATCAGCGGTCCATAAGAAATGTTTTGCACTTCCCAGAGCGTCACGGGAAACGGCAAAGTTTGCGCCAGCTCCAATTGTTTTCGAAAGCGTTGCAAATTTTCCATATCGTCGGGATGTTCCGCGAAACGCGCCGCCAGCTCTTCAAGCCGCCTGCGAATGGTGAATTCCAGCGTGGTCGTATCTAAGGGGACCCGGCTGGTGGCAGCTTCCTTCAGATAACTTTGTATGTTGTCTGCGTCCAGATCAGGGCGTTCGAAGGATTGTCGCAGTTGGCTGTTAATTGCGACGTCCGCGGCGGCTTTAAAGGCCGCGGGAACCGGAATGTTCAGCGAATTTAAGAAACGAATCAAAGGCGCCTGATTTTCATAAATAGTTCGGTACGCCGCGGCCGCGGAAGTAAGTGAATCGTTCAAAAGCAAGCCCACAATTTTTCTCTGTTCGTCGCGGAACAGCGAACTGAGCGAGTACGAATGTTCATGGAACTCTTCATCCAGTACGCGTATAACCGCCGCGGTATCCGCTTTGGAAAAACAGTCAATCAGCCTCGTTTTTAATTCTTCGTAGCCTTCCGGTCCATCGGAATGACGGACGCCCCCGGTAACGTTGTGATCCCCCAGGTGCAATACACCGAAAGTCATCGTCGCGGATTCACGCGTGATTTCAGAGCTGAAGCGCGCCCGGCCCATCGCTAACCGCAGTTTCCCTTCGGCCTCCAGAGAATATTGCTCCCTGTCCACGTCATAGCAATAAATACCGGTCTTCTCGCCGTAATTTTCAAATAGCGAGCTGATGGCGTAATGGCCTGCCAGCTTTTCAATGTCTACCGCGACGGGCTTCACCCACTTCTCGTAAATTCGCGTCCCATCGCCGTGTTCCGGCAAGTTGCTCTTGGCTTGGCGTAAATGCTCCAGAAATTGCGGTTCGATTTCGGCGCCTATAAATCCCTTGGCCAATTCCAGCGCACGCCCCGCATAGTGAATCACCTGCACGGTTTCCAGCCCGGACAGCTCATCAAAGAACCATCCGCAGCTGGTGTACATCAGCATCGCGTGTCGTTGCATCTCCAACAGCTTCAAAGCCGTAACTTGTTCTTCGGGAGTCAACGGGTGAGTCGCGTGTTTGCTGAAAAATGCTTCTACACTAGCGTCCGAGCGATTGAGGATTACGTGAATGTACTCATCCCTGGCGTCCCACGGATTCTTCAACAGCGGCGAAGCTTTCTCTTCAAACAGCGGATTCACTCTATCGCGCAACCAGTCCAGCGCCGCTCGCAAGGGTGCGCGCCATTCCTGATTCCAGCCGCTGTGGCCTCCTGAATTGCAGCCACAGTTCGAACGCCAGCGCTCCACTCCATGGATGCAGCTCCACGAACTGTTCTCCACAATTTCCACAAAATGGTCCGCCGGATAGCGTTCCAGAAATTGCCCGTAATTGGTGAGCTCCGCGAGCTTTTCGTTTTCGATGCGTTGCAGCGCGTAGGTTAACGCCATTTCGCCGAAGCGATGATGGTGTCCGTAACTTTCTCCATCCGTCGCAATGTGCGAAAGCTGTGGCCAGTCTCGCGCGTCCGAAAACCCGCTGATCAAACGATCCGCGAACCGCTTGCCATCATCCAACAATCCTTCAAAGGCCACGCCTTGAGAGATAGGCCCGTCGTAGAAAAAAACGCTGATGGTCTTTTTCGAAGGTAAGTTAACGAGATAAGCGCGGCTAGGATCGATGCGGTCGCCGCTGACGTCCTTCCAGCTTCGTCCGCCTTTGCGTCGCACACGTTTCGCCTGACGCGGCGCCATGATGGTGTACAAAAGTCCGTTCTCTGCCAGCACTTCTAACGTCTCGGTATCCACTGCCGTCTCCGGCATCCACATTCCCTCCGGCCGGCGTTTGAAGCGATGCTCAAAATCCGCAATCCCCCACTTAACCTGGGTAACTTTGTCGCGCCGGTTCGCCAGCGGCAGAATCATGTGGTTATACGCTTGCGCCACAGCGGAGCCATGCCCTCCGAATTTGTGAGAACTCAGTTTGTCGGCTTCCTGCAACGCCGCATATACTCGCGGCGCTTTGTCTTCCAGCCAGGAAAGCAACGTCGGGCCGAAATTAAAACTCATCATCCCATAGTTGTTTACCAGCTTGATGATGCGTTGTTCGTTGTCCAAAATGCGCGACGTAGCGTTGGGCGCATAACATTCCGCGGTGATACGCTCGTTCCAGTCATGATATGGATAAGCAGAATCTTGCAACTCAATCGCTTCGAGTGAAGGATTCTCTCTAGGCGGTTGATAAAAATGACCATGAACACAAACGTATCGCATGTTTACCCCGTAATTGAATTCACCGTTCGAGCACTACGAACGACTGTGCGGACAGCCTAAGAGGATCCCCCGCGTTTATTTCTTTAGCTAAAGAATTTCCCGGTCCGCGCCACTCTTGATCTGCGGAATTGATGCGCACAGACCAACGGCCTGCAGGCAAAGATAGATCATCAACGGTATGTTCGCCTTTTCCAAACTCGTAAATCGCCGCCAGCACCTTCCAGCCGCCATCCCTGGCCAGCATGGTTATCGCGCTTCCATTCTCAAAAATTTCTACTCTGTCTGAGCCGGCCAAAGAGTATTCGCGCCTGATTGCGAATAACTCCCGGTACAGCGCTAGCAGGGCTTTGTGAGGCTCTTTGTTTTTTAAGCCATGGTCCAGTTTTGAATTACTGAAAGTTGTTTCATCTTGCGGGTCGGGTACTTTTCCTTCCCACGCGAATGCCGCAAATTCTTCCTGGCGCCCCTTGCGTACCGCTTCAATCAACGCTTGATCGCCATGGCTCGTGAAGTATTGAAACGGCGCTATCTCACCATACTCCTCGCCCATAAATAAAAGTGGAATGAATGGCGCAAGCACCGTCACACCCGCGGCCAGCTTCAACGCTTCAAAATTAACTAATTCGCTGAGCCGCTCGCCTCGGGCGCGATTGCCGATCTGATCGTGATTCTGGATGCAAACCACAAAATTGGAACGCCCCAGACCAGCCGGAGAATTACCATGTCTCCGGCGCCTGAAGTTAGAATGCTGTCCGGCGTAAAACCAGCCATTTCGCATCGTGACAGCTAGATGGTGCACATCGCCGAAGTCGGAATAGTATCCTGCACGTTCGCCGGTGAGCAGGGAATGGAGCGAATGGTGAAAATCATCGCTCCATTGCGAAGCCAAATCGTATCCACCTTGCGCGGGCGGTTTGAGCAGACGCGAATCATTGAGATCGCTTTCCGCGATCAAATGAAGTTTCCGGCCTAAGCGTTCTCCCAACGCTTTCACCGCTTGTTGCAGTTCCGCAAGAAAGTGCAACGCGCCGAAATCAAAAATCCCATGCACGGCGTCGAGTCGCAACGCATCGATGTGATACTCCTCCAGCCAATGCAGTGCGTTCGCAATGAAGAAATGCCTGACTGCATCACTGTCCGGCCCGTCGTAATTGATCGCCTTTCCCCACGGAGTCTGATATTTGTCCGTGAAGTATGGCCCGTATGCGTTGAAGTAGTTGCCTTCCGGCCCCAGGTGGTTGTAAACCACGTCCAAAGCCACCGCCAAACCATGGGCATGCGCCGCATCCACTAATTTTTCAAGACCACGCGGACCACCGTAGGAATTTTGCGCCGCGAACGGCTGAACCCCGTCATAACCCCAGTTGCGGTTACCAGGAAATTGCGCCACGGGCATCAACTCAATCGTCGTGATCCCCAGGTCACGCAGGCCGGCTAAATGGGGAATCACCGCTTCAAACGTGCCTTCCTGCGTGTAGGTCCCAACATGCAGTTCATAAATTACGCTGCGGTCCAGTTCGAGCCCATGCCAGGACGCATCCGTCCACGTGAAATCTTTTAAATCGATAACTTGTGATGGCCCGTGAACGCCTTCGGGCTGAAAGCGCGAAGCAGGATCCGGGAGTTCGCGTCCGTCCTCGAAACGGTAAAAATACCGCGCCTCACGCTCCAATTTCTTAATCGCAGTTTCAAAATACCCTGAATCACTTTTTTGCATTGGCACAACACGATCGCTGTCGCCCGCAATGTGAATGCTCAAATTCTTGGCAATCGGCGCCCAGACAACAAACCGCCAGCCTTGCCCAGAAAGAGGAGTAGCGCCTAACGGCGGGATAGAATCCGAGTCGCCCATAAAGTTGGAGCCTTTGTTTAAGTGTGAATCGCAGGTGATTGAATGTTGCGGCCGGCCTTGCCGCAAATCACCTGCAAAAAAACGAGGAGCAGGTGCCCATGGGTTCCTCGTTGGTCACCTGCTCGCTATGTCCGAAATTCGCCAAAAAAGAATACGCGGTATCGCAGTCGGAAGACATAGGGTCTTCCCTGTAACCCGGCACGACGATTCGTCGATTGCGAAGGAATGACTCCGATGCGATTAAAAAAATATCGGACGCCCGCTGCAAACCATCTAAGATGCAGAGTGCAGTTCCGGGCGGCTTCATGAACACAAGAATCCCCGCAGCCATGGCAGCAGTTCTTTGCGTCCTGAGTCCGTCGGCCAACGCCTACGATAAGCAACTCGACGCGCACGCCATTCATGAGGCTTACATTTTCGGGCAACGTAACGACAAATCAACGGGCGATTTCCTCGCTCCCTATTTGACCCAGATTACCGAACCGCAAAACGATGTTCACATCGCTCAGATCGAACTGCTTACCCCGTTTGCCCAAATCGTTGATGTATGCCGCCAGAAGTCGTCTGATCGTTATACCGAGGATCAGGCCATCCAGGACTACAAGGCCCACGGCAACACCGTGAAGGTGAATGTGACCCTGATGCTGCCCTCCGCCTACCCGAAAACTGCGGAGTCTAAGGAGGCGCCAACTCCGCCGCCCGCCACCGGCTCAGAAAAAAGCGCCATGCGTCCCGAGAATTTCTGGCAAAACTTCCAGTTCAACTTAAAGCAGAACGGCAAGACCATCCCATCTCGCGGGATCAGCAATCAGCCCATTCATTCGACGGCTACCAACAATGCTCCAGCGGTGCTAACCGGGGAAAACGTGTGGCTGGAGTATGACGTTAACGACGTGGCTTCCGACCTGACCACCATGGAGGTGGTTACTCCGCAAGGCCAGGTCATCAAAGCTACCTTCGACCTGAAAAAGCTGCGCTAGAACCCCGCAATCATTCGTTCGCTCTCTCTCAGCTGGGAACCTGTACCAAGGGCCAGTTTTTTGCGAGGTTCCCTCGGTTAGTCAGTCTCCTAAGGGGTTGACTATGCAAGATTTACTTTTTTCCTCCCAGAATTCCTATGCCCCATAGTACAGGTGCACCGTAAGTATAAGAAACATATGAATAAACCTTTGGACTGCCGCTTGCATTTAGCCGCTATGCCCGGTCGCGTGACGTAGGAGGTTTCCTGTGAAAGTCTTCTTGGCAATCGCGCTTCTCGCAGCTCTTCTCTCGGCGGTTCTCCTCGGAATTGGAACCCACGCTATGGCCACCGTAGCTCGCAGTTTTTGCATCATCTCCACCGCGATTTTCGCCTGCGCCGCTACCTTAGGTTTGGCCACTCGCTCCAGAATCTGATTCTCACTCGGGCTGTAAGGATTTGCCCGTATTGCTCACTCTGCCCGCCACGGGATAGGATTGAGTCAGTTGGCGCGATTGTCTCTGTCCGGCCCTGCTGATATGATCACCCCGGCAAGTCTCTCACCGCGTCGCTGTAATCAATTGCCGACACAAATTCTGGCGGTATCTTAAACATGTCCATCGTGGCCGACCCTACAGGCCAGAAGTTTCATCGGGCTTGGGGCACGCGCCTCCAGTCTCTGAAAAACATCCCTCCCGTCTTGAAAATAATCTGGGACTCGAGTCCTGCGGTAGTCACCTGGGGTTTAGTCCTTCGTGCCATCGTGGCCCTATCCCCGCTCGCTCTATTAGCTGTAGGGCGTTTGATAATCAAGGCGGTGGACGTAGCCTCCGGCACTCCGCTGCGGCCCCATTTCTGGTGGTTGGTGGGTCTAGAGTTTGGCTTGGCTTGCCTTGCGTCCATGTTGAACCGCGGCGTGGATTACTGCGACACTCTGCTGGCCGACAAATTCATCCGGCACATCAGCGTGCGCATCATGTATCACGCTTCGCGATTGGACCTGGCGTCCTACGAAGACCCGCTGTTTCACGACAAACTTGAGCGCGCCAGGGTGCAAGCGACCGATCGTCTCGGGATGGTTCAACAGTTGGGGCGGCTCGTCCAACAGGTCATCACCACCGTGTCGTTGGCCGCCAGCATCCTGTTCTTTTCGCCATGGCTTTTAGTGGTGTTGATCGCCTGTGTGATTCCGGCTTTTCTCGGGGAAAGTCACTTTGCCTTTCTGGGATACGCGCAGGCATTCCGTCAGACACCTGTAAAACGCCAGATCGATTACCTGCGATTTCTGGGCGCCAGCAAGGACAGCGCGAAAGAACTCAAGCTATTCGGCTTGAGCAAATACCTTACCGACAGGTTTCAAAAATTGTCAGACGACATTTATGTCCAGAATGTCTCGCTTGCGAAACGCCGTCTGTTGGCTAGCTCGCTGCTCTCCCTGCTCACCACCGTGGGTTATTACGGCGCATACGCCTACGTCATTTTGGAAACGGTGCGGGGCGAGATGACCGTCGCCACCCTGGTTTTCCTCACCGGCGCGATCGCCGGAGCGAGCGCAAACCTTCAGATGATTTTTTCCACGTTCTCCAGCATCGCCGACCAGTCGCTATTCTTGACTGACCTGCTCCAATTTTTTGCTGTTCGCCCCACAGTGTTCTCCAAGCCGAACGCTCTAAAAACGCCGCGGACCATCAAAGAGGGTATTGAATTTCGCGAGGTAAGCTTCTCTTATCCAGGCAGCGATCGGCCCATTCTTCGTAATTTGAATCTATTTCTGAAACCTGACGAACGCATTGCGCTGATTGGCGAGAATGGCGAAGGCAAAACCACCATCGTCAAGCTCCTCACCCGTCTCTACGATCCCACCGCAGGTCAGATTCTTCTCGATGGCGTCGATCTGCGCGAGTACGATCTGGACGACTATGCCAGTAACATCGCCGTGATTTTTCAGGATTTCATGCGTTACGACATGACCGCCTGGGAAAACATCGCCGTCGGCCAGATTGGCGCGCGCGAGAATTTGGACAAGGTCGAATTGGCCGCAAGAAAAAGCCTCGCCGAAGGGGTCATAAAAAAATTGCCTAATGGCTACGACCAGATGTTAGGCAGGCGTTTTGAAACCGGAGTTGATTTATCAGGAGGAGAGTGGCAGAAAGTAGCTCTCGCACGAGCTTATTTGCGTGACGCGCAAATCCTCGTACTCGATGAACCCACGGCGGCCCTGGACGCGCGTTCCGAGCACGAAGTCTTTGAACGATTTGCTGAGCTAACCAAGGGTAAAATGGCGCTGCTGATCTCTCACCGTTTTTCTACGGTGAAAATGGCCGACCGCATTATTGTTTTGGAGCGAGGTGTCATTGCGGAACAAGGTCGGCACGAGCAACTCATGGCTCACGGTGGCCGGTATGCCGAAATGTTTGAGCTGCAGGCCTCCAGCTACCGTTAGCGAACGAATTGTAGATACGATGCACGCAGTAAAGTCGACTGTATAAAGATGACTGACGATCCCATCGGAAGGTTAGAGACCGACGATACCCCCGCGATTCAGCCAGCCTGGAATGAACCGGCGGATGGTCGTACGCATGGCGGTGTTCCTCAAGCTGACGTTACGTCTTTATGCGACGTCGCCAGAGCGCAAGCCAAAAATTGGACCGTCAGCGCGCGCAGATCTTTCAGCCCGCCGCTCGAAAGCCGACGGCAAGCCGCTTCTCGCGCAGTGCTGAGCATCAGGAAAAGCACCGCAGCCGAGCGCGGCGTACCGGCAGTAGCAAGTCAACTAGTCGTCAACAACCAACGCCTGTTGAGATCGACTTCCTTGGATATCCGCTCGTCGTTACGTTCCAAGGCAACGTTTCCCCAAGTTCGCATCGGCGGAGCGCATCCGGAGGAAATTCCCAGAGCCTATTTGGCCGCTAAGGCCTACCTCACCGCTTCGCATTTTATTTTCGACGAACCCTCCTTCATTGAATTCATGGAAGCTGCGCAGGAGAGCGCTTATTTCGAAGTGGCGGAAATTTGGCGGCTTAAACAGATGCTGCAGCTTGTGCTGATCGAGCGCTTCGCCGAGCTAACCGCGGAGGTTTCGCGAGCTACTGGAGCACGAAACGCTCAGGACCCACTGGCGGACCGTCACGCAGCTGAGTTTTCTTCTTTAATCGAAAGCGTTCGAAAGCTCAGCGACAACGATTTCAAAGCCGTTTTTCTCGCTCTGAGTAAAACAGAAGCTATCCTCCGCGGTGATCCGGCCAAAGCCTATCCATCCATGGACCTTGATAGCCATGGAAGTTATCACGCTGCCATTCAGGAATTTGTTCGCGGCTCGAAGGCCGATGAATTCACTATCGCGCAGCTCGCCGTGGATCTTGCCGCTCAGGCCAGAACCCAGTTTCGTTCCATCCCGGTCACTCGTGATCGCCGCGGTCATGTCGGCTACTACCTGGTTGATCGCGGACGCCAGGCCTTGCAAAAAAGAATCGAGTATCGCGCTCGCGGGTTCAAACAAGTCACCGAGACGTTTCAGGACGCTCCGGAACTGCTTTACTTCATCAGCCTGGAAGTCCTGATCATCGCGATCATGGCTTTTGTGGTGAGCGGCATTCGCGCTGGCGTTCCTTTACTCGCCGCGACGTTGCTTCTGCTGTTCCCCGCAAGCGAAGCGGCTTTGGAAATTATCAATCAGCTCGTAACCTTCCTGATTCCCGCGCAGGCCTTACCCAAACTTGATTTCTCCAAAGGCATTCCCGCCGATTGCGTCACCATGGTCGCCATCCCCACGCTGTTGATCAACGAAGAACAAATCTGCGACTTGGTCCGCACTCTTGAAATTCGCTATGTCGGCAATCGCGACCCGCATTTGTTCTTTGCCTTGCTCACCGACCCGCCCGATTCTCGCGAGCGATTTGATGAGAAAGACCGCCACGTCTCTTTATGTTCACGCTTGATCGAAGAACTCAATCAAAAGTACAGCGACACGGGCGTGCAGCCTTTTTATCATTTCCACCGGCACCGCGTTTTCAACGAAGTCGAAAATACCTGGATGGGCTGGGAACGCAAGCGCGGGAAATTACTCGACTTTAATGAATTGTTGCGTGGGGAGACCGACAAATTCCCGGTGAAGATTGGTGATCTTTCCGTTCTGGCCAGCGTACGCTATGTAATCACCCTTGACTCAGACACCCAGTTGCCACGCGACACCGCTCATCGCCTGGTCGGCGCTGCCGCTCACCCGCTGAATCGCGCGGAAATTAATCCCGCGACCAATACCGTCCAGCAAGGCTATGGCGTGTTCCAACCCCGCGTCGGAATCAGCGTGCACTCCGCGAACCGCTCCCGCCTGGCGTACATCTACTCCGGCCAAACCGGCTTGGATGTCTACACCCGCGCGGTTTCCGATGTTTACCAGGATTTATTTGGCGAAGGGAGTTTCACCGGAAAAGGAATTTACGATGTCGACGTTTTTCAGAAAGTACTCGGCCACCGGTTTCCGTCCAACGCCATCTTGAGCCACGACTTGATCGAGGGCTCATATGCGCGGACCGCTTTGCTGTCGGATGTGGAGATCATCGACGATTATCCTTCGCACTTCCGCGCCCATAGCCGCCGCAAACATCGCTGGATTCGCGGTGATTGGCAGATTCTTCGCTGGTTGTTACCTCGCGTTCCGGACGCGGAGGGCAACCTCATTAAGAACCCCTTGAAATTCGTTGCGCGCTGGAAGATTCTCGACAATTTGCGGCGCAGCGTTACCGAGTTCGCCACTTTCGTGTTGCTGCTGGCCTCCTGGTTTTTTCTGCCCGCACCCGCTTCCTACTGGACGGCCGCAACGGTGGCGCTGGTATTGATCCCGCGCTATACGCAATTGATTTTCTCCTTGCTCAGGCTTGAGAACACTGGTGACACCTTCGCGCATGTGAAACAGATTTTTGGGGATTTTACTGCCGGCAACGTCAACGTCCTCATCTTTTTTACTTTTCTGGCGCACCAAACACTCGTAACCATGGATGCCATTTTTCGCACCGTGGTCCGCCTCACGATTACTCGCCGCAATCTCCTGGAATGGGAAACCGCCGCGCAATCCGAGATGGAGACCAAACGAAAAACGCCCGTCGATGTATATCTCGATTGGACTCCTGCCGTTACTCTTGTTATTGGCGGATTGCTCGCCGTCTTTCGACCTCACGCTCTTCTGGCAGCGTCGCCAATCCTGGCCTTGTGGCTATTTTCCAAGCCCATCGCGCGTTGGCTGGACCGCCCCTTGGCGTC